>Ga0302278_10000002_pt1 | contig 376670 bp, 312 predicted proteins | sample III_Bog_N3_2_FD_194543 | JGI IMG/M metagenome (GOLD analysis project Ga0302278, IMG submission 194543) | Peat permafrost microbial communities from Stordalen Mire near Abisko, Sweden - III_Bog_N3_2 | ecosystem: Environmental > Terrestrial > Soil > Wetlands > Peat | place: Sweden: Abisko...
GGCCTCCAGACACAACAAAGCGACTCGCAAAAAGGCTGTCTTGAACAAATCCCGCCCGAAAACCACAAAGAATTCGCCGCAATGGTTTGATGTTGCGAAATCAGATGCCTGTGCAGGGGTTCCTTAGCTTTGGCGGCGGCGTTTGGAGCCTGTCAGTTACTTTGGGGCCTGGCCAAGTAGCTGCGGCCACTTCAACGACCACGAATACCGTTACCTCGAAGAGAATCGGACCTTGCTGAGGGATCAATGACGCAAGTCGAATACAGTCTGTTCATGGTTGTCGGGTGTCTTTTCTTTCTTGCGGTCTACGCATGGGCAGGTCTTCTTGTCCGATTGACTCGGCCATACCCGAGGAATCCGGATGGCCGAAGCAAGCTATATAAACTTGGTGCGCTTCTGTGTGCAATCTCTTTCATTGCGAGGCTGATCCTCACTTGGAGATAGTCCTAATGGGAAATCTATGTGCGATTTGCTTTTCAATGCTCGCGGGTGTCGTATTTGGGCTCGCGGCAGCAGGTACCACTTTCGTCTTTCGTCGGCACATGGACTCAACGAGTTGGAGCCTTGCAGCGACGGCGGCTGTTTGGGTGACTTTCTTGTTTTTGATGATTCTCTTTCAAAACCTTTTGCCCGTGGGGGGCGTTCGTTTCACATTGCCGCTGCTTCTGCTCCCAGTCTCAGTGGCTGCAATATGGAACGGTGCGCGCCTGATTCGGCACATGCTGATTTTCCGCCCCAAGTAACACGACACCTTGGGACAAGTCATGCACAGCGCAAGTGCCCTTCAAGGGCGGTAGGTGGCCCACCCCTCGCCCAGCCACAAAAGCGGGTGACCTACCTTTCCTTCGGTTGGAAGGGTGGGAGCAGCAGATGCCAGCCATGTTCTTGCTTTGTTCTTTCTGACCAAACGGGCTTCAATAGGCCGGAGATGGCGACCTGATTGTGGACTGCTGAATCGGCTGACCGGCGCGTGGCATACCGCCTATCAGGGTTCGGGTCTGACCGTCGGCACCGCAACCTTCCACCAGCAGTGTGAGCCAACCGCAAGCCGTCCCTCTGGGGCGGCTTGCTGGCGTCTGGGGGCTCCATCCAGCATCATCGGCACGACCGGCAGAAGGGCACGGTGCTTTGCACCGGCAGTAGGAGGGACACACTACCCCAGAAAGGGTTCTGTGGTGCCCCGCACCACGCCCATCAGAGTGGTGAACAGGGTGGACCCGTCTTTGAACCCATCAATAAATCTGCCGGCATATGGCCAGCCCTGTTTCCATTCCTCACTTCTGCCGATAGGGTGCTATGACACAAGTTGGTCAATTGCCTGGGACGCGACAGCAAGATGTTTATTTCCTGACGCTTACGCCCATCCGGGAGGCAGTTTGCGGCGCGATCGTTCTCCCGGCAGGCGGGTCTTCCGGTCATAAATCATGGGCGAAGAGAAGCATGAACGGGGACATCTCCGTCCCTTTCTCACGCCTCGCGGTAGGTGTATAGACATGCAGGGTAATTTCGCTCTGTTCTCCTTTTTCGCGAAGTCGCCCAGTCTCTCCAGAGTCGCAATCGGATCCTCACGAGTGGCTAAACGGGCAATCCTGCTCGCGGGGATCGCATTCCTTGCCATCCCCGCCTTTCCAGCAAGCGCTTCGCAGACTTCAGACCTTACTCAGAAGAGCCTTGAAGACTTGATGAGCATTGAGGTAACCTCCGTATCCAAAAAGGAGCAGAAGACCTCCCAGGCCGCTGCGGCTATCTTTGTCATATCTCAGGACGACATTCGGCACTCCGGCGCACTCAATATCCCGGACCTGCTGCGCATGGTTCCCGGTCTCGACGTGGCGCAGATTGACGCTGGCAAATGGGCCATCAGTTCTCGCGGCTTCAACGGCCAGTACTCGAACAAACTCCTCGTTCTGGTTGATGGTCGAACCGTGTACTCGCCCCTGTTCGCCGGCGTCTTCTGGGGTGCCCAAAACGTTCCTCTCGACTGCATCGAGCGTATTGAAGTGATTCGCGGCCCTGGTGCTGCTATCTGGGGATCGAACGCTGTGAACGGTGTGATCAACATCATCACTCTGAGCGCCGGACAAACCAAGGGCGGCTACGTCGCCGCTGGAGCAGGCAGCGCCAGCATCGGCCCAGAGGCGATTCGTTACGGTGGGAAGGCGCGCGGCCTTGGAGCCTATCGCATTACGGCGGAAGGCTTCCATCTCAACGCGCTTCCAACGCTTGCCGGACTCGACGGCCATGACGACTGGCGCCTTGTCCATGGCGGGTTTCGCACCGATGCCACCCTATCCGCGAGGGATTCCGTCACCACCGAAGGAGAAATTTTTCAGGGCAATGCGGGGGAGGTCGCTTTCTTCCCGGTTTCCCTGCTGCCACCTGTGAATGCAACCGCCGCACTTCGCGACCGCTACTCGGGCGGGAACCTGTTAACGCGGTGGAATCGTACTTTCTCACCGGGCTCGGAGACCTCGCTTCAGGTCTACTTCGACCGCACGACGCGCAGCGATTCCACTTACAACCTTGGACAGAACACCTTTGACATCGACTTTCAACACCACACTGTGTGGCGGGCGCGACAAGATATCGTCTGGGGCCTTGGATACCGCGTCAGTTCGGATAAAATGGCTCCGACCTTGCGAATCTCAGCAGTTCCAGAGAACCGCCGTGCCGATCTGTTCAGCTCGTTTGTGCAGGATGAAATTCCCCTCCGCACAGATCGAATTCACTTGAGCCTGGGCGCACGACTCGAGCATAACGGATACACCGGGTTTGACTTCCAACCCTCCGCACGCGTGGTCTGGACACCGGACAGCAAGAACTCCATCTGGGGTGCGGTCTCCCGTGCTGATCGCACGCCAGCCCGAGTTGATACAAATCTTCGCGTAAACTTCGAGGCGCTCCCTGGGCCCAACAGCCTGCCGATGCTGGTTAGCCTTTTCGGAAACCCAAAGCAGAAGAACGAGCGGCTAACAGCATTTGAAACAGGCTACCGGAGCACGTTGACCAGCCAGTTCTCGTTGGACTTGACTATTTTCTACAACCGCTATTTCGATCTGGTGTCGGTGGAACCAGGCGCACCGCGTGTCGAAATGAGTCCTGCGCCTGTACATCTGCTCATCCCTGAGTCGTTCGGCAACGGTCTATTCGGAGAAACGCACGGCGTTGAGGCTTTCGCAGAATGGAAGGTGGCGGATTTCTGGACGCTGAGCCCTGGTTATACGTTCTTCTCCACGCATCTGCATCCATTCCGCGGAAGTCAAGACGTCACGTCGGCACCCGGAACTGAAGGTGGCACCCCGGATCACCAGGCACAGCTGCGGTCCAATGTACGCCTGCCCTGGAACTTCCAATGGAATGCGTCGTCATACTTTGTCAATCGCCTCCCAGCCCAGTTCGTTCCCTCGTACACGCGCCTGGACACTGGATTGACCTGGCGTGCGGCAGAGCGCGTCTCGCTGAGTGTGGTAGGGCAGAATCTCTTGAAGGACCTTCACTCGGAATACTCAGGCCCCGACTCCACAGTGCAGTCCGGCCAGATGCGGCGAGCTGCTTACGCCAAGCTTACGTGGTCTTTCTGAGCAGGGGCCGACAATGTACCTAGCACCGAACAATTCGGCAAGAACGGCGTATTCCAGGCAAAGGCGGGTCCGTGCGCGGAACCTCGGACTGCTATGCTTTGCGCTCCTTCTCTCAGGAGTGCCGCAGCTTGCACGCGCCCAGTCCGCTGCTGGTGAGTACCAGGTAAAGGCTGCCTTCCTCTTTCATTTCGCGCAATTTCTGACCTGGCCGTCGAGTGCTCTGAATGCCGGAGACTCATCCGTCAGCTTGTGCATCTTTGACGACGAGCCGCACCGCCAGGAACTCCAAACCACCACCGAAGGCAAGGCCATCGGAACACGAGTCTTCCACGTTCGCCTGATAAGCCAACCTCAGGAAATCCAAGGCTGCAACATTCTCTTTCTCAGTCGTGACGAAGCCCGGCCACAGGCCGCGATCCTCAAGAGCTTGCGCGGGACACCGGTTCTCACAGTGGGAGAAACCGCGAACTTCCTTGCTGACGGCGGAATGATACGTTTCCACCTCGAGGAGGGAAAGGTTCGCTTTGACATCAACCTGGCAGCGGCCGAGTCTTCTCATCTCCAAATCAGCTCACGGCTGCTGCTCCTCGCCACCTCAGTGACTCGCGGCGGCGTTGCGGATCGGGGAAGGTGAAGCCATGAGTATCAGGGATTTCTCCATCCGATTCAACCTGACCCTGCTGATCCTCTCCGCCAGTGCGCTTGCGGTCCTGCTTGCTTCGCTTGGATTCGCGGTTTATGAGCAACAGAGTTATCGCGCGAGTGCTGTGCGCGAGCTCACCGCCCTTGCCGACACCCTGGGCGCAAACACGGCGGCTTCCCTTGCGTTCAACGATCCGCGCACCGCCAAAGAAATGTTGAGCGCCCTCGCCACCGAACCAAACGTTCTCGTAGCATGTCTCTATGACAACCAGGGACGCACTTTTACTGAGTACCGCAGTCCCGGGGCCTCGCCATCGCTTGTCCTTCCCGCGCTTCGCGGAGATGGAGCCTATTTTGATGGAGAGTCCCTTACGCTTTTCCGTGGCGTTCGGCTCAACGGTGAACACACCGGCGCGATTGCCCTCCTCTTCGATCTGCACGGGTTCCGCTCCCAGCTTCTGCAATATGCGAAGATAGCCCTCCTCGTCCTTCTGGTCTCTGTATGTGTCACTTTCCTGGCTTCGCTCCGCTTTGCTCGCTCCATTGGAGATCCACTGGTGCAACTGGCCGCTGTCGCCCGCCGCATTTCCGCCGAAAAAGATTACTCCGTTCGCGCCGGAATCCGCTCCGGCGGCGAAACCGGGCTCCTCGTCGATTCGTTCAATGAGATGCTCTCCCGGATCGAATCGCGTGAACAGGCTCTCCAGGATGCTCTCAGCTCCCTAAAGGAAAGCGAAGAGCGCTATGCGCTGGCCGCCCGCGGCGCCAACGATGGCCTGTGGGATTGGAATCTGGGTACGGGCGACATCTACTTCTCTCCCCGCTGGGGTCATATGCTCGGTTACTCGGAGAGCGAATCGTGGTCCAGTCACGAACAGTGGTTCAGTCATATTCATGCTGAAGACAGCGAACGGGTGCGCACTGAGATCACGGCACATTGCGAGGGAGAAACCCAAGAGTTTGCGAGTGAGTACCGGATGCGCCACAAGAACGGTGGGTATATCTGGACGCTGAGTCGCGGTATTGCCGTTCGAGACGCGACCGGCAAAGCTATCCGCATGGCAGGTTCGCAAACCGACATCACGGAAGGCAAAGTCGTGGATCCGCTCACTCGCATCCCGAACCGTCTTTACTTAGTCGACCGAATCGAGTTCGCGATCGAGACCGCCCATCAGCAAAGCACCCAATTCGCCGTCCTGTTCGTCGATCTCGACCAGTTCAAGCTGGTAAACGACAGCCTCGGACATGCCGCAGGCGATGAACTGCTCATTGATGTCGCGGGACGGCTGCGGGCCAGCATCCGCTCCGGTTCACGCCGGGGTGGCTCTGGACAATCTGTTGTGGCGCGCATAGGCGGAGACGAATTCGCCATCCTCCTCGGCGATCTCCAGGGAGAGTCCGACGCATCTCTTGTCGCCACCCGCATCCTTGAACGGCTGGGTGAGCCGTTTCACTTTGAGGGCCACCGCATGCTCGTCTCGGCCAGCATCGGAATCGCCCTCGGCTCCACTGGTAACACGCCTGAACAGCTGCTAAGCAATGCCGATACCGCCATGTATCAAGCCAAGACCAACGGTAAAGCACGCTTTGAATTCTTCAACGAGGGACTGCGCGAGAAGGGCGTTACCTGTTTTGAGATCGAATCCGGCTTGCGCAAAGCGATCGATGCGCACCAACTCATAGTCCACTACCAGCCAATTGTATCGGCCCGCGAGAATCGGCTTTGTGGTTTCGAGGCATTGGTTCGCTGGAATCACCCCGAACGCGGACTCGTTCCCCCAAGCGAGTTCATACCGGTTGCCGAGGGAAGCGACCTCATCGTGCTTCTCGGACGCTGGGTTCTGACCGAGTCTTGCCGACAGATGGCCGAATGGCAGAAGAGATTTTCTCACTGTCCTCCGCTCACGATCAATGTCAACGTCTCTGCCCGGCAATTGAGCGATTCCCGCCTGGTGGAGGATGTGGAATTCGCGTTGGCCGAATCCGGCCTTAATCCCCGGTCACTCGCGCTTGAGCTGACCGAAAGCTCCATCATGGGCAATACCGAGCAAACCCTCGTGACCCTTGACCGCCTGAAGGCAATGAGTGTCCGGCTCGAAATCGACGACTTCGGAACGGGCTACTCCTCATTGAGCCGCCTCCAGCGGCTGCCCTTCGACTCTCTGAAGATAGACCGGTCCTTTATCCGTGAACTGAGTGCCGGAAACGGCACACTGGATATCGTAAGGGCCATCATGCAATTGGCTAAGTCCCTCAAGCTCGAAGTCATCGCCGAAGGTGTCGAATCAGAGGAACAGCTATGCAGCCTTCGCAAGTTAGGCTGCGATCAAATTCAGGGATTCCTCTTCTCAAAACCTCTCGACTCTGACTCCGCCGAGAGTCTCTATCGGGAGACATTCGAGCCTGAATTCCTCTCCCCGCATTCGGTGCTGGTCGCGGAGGGCGAGCTTGGAAGATAGGAATCAACTTGACCTGCCCAGGGCCTTTTTCCATTGATGTGGTTTTGCCACCTTCTGCTTGATTGTCCCGCCAGCAGACAGCTCATCGCGAGAACTTCGCGCCCGTGCCGCGCATCAGGGAGAAGCCAATAGCAACTCAACCGCGAGTGCGCCACGAACGAAGCACGTGTGACGGGAAGTCCAGCGGTGCGCCTGGCGCGACCATGGTTGCGCGCTTGGGTGTGCCGAACTCCCGCTTTCAGGGGCGCCGAATTCGCCTAAATCCTTGGTCGTGCAGGGGGCGCTTGGTGGTGCAAAAGGTCCATGCTGACCCGGATTCGACGTAAAATGCGGACGATGCGGATGTTCTTGGTTTCCCTGTAAGCTGTTGAATTCTATATATTTATCTTTATTGTCAGCAAGATACAAGAAGGTCTGGCGGAGAGAGTGGGATTCGAACCCACGTTACCTTGCGGTAAACACGCTTTCCAAGCGTGCGCCTTCAGCCACTCGGCCATCTCTCCAGCTGGAACGCTTCTTGACAAGTGTAGCAGAGGAGGGGCGAGTCGGTCGCATAGGGTGGGTTGAGGAACGGAGTGGTGGAGGGCGAAAGTTTCCCCAGATGAAAGCGTTTACTGGGAAGATGTTCGTGTTGTATAGTTTGCCATTGGTACGGGCAGCTGGGTTGGGCCGGGCCTGAAATCCTCCACAATCCTGTCCCCCGTCCGCTGCTTCCACCCACGCATCTTGTTTTCTTCAAGTTAGCCACAACAATTGCCATAAGGGGAGTCCTCATGACCAGCTTCAGCCGCCGCGATGTTCTACGTACCGGAATTGCGCTTTCAGCCTCCACCCTGGTGGGGAACTCAGCCCTGGCGCGGGCCAATGCCTTGCTTGCCGGGTATCCGGACGCACCGTCGGCAGAGGCCAACTCGGCCGTGGCGCCGCGCGAGCACCTGCTGCTTGATTTTGGCTGGAAGTTTTTCCAGGGCAACGGCGCCGATCCCGCGCGGGATCTTGGCTTTGGCAACAACCAGGGAGACTTTGCCAAGACCGGCGAGTTTCAGTTCGCCACGGCGAAGTTTGACGATTCGAAGTGGCGCTCGTTGAACCTGCCGCATGATTGGGCGGTCGAGCTGCCGTTTGTACGCGATGAGGAGCAGGCCTCGCACGGCTACAAGCCGCTCGGCCGGCGCTACCCGGAGACCAGCGTGGGCTGGTACCGACGAACCTTTGATATTTCCGCGGCGGACCGGAACGGCCGGGTCGCGCTGGAGTTTGACGGAGCGTTCCGCTCGGCGATCGTTTTTCTGAACGGCTGCTTTATCGGGCGCAACGACAATGGTTATGCGCCGTTCCAGTTTGACATTACGGATTTTCTGCAGACGGGCGCGAATTATCTGATGGTTCGGATGGATGCGGCGTTTGGCGATGGGTGGTTCTATGAGGGCGCGGGGCTTTATCGGCACGTGTGGCTGACGAAAACGGACAATGTGCACCTGGGCCGCTGGGAGAGCTATGTACGAAGCGATGTGAAGGCAGGCGCCGCCAGCCTTTCCCTGGGCACGGTGGTGGAGAACAAGGGCGCGAAAGCGGAGTCGGCGCGGGTACGCTGGCAGATAGTGGACGCGGCCGGAAAGACGGTGGCCACGGCCGATGCAGCCGCGCAGACGGTAGCGGCGGACGGGCCGGCGACCTATACTGCGACGGCAAAGGTTGCCAATCCTGATCTGTGGTCACCGGAGACGCCGACGCTCTACTCGGCCGTGGTGACCGTTGAGGTGGAAGGCAAGGCGCGCGACGCGGAGCGGGTCGGCTTTGGCGTGCGGACGATTGTCTTTGACGCGGAGAAGGGCTTCTCGCTGAACGGGAAATCGATGAAGCTGCAGGGAACCTGCAACCACCAGGACCATGCCGGAGTGGGCGCTGCGTTGCCAGACCGGTTGCAGTGGTATCGGCTTTCGGTGCTGAAGGAAATGGGCTGCAACGCCGTGCGCACCAGCCACAACATGCCGACGCCGGAGTGGGTGGAGGGCTGCAACCGGCTGGGCGTGATGATGATGTGCGAGACGCGCCAGATGAGCTCAAACCCGGAAGGGCTGGCGCAGCTGGAGGCGATGATCAAGCGGTACCGCAACTCGCCTGCCATTGTGCTGTGGTCGATGGGCAATGAAGAGTGGCAGATGCAGACCCTGGATAAAGGCAGGCATATTATGCACATGATGGTGGAGCGGTCGCACGAACTGGACCCGACGCGTCTGTGCACGGCAGCGGTGAATGGCAACTTCTCGAAGGATGACTGGGTCGATATTGGGTCGGCATCGGAGTTGGATGTGCAGGGCTTCAACTACAACCTGCCGGGACCGGACCACTACCACAAGACGCATCCGAAGGTTCCGAGCGTGGGCACTGAGACTTCGAGCGCAATCTCGACGCGCGGCGTGTACTCGACCGACCCGCTGCGGAACACGGTGAACGCGTATGACTCGGTGGTTCCGTGGGGTGAGACGGCGGAGGATTGGTGGAAGTTCTACGCGACGCGCGACTGGGTTTCCGGGGGCTTTGCGTGGACCGGGTTTGACTATCGCGGTGAGCCGACGCCGTACGGTTGGCCGTCGATCAACTCGCAGTTCGGCATTGTGGATATGTGCGGGTTCCCCAAGGACACGTTCTATTACTACAAGGCCTGGTGGCGCGATGAGCCGTCGTTGCATCTGTTCCCGCACTGGAACTGGGAGGGCAAGGAAGGCGAGCCGATTAAGGTTTGGGTGTACTCCAACCTGGACGAGGTCGAGCTGCTGGTGAACGGGGTGAGTCTTGGCAGCCAGAAGGTGCCGCACCTGGGACATCTGGAATGGACGGCCAAGTATCTGCCCGGCTTCATTGAGGCGCGCGGGTCTAAGGGCGGTAAGGTCGTGCTGACCGAGCGGCATGAGACGACGGGCGAGCCGGCGACGATTCGGCTGACCGCGGACCGGACGGAGATTGACGCGGATGGGGAAGACGTAACCATCCTCAAAGTAGAGGCGCTGGACAAGGAAGGCCGGCCGGTTCCGACGGCGGGCAACCTGATCACCTTCAAGGTCTCGGGCAATGGAGCTCTGATTGGCGTGGGCAACGGCGACCCGAATTGCCAGGAGTCAGACAAGGAACCGAAGCGGAGCCTGTTCAACGGGCTGGCGCAGGTGATTGTGCAGTCGACCAGGGAAGACGGAGAAATACACATTGAAGCGATGAAGGAAGGCTGGGGTGGACCGGAGCTGACTCCCACCAAACTGGTCGTCAAGACGAGGAAAGTGACGCTGCGGCCGCAGGTGAATTAAGGCAGCGAACAACGGACAGGAGGGCGCTCGGTTTGAGTGCCCTTTTTGTCTTTTCAGCGGCACGGAAAATAGAAGGGAAGTGAACCATGCGTCTTCGCTCTGCCATAGTTGCGGTTGTAGCCCTTGCCGGGGCGGTCCTGTCGTCGGCTGCCCAGAAGCCCTTCTACCTGCACGACGGGGACACGGTGGTGATGTATGGGGACAGCATCACCGAGCAGCGGTTCTATACGCTGTGGGTGGAGATTTACACGGCCACGCGGTTTCCCAAGTTGAACGTGACATTTTTCCCGGAAGGCGTAGGCGGTGACCGGGTGACGGGCGGTGCAGCTGGGCCGATCGATACGCGGATCCCGCGCGATATCGTGGCCCACAAGCCTACGGTGGTCACCATCATGCTGGGGATGAACGACGGCAGCTATCAGCCACTGACCCCGGCCATTGAGTCGACCTACGTCGCGGGCTACGAGCACATTTTGACGACACTGGAGCAGAGTCTGCCAGGGGTGCGGATTACGCTGCTGGGGGCCTCGCCGTATGACGAAGTGACGCGGCCGGAGATGTTTCCGGGCGGCTATAACGGGACGCTGCAGCACTTTGCCGAGCTGAATGCGGAGATGGCCAGGCGGCATCACCAGAGCTTTGTGGACCTGAACGCGCCCTTTGTCGCCGCGCTGAAGCGCGGAGCGGCCATCGACCCGCTGGCCACGGAGCTGCTGCTGCCAGACCGCGTGCATCCGGAGCAGACGGCGCACTGGCTGATGGCCCAGGCAATCTTGATGGGCTGGAATAGTCCGGCGCTGGTGAGCTCAACCGCGATTGACGCTGAGAAGGCTGCGGTTACGACATCCGAGAACACCCATATTTCCGCTCTGGCCACCACGCCGGACGGCATTTCCTGGACGCAACTGGACGGCTCGCTTCCGCTGCCGATTGACTTCAACAGCACGAATAACCACTTTCTTACGCAGATGACGGACCTGGTGGAGCAACTCGACCTGCAGCCGCTGACGGTGACTGGGCTGAAGCCGGGAGCTTACGAACTCACGATCGACCAGACTTCGGTGGGCAAGTTCACGGATCTGGAGCTGGACAAGGGCATCAATCTGGCTCTTTACAATACGCCAATGCGTGGGCAGGCCTTCCGTGTGGGGTGGAACTTGCGCGACCGGGAAAACACTGAGTACGTGCGGATGCACATGCTGGTGGACGAGATGAAGACCGGGGTTTCGCACCGGCAGGCGGCCGACGACCTCGCGGCCTTTGAGCAGACGGAGCAGACCGAGATTCACGAGATGGCCCAGCCGAAGGCGCACAGCTTTCGGCTCAGCGCCGTTCCAACGCAGAAGTAGCCACAACGCCCCAGGAAACGAGCGCCCTATCCGATGACTTCCCCCATCGCATCCTCAACCCTGCCCCACTCCTGGCCCTGGCGTGTCGGCCTGGCGGTCATGGCCATCTTTTATGTGCTTGCGGGCATCGCCCATTTCCGCAATCCACAGTTTTACCTGGCTCTGATGCCGCCTGACGTTCCGTGGCAAACCGGCTTGATAAACCTCACCGGGATTGCGGAGATACTGGGTGGCATTGGGCTGCTTGTCCCCAACGGATTCGTCTTTGCTCGCACTCGGGATGCGGCAGCCTGGGGCATTGTCGCCCTGCTGGTTTGCATCTACCCCGTGCACATCAACATGTGCCTCCACCCCGACCGCTATCCCCAGGTGCCGCTGTGGGGGCTGTGGCTGCGCCTTTTGCTGCAACTTCCCCTCATTGCCTGGGCCTGGAGCTATACGCGGGCGCCAAAAAATTCGCCCAGTCGATGAAACTTGGGATTATGATTTCCGCATTCCCATTTTGCGTTTCGGAGCAGCTTCATTCTGGACGAGAAGACAATCAACCGCCGACGATTGTTGGCATCTTCAGCCAAGATCGCTGCTGGAGCAGCGATGGCCGCTGTGTGCGGGTGCCGCTCCGCTTCTGCTCAGTTTCCCGGCCTGGAGGCGCTCGCGGATCCACGATTTAGGGTTGTCACGACCACCGAGTCGGCTCCATGGCAGGTGGGCAAGGTGTACAAGCCGAGCTTTCGCTGGGACATGCTCGACCTGACCGTCGATCCGCGGGCGGCCACTTCCGGGTCAATCGAGGGATTTGGCGCTTGCTTCAGCGACCTGGGCTGGACATCGCTCGGGACCCTCAGCGAAGAGGACCGGGATTCGGTTCTGCGGGAGCTCTTCCACCCAACAGTCGGCGCCCGGTTCAGTTATTGCCGGATGCCGATCGGCGCCAATGACTTTTCGACGCAGGCCTACAGCTACGACGAGACGGACGGGGATTTTGCGCTCCAGCAGTTCAGTATTCAGCACGACCAGCAGACGCTGGTGCCGTTTATCCACGCCGCACAGCGTTACCAGCCACATCTGCGGCTGTGGGCATCGCCGTGGACACCTCCCAGTTGGATGAAACGCAACCACTTCTACGCCGAGGCGCCGGGGCGGTACGGGATGAAGGACAACGCCATCCGTCCGGAGCAGGAGGGCCACGAGGGCGAGGACATGTTTGTGCAGGAGCCCCGCTACTTTGAGGCGTATGCCCGGTACTTTGGCAAGTTCATTGATGCTTATCGGGCCGAAGGGATTTCCATAGGGCTGGTCATGCCGCAGAACGAGTTCAACTCGGCGCAGAACTTTCCCAGCTGTACGTGGACTGCCGAGGGGCTGACACGGTTCCTGCGATACCTCGGGCCAGAGATGCACAAGCGCGACGTGGCAGTATTTTTCGGGACACTCGAGCGGGGCAACGTAAAGCTGCTGGAGACGTTGATGGCGGACCCGATAGCTGCGCAGTTCATCCAGGGCGTCGGGGTGCAGTGGGCAGGGAAGAACGCTCTGCCGGCGATTGCGCGTGAGTTTCCGTCTCTGACTGTCTTCCAGTCGGAGCAGGAGTGCGGCGACGGCAAAAATACGTGGAGCTACACGGGCTACTGCTGGCAACTGATGAAGCACTATCTGCGCAACGGGGCGCGCGGTTGGATGTACTGGAATATCGCACTGGACGAGGAAGCGCAGAGCACGTGGGGCTGGCCTCAGAACTCTCTGGTTACCGTTGACACCAAAGCGCGTACCTTCCGCTACAACCATGATTACTACCTGTTGAAACACCTCACCCATTTTGTAGATATTGAGGCAAAAGCAATTGACAATAAAGGAAGCTGCGATGATGCCATTAGCTTTCTGAATCCGGATGGGATCCTGGTGGCGCTGATCAGAAACCAGCAGCAACACGCGCAGATCGTCCAATTACAGATGGATGCAACGACGGTGGCCTTGGATCTGCCGCCGGATTCGGTGACCACCGTGTCTTTGAAGCCGGCCTGAGACCATTTAAAGTAACCAGATGAGTCTCGCTCCCAAGGCAGCATGGAAAAGGGAACTGGCCGCCCTGACGCGGCTGGCAATCCCTGTGGTGCTGAGCGAACTGGGTTGGATGGCTCAGGGCGTGGTGGACACGATTATGGTCGGCCGGTTGGGTCCGGCAGCCATTGGGGCCGTCGCGCTGGGCAATGCCATCTTTTACACGCCCTCGCTGTTTGGCATTGGCCTCCTGCTGGGCCTAGATACGCTGGTGGCGCAGGCTTACGGGCGGAAAGACTACGACGACTGTCATCGATGGCTGGCCCAGGGTATCTACCTGGCCATGATTGTCACTCCGCCGCTGATGGTCCTGGTGTTTGCTGCGAGTTTCGGATTCTCGCCCTTTGGAATCAACGCGTCGGTCGCTGTGCCTGCCGCCGCCTACACGCGTGTGCTTATCTGGAGCCTGTTACCGCTGCTGATCTACGCAGCCTGCCGGCGATATCTACAGGGAGTGGGCCAGGTCTCAGTGATCACGGCGACGTACGTACTTGCAAATCTGCTGAACTGGGCAGGGAACTGGCTGCTGATTACCGGTCATTGGGGCTTCCCCGCGATGGGAGTGCGTGGCTCGGCGCTGTCTACGGTGGTGGCGCGTATCTCCATGGCGCTGGCGCTGCTGGGTTTTGCCTGGCGTTACGAGCGCTCGCGCGGGCATCCCCTATTTGCCCACTGGGCCGCGCCGAAGTTTGCGCAACTGCGGCACCTGGTTCGTCTCGGGTTGCCAGCCGCCGGACAGATCATTATGGAGGTTGGCGCCTGGAATACAGCTACGCTTTCGGCCGGGTGGCTGACCCCGATTGCCTTGGCCACTCACCAGATCGCACTGAACTACGCCAGCATTACCTACATGGTCCCCCTGGGAGTTTCTGCGGCGGCGGCAGTAAGCGTGGGCCATGCCGTCGGCGCTGGCGATCTGCCGCGCGCGCGCCGCGCCGGGTGGCTCTCGCTGTGCCTGGGAACCGGGTTCATGATCCTTGCCGGCATTGTTCTGCTGGTGATTCCCAGGCCGTTGATTGAGTTGTTCACACACGATCCGGAAGTTCTGGCCGTCGGGCCGAGCTTGCTGGGCATTGCTGCAGCCTTCCAAATCTTCGACGGCATCCAAACCGTGGCCACGGGCTCACTGCGGGGTCTGGGCGAGACACGTACGCCCATGGTGGCCAACTTCATCGGTTACTGGATTCTGGGTTTGCCACTGGGTTTTGTGTTATGTTTTGTTTTCCGTTGGGGAATCTATGGCACCTGGATCGGGTTGACTCTGGCGCTTGTGATTATCTCCATCATATTGCTGCGGCGCTGGTACCTTGACTCGGCGCGAGTTTCAGCCGCTTGAGATGCGCCTCACCAATGAATTGGGTGTAGACTTGCGCGTGGACAATCCCCCATTGTCCCTGGGCCCTGTGAGCTAAGCTCGCTGCAACGCGACCGAAATGCTTCTCCGGAAGTGCATTTTCCCGTGTTTGAGTCAGGAGCAGGGAAATGGGATTCGACCTGAAGACAGTCTGGATCATCGGATCCTTGAACGAGATATTTTTCGGAATCCTGCTGCTCGTTGTCTGCTTGCAGTATCCCGCATATCTGCGCCGCGCGCTTCAACTCTGGAGCCTGTCTACCCTCAGTCTCGGTAGTTATTATTTGATAGCTCTTTCCCGCGAAAGTGCCGGTGATTTTCCATTTCAGGTGGTGGGATTTTCCCTCGTGACTCTCGCCCTTGCCCTGAAGGTGCGGGCCGTTGTTACCCTGAAGAAACTGTCTGGGCAGTTTCTTCTTGTCTATATCGCGCCGGTTCTGGTGCTGGTTTCGAATTTCTGCTTTACGTTTGTTTACCGCAACATCAGCATCAAACTGATAATCTTCAATCTCGTAAACTGCTGCTTGCTCTTCCTGCTGGCGCATATTTGCCTCCGCGGCGAGGATCTGCTGCGCCACACAGCCGATAAACTGGCTGCCGCAGGTTATCTGTTCATGGCAGTCTCGGTCGGCATTGTCGCATTCCTGTTTCTCAACATGGGCAGTTTTCCCGCCGACTATGACATGGGCGCGGCACGCTCACTGTGGAACGTACTCACCGCGGTTGTGGCCGGGGCGATTCTGTCGCCACTTTTCTTGCTACAGGTCTCTGAGCGACTGAATCGCAAGTTCGCCGCGCTGGCACTGCGCGACCCCATGACGAATCTCTACAACCGGCGCGCTTTTGAGGAGATGGCCTTCCGAGAGATGGCCGTTAGCGCGCGAAGTCATAGCAACTTCGCCCTGTTCATGCTGGATATTGATCATTTCAAGCGGATCAACGATGAGTTTGGTCATGCGATCGGAGACCAGGCGCTCATCAAGGTCGCCTCAACCCTGCGAGCAAGCCTGAGGGAGGAGGATTTTCTGTGCCGCTGGGGCGGAGACGAGTTCTGTGCCTTTTTGCCGCGGGCAGATGCCTATCAGGCACAAATTGTTGTGGAACGTGTATGCGCGGCGATTCGGGCAATGCCGTTGACTCTGGACAGTATCTGCATTGAGTTGGAGGTCAGTGTGGGGATTGTGCCAGCTGAAAGCGGGATGCGAGACATGGCGCAGATGATTCAGCAGGCAGATGCGGCAATGTACCGGGCTAAGGCAGCGGGGCGAAACGGGTACAAGTTTGCCGGAAAGGGATTGACCCTTAATTGAAGGTAATCCAGCAAGTTTGCAATAGATTAAGCATGTCCGATAACAGATATTCTGTAATAATGATGCCAGTAAAGCAAACTCATGCGTAATCCGCTTGCTTTCAACCACTTCCCGCCCCTTGGGCGTCCACAAAAAAGCGGGCCTTCGTGAGCCGGCTTCCCTGTGAATCTTATGCAGCCCTACATCTTGTAGCGCCCGAGATCCTCGTCGTTCAATCCTTCGAGCCAGCGACGCAGGTGTTCTGTGGTTGGTCCCTCACCTGTCCCGGCTGTACTGAGTCTGGCTACGGCCAATACAGGTTCGGCGACGTAGATGGGACAGTCTGCCCGCAGGGCCAGTGCGATGGCGTCGGACGGCCTAAGGTCGATAACGACCGGTTCGCCGCCCTGTCGAACCCACATGGCGGCGAAAAACGTATCATCTCTAAGCTCTGTGATAACAACACGTTCCAGCTCGCCATTAAGCCCCTCGATGAGGTTTCGCATGAGATCGTGGGTCATGGGACGCGGCGCCGCGAGCTTCTCTATCTCCACGGCGATGGCGTTGGCCTCGTAGATGCCCACCCAGATCGGCAGAACTGTGTCCGATGCGACGTCTTTGAGCACCACAATCGGCATATTCGTATTGGGGTCCAGCATCAGCCCGCGGATTTTCATCTCAACGTCCATCAGAATGCCTCCTTGTGGCTAAACTGCCTCGCCTACCAGGCTGTTGGGAAAGGCCTTGGTGATGCGAACACTGTGATAGCTGCCCGTGGCCGGAGCGATCGGATGGCTCCAGGTAAAGTTTACCGGCTTGTTCTGGGAACTGCGTCCGATAACCTGCCCTCTCGCTGAGTTGGTTCCCTCTACCATTACCTCAACAATCGACCCTAACTCTTTCTCGTACAATGCCCTTTGAATCTCCCGCTGCCTGTCCTGCAGCACTTGAAGTCTGGTAACCTTCTCCGCTTCCGGGATGGAATCGATCATCACCAGCGACGGCGTATTGGGCCGCGGCGAGTATTTGAAGCCGAAAATCGCGTCGTACTGAACCTCGTCCAGCAGAGAAATCGTCTCCTCGAAATCTGCCGCTGTCTCACCCGGAAAGCCTACAATGATGTCGGAGGTGATGGCGATGCGGCGTTTGGCGGCTTTGATCCAGCTGATGCGCTCCAGATACCAATCGCGGGTGTACTCCCGGGCCATCATCCGCAGGATGCGCGAAGAGCCGGACTGCACCGGCAGGTGGACATGGTCGCAAAGCGTGGGCACGGCGTCCATGACCTCGACAATGTCCCGGGTAAAGTCGCGAGGATGGCTGGTCATAAAGCGGACACGCCGAACCCCGGAGATTTCGCCCACGGCGGCCAGCAATTCGGCGAAGCTGCGCTTCCCTGTCGGGTCGCGGTAGCTGTTCACGTTCTGGCCGAGCAGCTGAATCTCGGTATAGCCTAGGTCGGCGATGCGCTGGGCCTCTTCCAGAACGGAGTCGGATCCGCGACTGCGCTCTTTGCCGCGTGTATACGGCACCACGCAGTAGGCGCAGAACTTGTCGCAGCCTTCAATGATGGTGATGTAAGCACGGTAGGGGTTCTGGCGCGCGGTAAACTCGGTCTCAAAAGTCTCATCGGTCTGGCGGTCGTCCAGGCCGGTCACACGAGTCTCGCCGGCCTCCAGGCGGGCCAGCATCTCTGGCAGTTTGCGGTAGGAGGCGGAGCCGGCAACCATGGAAACGTAGGGCGCCCGCTCGAAGATCTTTTCGCCCTCCTGCTGGGCCACGCAGCCTATGACGGCAAAGCGCTTGCCCTGCTTGTGCAGCTTTTTGTAGTCGTTGAGCCGGTTGAAGACTTTCTGCTCGGCTTTGTCGCGGATGGAACAGGTGTTGTACAGCAGCAGATCCGCTGCTTCTTCGTCCTGCACCTGCCGGTAGCCTTGCTGCTCAAGAGTGCCGATGACTTTTTCCGAGTCATGGGCATTCATCTGGCAGCCGAAGGTCTCAAGGTAGAAGGTTTTTTCGGTCGCCATAGTCAGTCCTCAGTATACCGTGGGGTGAGTTTGCAGCTCGTGCTTCCCTATTCGCCGTCCGTGTGCAGATAGGCCAGCAGGGCCTGCATCTGCTCCTCGGTAAAGCGTCCGGCGAAGCTGGGCATCTTCTTCTTGCCGTTCAGTACGATGCGCCGGACGGCGTCGTCGGATGCTCGGTCGCCGGACGGAAGCAGGTTGCCGGTCAGCACGCCCTTTACGTTCGGCGGAGCCGGGTTGAGCGCCAGGTCGTTTTCCCCGTGGCAGTGTTCGCACCGGGTATCGAACAGGTGCTTGCCCAGTGCCTGCTGGGGCGTCTGATCCGAGCCGCCGTGGCAGCCTGCCAGGCTGAATGCAACGGTAGCCGCAACAATGGTGGCGAATGCTACGCGCAGCCTCGCCCATGTGTTCCCATGATCGCTTCCGTTGCCCATGTCCCTAGCTCTTTTTGCTGGCGGCAAAGCTTGCGCTGACCGCGTCCCAGTTTACGGCGGAGAAGTAAGCCTTCACGTAATCCGCGCGCTTGTTCTTGTACTTCAGATAGTAGGCGTGCTCCCAAACATCGACGCCGAGCACCGGCTTGTTGCCTGTGCTCAAAGGGCTGTCCTGGTTGGCGGTGGACTCGATTTCGAGACCGGTCGGGGTCTGGACCAGCCACGCCCAGCCGCTGCCGAAGACGCCGGTAGCCGCTGCCGTCAGCTTCTCCTGGAAGGTGGAGAGGCTGCCGAAACGGGTATCGATGGCCTTGGCCAGCTCTCCGGTGGGCGCAGGGCCGCCCTTGCCCAGCGTAATCCACCAGAAAGAGTGATTCGCGTGCCCGCCGCCGTTGTTGCGGACCGCGGTGCGGATCGACTCCGGCACGGCCAGCAGGTTTTCGACGAGCTCGTAGACGGTCTTCCCTGCTACCTCCGGATGACCGGCAACCGCAGCGTTCAGTTTGTCCACGTAGGCTTGGTGGTGTTTGTCATGGTGCAGATGCATGGTTTCCGTATCGAAGTACGGCTCCAGCGCGTCGTAGGCGTAGGGCAGCGCGGGCAACGTATATGGCCCTGTGACGGCCGGTATCGCTGCAGGCGTCTGGGCCTGGGCGCGTGCAGCCAGTGTTTCGCTCAGCAGGACGGCGCTTGCTAGTCCGCCCATCTGCTTCAATGCAGTTCTACGATTCATCTTCTGGTACTCCTTGACCTTTGCCTGAGTGACCATCCTGGGGGGATGGGGGAAGTGTCGGCCCGGTACACACAAGACCTCTACTGACTGGATGCGGCTGGCAGCCTTTCGCTGCACAAATCCACACCCGCCTCCCGACCACCCTATCGTAAGCTGAAAAGGATGATTCTGCCCAACCTCGCCGAGATAGAAGCCGCGCAGCAGGTGCTGTATCGCGTGATGCCGCCGACACCACAGTACAGCTGGCCGCTCCTAAACCAGAGGCTGGGCGTGGAAACCTGGGTCAAGCACGAGAACCATTCCCCCGTAGGCGCATTCAAGCTGCGTGGGGCCCTGGTGTGCGCGACGCGGCTGAAGGAAACGCAGCCTGGGCTGACCACTCTGGTGGCGGCTACCCGCGGCAACCACGGCCAGGGAGTGGCCATGGCGGCGCGCTTACTCGGTCTCCGCGCAGTCATTGTCGTGCCCATCGGCAACAGCGTCGAAAAGAATCGCGCCATGCGCGCCCAGTCCGCCACCCTCATCGAGCACGGGCTGGACTTCCAGGAGTCGTTGGAGTTTGCCTACAGTCTAGCGGCGGAGCCCGGCCGTGCGATGGTCGAGTCGTTTCACCTGCGGCTCGTCATGGGTACTGCCACCTATGCGCTGGAGTTTTTCAGCGCCACCCCGCCCTTGACCACGGTCTATGTCCCGATAGGACTCGGCTCCTCCATCTGCGGTGTTTCCGCCGCGCGCAACGCATTGGGGCTCAGCACGGAGGTGGTTGGCGTGGTCGCCTCGGCGTCTCCCTCGTACGCAAGGTCATTTCAGCAGCGCCAGGTCGTCTCCGCCCCCGCCAACACTCAGATCGCAGACGGCCTCGCCTGCCGTCAGCCCAATGCCGATGCCATGGAAGCAATCTGGGCCAACGTCGCCCGCATCGTCCAGGTATCTGACGCCGAGATCGCCAATGCCATGCGAGTCTATTATCAGGACACCCACAATCTGGCCGAAGGCGCCGGTGCAGCCGCCCTGGCCGGGGCGCTGCAGGAGAAGCCGGCAGGTCGCACCGGCATCATCCTCACCGGCGGCAATGTTGACCGCGAACTCTATAGCCGCGTACTTGCCGAGGAGCTTTGATGATCGACAAACAGCACCTTACGCCTCTGGCGCATTCCGCGCAGAACACTTGCTTTGGCTGCGGCCCCGCCAACTCCGTCGGCCTCCACCTCGAATTCTTCGTCGCCGAAGACCTCACCGTCATCTGCGACACCACCCTTTCCAACCAATATGAGGGCCCCCCCGGCTATCTCCACGGCGGCATCATCGCCACCCTCCTCGACGAAATCATGAGCAAGGCCAACCGCGCCCACGGCCACACCGCCGTCACTCGCAAGCTCGAGGTCGAATACCTCCGCCCCATCCCCTCCGGCGCACCCATCCGTCTCGAAGGCCACCTCCCGCACACCGACGGCCGCAAGCTCTTCCCCACCGCCCGCATCCTCAACGCCCATGGCACCGTCCTCGCCACGGCCACCGCCCTCTTCATCGTCTACGACCCCTCCCGTCACAAGTATTAGCCTCCGTTTCTCGCCAATAATCCGCATTGCATCTTTCCTCTTGCGATACATTGAACTGCAAGGTATTATGCGCGCATGGCACCCCGTCCTACCAATCCGGACTTCATGAATGGTGTCCCTGAGTTGCTCATCCTCAGGCTCCTCCAGCATGAGGAAATGTATGGGTATGAGCTGGTCCAGGCCATCCGCGACAAAACAGGCGAAGTCGTCGCCATCGGCGAGGGTGTCGTCTACCCGGTCCTCCACAGCTTGGAAATCGCGGGTGCCCTCTGTTCCCACCGTAAGACCGTCAACGGCCGCAGCCGCATCTACTACTCCATCACCCTAGTCGGACTGAGTCGTTTGACATCACTCTCTGAATCGTGGACCAGTTTGGCCGTCGCAATTCAAAAAATGCTCTCAGGAGGGCCGTATGGAGATGTTTTTCAATGAACTTCGCGAAAGTCTGCTCCAGGCCGGCATAGCCCCGCGACACGTCAAGCGTTACCTCACGGAACTTGCCGAGCACTTCGCCGACCTCACCGCTGCCGAACAGGGCGTCGGGCTCAACCCGGCCGCACAATCCGCAGCCCGCATTCGACTCGGCACCGCCGATAATCTGGCCAACGCGTTTATCCAGCAACCTCAATTCCAGTCCTGGTCCACTCGGGCCCCCTTGGCAATCTTCGGTGCCGCCCCGCTGCTTTTCCTCGCCGCCGCCTGGTTCGTTGCCTGTTTCATCCTCTGGTCCGGCTGGCAGATATTCCTGCCCGGCACCGATACGCCTTTCGTCCCTGTGAATGGATTTGCCATCCTATACTTCGGCCTCGGCAGGCTCCTCTATTTCAGCGCGCCTCTCATCATCGGCTGGGCCATCGGCCTCACAGCTGCTCGCCAGCGCCACCGAGCGCATTGGCCCTGCCTCGGCTTCGCTCTCGTCGCCCTCGCCGCAAGCGCCTTCCAGGTTCACGCCAGCCGCCTTGCCGTCCCCGGCGCCACGGGCCAGGTTTCGATGCGTCTCGCTCCGAGTCTGTTGCTCTCCTCCAGCCTTGCTCATGCGGCGGTGTACTTCTCGTTGATGCTGTTGCCATATCTCCTGTGGCGGCTGAAGAAAACGCTCTCCCCGTCGGCCTTCTAGCCATTTCGCCATGCGCAAGCACCGCAATTTCCAGTAGGTTCCCCCACATCTCCTCCTGTATCCTTGCGCCATCAGCCGAGTCGGCCAAATACCTGCAATCTTCCGCTCGTTGAATTCTCCAGAAGGAATTGCCTGCTATGCTTCGGACTTCCCGCGTCCTTTTCGTTGCCGCCATCGTCCTGGCCTGCGCCTTCACCACAACTGCCCAGCCCTCCGCACAGCCCCGCGCCGGCTATTACACCAGCCCTTCCCTCCGCGGAGATACCCTCGTCTTCGTCTCTGAGGGCGACCTCTGGCGCGTCTCGGTTCACGGCGGCTCCGCTCAGCGCCTCACCTCCTCCCCCGGCCCGGAATCCCACCCAATTCTCTCCCCGGATGGCAACACCGTAGCCTTCGCCGCCACCTACGAGGGGCCGCAGGAGGTCTACACCATGCCCATCCTCGGCGGCTTGCCCACACGCATCACGTGGGATGGCGATGCCTCCCCTGCGGGATGGGCTCCCGATGGACGCCTTATCCTATCCACTGGCCGCTACTCGACCCTCCCCGGCCCCCGCCTCGTCCTCATCGACTCCCACGGCAACCGCGAACTCCTCCCCCTCGCGGAAGCCGCTCTAGCCGCCTACACTCCAGACGCGAAATCCCTCATCTTCACCCGCTGGGACAAGCAGTGGAGCAACACCAAGCGCTACAAAGGCGGCTGGAATGAAAACCTCTGGCGCTTCGATGGCCATGGCGAGGCCACACCGCTCACCTCTGACTTTGCCGGCACCTCCACCGCTCCCATGATCTGGCAGAGTCGCATCTACTTTCTATCCGACCGCGATGGCATCATGAACCTGTGGTCGATGGACCTGGACGGACACACTCCACGGCAGGAATCGCACCAGAAACTCTTCGACATTCAGGCCGCCTCGCTCGACAACGGCAGCATCGTCTACGCGTCCGGGGCCAACCTCTGGCTCCTCGACCTCGCCACCGCCCACGAAGACATCCTCCCCATAACCCTCTCGTCAGACTTCGATCAGCTTCGCGAGCACTGGGTCAAAGACCCCCTCAATTACCTCACCAGCGCCCATCTCTCCCCAGACGGCTCCTCCGCCGTGTTTACGGCACGCGGCGAAGTCTTTGTCATGCCGGCCAAGTCCGGCCGCATCGTCAAAGTGGCTGCGTCGCCTACCATCCGTTACCGCGAGGGCCGTTTCCTGCCCGATGGCAAAAGCATTCTGACGCTCTCTACCGAGACGGGAGAAACCGAGTTTTGGAAGTTCCCCGCCAACGCGGAAGGCGCTCCAGAGCAGTGGACCCACGACGCCAAGGTGCTGCGCTGGGACGGCGCAGTCTCCCCGGATGGCCACTGGCTGGCTCATTTCGACAAAGACCAGCAACTGTGGCTCTACGATACGCGCACCAAGGCGAACAAGCGTATTGCCGAGTCGGCGAACGGCGATTTTGAGAATCTGGCGTGGTCTGGCGACAGCCGCTGGCTAGCGTGGGATGAAACCGCGGACAACCAGAACTCCAGGGTCAGGATTCTGAATGCCGAGACGGGGGCGATTGAAACGGTCACCTCGGACCGCTTCAACTCGACCTATCCGGCGTGGAGCACGGACGGCAAGTGGCTCTATTTCCTCTCCGACCGCAATCTGAAAACGACGGTTTCCTCGCCGTGGGGCCCTCGCGAGCCGGAACCGCACTTCGACCGCAGCAACAAAATCTACCAGCTTGCTCTCTTGCCCGATCTGCGCTCGCCGTTTCTTCCCGCCGACGAGCTGCATCCGGACAAGAGCGACAAGGATGCCGACAAGAAGGACACACCGGCCAAAGACGACGCTACCAAGCCGGAAGCCGCGAAAGCGGACAATGCCGGCAAGGGCGCAAAAACCGCCCCAGCGAAGACTGAAGATAAGGACAAGAAGGCCGACGACAAGAAGCCGGCTGAGGTCAAGATCGACTTCAACGGCTTGATGGCTCGGCTGACCGAGGTTCCTGCCCCAGCCGGCAACTACGCCAACCTGCAGGCGGCCGACAAACGGCTGTGCTGGATCGCAGCTTCCGACGACTCCGGGGATCATCGCAGCTTCCAGTGCCTGGACATTGCCAACAAGGGCGACGACGTGGACACGGTGCTTTCCGACGTGAAGGGCTTCGAGTTCTCGCTTGATCGCAAAAAACTGCTTATCGCCCAGAAGCCCCCTACAGGCGCACCCAGCTTCCTGATTCTCGACGCCGACGCCAAGGCCATCTCCGACCCGAAAGCACTGGCCAAGGCCACCATCAACCTGGCGCACTGGACGCTCTCGACCAATCCCCGCGAGGAATTCCGATCGATCTATCTCGATGCCTGGCAGATGGAGCGCGACTACTTCTACGACAAGAAAATGCACGGCGTGGACTGGGTTGCCATGCGCGACCGCTATCTCCCGCTGGTTGACCGCGTCTCCAGCCGCGACGAGCTGAATACGGTCATTGCCCAATTGGTGGCCGAGTTGTCCGCTCTGCACACCTTTGTCGAGGGTGGAGACGCCCGCAAGCCCGCAGACGACGTGGACCTGGCCTCGCTCGGCGCGCTGCTTCGCCGCGACGAGAAGGCCGGCGGCGCAGTCGTTGAGCACGTCTATCAATCCGACCCCGACCTGCCCAACACCGCGCCTCCGCTGGCGCGTCCAGAGTCCGCAGTCCATGAGGGCGACGTGATTACCAGCATTGACGGTGTCTCCGTGCTCTCCGTGCCCGATGAGCGCGCCCTTCTCCGTGGCAAGGCCGGGCTACAAGTCCTGTTGCACGTGAAGCCTGCGACCGGTCGAGAGCACGACCTGATCGTCATCCCCATCCTCGCGCACGATGAAGCTAACCTGCGCTACAACGAGTGGGAACTAACCCGCCGCCTCGCCGTCGAGCAGGCCGGCAAGGGGCAAATTGGCTACGTCCACCTCCGCGCCATGGGCTCCGGCGACATCGAGCAGTGGGCGCGCGACTTCTACCCCATCTTCGACCGCCAGGGCCTCATCCTCGACGTTCGCCACAACCACGGCGGCAACATCGACTCCTGGCTGCTGTCGAAGCTGCTTCGCCAGGCCTGGTTCTACTGGCAGCCGCGTGTCGGCAACCCAAGCTGGAACCAGCCGTACGCCTTCCGCGGGCACATCGTGGTTCTCTGCGATCACGAAACCGCCTCCGACGGCGAAGCCTTCGCCGAGGGCTTCCGGCGCCTCGGCCTCGGCAAGGTCATCGGCATGCGCACGTGGGGCGGCGAAATCTGGCTCAGCTTTGACAACGTTCAGGCAGACAACGGAATCGCCACCGCCTCCGAAACTGGCGTCTACTCGCCCTACGGCAAGTGGCTGATTGAGGGCCACGGCGTCGATCCGGATATTGAGGTCGACAATCTGCCCCACGCCACCGCCTCCGGCTCCGATGCCCAACTCGAAGCCGCCCTCAAACTCCTCCAGCAGCAAATCCAGTCCGACCCGCGCCCTGTCCCCAGCCATCCCCCCTACCCGGACAAGTCCCTTCATCCGGCGAACTGAGGAAGTGCGGCGTCCATTCTATGGTCAGGATGGGCGCCCTGCACCTCGTCTGCTACGCCCCGAGGCTCCCCACCCCGGTAAAATAGACCTGTGCCTACGGAATCCCAACCCACTCCCGCGGATTCCGCTTCCCTCACCCAACTTCTGCGGACGCATTTCGGCTTTGCATCCTTCCGCGCCAATCAGGAAGCCGTCTGCCGAGCCGCCGTGGAAGGCCACGACCTGCTCCTCGTCATGCCCACCGGCTCCGGAAAATCCCTCTGCTACCAACTCCCCGCCATCGCCCGCCAAGGCACCGCGCTCGTCGTCAGCCCCCTCATCGCCCTCATTGAAGATCAGTGCGCCAAGCTGAATGCACTCGGCTTCAACGCCGCCCGCATCCACTCCGGACTGGACCGCGCTGTCAGCCGCCAGGCCTGCGTCGACTACCTCAACGGCACCCTCAACTTCCTCTTTATCGCGCCCGAGCGCCTCCGAGTCCCCGGCTTCCCCGAGATGCTGGCCAAGCGCAAGCCGGCCCTGATCGCCATTGACGAGGCGCACTGCATCTCCCAGTGGGGACACGACTTCCGCCCCGACTACCGTATGCTGGGCCAGTATATCCCTGCCCTGCGCCCGGCCCCGGTCATCGCTCTCACGGCCACGGCCACCCCAGCCGTGCAGCGGGATATCCTCACCCAGCTGAACATTCCCAACGCCAAGAAGTTCATCCACGGCTTCCGTCGCGACAACCTGGCCATTGAGGTGCTGGAAGTCCCCATGCCCATGCGCCCGGATCTCGTGGCGGAAATTCTGGCCGACCCGGCCGCTCGCCCGGCCATTGTCTACGCGCCGGCCCGCAAGCGCGCCGAGGAACTGGCTGCCAGGCTCAACCAGATCTGCCCCACCGCGGCCTATCACGCCGGGCTGCCCAACGAGATCCGCGACAACGTGCAGCAGAACTTCCAGGTCGGAAAACTCCAGTGCGTGGTGGCTACTATTGCCTTTGGCATGGGCATCGACAAGGCGGACATCCGCACGGTCATTCACGTGGCCATGCCGGCGACCCTTGAGGGTTATTACCAGGAGATTGGCCGCGCAGGCCGCGATGGGCTGCCCTCGCGGACGATCCTCATGCACTCCTACGCCGACCAGCGCACGCATGACTTCTTCCTGACCCGCGATTATCCCCCGGTGGACACCCTCGCAAAGGTGCAGCACGCGCTGACCGCCGAGCCCCAGCCCCTCGACGAGGTACGTGCCCGGCTCAAGATGGACGAGGAGTCCTTCTCCAAGGCCATCGAAAAGCTCTACATCCACGGTGGCGCGGATGTGGATTTTGCCAACAACGCCACCCGCGGTTCGCAGCCCTGGCAAGCCAGCTACACGCGCCAGTCAGACCACAGGCGCAACCAGTTCGCCCTTGTCCAGCGCTTTGTGGATGGCCACCAGTGCCGCATGGCCGCCCTCGTCCTGCACTTCGGCGACCTGGCCGACGGCAAGCTCCGCTGCGGCCACTGCGACTTCTGCAACCCCGGCGTTGGCTCCGCGCAAATCTGGCGCGCCGCCACCCCGCGCGAAGAAACCACCCTGCACACAATCCTGGACGAACTGCGCAATATTTCCGGCAAGTCGCTCGGCCGCCTGCAGAAGGAGCTGCCCGGCGAACTCAGCCGCAAAGAGCTGGACATATACCTCGGCGCTTTGACCAAAGCCGGGTTGATCGCGATCGAAGACGCGGAGTGGATCAAGGAAGGCGAAACCATCCTGTTTCGCAAGGCCTGCCTGACGGAAGAGGGCGAGGCGCTGGTTCCCGGAACGCCCCTCAATCTCCATTTGCCTGACAGCCCCGGCGCAAAGACGTCCGGCAAGCTTCCCCTCTCCAAGCCAAAATCCCGCCCCAAAGCTGCCGCCCAGCCGCAGGCGCCCGTCGAGCTCACCCTCCAGGCACGCCAACTGGAGCAGGCTCTGAAGGATTGGCGAGCCGGAGTGGCGAAAAAACTCGGCATGCCGGCCTTCATGGTGCTGCACGACCGCACGCTCGCGGCAATTGCTCTGGTGCATCCCACCACCCCGAATCAGCTCTTGGAGGTCCCCGGCATGGGCCCGGCGAAGACGGAGAAGTACGGGCCGGCGATTGTTACGTTGTGCTTGCAGGCGGCAACCGAGTGAGCTTGCCGTTTCCAAGGTAATGAGGTAACTTAAAAATGATTACCATAGTTCTTGAAAAGTACTCATTTTTGTGCGAACCTGTGACTCTGAACTTCCTCTCGTCCTCCTTTTGGGCCTGAGGGCGATTCTCCACCTGGGAAAGCGGTCCATCGTTCATTTCTGCAGTTTCACGCTTGCAGGCAAGTTCGACCCGAACTGAATGTTTTAAGCTCTATGTTACGGTGGAAAAGAGGCTTAGCATGGTCCAACCCTTGTTCAGTGAGAACTTTACCGACTGGATCGCCATCAGCTCCCTGGCCGGGTCTATCTCTATCGTCATTCTGTCGAAATTCAATTACTGGTGTGTGCGCGCATCCAAGCGTCAAGCCAAGGCGGCTACCGAGCAGGCCTGCGTGGCCCTGATTGCCGCAGAACGTGCCCGCGACCAAGCCGAATCCGCGCGAAAATCCCTCGAAGCCATCCTGGCCGAGGTCAAGGACTTCCAGAAACAGACCGAGACTCGAAAGACAGCTCGTCGACAGTCCGTCACGGATCGGCTGTTGAGCATCTCACAGAACGTACGCATCTGGATTGCCGGAATGACTGAGGCTCCGGAGGGTTTTCCTGTCGATATTCTCCCCGAAGACATCGAAGAGATCCTCGCCCAGACGATGGAGCACTCTCCCCGCCTTAAGGGCGACGTGCGCCTCTTCCACACGCGCTTGGAGGCCGCCGACAACACCCTGCGCGCTTTTATGGAGCAGCCCCGTGCTCTCCGCGTCAACGCACTCAAGCTCGTCACCACGCTCAGCAATCACCTGGAACAGGTGGCTGCGATGGCCGAGAACCTGGCGTTCTGCATGGAAACCAGCGAGATGCCGGCAACCTGGAACGCGATTGCCGAAGAAGGGGCCTCAGTTCCCACCAAGACGCCCGCAGAAGTAACGGTCATGAAGCGGTCCGCTTAAAGAATCGGCCCTGGACCAAGCACCGGCTTGGAAACACTGACGCTCTTCACCGCAGTGCGCCGCTTGCGCTTGACCGGAGGCGCCGAATTGGGAGGACGATTCTTCCCGTTGCTTCGCCTCCCTGTCTGCTCAATGACCGCTCGCATCCAGTAGTCTCCCGTCGAGTCCACCTCAATACCGTGCACCTCTCGCTCGAAGCCGGGGAATCGCTTGCCGAACTCTTCCAGAGCCAGAATCAGGCGGATGACTGGGCTGTCGATGGTGCCCATGCGCTCGCCCGGCATGCACACCGGGATTCCCGGCGGATACGGAACCAGCATCACCCCGGCCACGCGGCCCGCCATCTCGGAAAACTTCACCTTCTCCGTGCCGTTGCGCAGCAGCTTCTGGTAGGTCTGTGCAGGCGTCAGCACCTGCACTTCTTCCACCTCACAGGCCTCGCCTTCCAGCGATGTCAGGCGCAGCTCCACCATGGCCGCGTGCATTTCGTCTGACAGTTCCTTCAGCGACACATTGCCGTACCTCTGCGGATACTTCACCACCAGATCCGGCAAAGCCTCACTCAGTGTCGCTTCCGAATCGTAGAGCCGCTTGAACTCGAACAGGTTTTCCAGCAGGCTGCCCCACTTGCCCTTCGACGTGCCCACGCTGAACAGCACCAGCACCGTGTAATCGCCTGTGCGGGCAATCTCCACCCGTCGCGCGTCCAGGAACTCGGTCAGAATCGCCGCCGGAATCCCCCACTCCGCCACCACGCCCTGAGCGTTCACGCCGGGCATCAGGATGGTGACCTTGGTTGGGTCCAGCATGCAGTAGTCGTCGGCAATGTCCTCGTCCTGGAAGCCGTGCCAGTCTTCACCCGGCTTCAGCGTCCAGCAACTGGAGTTCTGCGCCAGCAACGGATCCGTCGCATCCTCAAACAGGTAGGTCTGCCCGTCCAACGGATCGGTGACACGGTCTGGCTGGAAGAGCCGGAAAAACCACCCGTCCCCGTCATCCAGCGCGCGCAAGCGGTGGGCAATCGAACTCATCGCCTTGCGGAAGCTGATGGCGTCAAAGACTGTTTCCATCATCAGCGTCGGCCCGGCCGGCTCATCCATCATGGCCGCAGCTACGTCCAGTGAGGCAATCAGCGGATAAAACGGCGAGGTCGTTCCGTGCATCATGAATGACTCGTTAAACTGGTCAAACTCCAGCGGAGCACGTGGGCTCAGCTTGATGTGCACCATCGACGCCATCGAAAATGCGGCAAGCATCTTGTGCGTCGACTGCACGGCAAACAACGCCGGACGATCCGGCATCTCGTCCGGTACATCCATGGCAAAGCGCCCGCGATAAATCGGGTGAAACTTGGCGTAGGCGTACCATGCCTCGTCAAAGTGGATGCGCGGCACGCTCTGCGCCAACTCCGTCACCACCTTGTTCACGTCGTAGCAAAGCCCGTCGTAAGTGGAATTGGTAACCACCGCATACGTTGGCTCTTTCGACGCAGCCCCCGCCGTAAACGGGCTCTTGTCGATCAGTTCCTGGATCGCTTCCTTGCTGAACCGCTTCAGCGGCACCAGGCCGATCATCCCGTAGCCATTCCGCGTCGGGGTCACGTAGACGGGCCGCGCCCCGGTCACTGTCAGCGAGTGGCAAATCGATTTGTGGCAGTTGGCATCGGCAATCACAATGTCGTCCTGACCGATGACGCCGTGGCCCACAATCTGGTTTGAGGTCGAGGAACCACCCAGGACGTAAAACGTCCAGTCGGCGCCGAAGATCCGCGCCGCATTCCGTTCCGATTCGCCCGGAGGTCCAAGGTGGTCAAGCCACGAGCCCAACGGCGAAGTTGAAATGCCCAAATCCGAGCGCATGATGTTCTCGCCAAAGAACTTGTGGAACTCCATCCCCACCGGATGCTTGAGGAAGGCAACTCCGCCCATGTGTCCCGGTGCATCCCAGCTGTAGGCGCCCTGGTCGGTGTATTTCTTCAACTCGCGGAAGTACGGCGGCAGCAACTGCTCGTTGTAGCGCTCCACGGCAAAGTCCACTCGGCTCGCAATAAACGCCGGCGTGTCGCCAAAGAGGTGAATGTATTCATGAACCTGCCGGACGACTTCCAGTGGCAGTTCGCTCACCAGGGTGCGGTCGGCAATCAGGAAGATTGGAACCTTCTTGTTGCGCCGGCGCACTGCGCGGATGATCCGCAAGGCTGCGCGCTCGTCAAACTGGTGCTCGCCTGCCAGGTCCCAGTCCAGCAGAATTGCCGAGTGCGACGGGTCCGATTTAACCAGGGATAATCCATCCTCCGGCGTCGAGGTGCGTACCACCTCGTAACCCTCTTTGCTGATTGCATCCACCAGCCGTTCCATGGCACGGTCCGAGACCGAATCCGTTCCACCTACTTCGCTGGCAATCAGCAGCACCCAACGTCCTTCGTCCATTCCACCTCCAACTTCCTCAGTAATCCTACAACTGTTTTGCGGTCAATTCTGACCGAATGCCACCCCCTGGGGGCAAATTCATCCCAGTGCAAAGTCCCGCAGCTCGAGATGAATCGCATTGACATTGCTAATACCCTGTAAAATCAAAGAAATACAGTCAAAATATGAAGCCGATTATCAGCTCATTTTTCCGCCAGTTTTCCTCCACTTTTTTCACCCCGTGAGTCAACCGATTCCTGCCAACTCGGCCACTCCATTTTCAGCCCTGTCAAACCCTCGTTTCTCGTCGCTGATACACTTAGAAATTGAAGCGCAGCACTCTTTTGCCGGTTCTCCGGCAGAGCTCATCTTCCCGCAGCGGCTCACCGCCGTATTGGTCGAAACTGAAAAAGAGGAATAAGAGAATGTCGGAAGTCAATCAGAACGGGTCAGTTGCCGGTACCAGCCTCCGCCTCAAGGTAGGCCTGGCCGAAATGCTCAAGGGCGGCGTCATCATGGACGTCATGAACGTAGAACAGGCGCGCATCGCCGAGGAATCCGGCGCAGTCGCCGTCATGGCCCTGGAACGCGTCCCCGCCATGATCCGTGCCGAAGGCGGCGTGGCCCGCATGGCCAACCCCAAGCTCATCAAGGAAATCATGGCCGCCGTCACCATCCCGGTCATGGCCAAGGCCCGCATCGGCCATTTTGCCGAAGCGCAGATTCTGGAAGCCATCGGCGTCGACTTCATCGACGAGAGCGAAGTGCTCACCCCGGCCGACGAAGCCAACCACATCGACAAGCATGCCTTCAAGACGCCCTTCGTATGCGGCGCGCGCAACTTGGGTGAGGCGCTCCGCCGCATCGCCGAGGGCGCAGCCATGATCCGCACCAAGGGCGAAGCCGGCACCGGCGACGTCGTCCACGCGGTCCAGCACATGCGCCAGATCTCGCGCGAACTCCGCCAGACAACCGTGGCCCGGGAAGAAGAACTGTACACCCTGGCCAAGGAGCACGGCGCGCCCTACGAGCTGGTTCGCCTCGTCGCACGTACCGGCAAGCTGCCCGTGCCCAACTTCTCCGCCGGCGGCATCGCCACCCCGGCTGACGCGGCCCTGATGATGCAGCTTGGCGCAGAGACGGTCTTCGTCGGCTCCGGCATCTTCATGAAGGAGCGCGCCACCCCGCTCGACGTCGAGCACAATGACAAGGAACGCGAAGAGGCAGTCTCCCGCGCCAAGGCCATCGTCATCGCCACCACCCACTTCAACGACCCCAAGGTCCTCGCCGAAGTCTCCGAACAGGTCACCGGCACCATGAAGGGCCTGGCCGCTGCCGCCATCGACGTGAAAGACCAGCTCCAGACCCGCGGCTGGTAATTTCCCGCTCCACTCCAACAACTCAGGCGGAGGTGCTCCCGGCATCTCCGCCTTTTCCATCACAGGTAAGATGGAGTACAGAATAGGCAGCGGAGCGGGCGCCAGCCGCTGGCAGCAGGCCACTTTAGATTCTCGTCGCAATCCATTCAGGAGAAAAGGTTTGACCAAAGTTCTTTCGCAGCCGCGCATCGGTGTCCTCGCCATCCAGGGCGACTACGAAGCCCATGCCATCGCCCTCACTGAATCCGGCGCAACCGCTTCTCTCGTAAAAAAACCCGAGCAACTCGCCACCGTCGAAGCCCTCGTCCTCCCCGGCGGCGAATCCACCACCATGCTCAAGTTTCTGGAGCGCAACGGCCTTTTCGAAGCACTCCTTGCCTTTGCCCAGCAAAAGCCTGTCTTCGGCACCTGCGCCGGCTCCATTTTGCTGGCTAAGGAAGTCCTCAACCCCACCCAGCGCTCGCTCGGCCTGCTGGACATGGCCGTGGAGCGCAACGCCTACGGACGCCAGATCGACTCCGCAATCCTGGTCGAGCAGACTTCCCTGCCCGGAGGCCCGCTGGAGATGGTCTTCATCCGAGCCCCGCGCATCGTCTCGGTGGGCCCGGAGGTCGAAGTGCTGGCCAGCCGCGAGGGTTTCCCCGTCCTCGTGCGCCAGGGGAGATTGATGGCTGCCACGTTTCACCCGGAATTGTCGGCTGACCGGCGCGTCCACGGCCTCTTCGTGGCAATCGTTAAGGACCACATCGGCGCATCGCGCTGAGCCGCATTGGGACTGCTTTTTCCCGTTTGCAACATTTCCGCATTTTCTCCATGCATCCTATTGGCAAAAAGAGTAATCTCAGACTCCATAGAGAGGCACTTTTCCCATGCCTGCCACCTTCACGAAACACACCGTCGATACCGAGCGGAAGGACTCCGGCACCGGAGGCAAGCCCCCGCTCGGCCACAAGTTCACCGGCGGCGGGGGCAACGGCGACGACGATGACGAGTACCGCAGGCTTTCGGCCAACGGCCCTGGCGACCTGCTGCGCCGCTGCCGGGTAGCCATGTTCATTGTCATGGCGGGGGATCTCGCCTTCTTCTTCGGCCTGGCATGCTTTTTCTACGCTAGCCGAGGCGCGCACCACTTTGACGCTCGCAGCCAGGAGTTCATCGCCGACTGGCACCCTGTGGTGCTGCCGCCAATCCTGTTTCTGGATACCGCGGTGCTCCTGCTCAGCAGCCTTACCGTCGAGTTTGCCCGGCGCAACATCTTCCGCGAACTGGACGTGATTGAGGAGTGGCTGGGAATGGGCCGGCCAGCACTGCGCAAGACCCTGCCCTGGCTCGGCGCAACGCTCCTGCTCGGCGCGCTGTTCCTGGCCGGCCAGGTTGCCGCCTGGCGTCAGCTCTCCGATCAGGGCTTTGCCTTCCTGGGCCACAATGCCACCCCGGCCAGCTACTTCTTCTACCTGATTACCGGCTTCCATGCCCTGCACCTGCTGATGGGAGTAGCCGCCATCGCCATCGGACTTGTCGCCCTGGGCATGCTGCGAAAAGTCGAATTGCGCCAGGTCGCGGTCGACTCCCTCGCATGGTTCTGGCACGCCATGGGCCTGGCCTGGATATTCCTTTTTGCCCTTCTTGCAATTGCCTGACTGAACTACCTGGCCCGAATCACGAACGAGTCCTTCTTTTCCACGCTCAGCTCCGCCGCATCCGGGTCCTTGACCTTCCACATCGTACCGGTGAGCTGATGATCTTTAATCTCGAGCGTCAGGTAGTGGTAGACGGGAAACCCGGAGTCCCGGTAAAGGTCTTCGCTTCCCCTGAAAAGCAGTGGATAGGGCTGCGCTCCGCCGCCGCCTGAAACCAGGTATTCGACGCCCTTGCGCTCAAAACGCTCGTAGTTATGAATGTGCCCATTGATGACCACCACGCGGGAATGCATATGGCTCAGGTTGGCCTCGAGCACACCGCGCAGGAGCAATGCCTGCGGGTCTGGGATATCGGCCACCAGCTCCGATTGGGTATCAGCCACCCACGGCACGTGGTAGAGGATCAGCACAAAGTCCACAGCTGAGGGTATCCGTGCCAGTTGAGCGGCAAGCCACCGCGTCTGCTCAGAGTGAGCTTCAGTCTCCTCGTTCATGTCCAGCGAGATCACCTCAACCGGCCCGAGAACAGCCGAGTAATGGCGGTGTCCTTTGATCTGCGGGAAGTTCTGCAGGTAGTTGGCAATCCCCTGGTCGTAGTTGAAGTTGAGCTCATGGTTGCCCAACGTAGGGAAGACGGGAAATCCGGCTGTGCGCCACGAGGCTGTTTCGTCCTGGAAGACCTTCCAATCTTCTGCCCTGGAGCCGACGAAGGGCATGTCTCCGGTCAGCAGAAGCGCATCCGGGCGCTCCTGGCCCACTTTGTCGGCCAGCCAGGCCCGTACGCGCGGATTGGTTCCATGAGTCAATCTGGGATCTGCAAAGCGCATATCCCCGTAGGCCACAAGGCGCAACGGACGGTGGGCGTTGAACTTGGAGTAGACAAAGGTCGGCTTGCTGTCGGCGGATGAGAGCGGGCGTAGCGGCTGCATCTGTGCCCAGCCGGGAGGGCAGACACTGGCGGCCAGCAGCAGGCAGACGGCCCTGCTCATCCAAATCATCCATCGCACCCACGGGGAAAGACATGCTTTTGCGCGCATTGAGCCCAGATTAACACCGGGCAGTCTCTCATCCCCGATTCGTCAGCAGCTTCCAGACTCGCTCGCCCAGCGTTGGGACGAGCGGACAGCTGTAATAGACCGTGCGGTTACGTTCTTTGAGCAGCTCAATAGCGGCCAGCGTGGGATGGTTTGTCTGCAACGCAAGGGTTCCCGTGCTCAGGCATTCCAGCGCGAACTCATCGGCCAGGTACTCGATTGCATGGCTCAGAAGCTCAAGGCCTCGCCCGGCTCGAGCGTTGATTCTGCGTCGGCCCAGCTTCCGCCTGTCCTTGGCGATTTCACCCGCTTTTGCCGCGGAGTTGCCTCTCAGCATTGATCCAACTGTGGTTGTGGCCATGTTGTAACCTCCTCACTCATTACATCGGCGGTGCGGTTGACAATTTTCAGAGGACCAAAGTAATCCACAACCGGAATGAAACGCCCAAAATGCTCTCTTTTCCGCCAGTTTCCAGCACTGCCGGCTCCTCCAGCGTGGGAAATCCGGGCCAATTCGTCCCACTTTCGCTTGACGCATCGAGGTTGAAAACCTAATCTCAAGCTAGCGGCTGCGGACAATTCAGCACGGAACCACTGTGCGAAGGCCCCGCCTCCGCTGTGAGAGCCTCCATCATGATTCCTTACTCCTGGCAATACCTGCCGCTTCTTATCCAGGTCCTGGTCGCCTTTGGCATGGCCATTGGAATGGTGGTCGCCTCGTGGTTCATCGGCCGGCACCGCAATACCAAAACCAAGCTGGACGCCTACGAGTGCGGCATTGTTTCGGTCGGCGATGCGCGCGGACGCTTCAGTGTCCGCTATTACATGGTCGCCATGCTGTTCATCCTGTTTGATGTGGAAGTGGTCTTCATGATGCCCTGGGCGGTGGTCTTTCGCCAGTTGCCCAGGCTGACCGGCTCGCAGTTCTTTGGCTTCTGGGAGATGCTGGTCTACCTCGGCTTTGTCGCCGTCGGCCTCTTCTACATCGTGAAAAAAGGCATCCTCGACTGGTCCACCGACAAGGGCGACTTATAAATCCATCGGCCGCCTGTGGCTGGCCCGCTGCACCGTTCAGAAAAAAAGGACGACCATGAGCGAAGCACTCCTGGATACCGAATCCGTTCTCCGCGACAAGGCCGGCCATCCGGCCATTGTGGCGCTCATTGCCCTCGGCGACGGCACCCTGACTGCTGCCAAATGGGATCACGAAGAGTTGACGCTGACCATCCCTCGTGAGCAAATCATTCCAGCCTGTCGCGCCGTTCAGCAGGCCGGCTATAACTTTCTTGAGGATGTGGCAGGCATCGACTGGCTCCCGCGCACCCCGCGTTTCCAGGTCAGCTATCACATCCTGTCGCACAGCTTCAAAGAGCGCATCCGCCTCTCCGTCCTGCTTGACGATGAGTCTCCCGCGGTGGACACCATCACAACCGTCTGGCCCTCGGCCAACTACTATGAACGCGAAATCTTCGATCTCTTCGGCATTCGCTTCGATGGCCATCCGAACCTGCGCCGCATCCTGATGCCTGACGACTGGAATGGCTATCCGCTCCGCAAGGATTATCCTGTCGAGGGTTATCGCTAAAATTACCGCCCGAGCCGGGTCCACAGGTACATGCCTCTCGGGCAAACTATACTGGGTATCAAGCATAAAAAGAAGCCCCGCAATCTCTTGAGGCAACTGGTACGGGAGACTCCATTTCGATGTCAGATTCAATGGCAACACCCATTTTGGAAGCACCCCGCGCCGAGGGCGCCCATGACCAGCACATGGTCCTCAATATGGGCCCGCAGCACCCGGCCACGCACGGCGTTCTCCGTCTGGTTCTGGAGATAGACGGCGAAATCGTCGTCCGCCTCTATCCGGAGATCGGGTACCTACACACTGGCATCGAAAAAACCTGCGAAGCCAAGTTCTACCACCAGATCGTCCCCCTCACGGACCGCATCAACTACCTCGATCCCCTGTCCAACAATCTCTGTTACGCCCTCGCGGTCGAAAAACTCCTCGGCCTGGAGATTCCCGACAAGGCCCAGTGGCTTCGCATTCTGCTCGTTGAATTAAGCCGGCTCAACTCCCACCTCATCTGGCTCGGCACCCACGCCATGGACATTGGCGCTCTCACCATCTTCCTCTACACCTTCCGCGAGCGCGAAGAAATCCTCCGCCTCTTTGAGGCAGTGGCCGGTCAGCGCATGATGACCAGCTACATCCGCATCGGCGGCCTGGCCATGGAGCCGCCCATTGACTTCCTGGCCCGCGTGCAGGCCTTCATCCGCACCATGCCGGAAAAGATCGACGAGTATTCCAACCTGCTCACCGGCAACCCCATTTTCTACAATCGCCTCAAGGGTGTGGGCCTACTCTCTGGAGCCGATGCCATCGCACTGGGTGTCACTGGCCCGGTTCTGCGCGCTTCCGGCGTCGATGTGGATCTCCGCCGCGACATGCCCTACTCCAGCTACGAAAAGTTCAACTTCGAGGTTCCCATCTCCAACGGATGCGATGTTTGGGCGCGTTATGAAGTGCGACTGATCGAGATGCGCGAGAGCGTCAAGATCATTCAGCAAGCCCTCGATGGTATGCCCGAGGGCGCAGTAAAGGCCGATGCCCCAAAGATTGTCCTCCCCGAGCGGGAGAAAATGAAGACGCAGATGGAAGCCCTCATCCATCACTTCAAAATTGTTACCGAGGGTTTTGCCGTTCCTGCCGGCGAGGTATACCAGGGGATGGAGTGCGGCCACGGCCAGATGGGCTACTATGTCGTCTCCGACGGCACCGCCAAGCCCTGGCGCGTACACATGCGCTATCCTTCGTTTGCCACGCTGCAGGCGCTTGAAACCATGTGCAAGGGACGTATGATTGCCGATGTCGTGGCCGTGATCGGGTCCATCGATATCGTTCTAGGGGAGATCGACCGCTAGTGGAGTCAACGCTCCAGACCGAGCGCCTGTGGTGTGAGCTCTGGGTTTCGCTGGCTTCCCTGTTACGCAGTTATACCGCAGCCTACGGGCTCAACCAGGCAGAGCAGGCCATGGTTGAGCTGGGCGAGGAAAGAATTACAGTCCGCGTGAACAACCGCTGGCTGAGCTTGAACAGGAACGAGGCCCAGCTGCTGTGGGCCACAGAAAGCGGAGCGGCTGGCGAGCTCCAGTTTACGGTGCATGGGAGACTCAAGTCCCCGGCCGGAGATGAAGAAGAGATGGATATGCAAGCCGAAGCCTGGGCACGGGACCTGATGCGGGACCAGAAGCCGGAGATGCCGCGATGAGTGCCGCCGAAACCATGTCGATCTTCTCCCCTGCGCTGGCCGCACGCTTTGACGCGCTGGTCCAGAAGTACCCCCTCCGCCGCTCCGCGCTCGTTCCAATGCTGCTCTACGCGCAGGACGAAATCGGCTACGTCTCCGACGCCGTTATCGAGGAAGTCGCCCGCCGAGTCGGCATCACCCCGCTTGACGTGCGCGGAGTCGCTACTTATTATTCGATGCTCCGCTTCAAGCCGGCCGGTCGCTACAACCTCCAGGTCTGCACCAACATCAGCTGCATGTTGCGTGGTGGCTACGACATCTTCGACCATCTGCAGGAGCGTCTCGGCATCGGCCACAAGGGCGTTACCGCCGACGGCGTATTCTCGCTTGAAGAAGTCGAGTGCATCGGCGCCTGCTGCTGGGCCCCGGCCATGCAGGTCAACTACGACTTCCACGATGAGCTGACCAACGCCAAAGTGGACGAAATTCTCACCGACTACAAAGCAAAAGCCGCACAGGGAGGCCGATAGCCATGCCCCGTCTCGTCTCCCATCCCGACGAAGTCAAAATCGTCACCAAGCGCTTCGGCCAGGGTGCCGCCAACATCGACCGTTACGTCGAACTCGGCGGCTATGAGTCCGCCCGCAAGTGCCTCGCCCAGGGCCCCGAATTCATCATCAACGAGATGAAGGCTTCCGGCCTCCGTGGTCGTGGCGGCGCAGGCTTCCCCACCGGCCTCAAGTGGTCCTTCGTTCCCAAAGTCTCCGCCAAACCCAAGTATGTGCTGGTCAACGGCGACGAGTCCGAGCCAGGCACCTGCAAAGATCACCTCATCTTTCTCTACGATCCCCACTCGATCATCGAGGGCACCATCATTGCCGGTCTCGCCATCGGCTCGAAAATGGGCTTCATCTACCTTCGCGGAGAGTACCGCTACCTCATCGAGATCATGGAGAAGGCCGTCGCTGACGCCTACATGAAGGGTTATCTCGGAAAGGGCATCTTCGGCTCCGATCAGGAGTTCCAAGTCGTCGTCCAGACCGGCGCCGGAGCCTATGAAGTGGGCGAAGAGTCCGCCCTCATGGAGTCGCTCGAAGGCAAGCGTGGCGTTCCCCGCATCAAGCCGCCCTTCCCTGCTGTGGTCGGCCTCTACGGTGGTCCCACGGTCATCAACAATGCCGAGACCATCGCCACGGTCCCGCACATCTTCGCCATGGGCGCAGCGGCTTACGCAGCCGTCGGCTCGGAGCGCAATGGCGGAACGCGCCTCTTTGGAATCTCCGGCCACGTGGAGCGCCCCGGCGTTTACGAGCTGCCCATGGGTTTTAACCTGAAGAAGATGATTTACGAGGTTGCGGGCGGCATTCGTGGTGGCCGTACCCTCAAGGCGGTCGTTCCCGGCGGCTCGTCCACCCCGGTTCTGCGCCCCGACGAAATCGATATCGGCATGGACTTCGACCAGGTCGGCAAGGCCGGCTCCATGCTCGGCTCAGGTGGTGTCGTGGTCCTTGACGACCAGACCTGCATCGTGGAGTTCGCCCTGCGCACCATCAGTTTCTATCAGCACGAAAGCTGCGGCTGGTGCATTCCCTGCCGCGAAGGCACCGACTGGCTCAAAAAATCGCTCACCCGTTTCCACGCCGGATTCGGCAAGGCGAAAGACATCGACAACATTCAGTACCTGGCCGAAAACATGATGGGACGCACCTTCTGCCCGCTTGGCGACGCAGCAGCCATGCCCACCCTCGGCTTCGTGAAAAAATTCCGCAAGGAGTTTGAAGACCACCTGGACGGCAAACCATGCCCCTTCGCCAAGCACGTGGACGTGGCGCTGGTCTAGGACCGGGTCTGGAACAGGTTTCACGGGAAGCTCCGGCGCACCTTCCGGCCTTCCCCGAACAGGAAATGCAGGGGCCCTGAGGCCCGCTGGAGCACCGAGAATAAGATGCCAGACGTAACCTTCACAGTCGACGGAAAGAAGCTCACCGCCCCCGCAGGCACGCTGCTCATCGATGCCTGCCGCAAGGCTGGCATCGAGATTCCCGCTTTCTGCTACTACCCCGGCCTCAGCCTTCAGGCCGCCTGCCGCATGTGCGTGGTTCGTCAGGAGAAGGTGCCAAAGCTCCAGACCGCCTGCACCACGCAGGTTGCCGAGGGCCAGGTCTTCATCACCGAGTCCGCCGAAATCGCCCAGGCTCGCAAGTCCACGCTCCAGCTCCTGCTCGGCAACCACCCCCTCGACTGCCCCGTCTGCGACGCCGGCGGCGAGTGCGAACTGCAGGACATGACCTTCAAGTACGGAGCCGGCGAAAGCCTCTACGCCGAGGCCAAGCAGCACCGCGAAGAGCAGCAGTGGTCTCCGGCCGTCTATTTTGACCGCCCCCGCTGCATCCTCTGCTACCGCTGTGTGCGCATGTGCGGCGAGGGCATGGATGTCTGGGCCCTCGGCGTCCAGAATCGCGGCGTCTCCGCAATCATCGCCCCCAACGGCGGCGATCATCTCGACTGCGAGCAGTGCGGCATGTGCATTGACGCCTGCCCGGTCGGCGCGCTCACCTCCGGCACCTATCGCTACAAGACCCGTCCCTGGGAAATGAACCACGTCTCCACCGTCTGCACCCACTGCGGCGACGGCTGCAAGGTCACCCTGGGCGTGCGCCGTGCCAACGACGGCATGGAGATTGTCCGCTCCGACAATCGCGACAAATCCGGCATCAATGAGGATTTCCTCTGCGCCAAGGGCCGCTTCGGCTTCGACTTTGTCGAGTCCCCGGATCGTGTCACCAAGCCCCTCATCCGCAATGCCGCGGGCTCGCTCGAACCCGCCACCTGGGAAGCCGCCATCCGCCTCGTCGCCTCCAAATTGAAGGAGATCCGCGACACCAAATCCGGCAGCCGCATCGGCGTCATCGGCTCCAACGTCAGCACCAACGAAGAGAACTACCTGCTGCAGAAGTTCGCCCGCACCGTCATCGGAACCAACAACATCGACCACCTGAGCACCACCGATTACGTCGCCTTTGCTCAGGCGCTTGCCGGTCATCCCGGCCGCGCCGCCAGCCTGCGCGACACACAGTCCGCCAAGGCCATCCTCATCATCGGCGGCAACCCCACCGACGAGCATCCTCTGCTGGCCTGGAACCTGCGCACCAACTTCCGCCACAACCAGGCGCACATCTATCTCGCCAACACCAGCGCCATCAAGCTGGAGCGGCAAGCGCACAAGTCCCTCGCTCTGCCCGCCGGCGGCTACGCCACCCTCGTCGATGCCCTCGCCGGCAATGCCGCGGCCCAGGCCGAGCTGCCAAACTCCGCTGCCTTCCGCGAGTCCCTCGCCGCCGAGCAGTCTCTCGTCGTCGTCTTCGGCCAGGAGTTGCGCGGCAGCCACGTCGCAGCTCTCGTCAACTGGGGCCTAGGCCGCGACAACGTAAAATTCGCCTGCCTCGGCGATTTTGCCAACTCGCGAGGCGCAGCCGATCTCGGTTTGCTTCCAGATTTTCTCCCGGGTTATGTTCCCGTCACCTCGCCCGGCGTCTTTGCTGGCGAATACCCGAATCTGCCCGCCACCGCCGGCCTCGACCTCACCTCGATGCTCGACGCCGCCGGCAAGGGCGAACTGGATGCACTGCTCGTCGTCGGCTCCAATCCCGCTGCCACTCACGGCGTCTCCGCCTCTGCGCTCAAAGGCACCTTCGTCGTTGTTCAGGATCTATTCCTTACGGAAACAGCACAGTTGGCCGACGTTGTCCTGCCCTCCGCCAGCCTTTACGAAAAGACCGGCACGGTCACCAACACCTACGGCGATCTGCAGCTGGCCAAAAAGGCCGCGGACAAGTCCGGCGTCAAGCCCGACCTGGAGATTCTCATCCGCATTGCCGGCGCCATGGGCTACGACGTTCGCAAGCTGGTCCCCTTCGGCTCCACCGGACAAACCGCCGACATGGGCCAGTCCCGCGGAGCGCAATCTGGTGAGGCCGATCGCCACTCCGTCTGGCTCACCGCCCAGGGTCTGGAGCTTCGCCTCAGTCCCTTTGATCCGCTCGCCATTCTCGATGAGATCGAACGCCTCGTACCAGCCTATAAACTGGACAGACTGAATCTCCTTGGCGGCAACGATGTACCCTCCGAACCGGGCTTTGTCCCTGTTTCGGCCCTCACCGCTCGCCGCGACCTCGTTCTGCCCACCCATCCCGGTCTCTTTACCTCCGGTACCCTGGGTCAACACACGAGTGCTCTTGAAGAACTGCGTGCCTATCAATCGCCGACCGCAGTCCTTGCCGACTAAAGAATAGAAAGGGCTCAATCCGTGAGTATCTGGCTGTTCCTGCTGCTCAGCTTAGTCAAGTCCGTACTGGTCACCGTCATCTTTCTGATGGGCGTGGCCTACACGGTGCTGCTTGAGCGAAAACTGGTCGCCCGCATTCAGAACCGCTGGGGACCCAACCGTGTCGGCCCGTTTGGCCTCCTCCAGCCGCTCATCGATGGCGCCAAATCCTTCCTGAAGGAAGACGTCGTCCCCTCTCACGTCAACAAATTCATCTACCTGCTGGCACCGCTCATCGCCTTGGGATGTGCGCTTCTCTCGATTGCCGTCGTGCCGTTCGGTGGTCCCCTCGCGTGGCACGGCATGCGCATCTTTCTCATCAGCGACCTGAATATCGGTCTGCTTGTCCTGCTCGGCATCACCTCCGTCGGTGTCTACGGCATCGCCCTCGCCGGATGGTCCTCCAACAACAAGTACTCCCTGCTCGGCGGCTTGCGCGCATCCGCGCAGATGATCAGCTACGAACTCGCCCTCGGCCTGTCGCTGGTGGGCGTGGTCCTCCAGACCGGCTCCCTCCGTCTCTCCGACATTGTCACCCATCAGGCGGTCCACGGCATCGCCAGCTGGAACATCTTCGGAGGAGGCCAGTTCTTCGCCTTCTTCATCTACCTGATGGCTGCGTACGCTGAAACCAACCGCTCCCCCTTCGATCTGCCCGAGGCCGAAACCGAACTCGCCGGCGGCTACAACATTGAATACTCCTCCATGAAGTTCGCCATGTTCTTCATGGCCGAATATGGCAACATGATCACCGTCGGATGCGTGGCCACCCTGCTGTTTCTCGGCGGCTGGACCAGTCCCCTCGGCGATCTTATCCCGCCCCCTCAGAACATCTTCATCCAGGCCCTCGTTCCGCTCTTCTGGTTCGTTCTCAAGGTCTTCAGCTTCCTGTTTCTCTACATCTGGGTGCGCGGCACGCTGCCTCGCTTCCGCTATGACCAGCTCATGAACTTCGGATGGAAATACCTGCTCCCGTTGGCCATGCTCAACATCGTCGGAACCAGCCTCTGGCTGTCCTTCCCGTAAACTGCACCTGAGATTGATAGTCCAATGCATCTAGCGCTATTTCTCATCTTCGCGGCATTTGCCCTTGCAGGGGCCACCAATCTGCTCCTGCAGAAGCATCCCATCAATGCCGCACTGTCGTTGATCGTCGTCATGAGCTCGCTCGCCGTGCTGTACCTGCTGCTCGGCGCGGAGTTCCTGGCCGTCGCTCAGATCATCGTCTATGCCGGCGCCATCATGGTCCTGTTTACCTTCGTCATCATGCTCCTCAACGAGGGCGTCGAAGAAAAAACTCATGGCAGCCGTGTCGCCAAGATCGTCGGATTCCCTGCCGTCGCTGTCTTTCTTTCCCTCGTCGCAAGCGTCATCCTCGCCGAGCAGAACCACCTCAGCCCGGTTGGACTCAACGACGGAATCATCCGCATACAGGATCTCTCCGCGGTGCTCTTCCGCGATCTCCTGCTGCCCTTTGAGGTCACCTCCGTACTGATCCTCATCGCCATTCTCGGCGCTGTCGCCCTGGCAAGAAAGGATGGCCACGAATGATTCCCTCCTCCTGGTACCTGATTCTCTCCGCCGTGCTCTTTTCCATGGGTGTCGCCGGATTCCTCATCAAGCGCTCCCTGGTCACCGTCTTCATGTCCATTGAGCTCATGCTCAACGCCGTCAATCTCTCCTTTGTCACCTTTGCCCACGAATGGCACATGGTCAAGGGGCAGATTTTCGTCTTCTTCGTCATGATGGTTGCCGCGGCGGAAGCTGCCGTCGGCCTCGCCATCATCATCGCCATCTTCCGTACCCGCGCCACACTCAACGTCGACCAGATCGACCTGATGAAGTTCTGAGCAACCTATGACCCTATATCTCTGGCTCATCCCGCTTTTGCCCCTGGCCGGCTTTCTCATCAACGGCCTCCTCGGCAGCCGTCTGACCAAGGCCCTGGTCACCACCATCGCCTTGCTGGCTCCCCTGGCTGCCCTCGGAGTCGTCGTTCGCGCCGCGCTGCTGGTCTGGTCCTCGCCGGCTTCCCTGCCCTACGTCGAGACCTGCCCCCTCGGCTGGATTCACGCCGGCGGCCTCAATATCGACTTCGCCTTTGCCCTCGACCAGCTCACGCTCGTGATGCTTCTGGTCATCACCGGCGTCGGCTTCCTCATCCATATCTATTCGGTCGGTTACATGAGCCTTGAGGAAGGCTACGCGCGTTACTTCGCCTACCTCAATCTCTTCCTCTTCTTCATGACCATTCTGGTCCTCGCCGAGAACGCCCTGCTCATGTTCGTCGGCTGGGAAGGCGTCGGGTTGGCCAGCTACCTGCTCATCGGCTTCTACTTCTCCAGGACTTCGGCTGCCAACGCCGGACTCAAGGCCTTCATCGTCAACCGCATCGGCGACTTCGGCTTCCTCATCGCCATCTTCCTGTTGCTGGCAAACTTCGGCTCGCTCAGCTTCTCGGCCCTCGCAGCCAACATCGCGGCCCATCCGGAGCTCCAGGGCGGCGTCATTACCGCCATCGCCCTCTGCCTGCTCTTCGGCGCCACCGGCAAAAGCGCCCAAATTCCCCTCTACATCTGGCTCCCGGACGCCATGGAGGGCCCCACCCCGGTTTCGGCCCTCATCCACGCCGCCACCATGGTCACCGCCGGCGTCTACATGATCGCCCGCACCCACTTCCTCTACGACCGCTCGCCGCTGGCGCTCACCGTCGTCGCCGTCATCGGCGCGGCAACCGCACTCTTCGCCGCCACCATCGGCCTCGTGCAGACCGACATCAAGCGCGTTCTGGCCTACTCCACCGTCTCCCAGCTCGGCTACATGTTCCTGGGCTGCGGCGTTGCCGCTTACTCGGCGGCCATCTTCCATCTCGTCACCCACGCCTTCTTCAAGGCGCTGCTCTTCCTCGCCGCCGGCTCCGTCATCCACGGACTCTCCGGCGAGCAGGACCTGCGCAAGATGGGTGGCCTCCGCAAGAAGCTTCCCATCACTTTCTGGACCATGACCGCCGGCGTCTTCGCCATCGCCGGCTTTCCGGGGCTCTCCGGCTTCTTTTCGAAAGACGCCATCCTCACCGCCGCCTTCCAGCAAGGCAGCATGGGTAAGGCCCTCTGGTTTGTCGGCGTGGTAACCGCGCTCCTCACCAGCTTCTACATGTTCCGCCTCTGGTATCTCGCCTTCTTCGGCGAGTCCCGCTCCGACGACCACACCCATCATCCCCACGAAAGCCCCTGGTCCATGCTCGGCCCGCTGGTTCTGCTGGCCATCCTCTCCGTCGTCGGCGGCTGGATGGGCTTTGGCGAAGGCCTCGGCCGTTTCGGAGCCTTCCTTCGTCCCGTGCTCACCCCGGCCAATGCCCCGGAATCCTCAATCTCCACCTCGCTTGAGATTGCTCTGCTCGCCATCGCCGTTGCCGTGGCCCTGACCGGGTGGTTCATCGCCCACCTCTTCTACGGCAGCCGCAATAACCGCGCCGCCAACCTGGCTGCCGCTTTGCCCGGCCCGTACAAGCTGATGGTGGGCAAGTATTGGATCGACGAGCTGTACAACAACACCATCATCAAGCCCATCTTCCTATTCTCCCGCTATATCCTCGGCTGGGTCGTTGAGGAAGGCATCATTCGCGGTTCGGCCTGGCTTCTGGCCGGCATCGTCACTCTGCTGGGCGAGTTGCTGCGCCGCTGGCAGTCAGGCAACCTTCGCTCCTACGCCGGATGGCTCGCCGCTGGCGCAGCCCTGCTCCTCTTCGCCATTCTCAGTGCGTCTCTCGGCGCATCCGCCTTCACCCTCCACCTCAACTGGGCGGGACACTAATCATGGATACGCAAATCATCACCCTGATCCTCCTTGCCCCGCTCGGCGGAGCCTTGCTCGTGGCTCTCCTGCCTGACCGCGGCAAGCTCCCCGCCTGGGTCGCGCTGGCCACCACCCTGCTCACGCTGCTCTTCGCGCTGCACCTGCCGGCGCACTTCAATTACAGCGCCACAGGCTTCCAGTTCCAGTCCGACATCCCCTGGCTGGCCACTCCGAACATCCACTACCACGTCGGTGTCGATGGCCTCTCACTCTGGCTCGTCGTCCTCACCGGCCTGCTTGGCCCCGTCGGAGTCCTGGCCAGTTGGAACGTCATCCGCGAGCGCCGCAAGACCTTCTACACCCTCTTCCTCGTCCAGCAGACGGCCATGCTCGGCGTCTTCGTCTCGCTTGACCTCATGCTCTACTACGGCTTCTGGGAACTTTCGCTCATCCCCATGGCCATCCTCATCGCCATGTATGGCCGCACACAGTCCGACCCCGGTGGCCCCAAGGCTGCACTGCGCTTCTTCCTGTTCACCTTCATCCCCTCGGCGCCCCTGCTCGTTGCCCTGCTCTGGCTCTACGCCCAGACCCGCACCTTCGACTTCGTGACTCTTCAGTCCGCCATCGCCTCCGGACGCATCCCCGCCGGCCCGCTCTGCTGGCTCTCGGTTGCCTTCCTCATCGCCTTTGCCGTCAAGGTGCCCGTTTTCCCGCTGCACGGCTGGCTCACTGACGTCTTTTCCGAAGCGCCCGTCGCCCTCGCCATGGTCGTCGCCGGCAAGCTGGGCCTTTACTCGCTCATCCGTTTCCATGTCGGCCTATTCCCTGTCCAGGCCCACCAAGCCGCTCCCTGGCTCCTTGCCCTCGCCACCATCGGCATTCTCTACGGTGCGCTCCTCGCCCTCGTCCAAAAGGACTTCTGGAAGCTGCTGGCCTACGCCACCCTCTCTCACCTCAGCTTCTGCGTCCTCGGCATCTACGGCTTCACCCTCGCCGGTCTGGATGGCAGCGTCTACCAGATATTGAACCACGGCGTCTCCGCCGGAGCCATCTTCGTGCTCCTCGGCGCGCTCTACGAGCGCTTTGGCACCAGCCAAATTTCGGTCTATGGCGGCCTGGCCAAAAAGACCCCCGCCCTGGCTACTCTCTTCGTCATCACCACGCTTTCGCTCATCGGCCTGCCCATCCTCAACGGCTTCGTCGGCGAGTTCCTCATCCTCTCCAGCACCTTCACGGGAGCCAGCCGATTCTGGGCCATCTCCGCCACCGTCGGCGTCATCCTCGGCGCAGCCTATATGCTCCTGCTGGTCCAGCGCATCTTCCAGGGACCACCTTCGGACATGGTCGCCCAGCTCGGCAATCCCGACCGCGACTACGACCTGGAGCCGCGTGAGCACCTCATCCTGTGGCCCCTCGCGGCCCTCATGCTCATCATGGGCGTGGCCCCCGGCCTCTGGATCAAAGGCATCGAGTCCGGCGTCCTGCCGGCATCGCAGACAATTTCCGCGCCTGCCAAAATAGCAGTTTCTTCCATTCCTCAAGGAGGCCAGCAATGAACACGGTCCCTGACCTCTACCGCATCCTGCCAGAAGTTATCCTTACCCTGACCGGCGTCCTCGTCATGCTGCTCGATGCCGGCATGCCCAAGACCACCGCCCGCCGTCCGCTCGGCTGGGTCGCCGCCTTTGGCACCCTCGCCGCGCTCTGGGCAAGCCTCTGGCAGCTCGGCTTTCCCGCCGGCACCGCCTTCTACGCCACCGTCCAAACTGACGCCTTCAGCGTCTTCTTCCATGTCCTCATCTGCGGCATCGTCCTCGTCGCCCTGTTGCTCTCCCTCGACACCCTCCCCGCGGACAATCACCATCCCGGCGAATACTACGCACTGATCACCTTTGGCGCCGTCGGCATGTGCCTCATGACCTCCGCCGTCGAACTCCTCCTGGTCTTCATCGCTCTCGAAATCTCCTCCATCGCCACCTACATCCTCGCCGGATATCGCAAGAACACCGGCAAGGGCGTCGAGGCGGCCATCAAGTACTTCCTGCTCGGATCCTTCGCCACCGGCTTCCTGCTCTATGGCGTTGCCATGATCTTCGGCGCTACCGGCACCACGCAGATCACCGAGATTGCCGCCAAGCTCCCAACATCCCCTTCCCCCGCCTTCGTCTTCGCCGGCCTCGCGCTCATGCTCGTAGGTATCCTCTTCAAGGTTTCCGCAGCGCCCTTCCATGTCTGGACTCCCGACGTCTATGAGGGTGCCCCTACTCCCGTCGTCGCGCTCATGTCCACCGCGCCCAAGGCCGCTGCCTTTGCCCTGCTCATTCGCATCCTCTACGGAGCCTTCCCCACCCTCCACGCCACCTGGACGCCCATCCTCTGGGGCATCGCCGTTCTCTCCATGACCGTCGGCAACCTCGCTGCTCTTCGCCAGGACAACGTCAAGCGTATGCTGGCCTACTCCTCCATCGCTCACGCCGGCTACCTGCTCGCAGCCTTTGCCGGCGGTGGGGTGGCCTCCATCACCGCGGCCGCGTTCTATACCGCTGCCTACGCAGCCATGAACGTTGGCATCTTTGCAGTCGTTACGGTGGTCAGCGGTTACGACGAGCGCCTGCCTCTCATTCAGGACTTCCGCGGCCTGCTCTATCGTGCCCCGGCCGTAGGAGGCCTGCTCCTTTTCTTCCTTATTTCGCTCGTAGGCATCCCCTTCACCGGCGGATTCTTTGCCAAGTTCTTGAGCTTCTCCACCGCCGTCGATGGCGGTGCGGTCTGGCTTGCCATTATCGGCCTGCTCAACTCCGGCGTGGCCGCGGGCTACTACCTGCGCTTTGCCGTCACCGTGGCTCAGGCGCCTGCCGCCAATGCACCCCGTCATCCTGCGCTGCACCCCGGTGCTGCCGTCTCGGTAGCCATCGTTCTCGCCGCCGCCGCTACCCTGGTCCTCGGTCTGGCCCCCGGCCGCGTTCTCGGCGCTGCCGGCGATGCCGCGCGCAGCTTTCCTGCAGCCATCACCTCATCCCCAATCACTTGGGCTAAGTAATTCGAGTGTGGGCTGTCTCCGGGCTGCCCACGCCTTACACCCCCGCCTGTCCGAACACCCGCCTCCGATAAAACTCCGTCGTCAGCCGCAATACCCGCTCCTGGGAATACCGCTCACCCACCCAGGCGCGTGCAGCAGTCCCCATGCGCTTTCGCTTTGCCTCATCTCCCAGCAGCCCCACTGCCGCCTCCGCCAGCGCCTCTGGATACCCGGGCGGCACCAGGAGACCAGTCACCTCCGCCAGCACCGCATCCCGAGCCCCGGTCGCCTCCGTCGTAATCACCGGTATCCCCGTGGCTGAAGCCTCCAACGCCACATTCGGGAATCCCTCCCGGTGCGTCGGCAGCAGCAGCACATCCATCACCCGGTAATACCCCGCCGTGTCCGCCACAAAGCCCGTATGCCGAATCCGCGGATGGTCGGCAACCCTCGCCTGCAGCTCTTGGCTCAGCTCGTCCTCGGCGGCATCAAACCAGCCCACCAGCAGCAGCCAGCAGCGTGGATATCGCTCAAGCACCAGGTCGAAAGCATCCAGCAGCTCCGGAATTCCCTTGTCGCCCGTAAGCCTTCCCACAAAGCCCAGCACCGGCTCTCCGTCGGGAAGATCCAGCCGCGCCCGCATCGCGCTTGCACCCTCCGGCCTGAAGCGCTCCATATCCACGCCGTTGCTGCTGCCGTCTCCCAGCACAACCAGCTTCCGCGCCGGTGCCACCCCAAGCGCCAGGGCCTCCTGACGCAAGCTCTCACTGTTGCACAGCACCACGTGGGCGCACCTGGCGGCCATGCGCTCGGCGCCAACCAATACTCGCCGCTTCCACCCGCTCGCCGACTCCAGCTTCAGCCCACGCAACATGTAAACCCTCTGCGGAATACAAAGGCAACACGCCGCGACGCTACCCAAAAGTCCGGCCTTGGGCGTGCTGAACTCCACAATCCGCGGACGCCGTCGCAGCAGGAACCACAAAATCCCCAGAAAAGCCCCCAAATCCGCAACGGGAGCGATCCCCCTCCGCATGGGAATCGAGCAGGCGTCTACACCGTCGGCCTCAACTGTCCGCTGCAGCAACTCTCCCGGCGAGGACACCACGGTCACCTCAAATCCCGCCTCACGCAGCGCGCGCAACCGCCCCGAAAGCACCAGGCAGGTCTGCGGGCTGGTCACACCCACCACCATCCGCACACCCCGTTTCTGTGCCGTCCCTGCCTCTGCCCCGCTCACTTCCACCTCTTCCCAGCCCACCTGCGTCGCTCTGCTATAAAATGCCCTGAGTACATCCCACATTCCATCGCCACGCTCCAAAATAGAGCCATTCCCCATTGGATCAACCCGCCATGCCCAGGATCAAGACCCTCATCCTCGTTCAATTCCTATCTGGCGGCGGAATCGCGCAGGTCTTTTCTCTCTTGCTTCGCAACCTCAACCCCGACCGCTTCGACCTCCATCTGGGCGTCATCTCCCAGGATCGTCCGGCCACTTCACCCCTGCCCGCGCGCATCACCGTTCATCGCCTCAAGGCCACCAGAGTCCGCTACGCCGCCCTCGGCCTCCTGCGCCTCATCTGGACCGTCCGTCCCCAGGTCATCCTTTCCAGCAGCTCCCATCTTACTCACATGCTCCTCCTCATCAAGCCATTTCTTCCCCCCGGAACCCGCATCGCAGGCCGCCTTGAGACCACCGCCTCCCGTCTCAAGCTCTCCCCGACCTCCCACTTCCTCTACCGCTACCTCTACCGCACCGCCGACGCCCTCATCTGCCAGTCCCCCCCCATGGCCCGCGACCTGGTCGAGCATTTTGGCCACTGTCCGCGTCGTTTGCCGATCCTGCTCAATCCCATCGATCTCAGCGCAATTCGCAATTCTCCAATCCCCACAACCTCGCCCTGGCCCACCGGTCCCGGACCAAATCTCCTCGCCATCGGCCGCCTCTCGCCGGAAAAAGGCTTTGATCGTCTTCTCCACGCTCTCGCGGCGATCCTTCCCCACTATCCGACCCTCCAACTTGCCCTGCTCGGCACAGGTCCGGAAGAACCTCGCCTACGCTCTCTGGCAGACCGACTCGGCCTCCACAGCAACATCCTTTTCGCCGGGCAGGTGGATCGCCCAGAAATCTACTTCGCGCAGGCCACGGCCTTTGTTCTCTCTTCCGCCTTCGAGGGCATGCCCAACGCCATGCTGGAGGCCGCCGCCGCCGGACTCCCACTGGTCCTCACTCCCTGCTCGCCCGGCATCCTCGACCTGCTCTCCGGCCAACCCGGAACCTGGCTCGCCGACTCCATCACTTCCCAGGCCCTCAGCGACGCACTCCAAACCGCCCTCGCCGAGCTTCACCTCATCCAACCCCCAGTCCGCTATCCGCATTCCTTCCTCGCGCCCTTTGATCTCCCGGTCGCTATCCCGGCCTATGAACATCTGCTCGCCAGCCTCGCCCGCGGAGCCACCCTGTGAGCCGCATCGCCCTCCTGATCCATAGCCTCGACGAGATTGGTGGAGCGGAGCGCCAGCTTCTCCATCTCGCCCACGGGCTGGCTCAGCGTCATCACTCCGTCACCGTAATCGTCCTCTTCGGCACCGGGGGCGATGTCGCCACAGACCTTCGCACCTCGGGAATTGAATTGCTCGCCCTTCAAATGCGTGGCCGATGGATCGATCCCCGCGGTTGGCTCCGTTATCTTCGCTGGCATCGCAGCAACCGCCCTCAAATCGTCCACGCGCACCTCGCCTCGGCCACCTTTTTCGCCCGCTTCGTTCGCCTCATCGCCCCAGTCCCGGTTGTCGTCGATACCTTCCACAGCTCGGCTCCGGGCCAGTTCCGCCGTCGTCTCCTTTATCGCCTCACCTCCGGGTTGACGCAGCGGCTCACAGCCGTCAGCCACGCCGTGGCTCAATCTCTGCTCGCCCATCGCATGACGCCTCCAGCCAAGCTCTCCATCCTGCCCAACGGCATCCCGCTCCCCCGTCTCGCGCCTGCCCCAGTCACCCTCACAGGCACATTCCAGTGGCTGGCCGTCGGCCGCCTCGTCCCGCTCAAGGACTATCCAACCTTGCTCCACGCCTTCGCCACACTCCCAGAGCACCCCAGGCTCACCATCGCCGGCGCCGGCACGGAGGAATCCGCCCTGCGCGAACTCGCTGCCTCCCTCAACATCGCTCACCGCGTCCATTTCGCCGGCTTCGTTGCCGATACTGCCACTCTTTTCGCCACTGCCAATGCTTTCGTTCTCTCCTCACGCTGGGAAGGCCTGCCCCTCGGCCCGCTGGAAGCCGCCGCGCACAGCCTGCCCGTCGTCGCCACCGACGGCCCTGGCACCCGCGATACCATCCTCCTCGATGCCTCAGCAGCCTCGGGAATCCTCGTCCCCATTGCCGATCCGCCAGCTCTGGCTTCAGCTATGGCCAGCCTCATGCATCTCTCCCCGGCCGACCGCCAGGCCATGGGCGCGCGCGGCCGAGCCTTTGTGGAAGCCAACTACTCCCTCGACGGCATCCTCGATCAATGGGAAGACCTCTACCGCCAACTGCTTGCCGCGCACCCCAATCCAACCCGCCGGGCCTGACACCTCAGCCTTTCAGCCACCTGCGTAGCCGCAACCGTCCCATCATCCCGGCCGCAACCACCCGCTCACCCAACCCTCGCTCGCCCGCCGGCCAATCCGTCAGCACCTGTTCCACGCTGGTAAACTGCCCTGCAAACCCCTCCAGAAATCCCTCCAACCCCTCCACTACCGCGGCGCTAGCCGTGTTCGCATGAAGGCAAATCGTCCACAGCCCTCGCCGCTTCTCCACCGGCCCCCACAGTTGCTGCGGAATCCACGTCATGCCGCCGTCTCTCCACGGCACAGTCCCCAGCCCATCGGACAACACGCAAATCCCCGCATCCCGCAGGCACTTCAGCGTCACCCCGCCAAACCCGTGCCGCGGAGCCACCCACACCGTCGGCTCAAGCCCATTCCCCCGCAAAATCTCCACGCCCTTGCCAATCCACTCCCGCTGCTCCGCCTCAGCTACCCCGGCAAACTCCGTCTCCCGGTGAAACGGCACCAACCCCCTGCCCTGGGCCACGCACAAATGCCGGTAGCCGTGCAGTCCAATCGCCGCGCCAGCCGACTGCCAACCGCGCATCTCATTCCAAAAGCCCTCGTCCGGAGCTCCCCGCATCAAACCAGTGTCTTCATTCGCCGGCACAATCGCCAGAATCGGCTTGATGGAATGCCTCGCCAGCATCGGCGTGAAGCGCTCCCAGGCGCCCATGTCCATCGTCGGGCACAGGTCGTCAAAGCGCAGCAGATACTCCGCGCCCCTCATCCAGCCACCTCAGGCAACAGCCTCCAGCACCAGAACCCCAGGAACAGGAACGTGCTCACCGTCCACAGCGAAGTCGCCAGCGCAATCCCGGCCACGCCCATCCAGCGCATCAGCACAATGTTCAGCACCACATCCAGCACCAGGTTGATCACTCCGCACCACAGAATCAGCCGCATCCGTCGAATCGCCATCAGGTACCGGTAAAACACCCTGCTCACCACGAAAAACGGAATCTGAAACGCGTACATCGCCTGCACCTGCGCCACCGCTGCCGTGTCCGCAGCCCCAAACCGCCCATGCTGCAGTGCCACCCTCACCAGCAGCGCGGAGCCGGCCATCATCGCCACCCCCACCGGAATCGAAATCGCCGCCGTCACCTGCATATACGTCCAAACCGTGTGCCGGCAGGCCTTCCAGTCCTGGCACGCCACCATCTGCGAGAAATACGGCGTCACAGCCGTCCCGACAGCACCAGCCAGCAGCATCACCACCACGCTCACAAATCGATTTCCGTAAACCAGCGTCGACACGCTCCCAGCGGGTAGCCGCGCCGCCATTCCCTGGTCCACCAGCAACCCTCCAGAGGCCACCAGGCCGCTCAGCATCACCGGCCCATACTGGCCCGCCACCTCGCGCAACGGCTCCGTCAGCCCTTCCCACCGCAACCGGAACAGGTAGCCGCTCCGCTCCATCATCCCGGCCATCAGCAGCATATGCATCAGCGCTCCAGCCACATTTCCAATCACCAGCGCCCATATCCCGCATCGGCCTGTCAGCAGCAACGCCCCGACGATAACGGCAATCGGAGTCACCATCGGAGCCAGTGCCGGCCACGCAAATCGCTCAAACGTATTCAGCACCGCCGTGCAATTCGACGCAATGCCCGTCAGCAGAACCACCGGCAACAGCCCATAAAAGAGATGCTCGGCCAACACCAGCTTCTCTGCACCAAATCCAGCTGCCACCACCCCAAACAGATCCCGGGCACCCACTGCCATCGCCACGGACCCCGTCACCAGCAGCAGGCATGTGCCCAGCATCGCCGAAGACAGCAGCTTCTGCGCCTGCGCATGACCTTCCCGCTCCCGCACCCGCACCAGCGTCGGAATCAGCGCCTGGTTCATCGACTCGGAAAACAGATTCACCAGCAGTCCCGGCACCAGGAAGCCGATCAGAAACGCATCCATCTGGTCGCTGCGCCCGAAGGTCGCTGCCACCACAAATTCTTTCCCGAGAGCCACAAACTTAACCAGAATCCCGGCCAGCGTAACCACCGAGGCTGCCAGAAAGATGCGCCGGTTCACGCTCATTCCCGCGCGCTGATCCGACGCCGGGGACTGGAAGGCCGGCAACGCAAAGCCCTCCGCAATCGGCAAAAACTCCGGTATGGTCTCAGGCTCTGTCATAGGCTCAGATAGGGGCTCAGCTTCACTGCTGGCCAACTCGGTCGGCAGCCCGTCCTGTGCGCCTCCTCGTGAATACCTCAAGCAACCCCCGCGGATCTTCCTCCGCGAGCCTCCCGGCCACCGCCAGCAGGCCAAAGATCAGCCATGTCGTCCGATTCTCCTCCACCGCGCCCACCATCGAAGTCACCACCCACACCGCCAGAGTTGTCGCCAACGCCACCCGTATCGGCCCCTTTGCAGGCACCACCGCACTTGCTCCCGCCACCATCACGCACAGCAGCAGACTACCCGCCACCAAACCACCAGTCACCAGTACGGAAAGCAACGTATTATGCGCAGTATCATACGGCGCAGTCCCCGAGGCCAGCGTAAACGTCCCCGCCCCAAAACCCAGCCACGGCGCCTGCGTAAACGCATGCCAGCCCGAGTTCCAGATGTTCACCCGCTCGTTCAAATCCCCGGTCGACAGCTGCTCAGGGATGGTCAGCAGCCTCTCCAGCGTTCCGGCAGGCACCACCAGCCCGATCCCCACCGCGCCCGTCACCCCCGCGGCCAGCAGCCCCACAGATACACCCTTCCGATGCACAACCAGCAGCGTCAGCGACCCAAGAATCGCCACAGCTGCACCGCTCAGCCCTCCACGTGAGGCCGTCAGGAACACTGCCAGCAGTCCAACGGCCAGGTAACCGCCCGCAAGTCCCCGCTCCCACCACCGCCGCTCCGTTGCCACTAGCAACGCGGCAAGGGCAAATCCCAAATCCAGAAACCGCGCCACGTCGTTGGGATCCTGCCCCTCGGCCACGAACCGGATCTGTTCAGCCGCCACCGCGCTGGCCGAGGTAAAATTGGCCAGCGTCAGCAGCGCCAGCAACCCGCAACCAGCCACAAACGCCCGCATCACCCAGCGCAGTTCCTTCGCCGTTTCCGCAAACTCCCACAGGATCCACACCACCATGAATTCCTGAAAGTAGCCGCGCAATTTCGCCAGCGTGATTGCCTCGTCCAGCGTCCACAGCGTAGTCAGCCCAAAGTACAGCAGTAGCCCCAGCGTCAGCACCGGAATCCATCCTGGACTACGTAATCCGGCTTGAGCCAATCGCAGCGTGGCTGCGGGAATCGCTACTGCCAGAAGCGCCAAGCCCACGATCCGAGCAATATTGCCGAGCGGCTCTCCAGTATCCAGCGAATACTCCCACGGAACCGTAAAGGCATAGGCCGCCAGCAGCCCCAGCACCACCCGGCCCGGCCAGTCTGGCGACTCATAACTCATTCGCTAAAACCTCTGCGAGTACACCAGACCCGCATAAATCGTTACGCCCACTGCTGACTGTATCGCCGACTCCAGGCTCTTCTTCCACAAGTCCTTCGCAGCCGAGTTCGGCACAAACAAAATATCCCTGTCGTGCACCGGCTCGTCTGGATCCTGCCCGCGAATCATCCGCTTCAAATTCAACGTGGTCAGCGTCCGTCCACCCTGCTGGTCGTGAATCAGAATCGCCTTGTTGGCCGCCGACGGGGTCGATCCCCAGGCCAGTGAAAGCGCCTGCACCACCGTCAACCCCTGCACCGGGTCCACTGCAAACCCTCCCGGCCGAACCACGTCCCCGATCACGTACACCAGGCCCGCCCGGCTCACCAGCACCGTATCCCCAGGCGCCAACTCCGGATTGTGATCTTCCCCGCTGACGCTTCCAGCGCCGGTCGGGTCCAGAACCACCGGATGAGCCGTATGCGGATCGTCCCGGTGATACACGCTCACCAGCCGCCCCGCAGTCGCGGAAAGCCCAGAAGCCGCTGAAATCAGGTCCAGCAGGCGGTGATGCATGGTGTACGCATACACCCCCGGTCTGGCCACCTCGCCCAGCACACTCACGTCCTGCCCCACCGCCGCCGTCACCAGCACAAACACCTGCGGGTGCAGCAGCATTCCGCCGTTTTTCAGCGCCGCCTCAATCGCCCGCGCCGCTGCCGGCTCGCTCATCCCCAGCACCCCAACCGATCCCACCATAGGCAAATCCACCGTCCCCGCGGCGGATACCCGAGCCTGGGTATGAAACTCCGGCACATGAAACTCGCTCACATCCACAAAATCCCCGGCAGCAATCGGCAGCGCCAGCGGAACAGCGGCAGCGCGCACGCCCGCATCCGCTCCCACGCTGGGCGCAGCAGCCGCCTGGCCGTAAACCACAGGCGCATCCTGTCGGCTCGGCACCGCACCCGTCGCCGGCTCGTCCTTCAGCGGATGCACCACCCCGCTCGGTAGTCCCTGCGTATTCGGCAACGGAGCCTGCGCATGTGCCCCAAGACCGGCCATCAGCACCAGCAGCGCCACTGTCTTCAGCACTCCACGCCAACGCTCCGCTCCATCCAGCAGAAGCGCGCCTCCAAGCGCCAGCCATACGCTCACCACCGCCGCGATCGCCAGGTACACAGGCAGATCAGGCGCCGCCGGCTTCCACGGTTCGTGCGCCGCGTCCACCAACGTAATTGCCGAAGCATGAACCCCTGCCGCCAAACCAGCTTCCTCAATCCGCGCATTCACCTTGGCGCACAACTCCTCTGCGGCCACCGCTTTGGCGCGCAACACGGCATGTTCGATCGTGGCGTCGTTCTGCTTCAGCCCATCAGCTCTTCGCGCCTCCAACTGTTCCCGCAGAAGATTCTCGCGCGTAGCGGCCGCCTCCCAACTCCGCCGGAATGACTCCATCAGGCTGTCATCTACCGCCTTCAGCTGCCGTTGCACATCTTCCATCGCCCGGTTCAACTCCACTACCCGCGGAAAATTCGGCCCATGCTCCGCCTTCAACTGCGCCAGTTCCACTCCCTCATCGCTCAGTCGCGTCCGCAACGCCGCAGCTGCATTCCCACCCATCTGCCCCTGCAATCCGGGGTTAGCCGCCAGAACCTGCTCTGGATTTCCCTGCTGCGCCTCCCGATACAGTGCCTCGCGAAGAATCCGCTCGCTGCTCGCCGCCGCCATCGCCCGGCCCATCTCATCCACCTGCAGCAGCATCGGGTCGTGCGCCGACTCGATTGGCATACCGCTCGCCGTCATCTGCGTCGTGCTCAGCAGGTCGTGAGCGCTTTCAAACGCCGACAGCTCCCGCTCCCGTGCTTCCGCTTGAGCCGTCAACTCGTGCAGTTGTCCTTCCAGCCATCCTGAAGCCTCTGCCGTTGCCGCCAGTCGAGCCGCGCTCTCCTGCGCCATGTATGTCTTCACCACCGCATTGGCCACCTCGGCCGATAGCCCTGGGTCCTTTGACCGGAACCGCACCTCAATCAGCAGCGTCCGTGGCAGCGTTCGCACATGCAGACGCTTCCCAAATGCCTCCAGCAGGTAGCTCTCTGCTTCCGTGCTCGGATGCTCCGCGTCAAACTGCGGAAACTTTCTCCGAAACCGCCAGCTGAATGCCGGCTTCTCGTACAGCTTTTCGCTGCGAATCACGCTCCACGCCACACGGTCGCTCCGCAGTACATTTACCAGCGTCTCCAGTTGCAGGGGCGTGCTCAGAATCGAAGCTGGAGCAATCGCTTCCGCCGCTCCCTCCATTGAGAGCGACGACAACGGTTGAATCCGCAGTGCCACCGTAGCCGCGGCATCATACTGGTTCGGTGCAACCAGGCAATACAGCAGGCAAATCAGCAGCAATCCACAGATTGTCGCCCAAATAAAACGCTTCCGCCGACGATACAGACTCGCCAGCTCGCGCACACCAAACGATCGGCCTGATGCGCCTGCCGTCTTATCTTCCTGGACAGGATAGGGGGAATCCGCCACGGACAAAACCTCGAGATAGCACTCCCATCCCGCGGACAAATGTATGACCGTTCACTGCACACAAAACCCTGCTGGATAAGTTAGTGAAAGTGTCCTGCATTCGGGCAATTCCGTCAAATTGTTTCCTCAAAGGAAAATCTAGCACCCTGCGAAAGCTAGGTACGCGCCTGCTCCCGATACCACTCCACGGTTCGCCGCAGCCCCTCCCGAAAATCCACCATGGGCGTATATCCCAGCAGCTCCTTCGCGAGGGAAATATCCGCCAGTGAGTGCCGGATATCCCCATTCCGCTCCGCCGCGTGGGCCACCGATCCCGTATATCCGGTCATCGGCTTCAGCTCTTCGAACACCTGGTTCAGCGTAATCCGGAACCCCGTCGCCAGGTTCATCACCCGTCCAGAAACCAGATCCGCCGGAGCCTCAACCGCCAGCAGATTGCCCGCCACCGTGTTCTCGATAAACGTAAAATCCCGGCTCTGTTCCCCATCCCCAAAAATCGTCGGCTGCTCTCCCGCCAGCATCCTCCGGCAAAACACCGCCAGCACCCCCGAATAATGCGACGTCGGATCCTGGTATGGCCCAAACACATTGAAATACCGCAGCGCCACCGTCTCCAGCCCATACACCCGCGTAAACGAACGCATATAGTACTCGCAGCTCAGCTTCGCCACAGCATACGGAGAAATTGGATTCGGCAGCATCCCCTCATGCTTCGGCAAGGTCGGCGTATCTCCGTAAGCCGACGAGCTGGCCGCATACACCACCCGTCGCACTCCAGCCTTTTTCGCAGCCCAAAGCAGCTCAACCGTCGCATCCACACACGCCCGGTTGCTCGCAATCGGATCCGCCACGCTCCGCGGCACGCTGGGCAGCGCCGCTTCATGAAACACAATCTCCACGCCCGCGCAGGCCCGCTCGCTTACCGCCGCATCCGCCAGGTCGCCTTCCACCAGCTCCATCGCCTCCAGGCCAATCAGATTCTCTCGCTTGCCGGTCACAAAGTTGTCCACCCCGCGCACCCTCTCGCCCCGCGCCAGCAAAGCCGCCGCAATCGACCGCCCAATGAAACCCGCCGCTCCCGTTACCAGATACTTCGCCACGCACTCTCCCTTTTCTTCGAAACTCCAGAATACAACCGCCCCCACCCCGCCCATTTAGAATCAATGAGTCATGACCAGCCCCGCCAACACCCGCCTCGATGCCCTCCAGACCCTCATGCAAACCCGCCAGGCCCGCATCGGCATCGTCGGCATGGGCTACGTCGGCCTGCCCCTCGCCCTGCTCTTCTCCGAGCAGGGCTTTCGCGTCACCGGCTTCGACATCGAGGCCGCCAAGGTCTCCACGCTCAACGCCGGCGGCTCCTACATCGTCCGCATTCTTCCCGAGCAGATCCAGGCCGCGCAAAAATCCGGCTTCCGAGCCACCGCCGACTACTCGGAAGTAGCCCACATGGACGCCGTCATCATCTGCGTGCCCACCCCGCTCAACACCCACCACGAGCCCGACCTCAGCTACGTCACCGGCACCGTCGAATCCATCGCGCCCTACGTCCACGCCGACCAGCTTATCGTCCTCGAAAGCACCACCTACCCCGGCACCACCGAAGAAATCGTCGTCCCCCGCCTCGAATCTGGCAATCCCCTCGGCCTCAAGGTCGTCCGCGACACCGACACCGTCGGCCTCCACGTCGCCTTTTCCCCCGAACGCGAAGATCCCGGCAACGACACCGTCGCACGCCACGATATCCCCAAGGTTGTCGGCGGCTGCGGCCCAGCGGCATCGGCCCTCGCAGCTGCCATGTACGGCTCCATCTTCCGCAAGGTCGTCCCGGTCAGCTCACCCTCCGTCGCGGAAATGACCAAGCTGCTGGAAAACATCTACCGCTGCGTCAACATCGCCCTCGTAAATGAGCTCAAGCAGCTCTGCATGCGAATGGGCATCGACATTCACGAGGTCATCGACGCCGCCAAGACCAAGCCCTTCGGCTTCCAGCCCTTTTATCCCGGCCCCGGCCTCGGCGGTCACTGCATCCCCATTGACCCCTTCTATCTCTCCTGGAAGGCCAAACAGTTCGACTTCCACACCCGCTTTATCGAGCTAGCCGGCGAAGTCAACACCGCCATGCCCTACTTCGTCATCGAACAGGTCGCCAACGGACTCAACAACCAAGCCAAGTCCATCAAAGGCTCCAAAATCCTGGTCCTCGGCCTGGCCTACAAACGCGACATCGACGACCTGCGCGAATCCCCTTCGCTCACCATCCTCGAACTGCTCCGCCACAAGGGCGCCATCGTCAGCTACAACGATCCCTTCTTCCCCACTGTCGGTCAGGGCCGCCATTACGCCCTCAACATGACCAGCACGCCGCTCGACAATCTGGCCGCCTTCGACGCCGTCCTCATCGTCACCGACCATTCCACCTATAACTTTCCAAAAATCGTCGCCGAATCCCAACTCGTCATCGACACCCGCAACGCCACCAAGGGCATCCTCAGCGACAAAATCCTTCGCTGCTGAGCGCTCCTAAGCGCCCAACCGCAACGAAATCCGCTCCTCCAGCTCCCTGCTCCACCAGCGCCCCGCATCCAGTTCCACAGCCCGCTCGCGCACCTCAACCGGCAAATCCCCAACCCGGATCCCGTTCGCTAGCACCACCAAATCCGCCGCACCGATCCGCTCCAACAGACTCGTCTTCCACGCACTTCGAGGATGCCCAACAACGGCCACAAACAGCCCCACAATCGCCCGTCCCAGCAACTCATCCACCGGCTGCCCACTCTCCACCAGCAACGCCCCATCCCACACAAAATCGCCCAGGCTCCGCCCCTCCGCCAGAAACGCTCGTCGCGCTCCCGCCGCCAAATACCTCCCTGTATCTTTCTCCGATGTGGAATCCGTCTCTTCCTCCAGCTCGCCAACCAGCCCATGCCCGGCAACCTTCACCACCGTCCATCCAAACCCGGCAAAGGCCTTCACCAGCGCGCAGCCCACGGCCGTCTTGCCCGCGCCGCGTCCGCTGCCCCCCATCGCCACAATCAAGCCACTACTCCCGCACTCGCTTGCTCAGCTTGCCCAGCGTCGCCAGTTCCCGCAGATACTCCTTGATCGGCTTCGCAGGAGTCCCCCACAGCACCGTCCCGCGCCGGTTCTCCGTCTTGCCCGACAGCACCCCCGCCTGCCCGCCCAGAATCACCCCAGGCCCGATATGCGCATGGTCGCCCACACCCACCTGTCCCGCCAGAACCGCCCCCTTGCCCACCGTCGATGATCCGGAAATCCCCGTCTGCGACACGATGATCACATCCTCGCCAATATCGCAGTTGTGCCCCACATGTACCAGGTTGTCAAACTTCGCTCCCCGCCGAATCCGTGTCTCCGCCAGCGCGCCGCGATCGATTGTGGTGTTCGCACCAATCTCCACGTCGTCCTCCACAATCAGCTGGCCTTGCTGCGGAAACTGCAAATACCGCCCCGTCTCCGCGTCCCGCACATACCCGAATCCATCGGCGCCCAGCACCGCCCCTGCATGAACCATCACCCGCTCGCCCAACTCCACCCCGGCATACAACACCACCCGCGGATACACATGGCTCCACTCCCCAATCTTCACTCCATCCCCAATCACCGCACCCGCATCCACACGCACATGATCGCCAATCTTCGCCCCGTGCCCAATCACTGCGCACGGGCCCACCGTAACGCACGTTCCCAGCGTCGCGTCAGCGGCCACAACCGCCGATGCATGAACCCCCATCGGATGATGCACCGGCTCCAGCAACGCGGCAGCCTGCGCAAACCACAATCGTGGCTGCTTTGCGCCCACCACCGTCATCCGCACCGTGTCTGCCACCTCAGTGTCCGGCGGAACCACTGCCGCACCCGCCCAGCATCCCAGCGTTGCCTCCACCGCCTTGCTGCTTTCGGCAAATACCAGGTCCAGCGAGTCAGCCTGATCGCACTCAGCCACCCCCGCTACCGCCGCGCCCGCGTCACCATGCAGCAACTCGCCGCCCAGCCTGTCCATCAGCTCTTGAATTGTCATCGAACCTCCTGGTAGATGGGAGCTTCGCCCACCGGCCGTGTCTTCCATCGCCTGTGTATCCACAACCACTGTTCCGGGTACCGTCGCACCCAGCTCTCAATCACACGCGTAAAAGCCTGTGTCAGCGCAACCGCATCTGTCTCCGCATCGCCGCTCTTTTCCACCCGGATGCGCTCGCCAAAATGCAGCACATACCGTCCCTCTGCCGCTTCCCACACCACAAAGCCCGGCAGCACCGCAGCCCCCGTCTTCAGCGCCACCCGCGCCAGCCCCTGCGCCGTGCATGCCTGCTGTCCAAAATACTCCACAAACACGCCCTGCGGCGGAGTCATATTGGTGTCCATCAGGATGCCCACCGTTTCGCCCCGCCGCATCGCCGTTACCAGCCCGCGCGCAAAATCATCCTTGTGCAGAACCTTGTTCCCATGCCGGCACCGAATCCCGTTCACAAACGCATCCAGCCGCCGGTTATCAAGACGACGAATCACCATTCCCATCGGATTGCCCATCAGCGAGTGGTAGTAGCTCGACAGCTCCCACGCTCCCAGGTGCCCGGTCACGATCAAAACGCCCTTGCCCTCGGCCTGCGCCTGCCGGTAGTTCTCCAGGCCTTCGTAGCAAATCCAGTCCTTCGTATTCGCCGTCGTATACCGGTCCATCCGGCAAAACTCAGCCAACTGCCATCCAAGGCTACGGAAGACCCCGCGCAGAATTCGCTCTCGCTCCGCCGCTCCCAACTCCGGAAGCGCCAGCTTCAGGTTCCGCTGCCCCACACCGCGCAATCGCGGCAGTATCCGGTAGGCCAAAGCACCCACCCCGGCTCCCAGACGCCGTGCCAGACCGCGCGGCATCCAGCCCAGCCCGCGCGCCACGCACCACACCAACACGAATTCAAGCCATTCCCGCATCCGGTCCGTAATCTACGAGCTAAAATCTCAATCCAGTGTAACCGTGCGCCCCACCTTCATGCCCAAAACAGAAACCCCACCTCAAGCGCGGCGTCACCGCTCTCAAGATGGGGTCCTGCTCACCCAAAATGCCCCTACTGCTTGGCCGCTACAAACGCCCGTGCAACAGTCCGCACAAAGGTCTTCGCACCTTCTGGCACCGGCACATCCCCCTTCAATATGCTCCGGAAGCCCAGCGCCTGACCGTAATAAACTTCGGTGTCGTCCGTATTCTGGCTCACCGACGTTCCATCCAGGTCAATGCCGGCAAACAGCCCCTTGCTTCGCGAATACGTCAGCAACTCGGCATTCATCTTCCAGTCCGTTGCCGCCTGCGAATCCCGCCCAATCGGACCCGCCGCTGCCGATGCGTCGCCGCCAATCTTGAACTTGTTCTTCAGAAGATCCTGAAATCCTCGGTCATTCACAGCAACCAGAATCAGATCGGTTGACTGCCCGCCAGCCTGAAATCCAAACGAGCCACCCGCCATCCGGATAAACACCGGCGCGCTCCACCCGTGCCCTGTGCGGCAGGTCACCACTCCCTGTCCATACTGCAAACCCACCAGAAATGCGCCCTTCTTCATGCCCGGCACCACGCCCACACAGGTCGCCATCTGCAGAATTCCATTCGGAATCGAATTGTCCTTCACGTTCATAATCTCGTCCAGTACAACCTTCGCCGCATCCAGACGCTCCTGCAAATCCTGGTGAGAGCTGGCTGCAACAGCCGAACCCTGGGACGACAGTCCCACAACGATACACATCATCAAGGGGAGAAATCTCTTCATCGCAAACTCCTTCGTGGTTTTGGGCCTCGTCGGGCCCTCTTTGTTCCATCTGTCGGCAGCGTAGTTTCCGCGCCAACATTCTTACCCTACGCCTTTGGCGCTTGCCCGGGCAGGATTGTCCCCATACTTTCACACTGCGGGGCTCAACAGTTGAACCCCTTCAGAACAGCTTTGTTGCGAAACTGAGCAATTTCCCACCTCAAGTTCACGGCAAACTACCCCCCACATCTCCGGATATCTCTGTCGCCAATCGTTCCCAACACCTAAAATCTACCCCCAAAAAAACAAAAAAGAGGGTTTCCCTGGAACCATGCCGAAACATGCTTCCAGGGAAACCCTTTCCCCAGATCTGCGTTGTTACTAGTAGGATGATGACGCAAGTAACCGCTTTCTCACAAGGTAACGAAAGGGCAATGTATGAAAGTAACCGCCCCTGTTATCTACACTATAAATACTTCAAAATACATGAATTAAATATCGTAAATAGCAATTCACTATACCGCGCAATCCCTTCCTGAGGGCACAAACCTCAGAAATGTATAGACATGTCCCGTCATCTCCGGCATTCCCCGTATCTTCTTCCTCCTACCCTTCCTTCAATGCGCCTGCGACCGCTGTTCATGGGTCGCTGCAACGGACAGCGCCACTCGGTTCTCCACTCCGGTCTTTCGCATCAGACTGGCGACATACGCCTTCACCGTTCGCTCCTCGATTCCAAGCTCCGCGCCAATCTCACGATTCGAGTAGGCCTTCATGATCAGCTCCAGCACCTGCCTCTCACGCGGGCTAAGATCCGTCTGCCCAGACGGCGTCACGCCTATCTGCGTCGTCAGCAACCGGTCAATCAGGATCGACAACAACCGTCGCGGAGCCCAGATCGAACCCTGAAGCACCACCTCCACAGCCTGTCGAACCTGCAGCGGGCCGGTCTGGTGGTCCAGGTATGCTCGCGCGCCGGCCACAATGGCTCGCAGCACCAGTTCGTCGTTCCCTCCCTGCCCCAACACCACAAAACGAACATCCGGCCGCTGCCGCCTCACTCCCAGCAGCATCTCCTGCCAATCCGCCATCTCTGAGATATCCAGGATTACGACACAAATCTCACGATTGCTGAGCATGCTCTCCATCGTCCCATTGACCGGCACAATGGTGTGATGGTCTTCAAAAACACTCAGTAGCCCTGCCAGACGCAGCGGTTCATGCGAAACAAGCCCGACGCGCGTTAACCTGCTGGGATGATCACCCTGCATTTCTCGCCTCTCCGCCCCTCACGCCGTCTTCCGTGATATAAGGCCGCTTCATGGCGCCATCACGTGAGATACATCTCCGAAACCTGAGCCCAACCGAACGAAGCGTATCGCGATAATGCGAAATTGACAAGTTATTCGCCAAAATAATTCCTTTCAGGAAAATTCCAGCGGCTGACGCCATCCCGCCCTGCATCCCTTCCGCCGCTACAACAACCCTCCTCTCGCAACCTGAACAACCCGGCTCCACGAATCGCGCCGCTTTTGCTCTCTCCGCTATTTTCCGCCACCCCGAGCAAAAAAAATACTAAAGCGCGCCGCCTAAGTTGCTTATATTATTGAAGTAGTCAATCATTGACAACAGGGCAAACTCGCACTACCATCCTGCCCATGGACCATCCGCTGGCGGATGCGACTAACTCATCAACGAAAGGGCCACACTGTGATTAAACAGGATATCGTCCACCAGGTCATTGAACGAACTGGCCTGCCACGCACCAAGGCGGAAGATGCTGTCGATGCCGTCTTTGAAGGCCTCAAGCAGGCCCTTGCCGCCGGCGACCGAATCGAACTCCGCGGCTTCGGTGTCTTCAGCGTTCGTCCCCGGAAAACCGGCATCGGTCGCAATCCTCGAACCGGCACGGAGGTCTCTATCACACCTGGCAAAGCTGTCCGCTTCAAACCCGGCAAAGAACTACACGTCCTCGCTGCCGACGCAAAGTAGCTTCCGCTCTCCTTCACTTCCCCACCCTGCGCCTTGCCGCAGAGGAACGCTGCTTTTGAACGACCAAGTTATGGCGGACTCCGAACGGACCACTCCTATGGGGTCGGCACCGCTGCATCTGGTGCGCCCCAAGGTCCTTTCCTGGCAACACGTGCGTCTTCCGCTTCTCCTGTTCTTGCTCAGTATTCTCACCACACTCGCCATCGGCGCGCGCTTCATGGAAAACTTCCGCCTCGGCCTCCCCACCCTTGCCGAGGACTCTGACCTCTGGCCATGGCCATGGCTGCTCCAGCACCCTCAGAAGTTCCTCCAGGGATGGCCTTTCACTATCGCTCTGCTTGGCATCTTGCTCGCTCACGAGTTCGGGCACTACTTCGCTTGCAGGTACCACCGCATCGACACGACCCTGCCCCTCGTCCTGCCGGCTCCCACCCTCAGCGGAACCGCCGGGGCCATCATCCTCATCCGCGGACGCATTCCAAACCGCCACGCCCTCATCGATGTGGGTATCTACGGCCCTATCGCAGGCTACTTTGCTTCCCTCGTCGCCATTGCCCTCGGATTCCTCCTCTCCCGCCCCATCCCCCCCGACTCGCCCCTCCCCCTCGTAGGATTCGGCCAACCCATCACATTCCACCTCGTCCACGCACTTCTCTCCACCCTGCTCAACTCCCTGCCGCCCTTTGACCATGGACTCCGCCACCCCATCCTCATCGCCGGCTGGGTGGGACTCTTCATCACCGCTCTCAATCTCATCCCGGCTGGACAACTCGACGGCGGACATATTCTCTACGCCCTATGGCCAAGGGTCCATCGGCCCGTTACCTTGGCCATGGCCGGGTTGCTCATCGGCGCAGGACTCTTTTTCTGGATCGGATGGGCCTTCTGGGGCTTGCTCATGCTTCTACCGGCCATGCGCCACCCCCAGGTACCCATGGATCTGCCGCTTGGCCGCTGGCGAACCGTCCTGGCCTTTGCCGCCCTCCTGCTCTTCGCCCTCACCATCACCCTCGAGCCTTTCCTCGGAAGTTCCCTGCTCCACTACATCCACTGACGCAGTTCTCCAGACAATACAAAAGGCTCGCAGTCTTGGATCGATTCCAAGTGGAACCTCCAAAACCCGCGAACCTCTTGATCACACTCAGTTTCTGTTACTTCGGCAGCTCAATCACATTCCCCGCAACGGGCTTTCCACGCTCTTCTGTGGGAGCACTCGGAACAGCTCGGAAAGATAGCACTCCCGGTGTCACCAGTTTCACCTGCTCCAGGTGGCCCCTCGCGCTAAATCGCAACGCCAGGCTCCGCCCACCCTTTGGCGCCTCCGCATTGGACAGCAGCACCACCGCCCCTGGCTTCCGGTAGGAGACCTTCAGCATCGAGGGCTCTATGAGTGGATAGCGCTCCTGCGCGGAACCTTCGGCCACCAGCCCGGAGCGCGCATGCCCACCCGCCAGCGCGGCATAACACAATCCCAGGCTCAACCAGTCCGCGTCCAGCCCCAGCTTCTCTTCCGCCACAATCGCGTTGAAGTCATGGATCGTAAGCGTATTCTCTCCGGCCAGCGTAAACAGCGTAAACCCGCGACGCGACACGGGAATCACCCGCACATGTCCCGAACCTCGCGGCACAACCGCGGCAAACAGGCTCACGTCCCCTGCTCCGGATCGCCGGCTGTACTCCAGCACTAGGTGACCAGGAAACGCGGGACATACCGCCTGCTCGTACCCCCATCCGCTTCCGGCACCGTATCCCAGCCCTTGCAGCCGCGCCCGCCGGACAATCTCAGCCTGGCTCGATTCCGCCAGCGCCCGGTCCTCAGCACTCATCTCTGCCGCTGCCAAAAACTCCAGCTTGCTCGCGGAACCAGTCGGTGAACCAAATGGGAAAGGCGTACGCACATCCGCCGGGTGCATCTCGCGAATCTTCAGCCCGACCACAGCCCTGCTGTCTGGCGCAGTGCCCTGCCCCTCAGTCGCTCCCTGGCCCACGGACTGCGCATATCCGCAGCCCAGCCCGCCCATCAGCAATACCGCCGCCATTGTCCTCGAAAAATGCCTCATATCAGCTTCACTCTATCATCCACACCACACGCAACAAACCACACCCTGATCACGGTTGCACGCAAAAAGAAATCGGGGCACCCCAATCTGGGATGCCCCGCTTGATCTGCCTGAATGCGTGTTTGCTTCACTCCCGCCTAGTGAGCGGTGTGGTGGCCGGCCGCTGGCTTCTTCGCCACCGGCTTCTTTTTCTCTTCCTTCTGGATCGCGCCATCCCGCATGATGATCTGTGCCGGGCTTTGCGTGTAGCTGTCAAACGTGCCTGCCAGGTTGGCCACAGTCGCGCCCACGGCCGGAATGTCCGCATCCGCCAAAGGCTCCTTCATGTTGATCGTGAAGTCCGCTTTCTTGTCCGTCTTCGCGTCGTCAGTCACGGCCAGCTGAATCTGGCTCGCCGTAGCCGCAATCACTACGCCCGGAACCATGATGTTCTTGTCCTTCAGGCTCGCGAAAACCTTCTCGGCATTCTCCGTCGAAGCGTTGGCCAGCACAAACTCCGTGTCGCCCAGCGGATAGGTCGCGAAATCCGGATTGTCGGTTACATACTTGTTCGCAATATCGGTCGGTGTATCCGCAGCCTTGATGGCGATCTCCCCTGCCGGGAATACCGTCGCCGCCGCCAGTGCCTTGATGTCGTCGTACCCATCCGCGCTCCCGTGGAAACGCTTGTACCAGTACGCCGCTTGCTTGTGAATCACTGGCTGGTAGCTCGCCGGAGCATAGCTCTCGGCGCGCGCCAGGAACCACACCGCGTTCTTCATGTCCGGCGGATCCAGCTTCGTGTACGTCTGCCCCAGCGTCAACGTATCGTTCAGCGCCGGACCGGACTTGGTTCCATCCGGATTCGAGGCTGCGATCAGCTCCAACTCCGTCCGGAACTCAGCAATCGCGCCCTTCAAATCCTTCTTCGAATAAATATCGTCAACCGCTATCGCCGAATGGAAGAACGGCGTGATGGCCGACTTCTGCTTGGCGAAATCCGCGTCAGTCACGCCTGCCGGCTTGGTCGCTGCCAAACCCTGCTGTGCCGCTGCTGCTGCGTCATCCAGCAACTGCGCTTGCGCTGCACCCTGCGCTCCGCCGGCCTGCTGCTTCTTCAGCACTACCGTCATATAAAGCGCCTTCAGGTTGCCCGGATCCACCTGCAGCAGCCGAGAAGCCGCATCCAGCGCCTTGGCCGGATCAATTGTCGAATCCGCATCCAGCAAGGCATCCAGCACGGACTTCTTCACGATGCTCTGCGGGTATGTCTGAAGAAAACTCTCGCACGCTGAGGCCTTGGCCCGCGCATCAGTCTGGGTGATCGCGTTGTTATACGCGTTGTATTCGGCCGGATCCTTGATGGTAATCGAATCCGAACCCTGCGCAAGCAGGCTCACTGGGGTGACGATGCCGAGCCCAACCAGCGCGACAACGGACGCAAGCAGAAACTTCTTCATGGAATGCTCCTGGGAGATCAAGAAAATCGCAGTCAATCGGTAAATTCACCCTGAAAAGATTCCGGAGGCCCTGAAACAGTTCTCCGGCTCCCGGACTCGTTGCGTACGACCCGGGTCCTTCTTTGAGTGATGAGGGGATTATAGAAACCTTCGCCCCTTGTGACAAGTTGTACATTACTCCAGCGAATTCAACAGGGAAATCAGTTCCGCCTGCTCCGCCAGAAACGCATCATGCCCATGCAGGCTCACCATCTCACGATACACTGCCCGACAGCCTCCAGCCGCTACTGCTTCTGCCAATCTCTGCACATCCCCAGCAGGAAAAAGCAGATCCGAACTGATCCCGATGAACTTCACCAGCGCCTGGATTCGCCCATACGCTTCCGCGTCCCCCCTGTACCCGCGCGTCGGGTCCCAGGTATCCATCGTCCGCAAAATCGCCAGGTACGCATTGGCGTCAAACCGCTCCAGAAACCGCTCTCCCTGGTGGTCAAGGTAGCCGGCAATGTCAAACCGCCCACCTGTGGAAACATCGCCCAGTCCCCCACCATCCGGGTCCAGCAGCCATGGGTCCTCCCCATTCCGGTTCGGACGCCTCCCAAATCGCTCCGCAAACAGCTCCGGCGACTTGTAGCTGATCATCGCAATCTGCCGCGCCAGGCTCAACCCGTTCCGCGGCTGCCGGTGCGTCAGATAGCTTCCCCCCAGCCACTCCGGATCATTCTGGATCGCTCGCCGCTGCAAATGGTTCAACGCCAGCCCAAGCGCCCCCAGCGGAGCCACGCCAATCACCGTCGCCCGCTGCACCCGCTCGGGAAACTCAATCGCCCATTCCAATGCCTGCATCCCGCCAATCGACCCGCCCAGCACATGGCTCAACAGCGGAATATCCAGCGAGTCCAGCAACCTGGCCTGCGCACGCACATTATCCCGAATCGAAATCAGCGGAAACTCCGGCCCATAAATGCGACCCGTCTCCGGATCCACTGATCCCGGCCCCGTTGACCCATAGCACGAACCCAGCAGATTCACGCAAACCACGCACTCCCGGCTCAGGTCCACGATTCCACCGGGGGCGAACAGCTCCGGCCACCACTGCGCCACTAGGGCCGACCCGCTCAGCGCATGGCATACCAGCACCGCGTTTTCCTTGCGTGCGCTCAGCCGTCCATACACCGCGTAATGCAGCGTAGGATTCGCCAATACCCGCCCGCACTCCAGTTGCAAAGGCTCGCTCAGGACAAAATCGCCTTCGTATGTGGGCGCAACCGGTTCAGCCACCACTGGCCTCTTCGCCTGCGGGCCAACCACTTCGGCCGCGGGCAGACAACCAGGCTCGGAGCCAGCTTCCGCCCCGCCCTCGGGCGGGGCAGCAACCGTTGCCGAATCCACCCCCGTCTGCTCCAGCGATTTTGACTGCTCGCTCATCCTCTACCATTCTGCCTTATCGCAGCACGCAAACCACATCTCCCGGCATCAACAGACCAAGGCTCCCGAACCTCCCGGCAAACAGCGCCGGAAGATTCGGGTCCCGGCATCCATCCTACGCAGTGGCCTTCGCCAGCGCCTGATCCAGGTCCGCCAGAATATCGCGGATATCCTCAATCCCCACCGACAACCGGATCAGCTCAGGCTTCACCCCCGTCGCCGCTTGCTCGTCTGCGGACAACTGTTCGTGCGTCGTCGAGGCCGGATGAATAATCAGCGACTTCGAATCCCCAATATTGGCCACGTGCGAGAACAACTCCACGGCATCAATCAGCTTCTTGCCCGCCGACAATCCACCCTTAATCCCGAACGTCACCAGTGCACCTTTGCCATCCGGCAGATACTTCTGCGCCCGCTCATGATACGGGCTAGACTCCAGCCCCGGATAATTCACCCACTCCACCGCCGGGTGCGTCTGCAAGTGCTTGGCCACCGCCAGCGCATTGGCGGAGTGCCGCTCCAACCGCAGATGCAGCGTCTCTATGCCCTGCAGCAGCAGAAACGCGCTGAACGGGCTCAGCGCCGCCCCCGTATCCCGCAACCCCTGCACGCGCGCCTTCAAAATAAAGGCCAGCGGCCCAAACGCCTCCGTATACTTCAGCCCGTGATAGCTCGGATCGCCTTCCGTGAAATCCGCAAACCGGCCCGAAGCCCAGTCAAACTTGCCCGCGTCCACAATCACGCCGCCAATCGTCGTCCCGTGCCCACCCAGAAACTTCGTCGCAGAGTTCACCACAATATCCGCGCCCCACTCAATCGGTCGCACCAGTGCTGCCGACGGCGTCGTATTGTCCACAATCAGCGGTAATCCGTGCTCGTGCGCAATCTTCGCCAGGGTCTCAATGTCGGCCACGTCCAGTTTCGGATTTCCCAAAGTCTCCGTATACACCGCCTTGGTCTTCGGCCCAATCGCCGCCCGCAACCCGGCAAAGTCATCCGCATCCACAAACTTCACCACTATCCCCAAGCGAGGCAGCGTGTAGTGGAACAGGTTGTACGTGCCCCCATACAGGCTCGTCGTCGACACAATCTCGTCGCCCGCCGAGGCCAGCGTCAGAATCGCCAACGTCTCCGCCGCCTGCCCCGAGGCCGTCGCCAGCGCCGCCACGCCGCCTTCCAGTGCCGCCACCCGCTTCTCCAGCACGTCCGTCGTCGGATTCATCAGCCGCGTGTAAATATTGCCGAACTCCTTCAGCCCAAACAACCGTGCCGCGTGGTCCGAGTCCTGAAACACATACGACGTTGTCTGGTAAATCGGAATAGCCCGCGCACCCGTAGTCGGATCCGCCACCTGCCCCGCATGTACCGCCAAAGTGCCAAGATGCTGCTTTGCCATGTCCGTTTCTCTCTCTCTCTCCAAAAAGTTGATTGCTGAGGTTGATTCCTTGATCGTTCAAAATCCAAATTCCGCACAACAAAAAAGTGGCCCGGCTCCCCAACCGCGGGACCCAGGCCACCTTTACTCCATCTTGTCTGCGTTTACCGCAGATTCGGAGCCGCAGGCCGGGGTCCCACGCGCATACACATGCACATGCCACACATCCCCATAGCCTTCTGGCTCACAAAATTCATCCATGCCAGTATTCCTGCCCAACCCCCGAAAAGTCAAATCCGCCATTCCATCGCGGAATTGCCGCGGCAAAAGCCAATCCCCCAACCGCAACCATCCCCTCCATCACCGCACACGTCCTATAATCAGGATTGGACTCATGTGCCTGGACCCCTCCGTACATCACAGGCTCACTCCCACTTCCTCAACCGGCCGGGTGCTCTCGTTTTGAACGATCAAATCACTATCCGCGGCGCGCGGACCCACAACCTGAAGAACATCAGCTGCGATATCCCCCACGGACAGATCACCGTGGTCTCGGGAGTCTCCGGCTCGGGAAAAAGCTCTCTCGCCTTCGACACCATCTACGCCGAGGGCCAACGCCGCTACGTCGAGTCCCTCTCCGCCTACGCCCGCCAGTTCCTTGAGCGCATCGAGAAGCCCGACGTCGACTTCATCGATGGCCTCGCCCCCGCCATCGCCATCAAGCAGAAAAACACCACCCGCAATCCCCGTTCCACCGTCGCCACAGCCACCGAAATCTACGACTACATGCGCCTGCTCTACGCCCGCTGCGGCACCGTCCACTGCGTCGTCTGCGACGGCCTGGTCGCCCGCGACTCCGTAGACGAGGTAGCCGACCGCATCATGGCTCTCGGCGAAGGCACCCGCCTCCACGCCCTCTTTCCCATCCGCACCGCGCCCATTCCCGAGCCCGCCGCCAAGCCCAAGCCCGTCCGCGGCCGCAAACCCGCAGCCAAATCTCCCGAACCCGCGCCCTCCCCGCTCACCGACGCCCTCAAGGCCCGCCTCACCGAGCTCCGCGCTGGCGGCTTCAACCGCCTCTACCAGCACGAGCAGATCTTCGAGTTCTCCAGCCCCGAATCCCTCCTCGACCTAGATTTCACCCTCCCCGTCTTCGCCCTCGTCGACCGCATCGTCATCGACGACGAAAACCGCACCCGCATCGTTGACGCAATTGAAATCGCCTGGCGCGAAGCCGGCGAAATCATCTTCGAAATCGTCCCCCGCGCCGAATCCCTACCCGGCGTCGAGCGCACCCGCCTGCGCTCCTCCACCGCCTACGAGTGCCGCAACTGCCACCGTCCCGGCCAGGAGCCCGAGCCCCGTCTCTTCAGCTTCAACAATCCCTTCGGCGCATGCTCCCGTTGCCAGGGCTTCGGCAACACCATTGACTTCGACCTCAACCTCATCGTCCCCGACAAATCCCTCTCCCTCGCCGGCGGCGCTATCGACCCCTGGAACCGTCCCAAGTACCGCACCTGGTATACCGATCTCAAGCGCCACGCCGCCAAACTCGCCATCCCCCTCGACATCCCCTGGCAGGACCTCACACCCCTCCAGCACGAAATCCTCCTCTACGGCGACAAGAACCCTGGCGGCACCGGCTTCCTCGGCATCTACGGCTTCTTTGCGGATATGGATCGCAAAAAATACAAGCTCCACGTCCGCGTCATGCTCTCCAAATACCGCGGCTACGCCCTCTGCCCAGACTGCCGCGGCCAGCGTCTCCGCGCCGAAGCCCGCTCCGTCCGCATCGAAGGCAAAAACATCTGCGAAGTCGCCGCCCTCACCATCACCCAGGCCAAAATCTTCTTCGACAGCATCCACCTCTCCCCCATGCAGCAGGAGATCGCCGGCCCCATCCTCGAAGAAGTCCGCCAGCGCATCAGCTTCCTCGACGCCGTCGGCCTCGAATACCTCACCCTCGACCGCCTCGCCAGCACCCTCTCCGGCGGTGAAGCCCAGCGCATCCAGCTCGCTTCCTCCCTCGGTTCCCGCCTCGTCGGAGCCCTCTACGTCCTCGACGAGCCCTCCATCGGACTCCACACCCGCGACACCGACCGCCTCATCCGCATCCTCAAGAACCTCCGAGACCTCGGCAACACCATCCTCGTCGTCGAGCACGACCCCGACGTCCTCCGCGCCGCAGACCACCTCCTCGACCTCGGCCCCGGCGCCGGAGAATTCGGCGGCAAGCTCCTCGCCGCAGGCACCGTGGAGCAAATCCTCGCCGACCCCAACTCCCTCACAGGACGCTACCTCTCCGGCCAGCTCTCCATCCCCGTTCCCACCCGCCGCCGCACCCCCGGCCGCGAAATGCTCGTCCTTAAAGGCGCTCGCGCCAACAACCTCCGCGGCGTCGATGTCGAAATCCCCATGGGCATGCTCGTCGCCATCACCGGCGTCTCCGGCTCCGGCAAATCCACCCTCGTCCACCAGGTCCTATACCGCGCCGTCGCCAAGGCCCTCGGCCAGCAGGAGGGCGGCGATCCCACCGGCCTCTACACCTCGCTCACCGGCGCCGAGCGCCTCAACGACGTAGTCCTCGTCGACCAAACCCCCATCGGACGCACCCCCCGCTCAAACCCCGTCACCTACATCAAGGCCTTCGACCTCATCCGCGAACTCTTCGCCGCCCAGCCCGAAGCCAAAAAGCTATCCCTCACCCCCGGACACTTCTCCTTCAACATCCCCGGCGGCCGCTGCAAAACCTGTGAGGGCGACGGCACCGTCACTGTCGAAATGCAGTTCCTCGCCGATGTCGAACTCCCCTGCGAAGACTGCAACGGCACCCGCTACCAGGCCAAAGTCCTCAGCGTCCACTACAAGGGCAAAAGCATCCACGACGTGCTCAACCTCACCGTCAAGGAAGCTCTCCGTTTCTTCGTCGGAGTCCCCCGCCTCCTCGACAAACTCGCCGTCCTCGATGAAGTAGGCCTCGGCTACCTCCGCCTCGGCCAGTCCGCCACCACCCTCTCCGGCGGAGAAGCCCAGCGCGTCAAACTCGCCGCCCACCTCGGCCAGGCTCGCGCCGCCAACTCCACCGCCAAACCTTCCCAGGCCTCCCGCGTCCTCTACATCCTCGACGAGCCCACCACCGGCCTCCACTTCGACGACGTATCCAAGCTCCTCACAGCCCTCCGCAAACTCATCGACGGCGGCGGATCCCTCATCGTCATCGAACACAATCTCGACGTCATAAAATCCGCCGACTGGGTCATCGACCTAGGCCCCGAAGGCGGCTCCGGCGGCGGAAAAATAGTAGCCACCGGCACCCCAGAAGACATAGCCGCCAACCTCCACTCCCATACCGGCCACTGGCTCGCCAAAGTGCTCTAATAACTTGTCGAAAAACTCTGATGAGTTGAAGGGTCGGGCCTTATGTTGAAAAGTACGGGCCTTAGCTGTGGGGTATGGCCTTTAGTGGAAGGGTACGGGCTTTAGCCCGTACATGAACCCAGTAGAAACGAGACTTCGCCTCGCTGAATTCAGGGCTACAGCGAAACCAGAGCCGGTGTAGCCCGATGGCGCTTTTGCCGTATGCCCCAACTCCATATTTTTTGTAACGAATCCTTTTCTCTCCACACATAAAAGCAGTACATTGGTTCCCTTGGGCCCACACCCGCTCGGCGCCAAGCACCCTGTTTGCTCCAAATACTTCCCAAATCAATCAGGAGGCTTCCCATGATTTCACCCAAGCTCTTCGCATCTTCTGCGGTCCTTCTCTTCGCTGCCGCCGCAGCAGCTGCGCCACCACCGGCCCCAAAGGTCATCATCGCCTGCTACAACGTCGAAAGCGGTCGCGCCCGTATCGTAGACTCCGTCCACGATTGCACCAATCACGAAAAGTCCCTCGTATGGAATGTCGAAGGGCCTGCTGGCCCTGCCGGGCTGCAGGGTGCACCCGGAGCTCCTGGCGCAACTGGCCCCGCCGGCCCCAAAGGATCCCCTGGCGTTGCCGGACCCGCCGGTGCCGCCGGCCCTGCCGGACCTCAAGGGGCCACCGGTTCCACAGGCCCTGCTGGAGCCGCAGGTCCTGCTGGAATCGCCGGTCCTGCCGGTCCTGTGGGCGCTCCCGGCCCCGCCGGAGCCACTGGCCCTGCTGGGCCTGTCGGGGCAACTGGTCCTGCCGGAGCCGCCGGCGCAACTGGCCCTGCTGGTCCAGTCGGCCCTTCAGGCCCCACCGGTCCTGCAGGTCCTGCCGGTCCTGCAGGAGCCCCAGGCATCATTCCCGCCAACCTCACCGCCATATCCAACCAGTTGGGGACCTCCGGATACGCCAGCGAGAGCTTCAACTACAGCAATACCTGCATGCTCGGCGACATCATCCTCTCCGTCAACTCCTACGGGGGCGGTGGCGCAGCAATGCCCGCAGATGGACGACTCCTGCCCATTAACACCTACGCCGCAGTGTTCTCCCTGCTCGGCACCAACTTTGGCGGCAACGGCACCTCCAACTTCGCCTTGCCTGATCTCCGTTCCTTTGCCCCAAAGGGTCTTCAATTCTCCATCTGCGTGGAGGGTATCTTCCCCAGCCGGAACTAGGGCCTGTTCACACTACCTGGATGGATGGCGTTGCGAGCGTGAATCGGGCCAAGCAATTCTGCGCACACAGGGCCGAGTCCGAGAGCTGTGGCGACCCCTCCGCCGAGGGCGAGAACGCAGTATGGACGGATTTTCACCGCAACCCGCAGGGACGGGGCCAGTTTTCCCCATGTCTGCGTCGCTCCTCGCTTCAGTAACCAGTTACAGCGCACTCGTCGCTCCTTGAACTGAGGAAATCTCCGCTCCCGTCGCCACCACTCAGGGAGTGGGAACAGGCCCTGGCACCAACCCAAACCCAGACCGGCTCGGATACGCGTAAACCTGCGCATCTCCGACCGGTCTTGGATCGCCCAGCGTCCACTGCGGATCCGCAATCAATCCTCGCCCAGGACACAAGCTAACGCGGCGTCTCAGCTAACTTGGCAAAATGGAAGATGCAGGTGACTTCATGCGAGTCGGGGTCGGCCTTGACATCGTAGTTGCTCACCACCGTCTGCATCCATTTCGCCAGCGCCTTGTCTTTCTTCACCGCCTGCGCGGAAAAGCCGGAAACATAGCTCTCGTCAAAGATCTCGCCCGGCGCCATCTTCCACGCCAGTTTCAGTCTTGCGGCCATCGCCTCCGGCGCTCCGTCAAACTGCACCGCAGCCAACCGGTACACCGACCCCGGCGTCACCTCCACGCTGTAACTCACAATTCTGGTAGCCTCGTTGAACGCTGCATGCGAAACAACTGCGCAATCCAGATACCCGTGCGCGTGGTACCCATCCCGAACCGCCAGCAGATACAGGTCCAGCGGCCGTCCCGACCCCTTCGGGTATCTCGCCAGAATCCGCTCAACCTCGGCGCGCGGCACATCGGCGCTCCCCGCGAAGCCGATCGTTCCCAGCTTGTAGATTCCACCTTCCTTGATCGTCACCAGATAAGGAATATCGATCGACTGTTCCGAGATGCCCGGCGGATCCACCTCGGCAACATCCACCTGCACCGCCGCATATCCCTGGTCCTGGTAGAAGTCTTCGAAAAGATGCTGAAGGCCAGTTGCTGTTCGCTCTGTATCAAAGTCACCCCCGCTCTGGCTGCCCGCAACTTGCCCAGCCTTCGCTTGCATCGCAGGGGAGACGCCCACAAGCTGAATGTGTCCGATATGTACCGCAGGCGACACAACCGCGAAGTTCATCGCCGTAATCTTCTGAGGGCCCAACCCGCTCGTGACAGCCGCTTTCACCGTTGCCTTGATGCCCTTGCTCGCCAGCATCTCCTCCAACGCCCTGCAGATTCCGTCAATCATCGACCCGCTCGCAGGCAGCGCGACCGCCCGATACAGCGGGTACCGATCGTGCAATCTGGCATCAAGTTCCTTGCCCGGAGTCAGAGGAACATTCTCCAGATGCATCGGAAAAAGCTGCTTCGACGGCGATAGCGTGAAGACCAGCGCCTTGCCGCCCTGTGTGAATTTCACCTCTCCGAAGAGCCCCGTTTCAAACAGTTGCTTCGCGCGAGCCTTCAACTCAATCGGGGTCGGGCGCGAATCTGGCCTCAACCCTGCAGCCGCCAGCAACTCCTGTTGCGGGTACTCTGGTGCCCCGTCAAAGCGGATCACCCTGGCCGGAACCTTTTTCTGCCCAGTAACTTTCTGCGCAGCGACAGGAAAGGGGCAAAGCAGAAGGATTGCAAGTGCGGCGGTACGAAACCGATTCGTCATCTTGAGCCAAGACTAACAAATGGAGGTTTACTCGGCCACCTGCCTTTCCCGGGCGACAGAGCACCTCTGCTCGCCACCCACATCCCCATCCGTCCAACCCAGGTCGCTCCATACCCCTTTACACTGGTATCTGAGGCTATTCGTGCAAAAATTCTTCCCAATCGGCATCATCTCCTTCGCCCTCCTGCTCATCCCTGGCGCGCTTACTGCTCAGGACGCCTCCTCCACCGCTGCGCTCCCACCGCAGGCCGCCCCCGTGGCCCCAGCGACCAAATCCGCCGACCTCGACAAGGCCGAAGCCGCCATGTCTAAGTCCGACTGGAAATCCGCCGAGCCGCTTCTCGACACCTGGCTCGCCGCCCGCACCACCGACTCCCGTGCCCTCTTCGACGCCGCCTACGTCGCAGACGCACAGTCCCGCTCCGACGATGCCACCGCCCTCTACCGCCGCGCCCTCGAAGCCGACCCCAGGAACTTCGATGCACAGGTCTCGCTCGGCCTTCTCCTCGCCCGCACCGGCCACCCCGACCTGGCCAAGCCCGAGCTCGAAAAAGCCACCGCCCTCGATCCCGGCGAAGCGCGCGCCCCAGCCAAGGCCCGCGCATGGCGCGCGCTCGCCCAAATCCAGGCCACTCTCCCAGCTGTCGGCGGCAAACCAGACACCGCATCCGCCTCGCAAGACCTCATCGAAGCCCTCAAAATCTCCCCGGAAACCCCGCAGGACACAATACTTGCCGCCCAACTGGCCGAACTGGCCGGCGACCCCGCTACCACAGAAGCTGCCTGGCGTCGCGTCCTCAAGTTCTCCCCCGGAAATACCGAAGCCATCGCCGGCCTTACCCATCTGCTCATCGCCCAGAAGAAATACACCGACGCGGAAGCCCTCCTCCGCCCCGCCCTCGCCAAATCCCCGGACGACCCGGCCTTCACCGCCCAGCTCGCCGCCGTCCTCGTCGCCCAGGACAAGGCCGATGCCCTGCCTCTGCTTCAGGGCTTCCACCAGAAGCATCCCGACAACACCACCATTACCCAAATGCTCGCCCAAGTCCTGGCCGACGCCGGCGAATACGCTGACTCCGACAAGCTCTACCAAGCCCAGCTCGCCACGAACCCCACCGACACAGCCCTGCTCATTGGCCACGGGCACAACCTCATCCGGCTCCAGCGTCCCGCAGAGGCCCTTCAGGTCTTTCAGAAAGCTGCTGAAATCGACCCCGCCAGCGGCGAAGCCTGGAACGGTGTCGCCTTCGCCGCCTTCCAGACTCATCAGCCCTCCATCACCATCCACGCCCTCACCCAGAGATCCAAGTTCCTCCCTGAAAACGCGACGATTGACTTTCTCTGGGCAACGGCATACGATACCCTCCACCAGAAGAAAGAGGCAGCCGCCTATTACCATCGTTTTCTGGATTCTGCCGGCGGTAAGTTCCCGGATCAGGAATGGCAGGCGCGGCAAAGGTTGACGCTACTCGATAAAGCGCCATAACCCTTAGGAAGATAAAGGAACCCAGGGAGGGCCACCTCATGCGTTCTTTGATTCCAGTTTCTGCCGCACTCCTCGCGCTGCTGCTCTCAGCGCCCTCTCTGAACGCCGGTGGATTCGACGATAAGCTCCCCGATGCCGCCAGCATCGCCGCTCTCGAAGTGCGCGCAGCTCAAGCCCAGCCCAAGGAACAATGTTATCTCTACGCGGAGCTCCTTCACCAGATGATCGAGTACTCCTCAGCCCAATATGCTGCCGGACAGTTCGATAAGGCCACCACAACCCTGCACAAAGTTCACGACCTCGCCTCCAAAATCCACATGGCTCTCTCCCGTGACGAGAAGCGCCTCAAAAACACCCAAATCCTCCTTCGCCACACCGCCTTCCGCCTTACCGAACTACTCCACTCCAGCGATGAGCAGGACCGCCCCCTGGTCGAGCAGACACTCGCCCAGCTCAACCAGGTCCAGACCGAAACCATGATGGCCGTCTTCCGCCACTAGGCTGGCACTGCTCCGGCATTCCCCGCCACAACTGTGTTTCAATGTTTGCGTCAGCCTATGCGCAACATCATTGCCCTCTTCCGCAATCCGGCCGTCTTCCCCGCTCTGCTGGCAGCCCTCTGCGCCCTCCCGCTCCACGCTCAGCATCCCCGCCGCGAGACCCTCTCCTCCGCTGAAATTGACCAGATCCGCGAAGCCGCTGTCTATCCCGCCGAACGCATCAAGCTCTACACCAAATTCCTCGACCAGCGCGCCGCAAAGGTCAAGGATCTAGCCGGCCGGCCCCGCAGCGAACAGCGCTCCCAGAAGCTCGACGACGCACTCCAGGACCTCACCGCCCTCATGGACGAACTCGGCGGCAATCTCGACGTCTACTCCGATCGCAAGTCCGACATCATCAAGGCCCTCAGGCCGCTCTCGGAAGCCGTCCCCCGATGGATCTCCATCGTCCGCGCCCTCCCTGGCGAGTCGGGCTTCGACCTCAGCCGCAAGGAAGCTCTTGAAAGCGGGGATGAACTCGCCGATCAGGCCACTCGCCTGCTTCAAGAGCAGCAGGACTACTTCGCCACCCACAAGGACGAACGTGGCCAGGAGCGCGAAGATCCCTCAAAGGAAGACCCCGCCCACCCGCACCTTTAAAGCGTCCGCTTGAACAACGGCGTAGCCAGCAGCAGCGTCCCAATTCCAAACGTAAACAGGAAGATCAAATCCCCCTGAATCGCAACAAATCCACCATCCTTCAGCAGAATCGCCTTGAATCCGTGGATCGCGTAGGTGAACGGGTCCACAATTGCTATCGCCCGCAGCCACGGCGGAAACGCAGCAATCGGATAAATGCTTCCCGCGGGGAAGAACAACAGCGTATTCAGCACTCCGAACATCGCCCGCGGCACAAGCGGATCCTCCACGCGCACCATCATCAGGAACATCATCCCGTTGAATGCGATCGACGTCCCCAGAATCAGCGTCAGCAGCTCCACGTCCGCCATCGGGCTGAAAATCGTCCCCAATCCCGCCATCAACGACCCAATTACCGTAATACATATCCCGCTCAGCACCGCCTTCGCCGCCCCGGCTATATTCAGCCCCATCACCAGCTCCAGCTTGGTAATCGGCGTTACCAGGTAGCCCTCATGCACCCCCCGCGCCTTGTCGTCGATGTACAGCATCCCACCGCCAATCATCACGGAAATGTACATCGCCAGCGCAATCGAGCCCGACAGCAGGTACTTCATGTACTCCACAAACGGGTAAAGCTCCACAATCTTCAGCGCCACGCTCTTCACTACCCGCTCCGGAATGACCGGCTGGTTCAGAGCATCCACCAGAGACTGCATCTCGCTCTCCAGGCTCCCGCTCATGAACTGGTCGCTGTTGTCCACCACCAGACCCAGCGCCGGCCTGTCCCCGGCATACACCATCCGCGAAAACTGCGGCGGAATAATCACCGCCGCATCAATCTTGCCCGTCCGCACATCCTCCCGCGCCGTTACCTCGTCCTGATACGTAATCGTCGTAAACGTGCGGATATTCGCACCCACGGCATCAAACGCTTCCTTGATCTTCACCGACTGCGGCCCGTGGTCATGGTCCACCACCGCTACCTTCGCTCCCGTGATCTTGCCTCCAAAGGCATTACCCAAGATCACCAGCTGCACCAGCGGCAGCATCATCGACATCACCATCAGCACCGGCGAACGGAAAAACTTCCGCATCTCCCGCTCGGTAATCGCAAGCATCCTGTTCATGGCTGCGCTCCTGGCCTGGGTGGCATCAAAAAGTTCACCGCCTTCACCTGCTCATCCCGCAACTGACGCCCCGTGTAGTGCACAAACACATCGTCCAGCGTCGTGTTCTGCACATTCAGCGAGGACAGCGTTTCGCCTTCCGAGCTCGCCATCTGCACCAGCGCAATTGTCGTCTTTGACCCGTTCGACGTCAGCACACGGTACACTCCGGCCGTCTGCGTCTGTACCGATGTCACGCAGTCCAGCACCTCCAACCGCTTCGCCCACTCCTCCCGCTCGTGCGCAAACTGCACTTCCACCACGTCGCTGCCCGGCACACCCGCCTTCAGCTCCGTCGGAGTTCCCAGCGCCACCAGCGTCCCGTGGTCCACAATCGCAATCCTGTCGCACAGCCGGTCCGCCTCTTCCATGTAGTGCGTTGTCAGCAGCATCGTCAGGTTGTGTGTCTTCTTCAAATTGTTCAGCATCTCCCACACCGCAATCCGGCTCACCGGGTCCAGTCCTGTCGTCGGCTCATCCAGAAAAAATATCCGCGGATCATGCACCAGACCCCGCGCAATCTCAAGCCTCCGCCGCATTCCTCCAGACAGCGTCTTCGTCTGCGCACCCCGCCACTTCGTCAGGTCCACAGCCTCCAGCACCTCGGCAATATTCTTCTCCCGCTGCGCCTTCGGCACGCTGTACAACTTCGCGTAAATACTCAAATTCTCTTCCACCGTCAGGTCCGGATCGCTCGTCAGCGCCTGCGGAATCACTCCAATCGCACGCCGCACATCGTCCGCATCCCGGGCCACGTCATACCCCGCCACCACGGCGCGCCCCGCCGTTACCGGCAGCAGCGTCGTCATCATCCGGATGAGCGTGCTCTTCCCCGCTCCGTTCGGTCCCAGCAGCCCAAAGATCTCCCCCTCGGCAACCTCGAAGCTCACCCCCTTCACCGCCTCGAAATCCCCGTACCGCTTGACGATATTCTCCACAACAATGGCAGCCTGCGGGCCCTCAGCCTTCACTCCGGCAGGCTTTGCCTCAACCGCCCCCGTCATTGCTTCACCAGCTTCGCTTTGGGAATGTAAACCTCAGCCGTCATCCCCGGCACAAACCTCTCCCCATCATTGGGAATCAGCAGCTTCAACTGCACCGTCCGGATATCCCGCTTGCGTCCCCCGTTGATATCCCGCTGTGTCGCAAAATCCGCCTCCGCCGCCTTCGCAATTACCTTGCCCTGGACGCTCTGCCCGCTCGGCAAGTCCACACGCAGCATGTCGCCCAGCTTCACCGCATCCCCCTGCGTCTCCGGCAGCGGCGCATACACCCACGTCTCCGTCAGGTCCATTACCGTCACAATCGCCTGCCCCGGCGTCACCACTTCCCCCTCACGCGCCGCCCGCACATTCACAATCCCCGTCACAGGAGAGAAAATCTGCGCATAGCCCAGTTCCGCCTGCGCCTCATCCGCCAGCGCCTTCGCATTGGCCACCAGACCCTGCGTGCTGGCCACCGTCTGCTTCACCGCAGCCGCCTGCAGCGTATGCGCATGAGCCTGGCGCAGCGCCGCCTCAGCCGCTCCCACCTGCTCCTTCGCCGCATCCTGTGCTGCTTTGGCCGCGGCCTCGCTGGTCACCGCATCGTCCTTCTGTTGCTCGCTGGCAATGCCCTGCCCGGCCAGAGCCACCGTTCTCCTCGTATCGGCTGCCTGGTGCTCCAACTCCGCCCGCGCCTGCGCCTCATTGGCCCTGGCCACCTGCAGCGTCGCTTCAGCGTTTCTTTCCGCACTCGACACTTCCCCTTCGGTCTGGTGCAGAGTCTCGACTGTCTCCGCCAGCTTGCCCCGCTGGCTCTCCGCGCTCGCCTGCGCCGCCCGGTGCGCCGCGCTCAGATCCTCTGACTCAATCACTGCAATCAGCTGCCCCGCCTTCACCGCCTGCCCCTCGTCCACAGCCAGTTTCTCAATCCGACCCTGGAGCTTCGAGCTCACCATCACCTCGTTCGCATCCACCGTGCCTATCAGCTTCAAATCCGGCGAAGTTCTCGAAGTCCACAGGTACCAAACCAACGAGCCCACCGTCAGCAGACCCAAAATTACAAACACTCGATTCCGTGCGTTCATCGTTCCTCCGGAACGTTCGTCAAACGTATCTTCTCAGGCATCGGAGCAGCCGCCAGCACCTCTGCCGCCATCCGCGCGCCCAACTCTCTGTCCTGAAATACCGATTGCCCCAGATACTCCACCAGCGACTTCCGCCTCTTTGCGATTGCCGCGTGTGAAAAATTATCCTCACCCGTCATCAGCCGCCACATCGGCGCGCTCAAAAAATAAAACACGTTCGCTCCCAGTGCCGCCTGAATCATCTGCGTCGCATCTGCGGCAATCAACTCCCCGCTCGCCATTCCATCAGAAGCAACCTGCAGGAAACACTCGTTCATCGGACGAAACACCCGCTCCACTAAGACTGGCAGCGCTCCGCTTTCCCCCTTGTGCATGCGGATCATCTCCTGCTGCATCAGCGTCTGAAACTCCCGCTGCGTCAGTATCCGGTCAAAGTGGCTCAGCGCCAACTGCAACAGCTTCTTGCCGGGGCTCGCCGCCGACTCCATCACCGCCAGCGATGCATCCCGCACCCGGCCCGCCACATACTCCAGCGTCGCCACGTACAGCCCGTCCTTGCTGTTGAAGTAGTAGTAAATCAGCGCCTTGTTCACCTGCGCCGAGGCGGCTATCGCGTCCACCCGCGCCCCCGCCAGCCCCAGCGAGCTGAACTCGCGCAATGAAGCCTCAAGAATCCGTCCCCGAGCCTCAGATCCGCGGTCCGCCACAGTCGATATCGATGTCGTCGTCATAGTCTACTAACTAGTTAGTTAAACACGGAACCATCCACTCCGCAACTCCCCATCCACTTCCCCACTCTCAACCATGTATCGTGGAGTCCACGGGCGACTCGCCCCGCAGAGCAAACAATGACCCTCCGTTACCAAATCCTCCTCGCGTTCCTCCTCTTCGCCGTCTCCTCCGCAAGCTCGCCTGCCCAATCCCCTGCTCCGGCCTCCTTCGCCTCCATCGACACCCTCGTCCAAAACGCCATCGACCACAACGAAGCCCCCGGAGCCGTAGTCCTCATCGCCCACAACGGCCACGTCCTCTACCGCAAAGCCTTCGGTCACCGTTCCCTTGAACCCTCCGTCGAGCCCATGACGGTAGACACCATCTTCGACCTCGCCTCCTTAACCAAATGCGTCGCCACCGCTACCGCAGTCATGCAGCTCCTCGAGCAGGGCCGCATCCGCCTCAACGACCCCGTCTCCGCCTACCTCCCGGAATTCGCCCAGAACGGCAAGGACCAAATCACCATCCGCCAGCTCCTCACACACTTCTCCGGACTCCGGCCCGACATCGACCTCAAACCCGACTGGACCGGCCGCCCCGCCGCCTACGACCTCATCATGCGGGAGAAGCCCGTCAATCCTCCCGGCGCGCGCTTCGTCTACTCGGACACCAACTTCGAAACCCTCGGCTTCATCGTCGAAAAGCTCACTGGACAGTCCCTCGCAGACTACACCCTCCAGCACATCTACCAGCCCCTCGGCATGAAAGACACCCGCTTCCTGCCTCCATCCGACTGGTCCCCGCGCATCGCTCCCACCCAATACGATGAAAACGGCCACATGCTTCGCGGCGCCGTCCACGACCCTGTCGCCCGCCGCATGGGTGGCGTCGCCGGCCATGCGGGACTCTTTTCCACCGCCGACGACCTCGCCATCTTCGCCGACGCCCTTCTCCACGCCGGCACCCACTCGGGCGTAAGCATCCTCAGCGCCCTCTCCGTCGAAAAGATGACCACCCCCCAGCAGCCCGCCAACAGCCCCAACCTCCGCGGCCTCGGCTGGGACATCGACTCGCCCTTCGCCTCCAACCGCGGCGAGCTGCTCCCCGTCGGCTCCTTTGGCCACACCGGATTCACCGGCACCTCTCTCTGGATCGACCCCACCACCGACACCACCATCATCCTGCTCACCAACGCCGTCCACCCCCGCGGCAACAAGCCCGTCGTCTCCCTCCGCGCCCGTCTCGCCACCGCCGTCGCCGCCGCCCTCCAGCTCACCCCCACCCAGGACGACAATCTCCGCCTCGCCCGCATCACCGGCTACAACGAAAGCCTCTTCGCAGCCCGCCGCATCACCGCCCGCAACGGCTCCGTCCTCAACGGTATTGACCTCCTCGAGGCCGCCAACTTCACTCAGCTCCACCCCGACCCCATTCACCCCATCCGCATTGGCCTCGTCACCAACCAGACCGGTCTCGATGCCCACGGCGTACGCACCGCCCACATCCTCGCCCACGTCCCCGGCCTCCAACTCGCCGCCATCTGGAGCCCCGAACACGGCATCGCTGGCCAGCTCGACACCACCGCCATCGCCGACTCCCGCGACCCGGCCACCGGCGCACCCATCTTCAGCGTCTACGGTGACACCGACGCCAAACGCCGTCCCACAGCCGCCCAGCTCGCCCAGGTCGACGCCATCCTCTACGACATCCAGGACATCGGCGTTCGCTTCTACACCTACGAGTCCACCCTCGGCTATTTCCTCGAAGCCGCCGCCCAGGCCCATAAACCCATCTACGTCCTCGACCGCCCCAACCCCATCAACGGAGACACCATCGAGGGGCCCATCCCCGATCCCGGCCGCGAAAGCTTCGTCAGCTACGCCCCCATCCCCGTCCGCCACGGCATGACCATCGGCGAACTCGCCCAGCTCTTCAACGCCCAGCCAAACCTCCACGCCAACCTCACCGTCATCCCCATGCAGGGCTGGCAGCGCGGAGACACCTTCGACTCCACCGGTCAGCTCTGGATCAACCCCTCACCCAACATGCGCTCCCTCACCGAAGCCACCCTCTACCCCGGCATCGGCCTCATCGAAGGCACAAATCTCTCCGTCGGCCGCGGCACAGACACCCCCTTCGAGCTCGTCGGAGCACCCTGGATCGACGGCCCCGCCCTCGCCCATTTCCTTAATGATCGCCAACTCGAAGGAATCCGCTTCGTCCCCGTCCGCTTCACCCCTACCGCCTCCAACTACGCGAAAGAGGCTTGCGGCGGAGTCAATCTCATCGTCATCGACCGCAGCGCCCTTGACTCCGTCGAGCTCGGCCTGGAAATCATCTCAGCTATCCACCTGCTCTACCCCAACCAGCTCAACCTCAACGCCCTCGACGGCCTCCTCCGCAATCAATCCACCCTCAAATCCCTCCAGGCCAACGACGACCCGCGCCGCATCGCCGCCGATTGGCAACAGGCACTCGACCCATTCCTGACCTTCCGCGCCAAATACCTCCTCTACTGACAACAAATCCCTGCAAACGCAAAATGGCCCGCACTCTTCATGCGGGCCATTCGTTGCTTCTTTATTTCCTGAATTAGTTCTTGTGCTCCGGCTTCGATGCCGCACTCGGCTTCGGATTGGAAGCTGGGTGATTCTGCGGAGCTGGATGGCTCTGCGGTTGCGGCGCTGGGTGGATCTGCGGCTGCGGTGCTGGATGCATCGGCTGGTACGCAGGCTGGCTCGTCGGGTGAGAACCCGCCGGGGCCGACTGGTAACCTGCCTGCGCCGTCGGACGCGTATAGGTCGGTTGCACCGAGTGGTTATTCTGCAGTGCCGGACGATTGTTCGACATTGCGGAAGGATTGTTCTGCACCACCGGACGATTGCTCTGCAGTGCAGGACGGTTGTTCTGCATCGCAGGCGCATTCGCTCGCGCGGGTGCCGCCGTCATCGGTCGCGCCACCGCTGTCGTCGTCGGCCGTCCATGGTTCGCGCTGAATCGCGAGTTCGGGTCTGACTGCGCCGAGTTGAAGTGCTGCGTCTGCGCTGCCGTCGGCCCAGTGTGCTGCTCATGCATCGCCACGTTTTCTTCCGCAGTCGGCTGGTGCTGCACTCCGCCCGGCCCGCCAGCGTATGCCACATGATTGTTGTTGATAATCGTCGTGTTATGCACAATCGTCTCGTTCACATACGTCGTGTGCACATAGCTGCGGTTCACATTCACGACGGCCGTGTTGTAGGCAAAGTGCCCGCCACGCCACTCTCCGCCGGCAAAGCCCATGCCCATGTACCCAAAGCCATAATTCACGCCGCCGTAGTACCCTACGTGCCGGCCCCAGTACCCGTCATGGAAGATGTAAACGCCGCGCTCCCAGCCCCAGTACCCAGGTGTCCACAGCAAACCCGGCTCCGGCGCTTCCACCCAAACCCCAGGCACCCAGAAGTAGCCAAACTCGGCATAACGCCAGTGTCCAGGAATCCACATGTAACCATCCTGGGGGCAAGCCGGCTGCTCATACACCGGCAAGGCTGGCGGAGCGATCGTTATGTTGATAAACACGCCGGCAAACGACGACAACGGCGCCAGTACAAGCAGAAGCGCCAGTAAAACCAGGCGCATTGAGCGAAATGCTTTCATAAAATTCCTCCAGGGATTCGTGAGCGTGCAATCTGCCGGTCTTCGTACCCCGGCCAGGAAACTTCTTCTCCATGGCTCTCACGGTGAGCGGCCACTCCTCACCTCCAACCCAGCCCATTCGGCAAAGTTGCTCAGAACAGGACAGAAAGGAGAGGCAAACTCGTTATACCGCACTCCCCGCTCATTCGTCTCGCAAATTCTGCCGCATCTACGCCTTGAACCGGAAGTGGAAGATATCCCCGTCCTGCACCAGGTAGTCGCTGCCTTCCAGCCGCATCTTGCCCGCTTCCTTTACCGCAGCCTCTGACCCAGCCGCGACAAAGTCCGCATACGCAATCGTCTCCGCCCGGATAAACCCCTTCTCGAAGTCCGAGTGAATCACCCCAGCCGCCTGCGGTGCCTTCGAGTTCTTCTCCACAGTCCAGGCATGGGCTTCCTTCGGCCCCACCGTAAAGAAAGTCAGCAATCCCAACAGCCCATACCCGGAGTGGATGACCCGCGCCAGCCCGGTCTCCGCCAGCCCCAGCGTCTCCAGAAACTCCTTCTTCTCCGCCTCGTCGCCCAGCTGCGAAACCTCAGCCTCAATCGCCGCCGAAATCACCACCGACGAGTTCCCCTGAGACTTCGCAAACTCAGCCACCTTCGCCGAATAAGCATTGCCCGTCCCCGCCGCCGACTCTTCCACGTTGCACACATACAGCACAGGCTTTGACGTGATCAGACCCATCGCGTGCAAAATCTTGTGCTGCTCGTGCGGAAGTTCCACCGTCCGCGCCGACTTGCCTGCCCGCAAAGCATCCAGCACCGGCTCCATCACTGCCAGCTGTGCCTTGGCCTCCAGATCGTTCCCTTTGGCCTTCTTCTGAGTCGCCAAAATGCGCCGCTCCAGACTGTCCAGGTCCGCCAGCATCAGCTCCGTTTCCACCGTCTCCGCATCGCGTACCGGGTCGATCGTCCCCTCCACGTGCGTCACATTCCCGTCTTCAAAGCACCGCAGCACATGCGCAATCGCGTCCACTTCGCGGATATGCGCCAGAAACTTGTTCCCCAGCCCTTCCCCGCGCGACGCCCCCCGCACCAGACCCGCAATGTCCACAAACTCCAGCTGCGTCGGAATCGTCTTCTGCGACCCCGCCAGCTTTGCCAGCACTTCCAGACGCGCATCCGGCACCGCAACCCGCCCCACATTTGGCTCAATCGTGCAAAACGGATAGTTCGCCGCTTCCGCGGCAGCGGTCTCGGTCAGCGCATTAAACAGGGTGGACTTGCCCACATTCGGCAAACCGACTATTCCGCAGTTGAATCCCATTGCTCTTCCTTGCTCTCTTCCAGATTTTTCGCGCACACGGCGCCAGGCGCTCCTGCCTCGGCAGCCGCCTTGTCCATTCTAAGCTGTCCCAGCTGTTTCCACCCCGCCCGCGGTTTTTCTCACCCAACCTGAATCCTTTACCACCCGCAAAAAAGCCGGACAGCCCATCACAGGCTGCCCAGCCGTTCTTCCGCTTCAGCTTAAAAGTGGTAGCAGGCACCCGCGCCAAACACCCGCCGCGCCTGCAGGTTCACCGGAACCACCGCCAGCCCCGACGTCGTCGGAATCGTCGTAAATCCAATCTGACCAGCGACTTGCCCAATGCCCACATCCACCGTAAACCGGGCATGGTCACGCTGCGTCCAGCGGATCGCATAATCCATCGTCGTTGGAATGTGCCCGCCTCCGGGTACAGCTGACGACAGGTTCTTCACGTGGTACGGCTCCTGCGTAAATCCCGCCGCCGGCACAATCGCCGTATGCCAAGGCCCCGGCAGCGGCAATCCAATCCCGCCAAAGAACCGACCCCCAAACCGAGTCGCCTGCCCGCCGATGCCGAATATCGACGCATTCGTCGCCTTCCAGCCTATGTTGACCAGCACCGGTGGGCGAATATTCAGCGCCGTCTTCGTCACCGCAATGTACACGTCCTCATTGCTGTACGTCTTGCCGTCAATCGCGCCTGTCACAAAGTGGTCGCCCGTGCGCACCACAAATCCAGCTGCCACACCCGGCGTCCAATTGCTCCCAAACGCGTTCTCCTTCAGCAGCACTCCCTTGCCGTGGAAAATATTCATCCCACTGTAGTTCCACAGACTGCTGAAATCCGCATTTGTCCCTTCCATGTGGATGCTCCGCGTGTAGCCCACCTCAGCCCGGTTCGCAAAACCTTCCGTCACGCTCACCGTCTGAATCTTGCCAATCACGCTCCCCGCGCCAACATAGTGGTAACCCACAACCGGGCGCGCAAAAAAGCTCCCTTTCGCCGACCACGCCACGTAAGCCGTCGGTGTGATGAATCCACCCGTCTGCCCCTCCAGCGTCATGTTCTGTGCTTTCAGGTGCAAAGGGCTCAGGGCCAGACCAGCCAAACCCAGGACTATCGAAATAACTACTCTCTTCATGGGAACTCTCTAACGCTCTGACAGAAATTCCTCAGATGCCCAATGATTCTCACCCTTTTCAGGGCACGGTTGTCAACTTCCTTTCATCTACCCCGCATACAAACCCGCACTCCCCGCCCAAATGGTAGACTCCTGCCATGCCCCAGCCTCCACTGTCCGGATTCTTTATCACCTTTGAAGGCCTCGACGGTTCCGGCAAAACCACCCAGATTCATCGCCTCGCCCACCATCTCCAGGCTCTCCACCTCCATCACACCGTCACACGACAGCCCGGCGGCACTCCCATCGGTGACCGCATCCGCGCACTCCTCCTCGACTCCAAATCCGCCGGCATCGCACCCCATGCCGAGCTGGCCATGATGTTCGCCGATCGCGCCCAGTCCATTCAAGAGGTCATCGCCCCCGCCCTCGCCGCTGCAAAAATCGTCCTCTGTGACCGCTTCACGGACTCCACGGAGGCCTACCAGGGCGGGGGCCGCCAACTCGGCTCCGATGTCGTCCTGGCCATGCACCAGCTCGTCTGCCGCGGACTCCAGCCAGACCTCACATTCCTACTGCTCCCCGACATCTCCGCAGCACTCGCGCGCGCCCGCCGCCGCAACACCCGCGTCACGGAAACCACCGGCGCAGACGAAAGCCGCTTTGAGGCGGAACATGACGCCTTCTTTCACCGCGTCCACGACAAATACCGCGAAATCGCCCTCCGCGAGCCAAACCGTGTCATCCTAATCGAAGGCAACGACACCATCGACGCCGTCCACAAGCTCATCGTTCAGGTATTCTCAGACCGTATGCCTAAAAAATAATCCGGTTCTTCATCTGTTTTCCGGTATCGTCCCCCTCAACCGTGGTTTCCGTCCAGCCCCCCCCAGGCTGGATCCCCAGCAGCGAGTACGCAATCAAGGACTGCCATATGCCGACCCAGAGCCCTCAGGCCGACACCCAATCCCTTCCTGCGCCCCAACCTCCTGTTGTTCGCAAACGCGGTCGCTTCCGCCTGCCTCCGGGTCTGCCCCTCAACCTGCCCTTTTATCTCTTCAGCAACTTCTTCAAGCCCGGCAACCCCATCCTCCTCTTTGAGCACCTCTCCAGGTATGGCCGCGCTGCCCATTACCGCCTCCTCTGGAACCACATCGTCCTGCTCAACGACCCCGACGACATCCGGGAAGTCCTCATCGACAAGGCCCAGTTCTTCATCAAGGAACGCACCCAGAAGCGCATGAAAATCCTCCTCGGCGAGGGCCTCATCACCGCCGACGGAGAAAGCCACAAACGGCACCGCCGCATCGCCGCACCCGCCTTCCACCGCCAGCGTATCCAGAACTACGCCCAGGTCATCGTCGCTCAGGCCCAGGCCATGCGCGACCGATGGCAGGCCGACGAACCACTCGACATCGCCGCCGAAATGATGCGCCTCGCTCTCGGCATCACCGCCCGAACCCTCTTCAACACCGAGGTCACCGCCGAAATCATCGCCATCAACGACGAATCCAACGACGTCATGGAAATGTACAACGCGCTTATCGCCATGCCCCGTGCGGAAACCCTCCTCCGCTGGCGGCTGCCCATCCCTGTCCTCACCCGCTTCCGCCGCTCCAAGGCACGGCTCGACCGCGTTGTCGAGTCCATCATTGCCACCCGCCAGGCTCAGATGGCCGCCGCCGAGGACGCAGGCCTGCCCATCGGCGACGACCTCCTCAGCATGCTCATCGCCGCCCGCGACGAAGATGCCGCCGCCGAGGGGCGCGCAGCACTCACCGCATCAGAGCTACGCGACGAAGTCCTCACCATCTTCCTCGCCGGCTATGAAACCGTGGCCAACGCCCTCAGTTGGACATGGCTCCTCCTCGGGCAGAATCCCGCCGCCGAAGCCCGCATGGCAATCGAGCTCGACCGTGTCCTCGGCGACCGGCTCCCCACCCTGGAAGACCTGCCCGAGCTCAAGTACACCGAGATGATTGTCGCGGAATCCATGCGTCTCTACCCGCCCGCATGGGCCATGGGCCGCCAGGCCACCGAAGACATCGAAATCGGCCCCTATCGCCTCCCCAAAGGCACCTTCATTTTCTTCAGCCAATACATCGTCCAGCGCAACCCGGCCTACTTCCCAGATCCCCGAGCCTTCCATCCCGAGCGCTTCACACCCGAGGCCAAGGCCGCACGACCCCGCTTCGCCTACTTCCCTTTCGGTGGCGGCGGCCGCCAGTGCATCGGCGAGTCCTTCGCCTGGATGGAAGCCGTCCTCGTCCTCGCCACCCTAGCTCAGCGCTGGCGTCTCGAAATCAAGGAAAACCAGCGTCTCGAACTCCAGCCCAAAATCACCCTACGCCCCCGCTTCGGCATCCAGGCAACTCCCATCCCTCGCTAGGCTTGCCAAACAATCCACCCGCTCTCTACACTGGCCCGGCTCCCATTCCAGTCGATTCTTCCCCTCTGGAATCAGAAAGCCCTCACCATGAACAAACGCCAGTTCCTCAAGACATCAGGAGCCTTCGCCGCCACCTCCATGCTCGCTCCCTTCGCCCAGGCCGACGACCTCAAGCCCCACTGCACCAACTGGGCCGGCAACCTCACCTACCACGCCAGACAACTCATCTCGCCCCGTAACATCGACGAGCTCCGCATCGCCGTCCGCCAAACCACAAGGCTCCGCGCCCTCGGCTCCCGCCACTCCTTCAACGCCATCGCCGACAGCGCCTTCAACCAGATATCCCTCGTCCACCTCGACTCCATGGAAGTCGATGCCAAAGCCCGCACCCTCACCGTCGGCGCAGGCGTCCGCTATGGCACCCTCGCCCCCTTCATTGACGCTCAGGGCTTCGCCGTCCACAACCTCGCCTCCCTGCCTCACATCACCGTCATCGGCGCTGCCAACACCGCCACCCACGGCTCCGGCGTTAAGAACGGCAACCTCTCCACCGCCGTCTCCGCCATCGAATTCGTCACCGCCGACGGGGAACTCGTCACCCTCTCCCGCAAAGACCCTCACTTCCTCGGTGCTGTCGTCGCCCTCGGAGCCATCGGCGTAGTCTCCCGCGTCACGCTCGACCTTGTCCCTCGCTTCGACATGGCTCAGACCGTCTACCAGGACCTCTCCTTTGACCAGCTCGAGCACAACCTTGAAGCCATCATGGCCTCCGCATACTCCGTCAGCCTCTTCACTGACTGGCAACGGCATCGCGCAACACAGGTCTGGCTCAAACGCCGTATCGATGCCGGAACTCAGCCCACCCCCGAGCCCACCTTCTACGGCGCGCGGCTCGCCACCACCAACCTCCACCCACTCACCGGACACTCCGCGGAAAACTGCACCGAGCAGCTCGGCGTTCCAGGTCCCTGGTACGAGCGCCTGCCCCACTTCCGTATGAACTTCACGCCCTCCAGCGGAGCAGAGCTCCAAACCGAGTACTTCGTCCCCCGCAACCGCGCCTATGAGGCCATCCTCGCCATCGAATCCCTCCGCGACCTCATCACCCCTCACCTCTTCATCACCGAGCTACGTTCCATCGCCGCCGACGACCTCTGGATGAGCATGGCCCACCAGCAGGATTCCCTCGCCATTCACTTCACATGGAAGCCAGAAACCACTGAAGTCACAGCACTTCTTCCCCTCATCGAAGAACGGCTGGCGCCCTTCGGCGCGCGCCCTCACTGGGCCAAACTCTTCACCATGCCGCCCGCTCGCCTGCGCCAGCTCTACCCCCAGCTCCCCGAGTTCCAGACACTACTCAACCACTACGACCCACACGGAAAGTTCCGCAACGACTTCGTCCAGCAGAACATCTTCACGGCCTGACACTCCCCGCCCGGCTCAATCTCCACAGCTCCGCCAGCCGCACTCTTTCTGGTAGCCTCATAGTCGTGAGCTTCCAGCAGTTTCTCGGCAACTCGGCTACTGTGCAGCGCCTCCGCGAGAGCGTCCTCCACCAGCGCATTCCCCAGGCCATCATCCTCGCCGGCAGCCGTGGCGCGGGCAAATACACCCTCGCCCTCATGTACGCTCGCCTCGTAAACTGCCTCGCCCCCACCGAATCCGACGGCCTCCCCGACTACTGCGGCCAATGCGCCAACTGCACCCGCATCGCCCAGGCGGAAGACCTCGAAGCTCGCATCGCCGAGTCCCTCACTGCCCGCGACGACCTCCGCGAAGTCGACAAAAAAGAAACCCGCGTCCTCATCCAGCCACACCCAGACATCCTCATCATCCCCCCCGACCCGCCACAGCTCCTCATCAAGCTCGGTCAGGTCCGCCGCGTAATCCACAACGCCTACTTCCGCCCACCCTCTGAGGCTCGCCGCTCCTTCTTCATCTTCACCTCCTCCGCCTTCATGAAAGAGGCCGCCAACAGCATCCTAAAGGTCCTCGAAGAGCCCCCTCCGCGCTGCACCTTCATCCTCCTCACAGAAAACCCCGGCGATTTGCTCCCCACCATCCGCTCCCGAGCCATGCTCCACCGCCTCGGCGCAGTCCCCGTCGAAACTCTCGAAGATCTCCTCATCGCTCGTCGCCCTGAGCTCAAAGGCGCCCGCCGCACCCTCGCCGCTCGCCTGGCCGAGGGTGCCGTCGGCCGCGCCCTGGCATTCGACGTCGAAACCTATCTCAACAGCCGCCAGGATGCCCTCCTCGTACTCCGCAGCGCCCTCCACGAGCCCGACTTCTCCGCCCTGTTCAAGGCCACCGAATCCTATCGCGGTGGTGCCGATGGCGCCGAAAAAACCATCAACCTCCTCCGCACCCTCGGCAGCCTGATTGAAGATCTTCTTCTTCAGCTAGCCGGCGCACCCCAGCTCCTTCGCAACGTCGACATCGCCCACGATCTCGCCAAAATGTCCGATGGTCTCACCGTAGACTGGCTCGAAAATGCCGCCCGCGCCGTCGGCCAAGTCGAGAAAGGCATGCGCCGCAACCTGCTTCGCTCCGTCTCCCTCGATGCCATGGCCTTTTCTCTGGATCGAATCTAACCTGCTCCAAAGCTCTATCGCGCCTCGTTACCCCTTCCCTAAAATCCTTGTGCAACCGAACCCATCCGCATCGCATCTGTACCTGTAAGAGATTCCAATGTGTTTCCTGTCAGGTCCCTGACGCGTAGGCCTTGCTTTTCGCGTTCAGCTCCCGCTTCCTTGGCCAGCACGCGCCAGGAATCGTCAACCACTATTGCACTTCTCCGTGCGTCTGCAGTGCGCTCCAAACGCCAGCCACCGAGGTAGAGATGAACTTGACTCGCAAGGCGCTAAGACCCGTCGACACCGAGGCCGGACACTCCGGAGCCCTTGCCGCCGACTCTCCCTCCCTGTCCACAGATCAGCACGAAGAGCAGCAGAACCATCAGGGCGCAGCCAGCTCCCGCAAGCGCCGTGCCCTGCCCACCTTCGCTCACCCCGCCTTCCTCCACGACCCTGAAACCACCAACCACCAGGCCGAGCTCTTCTACCTGCAGAAGCAGATTCAGCTCCAGACCAAAATGGTCCTCGTCCTCGAAGATGGCCAGCAGATCCAGGGCGTCATCGAGTGGTACGACCGCCACTGCATCAAAGTCCGCGGACGCACCCGTGCCCTCATCTACAAATCCGCCATCAAGTACATCTATAAGTCCGGCGAACTCGGCTCAGCCCCCGAAAGATAGCTCCTTAATCATCCACACCTGCCCTGCTCGCCGCCTTCCGCAATCGGTCTCGAATCGCCCGCCCAATCCCCGCATCCCCAGGCACAGGGCACACAATCACCTCGCACCCTCGCCCATCCAACTCCCGCAACCCCGCAAACAGCCTCTGCGCAAGCTCCTCCGGCCGCCCCCACGCACCCCATGCGTAAACCGCTGACACACCAGCCACGTCAACTTCCCCATCCGGCACCCCGTCCGGCAGCATCAGTCCAACTACTCCACCGGAAACTCCTCTCAGCGCCTCCGTCAGCCGACCTGCAATCCCCTCACCCTCCACCAGCACCACCCGCGCCCGCGGCGCATAATGCCGCAATCCCACCCCAGGAGAAGGCAGCGCCCCTCTCGGCCTCGCCCGCAACTCCCCTTGTTCCTCGTACATCCGCACAGGCCCCCCAACTGCGGCAAGCTGCTCCAAAGTCACAGCTCCCGGCCGATACACCACCATCGGGCTCACGGTCGCATCCACCACCGTTGACTCCACGCCGCACTCCGTCGCCCCGCCATCCACTACCGCATCAATCCGTCCATCCAGATCCGCCAGCACGTGCGCCGCAGTTGTCGGGCTCGTATGCCCAAACCGGTTCGCGCTCGGCGCGGCCACCGGCACACCCGCCCGCCGAATCAGCTCCAGCGCCACAGGATGCGCCGGCATTCGCACCCCCACCAGCGGACGCCCCGCCGTCACCCCATCCGGAATCCCCTCCGACCGCCTCAGCAGCAGCGTCAGCGGACCCGGCCAGAAGGCTTCCATCAGCCTTCGCGCAACTTCCGGAACATCCGCCACCACCCGCGCCAGCATCACCTCATCGCACACATGCACAATCAGCGGATCCCAGTCAGGCCTCTCCTTAGCCGCAAATATCCGCGCCACCGCTGCCCCATCGAGAGCATTGGCACCCAACCCATACACCGTCTCGGTCGGCAGCGCCACCGTCCCTCCGCCGCGCAGCAGCCCCGCCGCCAAATCCAGCGCAGCCTCCCCCTTGTCCATCCCAGCCGCATCCACGGCCAGCCGCATCGTCTCCATTTCCTGATTATCCACCACGCCTCATCCTGCCCGTCCTCCCCCATTCGTATATCCTCGAAGACATGGCGGCCGTCGAAACCGAAATCAAATTCCGCGTCGAAGACCTGGCGTCCCTCGTCGACCGCCTGCCAACCCTCGGCTTTCACCTCATCACCCCCCGCGCCTTTGAGAGCAACGTCCTCTTCGACACCCCTGACCGCTCCCTCCGCGCCGTCCGCTCCATCCTCCGCATCCGCCACTACAACGGCAAGTGGATCCTCACCCACAAGCGACTCCCCGACTCCGGCATCGGCGAAGATCGCCACAAGCACCGCATCGAAACCGAAACCGAACTTGCCAGCGGCGAAGCCCTGGCCGAAGTCTTCCGCAATCTCGGACTCGTCGAAGCCTTCCGCTACGAAAAGTTCCGCGCCGAATGGTCCGACGATCAGGGACACTGCGTCATCGATGAAACCCCCATCGGCATCTTCGCTGAGCTCGAAGGCCCTTCCGACTGGATCGACAGCGTCTCAGCCGCACTCGGCCTCGCCCCCTCCCAGCTCATGACCGACAGCTACGGCCGCCTCTTCGAACAGTGGCGCAACCTTACCGGCAGCACCGCCAATGACCTCACCTTCGCGGCCGTAGCCACCTCAATTCCGGCCATTAAAGCCTTGTAATGACATTGGTCATCCCAATTCCCTCTTTCCTCTAAGCATTCCTCACCCCACGCCGATACTTTGGTCAGGCGAGCTTTCGCCCGTGAGGAAAAACCATGGCGAACCATTGCATCTCCACCCCCTCTCCTTCCAAACGCAATCCTCTTCGCTGGTGCGCCGGGCTCGCTGTCGCTATCCTGGCCGTCGTCTCCGTGCTCCCCATGCACGCAGAAAGCCGCGCCATCAAGAGCCGAATCCAGCCCACCTACCCTGAGATGGCCAAACGCATGCGCATCACCGGCACCGTCCGCATCTCAGCCACCGTCGCCGCAGATGGCTCGGTCACCGCCGTCAAAACCGTCTCCGGCAACGTCATGCTCTCACGCGCCGCAGAAGACGCCGTCTCCCGCTGGAAGTTTGCTCCCGGCGACGCCGAGTCCACCGTCGAAGTCGACATCAACTTCGCCGGCGCAAACTAGGGCCTGTTCACACGACCTGAGTGGTGGCGACGGGAGAGCCAGTTTTCCTCAGTTCAAGAAGCGACGAGTGCGCTGTAACTGGTTACTGAAGCGAGCAGCGACGCAGACATGGGGAAAACTGGCCCCGCCCCTGCGGGTTGCGGCGCAAATCGGGCCATACCGCGTTCTCGCCCTCGGCGGTGGGGTCGCCACAGCTCTCGGACTCGGCCCTGCGTGCCCAGAATTGCTTGGCCCGATTCACGCTCGCAACGCCATCCATCCAGCGAGTGTGAACAGTCCCTAACCTCCACCCATAAAAAGCCGGGCAGAGAGTCCGCCTCTCCGCCCGGCTTCTATCCACTCACAACGCAAACCTGGCTGAAAAGCCAAACCACCTGAGGCAATCGGCCGCTGCAAACCCATCGCACCCCGGCACTTGCCCACCCGGTACTTGCGCACCCCGGCACTCGCCAGCCCCACTTACTTACCCAGGAACCCCTCCAGCTTTGAAAGCTCCCGGTCGGCCTTCTCCATATAGTCCTTCGCGGTCTCCAGATCATTCTGCCCCAGCGCGCGATCCGCCTCCCCAAGGTAGCTGTTCATCCTGTTCATGGCTCCAAGCATGTCCCCGCGAATATCCAAACCCTGCGCCTGTTGCTGTCTGCGCAGTTGCTGCACACCGTTTCGCGCTGCATCCGCCCGCGCATCCATGTTCATCAGCCGGTCGCGCACCTCGCGAATCTCCTTCGGCGACGGTCCGGACGGCGCTGCGGGTGCATTGTCGGACGAAGCAGCAGGCGCAGCGGATGCGGAACCAGTCGCCTCATGCGTCTTGTCGTACACTGGCCGCGAAGTGGACCCGCCAGATGAGCTAGCTTTTGTTGCCGGCGTCGAACCAGCCGTGCCGGCAGTTCCCGCCGCCGGTGTCTCAGGCGACGCCGTGCTCGGTGTCGCCGGCTGTGAAGTCGGATCGGCAGCTGGAGTGCTGGGCTGCGTTGAAGTATCGGCCGCAGGTTGAGCCGCCTGTGCCTGCGCCGCGGCTGCTTTCTGGCTCGCATAGATCGCGTAAACACGCGGCAGAACTGAGGCCAACGCGACCAGCACCAGAATCGCCGCTACCGCGCCCAAACCAAGCCACAAGCCGCGATTGCCACTCGCCGCCTTTGCCGCAACTGGCCCGCTCCCTGCCACCGGAGTGTACCCCTGTTGCGGAGCCGCCGCTACCGGAGCAAACCCCGCCTGCGGCTGCGCGGACGCAGGAGCAACAGTCGGCTCCGGCGCATATCCCGCTTGCTGCGGCACTCCCGCAGCACCAGACATGGCTGCCGTGGCGGACATTGCCTGCGGCAGGGCTGCGGCTGCGGCCACTGCGGCGACCGGCGCATACCCCGACATCTCCCCCGCAGGCTCAGACTGCTGCTTCCGCAGCGCCTTCAGTGCGTCGCGAAACTCCTGCGCGCTCTGGAACCGAGCATCCGGATTCTTCTCGATCGCATGCATCACGATGTCGTTCAGCCCTGCCGGAACTTCCGTGTTCACCTGCATCGGAGGGGTCGGCACTTCATTCATCTGCGCATACAACACGCTGTACGACGTCTCCGCCTGGAACGGCTTCTTCCCCGTCAGCATCTCGTATAACGTCACGCCGAAAGAGTAGATATCAGACCGTGCGTCGACCGTGCCCCCACGGATCTGCTCCGGCGAAATGTAATACACCGATCCCATCGTCGTCCCCGGTCGAGTCAGATTCTTCTCTTCCGATGACTTCGCAATCCCAAAGTCCATCAGCTTCACCAGCCCGTGCGACGTCACCATCACATTCGCAGGCTTCAAGTCCCGATGGATCACCCCCCGGCTATGCGCATAACTCAGCGCCGACAGCACCTGCATTGCGTACTCCAGCACCTGGTCCAGCGGAATCTTCGACGTCGAAGCCAGTGTCTCAAGCGTCGTCCCCTCCACAAACTCCATGATCATCACAAATTCGTTCTGCAACTCAAACGCTGTCCGAAGCTGCGCAATGTTTGGATGGTCCAGCCCCGCAAGCGTTCGAATCTCGGCCATGAACCGCGCCGAAATATCCGCCTCCGCGGCAAAGTCCGGGAGCAGTACCTTCATCGCTTCCTCGCGGTTGGAGATGACGCTTCGCACCTTGTATACGCGGCCCATGCCGCCGAAACCAAGAAGCGACACTACTTCGTAGTCGCCAATGCGCTGACCTGCTTCATAAGCCATAAAGGCACCTCAGGGAAGTCGAATTCTTGTGCGCGCACAAACCGCGGGAAATCGTAAACCCGCACAGTGTACTCCAATTCCCTATCCCCAGCCCAATAGAAAAGACGGCGCCCACCCTTTTCAACTCTTTCCCAACTTTCTCCGGCCCTAGGCTCTGTTCACACTCCCAAGAGGTCGTGGAACAAAAAACAGCCATCCTGTGTGCCGCCGTCTCGGGCTCTCACTCGCCCGGTTATCACCCCACCTCAGTGCATAGGGGTTGCGTTGCCCTCGTCCAGGGTTATGGAATTCGCGCCCGGTGCGACCTGCACTTGTTGCGACCAAACCAGCGCCTGGTTGTTGTAGCGGGTGGATATCATCAGGTAATAATTCCCGGGGGCGATGCCTGAGAAAATTCCCTTCCCCGTCGCGTCCGCACGAACACCAAATGCGGCGTTCGCCTTGATGGCCACAAGGATCTTTTGACAGTCGGGTGTCCTGTTTCCGCAGGCCTGACCAAGTGCCTTATAGGGTGATGTCCCGGGAGCGATGGAGACACCCGCGCTGCTGACGATCTCGGCGAGGCTCTCGCGGAGCAGCGTGAAGGGTTGGCCCGCTAGGGCATTGGGAGCCCCGCCTTGCGCGCGAAGACCCGAGACAATCGTAAGCGAAGCGTTCCCGGCAGTCGCTCCTGCCAACGCGGAGCCGCCGTTGTTGCCACTTGGCGACGCGGCTGGTATGGCTGCGGCGGGGATGGCTTTGGCGGGTGCCAGCAAAGCGAGATTGCAGCTTTGTTCCAACGGCGCAAAGGTGAAGTTGTCCTTGCTGTCCTGGCCAGTGATCGTGCGCCCGTGCACCTGATACGTCCCTGTCCCAGGATCGAGGGTGTGGCCCGGACCAAAAGCAAGGTTAAGCGGGTGGTCAGGCGCGCCTATCCTGATGACAGCATGAGAACCTTCGGCCACGACACTGTACGGATAGGCCCGTGCCGCATCAGGGCCGCAGCCCAGAACAGCGGACTCCGGAAAGAACTGGACGCTGAAGCCCGTGGAGGCAGCGTAAATACCGTGCATCCGGATTCCGGACGGAGTCGGCGGACCTTTGTCTCCCCCGAAGGCCGACTTGAGCAGGTCGGTTTCCATCGTCTGGATCCCGGCGGCCCCGGTTGGGTGCAAGTCGATAGCGGAACAGGTGGCGCGGCGAGGGACAAAGTTGGTATAGCCGGCAGTCGAGCTGCCGGGCACATAGTTGTTCGTGGTGTGGGTGGTGGTCACGTCATAGGTGCCTCCGCCGGCATAGCTATGGGTCGTGTTGCCGGCGGCGGGCTGCACCTGGTTCGCGTTCATCCGCTCGGTCGTGGTGTAGGAGGAACTCTCGTTGTGTCCGGCCGTCGACGTGCCGGGAGTGTATCCGCCTGCCACGACTCCGTCGATCGTCACAGGGCCGGGGCCCACAATGCTTCCGTCCGCTCGGAGACTCAGAACGAGTGGGCGCGGCCGGGTTTTGATGGTCAACTCTGGCCGCGCAGCGCTCAGGTTAAGGGCGTAGGCCTCCTGATTGGGTGAAAGGCTGGCGCAATTCACAAGTACTCCGCCGTCAATGAAGTCCAGCCGCCAGCCCCCTGCGCCGGCGAATACTCCCGCCATGGTCGGCCCTGCCTGAGGCTCCTGTTCGCCGCCCGAGGACAGCACAGAGAACAGCATATTGCCGAAGGCTCCCAGCAGAGCGTTCCCCGTGCAGGACGACGGGAGTCGCCCCGAGGTGATGCACCGGTTGAGGGCGCGCTCCTCCGGGGTCATCGGTTTTCGCCCGGTTATCACGGCCTGAGCGCGGGCTTCGATAGCGTCGTTCTCATCGTTGGCCTTCTTCTCGTTTGCGTCGTAGATATCCTGCTGACGTTTCTCGAACGCCTTCGCACGCGCCACCTCGTCGGCGGATGGTTGCTTGCAGGTAGGGAACAGCTGCTTGATGGCGGCTCGCGTCATGTTTGTGTACTGCATCAAGCCGTTGGACAGGATGTGGGCGGGATGGCCGACCATGCAGGTGCTGGTGTCGGATGTCTCCCGGATGTTGCAGTTTTCAATGACGAGGCGCTCGCCGTTACACACATAGGGCACATTCGGAAGGGTATAGTCCTGCTGCGCATAGACGGTGGAGGCAACCGCACACAAAAACAATAGGACGACTGCCCTGGTAATCCGGCTGAATTGGGTCACGATGAGGGTAGCGGAAGGGCTCATTGCTCATCCTCGTTCTCGGATTCACGCTCGCTGTCTTCAGTCCTCGGGTAAGCCGCGTCGTTGCTGGCCCTCAGTTCATTCTCAATGGCGCAAAGTATAGATCGCATCAGAAGAAGAGAGCAATCAAATTGCCCATATCAAGGCACAAAAAAGCCGGGCGGAGAATCCATCTCTCCCCCCGGCTTCTCTACCCTTCAGCGCAAACTCATCCCTCCGCGCCGTGGCACTTCTTGTACTTCTTCCCCGACCCACAAGGGCAGGGGTCATTCCGCCCGACCTTCTGCCCCGCAGCCCGTTGCGTTGGCTCGCTTCCCGCCGATCCGCCCGCAAACCGCGCTGCTTCCATCTCCCTCTGCTTCTTCCGCTCAAACTCCTTCTCCAGCGCGTCGATCGTCGTCGACGGCGCCCGCGTCGGAATCGATATCTCCGCCGGAGCCGGCAAAGAAGCACTCGCCACCGGCGGAGCCTTCGGAACCTCGCCAATCGGCCTCGGCACAACCGTCACCGGCTGACCGTCAGGCCCGATAATCTGCATCCGGAACAGATACCGCAGCGTATCCTCCTGGAATCGCAGCATCATCGCCTCAAACATCTCAAACGATTCCTTCTTATACGCCACCAGCGGATCCTGCTGCGCATACCCCCGCAGCCCAATCCCTTCTTTCAGGTGATCCATGGACAGCAAGTGGTCCTTCCAAAGCCCGTCCAGCACGCTCAGCATCACCATCCGCTCGTGGTGCCGCATCGTCTCCGCGCCAAGAATCGCCTCTTTCCCGTCGTACTCCGCCTTCAGCTTGTCGAAGATCGCCTCGCCCAGCTCATGGCGCGTAATCGTCTGCGGATCAATCCCCTCCACCCCAAGGTCAAAGCTGAACTGTTCAATCAGCTTGCCCTTCAATCCCTTCATATCCCACTGCTCCACGTGCACCTTCTCGTCGCAGTGCGCGTCCAGAACCATGCTCAGCATCCCCGCCAGGTAATCCTCAAGGATCAGTTCCTTCTGTTCAATCGCCTCCAGCAGGTTGCGACGCAGCCCGTACACCGCCTCGCGCTGCTTGTTCATCACGTCGTCGTACTCCAGCACGTGCTTGCGCGACTCAAAATTCTGGCTTTCCACCGCCTTCTGCGCCGCCTCAATTCGCTTCGAAATCATCCGCGACTCAATCGGCACGCCCTCTTCCATTCCCAGCCGCTCCAGCAGCGTCGATACCCAAGCCTTGGCGAAAATCCGCATCAAATCGTCTTCCAGTGACAGATAGAACCGCGAAGCACCAGGATCCCCCTGCCGCCCCGCGCGTCCCCGCAACTGGTTGTCAATGCGACGCGACTCATGCCGCTCCGTGCCCAGGATGAACAACCCTCCGGCCTCAACTACCTGCACATGCTCCGCCTCGGCCGCCGCCAGGTGAACCGCGTTCACCTCCTGCCACTGCGCTTCGCCCGTCTCAAACTCCTGCCCCTGGTAATAGAACCGCAAAAAGCCCGCCGGAGCCATCGGATTGATTGCTCCCTCGGCCTGGCTAAGCGCCCGCGCCAGCCCCTTCTTCACCAGCTCCTGCCGCGTCATAAAGTCTGAATTGCCGCCCAGCAGAATATCCGTGCCGCGCCCGGCCATATTCGTCGAGATTGTGACCATCCCGAACCGGCCCGCCTGCGCCACAATCTCCGCTTCCCGCTCGTGGAACTTCGCGTTCAGCACTACGTGCTTCACGCCCTTCCGCTGCAAGGTCTGGCTCAGCAATTCGCTCTTCTCAATCGACGTCGTACCCACCAGGATCGGCTGCCCCGTCTCATGCACCACCGCAATGTCGTCCGCAACCGCCTTGTACTTCTCCTTGATCGTCCGGTACACCACATCCGAGTTGTCCGCGCGCAGCATAGGCTTGTTCGTCGGAATCACCACAATTTCCAGCTTGTAGATCTTGTCGAACTCTGCCGCTTCCGTTTCCGCCGTGCCCGTCATCCCGCTCAGCTTCTTGTACAGCCGGAAGTAGTTCTGGAAGGTAATCGTCGCCAGCGTCTGGTCTTCCTTGCGGATGTTCACACCTTCCTTCGCTTCCACGGACTGGTGCAGACCATCCGACCAACGCCGACCCGGCATCAGCCGCCCAGTAAACGTATCGACGATAATCACCTCGCCGTCCTTCACCACATAGTCCACATCCCGCTTATACAGCGTATGCGCCTTGATGCCCGTCTCAACATAGTGCTTCAGATCCCAGTTTTCCGGGTCCGCAATGTTGTCGATTCCCAGCAATCCCTCAATCTTCGTCCAGCCCTCGTCCGTCACGCCAATGGTCCGCATCTTCTCGTCCACCACGTAATCGCCGGTAAAGATCTTCGCTTCGCCCTGCCCCGGATCCGTCTCTTCGCCAAGCTCCAGTTGCGGGATAAACTTCCGCACCCGTGCATATTTGTCCGTCGTCTGGTCCGTCGGGCCAGAAATAATCAGCGGTGTCCGCGCCTCATCAATCAAAATCGAGTCGACTTCGTCCACAATTGCATAATAATGACCGCGCTGCACGCAATCCTTCAACTCAAACTTCATGTTGTCCCGCAGATAATCAAACCCAAACTCGTTGTTCGTGCCATACGTAATATCCGCCGCATACGCTTCCCGCCGCTCCCGGTCGTCCAGGTCGTGCACAATCACGCCCACCGTCAGCCCCAGAAACTCGTAAATCTTGCCCATCCACTCCGCGTCGCGCTTGGCCAGGTAGTCATTCACCGTCACCACATGCACGCCATGGCCCGCCAGAGCATTCAGATAGCAAGCCAGCGTCGCCACCAGCGTCTTGCCTTCACCCGTCCGCATTTCAGAGATCTGACCCTTGTGCAGCACCATCCCGCCAATCATCTGCACGTCAAAGTGGCGCATCTTCACCGCGCGAATACCTGCCTCGCGCACCGCGGCAAATGCCTCCGGCAACAACTCGTCCAGCGCCAGCTTTTCCGCAGCTTCAATCTCCGCCGCGTCCGTCAGCCCGTCCAGCTTCGCCGCAATCCGCGCCCGAAATTCCAATGTCTTGGCCCGCAGATCCTCATCCGTCAGCGCCTTCACCTCCGCCTCAAACGTCTTGATGTGCTCCACAACAGGCAACAGGCGCTTCACCACGCGGTCGTTGTTCGTACCGAATATCTTTGTCAGCAGCTTTCCAAACAAGGCAATCTCTCCGTCTTCTACCTGTGAATCCGGCACATCGGCGCGGAATGGAACGGCATCTATCGAGCGCGTCGACGCCACCCGTCCAAACCGCTGTACACATCGCCCAAAGGCAGGAACAGGTTCGAACCGGCTTCGCACACGCACGCTCGCCTGAAATCTCTCGGGCAGGCGGCGCAGTCCAGCTACGGAGCGGGACTCCCTATATGTTCAAAAATCGCCGGAAACGCAGCGCTCGGACCAACAGCTCGCACCGCAACCGGCCCACCATCGCCGACCGGCAAGCTCACCATCGTCGCCAACTGCATCGGACTCGACGTTTGCGTCCCCCGCACAGGCTTCAATTCCCCGCGCAGAACACTCGCCCAACGCTCCAGCGTCGCCCGGATACCCGAGCCACGGGCAAACTCAACCGGCAGTCCCTCAGTTCGCCGTGGCGCAACCAGGGCTCCAGCCGACGAACCGGCAGCCATTGGCCCGGAAACAGCCAGCGTCAATCCGCCGTCCGAATCCCCAATCACCGACACCAGAACGCGCGCCCGCGCAACATCCGCCAGCATAGCCAGCAGGAATATCGCATACATCGCCCGGTCCAATCGCCTCATATCATCAATTCTACCGGGAACCGCCTACCCAAGTCTCGCGATTCCACGTCACCGGCAACATTCTTGCCCCGCCAACTACAATACCCACAGGACACCATGCCCCAAAAATCAAAACTCGGCCAAAACTTCCTCCGCGACCAGATGGCCATCCAGCGCATCGTCGCCGCCCTCGGCGACCTCTCCACCCGCACCCTCGTCGAAATCGGCCCAGGCAAAGGCGCCATCACCGAGTTGCTCGCCCCCCGAGCCGCCCACCTGATCGCCATTGAACTCGACCCCACTCTCGCCTCGGGCCTCGAAGCCCAGTTCAAAACCGCCCCCAACGTCACCATCCTCCGCCAGGACGTCCTCGCCTTCGACTTCGCCGCAGCCGCCCGCGCCGCAGGCCAGCCCCTCCTCATCATCGGCAACCTCCCCTACTACATCACCTCGCCCATCCTCACCCGACTCGCCGACGCAGCCTCATCAGTCGACATCGCCATCCTAATGGTCCAGCGCGAAGTCGCCGACCGCATCACAGCCCAGCCCCACTCCCGCGACTACGGCTTGCTCACCGTCACCACCCAGCTCTACGGCCCCGCCACGGCTCTGTTCACCCTGCCGCCAACGGCCTTTCTCCCACCCCCTGAGGTCCATTCCACCGTCTTCCGCTGGGCCTTCCGTCCCCGCTTTGACGAACTCCAAGTCCAGGAGCGCCCGTTCCTCGCCCTCCTCAAGCAATGCTTCGCCCAGAAGCGCAAGACCCTCTCCAACAACCTCCGCGCCGCGGGTCTCCAGCCTGCCGCCATCGCCCCAGCCCTTGCCGCCGCAGCCATCCCCCCTCAGGCCCGCGCCGAAGAGCTGACCCTCGAACAATTCGCCGCCCTCCAACACGCCCTCCAACCAACATCCTGACCGTCCGAGATATCCATTCCGCACCAGCACGCTGGGTGCCCCCGGTCCCTCGCACTTGGGGACCGGGGATAACCACAAATCCCACGCCCACCACCACCCAAAAACCGCCGTCGAGCGCATCTCGATACCGCTAATCCTCTACCGCGAAGCCAAGCAACTCCTCTACGCCGCCCGCTGAGCTCGGTTCGCGACCTCGGATACAGCCAAACCTCTCAAACAAAACGCGGAAGATGAGCAAACCCCGCCACCGAACCAGCCGGAATAACCAAAAAGCGCCCAAAATCACACCTCGTTCTCTTTTGTTTCGCTTTATGGTATAGAACCATAATGTAACCAACATCTTAACTTTTCACTTTCGCTTGCAAAACCGCCAAAAGGGCACTTTTTGCCCCCCCCAAAAAATTCGCCCAAAACACCCCGGGCCAAGTGCCATCCACCTCTTCCCTGGATGCCACCTGGCCCGTCAAACACCACCCTCAACTACTTGTGCGACGCGCCGCCGCCCGACGGGTGAGAACCACCACCACCGCCCCCGCCTGAGGACACATGGCTGCTACCGCCGCCTCCCATGTTCCCTCCAGAGAAATGGCTCGGCTGCCCGCTCTGTGGACGACTCGGCTGCGATGGCCGCGCACCATAGCCTCCTGGCTGTCCACCCTGTGGTCGGGGACCCTGGTTCAGCAGACTCGGACGACCCGTATTCCCAAACCCGTTCCCCGTCGCCCGCGCCGCAAAGCCCAATCCACCTCGGCTATACGGCTGACGCACCGCAATCGGACGCAGCGGCTCCACAACCCGGCCGGCGATCGTAATCGGCCCGGATGAGCGCACAACCCCGCTCCCGCCAAAACCACCCTGCCGCCGATCCACCGCAATCACGTGGCTTAGCGCCAGCCCGCTCCCTCCGCCTGGGCGCTCCGGCCCCGGATGAGGACGCATCGGTGGCCGGTAACCCATCGGATACGATCGGTAGTTGAAAGCCCACCCGCGGCCCCCATAACCCCACCACGGGTTGCAGCCCATCCCGGAGCTCCAGCCCCAGCCAAATCCGTCATAGAAATCCCAGTTCCCGCACGCAAACGGCGCATATCCCCACGAATACCCCGACACAAACACATACCCGAACCGCGGGTAATACACCCAGTTCCCGTATCCATACGGATCAAATCCCGCCTCTGACGCAGCGTAAGGCGACCACACATAACCCTGGCTCGGAACGTTGTACCAGTTCCCATTCGCGTCCAGGTCGCTTGCCCCAAGCGATTGATTGTTCGCAATCTCTCCGCTGGCAACCGTCTTCTGTTCCTGCTCCTGGCTCACTGTCTGGTCCAAATCCGCGTTCCAACCGTCCCAGCTGTCCGGAGCAATGGTCTCCGCCAGGCTCGAGTGCCCACTATCATCAAAACTCAGGCTCTGGCCTCCGTGCGCCTCTACCGGCGCTTCACTGCCCTCCGTCGCCTGCACATCGCCGGAGAACACCGCAACCTGGCCCGGCGGCGTATCCAAATTCAACCGCACCACCGAATAGCTCCGCGCCGATAGGCTGACCTGCCCAAAACTCACCACAAAGCGATTCGCATCCGTGCTCGGCTGCAACTCCAGGTACACCAGTCCGCCATTCACCACCGCAGCAGTACGCTTGCTGTTGCCCTGCTGGCTCAACTGCGTCAGCGTCAGCGTCGAGTTCGGAGAAATCCGCGCGACGCTGCCATCCTCCAGTTGCACCTCTGCCTTGCCGTCATTGCCCGTCGCAATCTCCGTTCCCTCAAACAGCGGCAGGTTCGTCGTCGCCGGATCGGCAATCACCTGCCCGTCCTCCGTTACGCGCACCTGGCCTTCCACCAGGCTCAATCGCACCGCACGGGCCCCTGCGGAAGCATCCTGTGCCACTGCCGGCCTTGCCCAAAAACTGCCCATCACCAGCGCTGCCGTCACGCCCGTCAAGGCGAACAACCGAACTGGCTTCTGGCAACCTTCTAAGAAATCCAACGTCTTCGTCGCGTACATACCGCACCCCTTCCGCAACTATCCACAATCTTCAGACCCCAAAAAACCGGAAAAGTCGCAAAACTTCCCAACTAATTCCCGCCCGTTCCCGAATGTGCCTCCACAAGCAAAAGACGTGCCTTCCGCCGCACCCGCTCAAGCACCTGTTCATCCGACACAATTCGCTCCAGAGTCTCCTGAATCACACCAACTTCCAGCGCACTCCCGTTCTGAGATCCCTCATACAACGCGGACATCTCCCGGTCCATTCCCAACCGGTCATGCTGCTCCAGCACCTCCAGCCGCTCGCCAAACTCAATCGTGCTCTCAACGGCGATCAGGGACTCCCCAAGCGCCTGAATCTGGCTGTCCTTCGAGTAGTTGTACTCACAGCTTCCGCTACCATCCGGCCCGGAATAGGACAAACGCTTTTCCCCCTGAAAGGCCACCTTCAACCGGCTCTCACACTGGAAATTGAACAGACGTCGCTGGCGAGCCGTGGCAAACACCCGCTCCACAAACCGTTGGCTCAAATGCAGCGGCCGGTGCACCGCAACTTCCCGAACCCGGTTGCTCTCTGTACCGACAGCCTCACTCGGAAAGGAATCATACTGCCCGCTACCATCGGAATGAATCGTCAACACCCAGTGCGACGGCTGCAGATTTTCATTCGTAAACTCCAGCGTTACCGTCGCCTGCCCGCACACACTCCGTGCAAACAACACCACGCAAACAGCCGCCAACCCAACACGCCACCCCAGGCTCATCGTTTGCCCCCCTGAAGCGCAAGTGTCTCGGCCGTATGCAAATGACAAATCGCAATCGCAAGTGCGTCCGCAGCATCGGCCGGCTGAGGCGGTCCAGGCAACTCCAGCAATCGCGACACCATAAACTGGACCTGCTCTTTGGCCGCCAATCCGTAACCGACCACGGACGATTTGATCTTCAACGGTGCATATTCAGCCAAGGGCATCCCCTGCCGCGCCGCGGCCAGCAGTGCTACACCCCGCACCTGGCCCAACTTCAACGCCGATTTTGCATTCACTGAGTAAAAAACCTCCTCAATCGCCACCACATCCGGCTTCCACCTCTCCAGCTCTCGCGTCAATTCTTCGAAAACCTGGCACAACCGCTCCGCCATCGTCTTGTTCTTCGGCAGCTTGATTCCCCCATAGCCCAGGCAGATCAGCCGCGGTCGCTGGCTCCGCTCATCGGACTCCACCACCCCGTACCCCGTGGTCTCCGTGCCGCAATCAATTCCAAATACCCTCATCCCCAAGAGTCTAAACCGTCCTCCCGCCAGCCCGCTTTCGCCTCTCCCCATCGCGGGCATATACTTGCTGCGCACCTCGAACAAATCGATTTTTTACCCAAGAATCCGCAGGAGTTCCTCCCATGCACCTGACCCGTCGAGACTTTTCCCGCATCACCGCCCTCGGACTTGCCTCCCAACTTGTCCCCAATCTCAACGCTCAGGCGGCGCCTTCTGAACGGAAAATCGGCTACTGCATTATCGGCCTGGGTCGCATTTCCGATCTCTTCATGGCCGGCATCCAGTCCAGCCCAACGTCGAAAGTCGTAGCACTGGTCAGCGGACATCCCGAAAAAGCTGCCCAATACGCTGAGAAATATGGCGTCCCAGCCACCTCAATCTACAACTACGACAACATGCACGTCATCCGCAACAACCCGGCCATTGACGCTGTCTACATCGGCCTCCCAAACTCCATGCACGCCGAGTACACCATCCGCAGCGCCAAAGCAGGCAAGCATGTCCTCTGCGAAAAGCCCATGGCCACCACCGTCCCTGAAGCCGAGTCCATGATCGCAGCCTGCAGCAGTGCCGGCGTCAAGCTGATGATCGCCTACCGCTGCCACTACGAAACCTCGCACCAACGTGCCGTCAAGCTTCTCCGCTCCGGCGCCTTGGGCAAAGTTCAGGTCATTCAAAGCGCCTTTGGCTTCAACTGCGGCTCCAGCGAATGGCGGCTAAAGAAGGCCCTCGCCGGAGGTGGCCCCCTCTTTGACGTCGGCATTTACTGTCTGAACGCCTGCCGCTACCTCACCGCTGAGGAACCAGACCATATTTCCGCCTTTGCCTCCAGCGATCCCAGCGATCCCCGTTTCCGTGAAGTCGAGGAAAACGTCACCTGGACCATGAAGTTCCCATCCGGTGCCCTGGCCAGCTGCGCCACCACCTATGGGACACAAATGGACGGATACTTCCGTGTCTACGCCTCCCGCGGATGGCTCGAAATCTCTCCTGCCTTCGGCTACGATGGTCTGCACTTGCGTGCCCAGTACATGCCGGAAGCCGGCCCGTTCGTCACCCTCGATGAGCCCAACCCGGAAAAGAGCCCGTATCACTTCACTCTCGAAGCCAACCACTTCTCCCAGTGCATCCTGAAAAACCGCACACCCAAATCCCCCGGCGAGGAGGGGCTGCGCGACATGCGCTATATCCGCGAAATCTATCGCTCCGCCGGCATTGCAATGGCCTGAGGCTCGGCAGTCCAAAAAACATTGACCCCGCCGGCTATCCAACCGGCAGGGTCATCTTCTATACAAACTGTCGAAGTGCTAAAAACTCGTCTTCCGCTCCGGGTACCATGTCAGCTGGATCGTCGTATTCGTCACATTCTGCTTGCCTGGCAGATACTCGGGAATCAAGGAATGCTCGTCCGTAAAACTCCCCTTCAGCTCCAGATCCCGCCTCAGCCGCTTTACCACCTGCACCGAAAAATCGTTGATCGTCGTGCCGCCAGTGACGAAGTCTTTGGCTGCCTTTTGCCCTCGCCAGCTTGCCTGCACCCACTCTCGCGGACTCAGATGCCACGTCGCCCACGCCTGTCCGCCCTTGGCCTCACGCCCCATCCAGTCCCCAAAAATCTGCCCATTGTTCGTATAACCCTGGGGAACTTCCGTTTCCCAATAGGTGAACCAGCCGTGTACCGCAGTCGAAGTCGACTGATCTGTGGATACTCCTTCCACTCGCAAATCCAGCTTGGGTACACCCGGCACGTGTGACAGGTACAACCCTGGGCGTATATCGGCGCGGCGCGGAGCCGAGATCGGGGAAACATCATCATGCGCTTCCGAATCAACATAAAACGTGAGCCAGTTCCGCAAATATGGGAGCCGATAACTCGCATCGAACGCCCCAAAACGCGCCCCAGGATCGCTCCGCGAGAACTTCTCCGCCGCAGAAACATTCTGGAAGCTGAAAAAACTCTTCAAAAATGAATGCAACGTAATGGGAACATGCCCTTCCCCTCCCCATATCACCGTCCGCTCAAAGCCAATTTCCACGTTGCGTGTCGGCTTGAAGCTTATCTTCTCGGCGTGAACCCAGGGATCTCGAAAATCTGTATGCCCTTTTAGCGACCCCACCAGAAACTGGTAGCGAAACGCCCCTGTGATCCGCGACAGCCCTGGCACCCGAAGTGGTTCCACTCGGTTCACTTGCAGCGAATAGATATTCTCTGCGTTTGTCGAGTAGGCGAATGCGCCGCCCTGTGCTGGTCCCATCCACGCGTCCATCTTGCCAAACGAAAGCTCATGACCCAACACGTGCGCGGAGACATATCCTTCCATCACCCGGCCCCGCGTCGCGGACGCAATCACCGCTCCAGGGATCGTAGCCTGAATCGGATTCTGCACATACGAAACCCGGTCCAACCCCGACAAACTCTCAAACAGCGCCTGCGAATACCCTGTCCCCGACGGCGCATACTGAAACTCACCCCGCAAATACAGCGTGAATGGTCCTGCCGTGGCATACCCGCTCGCGCCGGAGTAGCTGTTGAAGCCGCTTTCCACCGGACGCCCGTAGTCGTTCACCACCGTCTGGCCAAGATGGAAGCTATCTTTCAGCGGGGTTCCACTGATTCCCCGTGCAACCGTATAAGAAGACTCAACCCGCAATCCGCCTTGGTGCGCAAAGCATGGTCCCTCGCCATCGGAGTTCACTTCTTGTTCCAATTTGTCGTAGAGAGACTGTGCCTCGTCGCTGGCCGCTCCATCGGGGGCATCTTCCATCTTCGCCGAGGTCAACTCCAGCATGTGCACCACGCTTATCCGCGTCCACGGACGCAATCCAAGATACGCAGTATCCACGTACCCCAACGAATACAATCGCGACATTGCCGGGTAGACCCAGCTATCCATCGGGATAAATGGTGACCCCAGCGAAGCAGTCTGGCATGGCGACTCTATTTTGGTCTGAGCAACAGCCCGCTGGGCCGGCAAAAATCCCGCGCCAATCAGGCATATCCCAACCCAAAGAAAGATAGAAAATATCGAACGGTGCCACAAGCCGAATTCGCTACTGTCGGAAGTCATCATGCCCTAACTCTACTCATTGCCCGTTGCAGGGTCAATGAAATCAGCACAAGCCGCCGCCCTCCTCGGCTCCCGCAGCCGTCCAAAACTTACGGCTCCCGTAAGAAATGAGCCGCCACCACCAGCGTCGGACCCTGCCCTCGCCGCCCATGGGCTGTCGCTTCCTGCATCACCCGCAATACCGCAAACACGTCCCCGGCATCCACCACAATCCGCGGCAGCACCTCCGGACCGAGTTCTGAAAGCAACACCTGGGTCGCCAGCCGTTCGCCAGGCACTTCCACAAGGAAGACTGCAGACAGCTTCTCTCGCGCAGACTCTCGGATCGCCAACAGCGTCTCCGCGCAAAAAGCTTCCTCTGCCCCGGCAAAAACCACCGTCACCGCTTGCCCGGAACATCCCTCCGGCCAACTCTCAACAAGCGCCGCACCAGCTTCGCTCCCTCGGCAAAGCCTCGTCTCCAGTGCCCTCCGCAGCTCTGGTCGTCCCGCCAGCCACACCCGGTCTCCGCTCCTCAGCTCAAGCAACGCACCCGTGATCAAGGCTGCAAGCTCCCCGGCAACTCCCTCTTCCCCCTCCAGTTCGCCCAGCGCAGCGCCGATGTGGGCAAGCCTCTCCTCGCCCAGCCAGCCCAGGTGGCTGTGTTGGCTCACAAAATTCTCTTGAGCGTTCTGTTGCCTGTCTCCCATCTGGCAAACTCCGTTCCCAAAAATAGCCCTCGTGTAGTGTCCCACGCAGATCGTCCTTTATTGGTGTCGAAAGGGCGCGGCTTCAGCGCCGCTTTTTGTCAAGCCCCCAAATTTCCCGGCTATCGCAAAACCCAACAAAACAAACCAATATCACCGCAAGAAAGTCAGGCCAACGCTGCCGGGAATTACTCCCGAAAGGCCCACAATGAAAGAAGTCACCGAGAGGGGCAAATTCCATGGCAGAAAACATCCGAAAAATCGTCCCGGCCGCCCAAGAATCGCTCGAGGCCCGCGCCAAAACGCGTAAAAGTGCACAAAAGCGCACAAAAAACACCAGGTAACCAACCAGTAAAACCAATCATATCAATAGGATAGGAGAATATTTCCGGAAAAAACACCCACCCACCCCCTATTCGGAGCAAGGCCCGACAAAAACGAGGATGGAACCGGGCTTCGCTTCGGAATGCCGTCCTCCCGTCAAACCTGTTTGCAGCGCGATCAGAAGAGATGCAATCAGTGAGAAACTACACTAGGTTGAGTAGTCCGCGTTGATGTGCACATACTCAGTCGTCAGATCCGTAGTCCAGAAAACGCATTCGCCCATACCTTGATTCAACTCAATCGTGATGGAAAACTCCGCCTGCTTCAGGTAAGCATGAGCCGCAGCCTCATCCAGCTCTGCCGCGCGTCCGCCATCCCGGCAAATCCTCAGATCCCCAAACCAGATATCAATCCGTTCCGGGTCAATCTCCGCTCCAGAGTTCCCGATCGCTGCCATCAGCCGGCCCCAGTTCGGGTCACATCCGGCCCAGGCCGTCTTCACCAGCGGAGAATGAGCAATCGCCTTGGCCACCGTCACCGCCTCAACCTCGCTCACAGCGCCCTTGATTCGCAGCTCAACCACATGTTGCACACCCTCGCCGTCGGCAACGATCTGCCGGGCAATTGAGGTCGCCACTTGCGTCAGAGCCGACTCAAACTCCGCATTGCCGGCCTCCACCCGTGCACCGCTTGCCCCTGAGGCCAGCAGCAGCACCGTGTCGTTGGTCGACGTATCCCCATCCACTGAAATCCGGTTAAAACTCACATTCACTGCCCGGTTCAGCATCCCCTGCAGCACCACCGGCTCCACCGCTGCGTCCGTCAGCAGATACACCAGCATCGTCGCATGGGGCACCAGTCGCGGATGAATCATTCCCGACCCCTTGCCCAGGCCCGCAATGCGAACCTCCTTCCCATCCACCACCAGCCGCGCAAACGCCGTCTTCTCCACTAGGTCGGTCGTCAGAATGGCCTGCGCTACCTGCTGGAAATGGTCCGACTCCGAACCCAACTCCCCAGCCAGCCGAGGCAATGCAGCGATCAGCTTCTCAACCGGCAGCGGTACCCCAATAATCCCCGTAGACGACGGAAAAACCTCGTCCGCCCTGCAGCCAAGCTCCCGCGCAACCGCCTCGCAGGTCGCCTGTGCGGCATCCTGACCCGCCTGCCCGGCCGCGCAATTGGCATTGCCTGCGTTAATGGCCACCGCACGCACGCGTCCTTCCGTTGCCCGCAGGTTCGCCTTGTCCACAACCAGCGGAGCAGCCGTCACCTTGTTCGCCGTAAACAACGCTGCCGCGCTGGCCGATTCATCGGCCACAATCAACGAGAAATCAGGCCGCCCGCTGGCCTTCAAACCTGCCCGCGTGGCCGCAAATCGAAAGCCACCGGGAATCAGAAATGCTGAAACATCGCTCATCAATTCAACCCTACCCTCAACTCCAGAATAATCTGCTCACTCGACCCGTTTACTCTAACAAATGAGATGACTCCCAATTCCCTGCCCAGCCCAAACCCCACACCAGCCTCCGATGCAGGCATCTTCCTCGACATGCGCAAGGTCAACGTCGCCCTCGGCGACCGCCTCGTCCTGCACGACATCAACCTCACCATCCGCACAGGCGAGCACGTTGCCATCCTCGGCCCCAACGGCTGCGGAAAATCCACCCTCATCCGCACCATGACCTGCGACATCTACCCCATTGTCATCCCCGGCATGGAGGTCAGCATCTTCGGCCGCCCCCGTTGGGACCTCACCCAGCTCCGCAAGCACTTCGGCATCGTCAGCGACAATCTCCCCGGCATGAACTTCACCTCCCGCACCCCGGACACCGCCGGGTGCACCACCACCCGCACCGTCGGCCTCGACGCCGTCATCGCCGGCTTTTTCGCAGCCTCAACCCTCTGGCCCAATCTCGTCGTCACCGGCGAAATGCGTGAGCGGGCCGTCGAGGCCCTGGCCCGCATCCACGCCAGCCATCTCGCCGCCCAGCCCGTCGGAGAAATGTCCGCCGGCGAAAAGCGCCGCATCCTCATCGCCCGAGCCCTCGTCCACAGGCCCAGCCAAATCCTCCTCGATGAGCCATCCAACGCCCTCGACCTCGCCGCCCAGCGAAATCTCCGCGAGAGCCTCCGCAGCCTCATCCACCAGGGCACCGGCCTCATCCTCGTCACCCATCACCTCGGCGATATCCCACCCGAGATGAAGCGCGTCATCCTCATGAGCCAGGGTCGCATCCTTGCCGATGGCCCCCGGGAAGAGCTCCTCACCGAATCTGTCCTCACCAACCTGTTCGGAGATCAGGTTCGCATCGGCCACGACGAAGGCTGGCTGCACAGCTGGTAAGCTGGCCGCCCGAACTGGCCCGCTTGTGCACACCATCAATTTCTCGCCTCCTTTCCACAGATCACCCCTTGACTCCACATCAAAGCCCCGTTACCTTTTGCTTACACGGGAAAGGAGGATGATCCAGCCTATGAAATCTGACTGCAGTTGGTGTACCAAAGCACGTGAGGTGACTGAGGCCTAGGGCATCGCGCCCAGCCCCAGTAGATGCCCCGGCGGAACAGTCCCCTGGGCCACTGGCTTTCGCGGCAAGCGCGAGTGCCTTAGTCAAACGCCAATCCCAACAGCTCACCCAGCCATGGCCTGACGCGCTCTTCAGCGCTCAGGCCATCGTCGTTTTCCCTGCAATAACCCCAAGGTCTGTACCCGAACATACCCGAACATACCCCCGCTTTGCCCCTGCCATCCCGATTTATCCCGTTCCACCTCCGCTATGATGGGGTGGCTCGAAATTACCTCCCCACGGATGGCTCTATGACAAACGTTTGTTGCTCCTGCTTCCGCAACATCTCTGTTGCCTCCCTCATTCCCCTTCTGGCAGGTGCCCTGGCCATGGCCCAGCCGGGCCGCGGCCCTCAGGAGCCGCCATACGCCCACGCCGCATGGATGGACAAGTCCCTCTCTCCTGACCAGCGCGCCGACCTCGTTCTCAAAGAACTCACCCTCGACGAAAAAATTGAGCTTATCCATGGACAGGGCATGCCCGGGTGGGGTCCGCCCAAGCCCAATGCCTACCTCGGCAACGGTGGCGCAGGCTTTGTCATGGGCATTCCGCGCCTCGGAATCCCCTTCATCCAGATGAGCGATGCCGCTTACGGTGTCCGCTCCAGCGCCATGAATGGACGCTACTCGACGGCCTTGCCTTCCAATGTTGGCGCAGCTGCCAGCTGGGACCCTCAGGCGGCCTGCGAATATGGTGAACTCATCGGCAAGGAACTCCGCGCCCAGGGCTACAACATGACCCTCGGAGGAGGCGTCAACATCACTCGCGAACCGCGCAACGGCCGCACCTTTGAGTACCTGGGCGAAGACTCCATCCTCGCCGGAACCCTCGTCGGCAACCGCATCCGGTGCGAACAGGCTCAACACGTCCTCGGAGACATCAAGCATTACGCGGTCAATGACCAAGAGAGCGGACGCAACGAAGTCAACTCAATCATCTCCCACCGCGCCCTCCACGAAACCGATCTGCTGGCCTTTGAAATCGGCATTTCCATCGGCAACCCCGCAGCTGTCATGTGTAGCTACAACGCCATCAACGGCGACTTCGCCTGCGAAAACAAGTACATCCTGCACGATGTGCTCAAAACCGACTGGAAATTCCCCGGCTTTGTACTCTCTGACTGGGGCGGCACGCACTCCACCGTAAAAGCCTCCGCTGCCGGGCTCGACAACGAGGAACCGGAAGACATCTTCTTCGGAGAAGCATACAAAAAGGACGTCGAAGCAGGCACCATTTCCATGGCCGAGCTCGATGAGCACGTGCTTCGCATCCTTCGCTCGGAGTTCATGGCAGGCCTCGTCGACAACCCCATCCGCAAGAGCGTCGTCGATGTCGAAGGCGGCTTTGCCACCGCCCGCCATATTGAAGAGTCCAGTATCGTCCTCCTCAAGAACGATCACGGCGTCTTGCCGCTCGATCGCAATGCCATCCACAACATCGCCGTTATCGGAGATCACGCCGACTTCGGCATGATCTCCGGCGGCGGCTCCGCCCAGGTTGACCCCCCAGGAAAAGGCGAGTCCCACTGGCTCGAACACGTCTGGTTCCCTGGTTCCCCGCAGTGGGCCATCGCCAGCAAGATTCCCCCAGCTCCCATCAAGTTCAACTCCGGCGCTGACCCGGCCGCGGCCGCCGCCCTCGCCGCCACCTGCGACGTCGCCATCGTCTTCGTAACCCAGTGGACCAGCGAAGGCATCGACCTCCCCAATCTCTCCTTGCCCGACAACCAGGACGCGCTCATTGCCGCCGTGGCCGCCGCCAATCCGAAGACCATCGTCGTCATCTCTTCCGGCACCGCAGTCACCATGCCCTGGCTCGACAAGGTTTCCGGCGTCCTCGAAGCCTGGTATCCCGGCTCCATGGGTGCGGAAGCAGTCGCCAGCGTTCTCTTTGGCGACGTCAACCCGTCCGGCAAGCTGCCCCTCACCTTCCCCCGCAGCGAAGCCGACCTGCCCCATGCCACCGTCGTGCAGCCGCCTGCTCACTCTGAAGGCTGGCGAGCCGTGCAACGGACCGAGGGCGCCAAGCCCACCTTCAGCGTCACCTATGACGAAGGGCTCAAAGTCGGCTACAAGTGGTACGACGCGGAGAAGAAGCCCGTCCTCTTCCCCTTCGGCTTTGGCCTCTCCTACACCACCTATAGCTACTCCGGGCTCACCGTAAATGCCGGCGCAGAGCCTTCCGTCACCTTCACCATAGCCAACACAGGCAACCGCGCTGGCACCGAGATTGCCGAGGTCTACGCTGCCCTGCCCGCCCTGGCCAACGAGCCGCCCAAGCGCCTCGTCGCCTTCACTCGCGTCACCCTGGCCGCTGGTGCAAGCCAGCAAGTCACTCTGACCATCAACCGCAAGTTCCTGTCCATCTTCGACGAAGCCAGCAACAGTTGGAAACTCATCCCCGGCAGCTACAGCTTCCTCGTCGGCGGCTCCTCGCAGAGCCTGCCCCTTACCCAGTCCGTCAACATCAACTGATCCCCATCAAAAGCAGAAAAGCCCGGCAACCGCCGGGCTTTTCTGCTTCTGAAACATCAATTACTTCACAATCGGCACGCGCAGGTCCCCGCCGGTCATCTCCCCCGGCAGACCCAGGTGCAGCAGGTTGATCAGCGTCGGGCTGATGTCCCGGAGCGAACCGTTCGACCGCAGCGTGTAGCGGTTGGCTTCCGAACCCACATAGATCATCGGCACCGGGTTGGTAGTGTGCGCCGTATGCGGGCCGCCCGTCCCCGGATCCACCATCTGCTCAGCGTTTCCGTGGTCCGCGGTAATCAGCCACGACCCACCCTTCTCCCGAATCGCCTTGTAGATCCGCGTCAGCTGGGCATCGACCGCTTCCACCGCCTTGATTGTCGGCAGCAGTTGGCCGCTGTGGCCCACCATGTCCGCATTGGCAAAGTTCGCAATCACCAGGTCAAACGCAGTGTCATTGATCGCATTCACTATCGTGTCGCCAATGCCCTCCGCGCTCATCTCCGGCGCCAGGTCATACGTGGCCACCTTCTTCGACTGGATCAGCGTACGGTCCTCGCCCGGAAACGGCGTCTCAATACCGCCGTTGAAAAAGTACGTCACGTGCGCGTACTTTTCCGTCTCCGCCACGCGCAGGTTGCGCAGATTAGCCTTGCCCAGCACATTCGCCAGCAAGTTATCCATCGACTCCGGCAGAATAATCATCGGCAGGCTGTACGACTTGTCGTACTGCGTCATGCACAGGTAGTAGAGATTCTTCGGAATCTCACTGCGCGGAATCACCTCATCCAGCGCTTCCCACGCATCCAGATTCCGGCCGCCTTGGGCATTCAGCCCGCTCTCCCTAGCCAGAACCCGCGTAATCTGCCGTGCCCGGTCGGCGCGATAGTTGATGTTGATCACCACATCTTCGTCGCGAATCACGCCATTCGGCTTGCCCGCTTCGTCCGTCACCACAAACGGAATCGTAAACTCGTCCGTCACTCCGTTGTTGTAGCGCTCTTCCATCTTCGCAACCGGATTGCTGGTCGCGCCGCCCTCGGCCTTGCCCGCCACCATCGCCTCAAAAGCCTTGCGCTCGCGGTCCCACTTCTTGTCCCGGTCCATCGCCCAGTAGCGGCCGCTCACGCTTGCCAGCTTGCCAATGCCGTACTCGGACATCTTCTGCTGCAACTTCGCAATGTACCCCGCGCCAGAGGTCGGCAGCGTGTCCCGGCCATCCATAAACGCATGAACAAAGACCTTCTCGACTCCATGAATCTTGGCCGCCCGCAGCAGCGCATACAGGTGCTCCTGGTGAGAGTGCACTCCACCATCGGAAAGCAGTCCAATCAGATGCAGCGCATGCCCCCCATCGCGAGCCCGCTTCATCGCCTCAACCACTGGGGGAAAATTCGTAAACTCATCCTTGGCAATCAGCAGATCTATCCGCGTAATATCCATCTGCACAATGCGTCCGGCCCCGATATTCAAGTGGCCCACTTCGCTGTTGCCCATCTGTCCGTCCGGCAGACCCACAAAGTGCTCTGAGGCGCGAATCAGCGTATTGGGATAATCCGCCAGCAACTTGTCATACGTAGGTTTGCGGGCGAGCGCGATTGCGTTGTTATCGACCTTCGGGCTGTAACCCCAGCCGTCAAGAATAGTCAGCACCAATGGATGGCGAAAACGAGACACAGGCATCACCCTCATCAATCAATTTTGTAGGTTGAAGTATTTTCGGAAGAAGAAAAAGGACGGTAAAACAAAGCGGGCTCCGTCTCCGGAGCCCGCTCACTGATTACTCGTTGTAGTTCAGGCTTTCCAGGCCCAGGAAGTTTGCTCCCTGGCCCAGTTCCTCTTCAATGCGCAGCAACTGGTTGTACTTGGCAATGCGGTCCGTGCGCGAAGCCGAACCGGTCTTGATCTGCCCTGCGCCGGTAGCCACCGCAAAGTCTGCAATGAATGTATCTTCCGTCTCGCCGGAGCGATGCGAAATCACAGAGGTGTACCCATAGCGGCGAGCCAGATCGATCGCCTCAAATGTCTCCGTCACGCTGCCAATCTGGTTCAGCTTGATCAGGATCGAGTTGCCGACGCCCTCTTCAATGCCCCTCTGCAAGCGCTTCACATTGGTCACAAAGATATCGTCGCCAACCAGCTGAATCTTGCTGCCCAGCTTGTCGGTCAGGATGCGCCAGCCTTCCCAGTCATCCTCGGCCAAGCCATCCTCAAGCGAAACAATCGGGTACTGACGAACCCAGTTGTCGTAGAAGGCAACCATCTCTTCGCTCGAAAGCTCGCGCTTGTCGCTCTTCTTGAAGATGTACTTGCCCTTGTCCTTGTCGTAGAACTCGCTCGAGGCAGGGTCCAGAGCGATGGCAATATCCACACCGGGCTTGTAGCCGGCCAGCTCGATCGCTTCCAGAATCACTTCAATCGCTTCCGTATTCGACTTCAGCGAAGGGGCAAAACCGCCCTCGTCGCCAACCGCGGTCGAGTAGCCCTTCTTCTTCAGCACGCCCTTCAGCGAGTGGAAGGTCTCCGCGCCCCAGCGCAGTGCGTCCGAGAACCTCTCCGCACCCACCGGCATCACCATAAACTCCTGGAAGTCAACACTCGAATCCGCATGAGCGCCGCCATTCAGCACGTTCATCATCGGCGTCGGCAGAATCGAAGCATTCGCTCCGCCCAGGTAGCGATACAGCGGAATCTCCAGCGTCTGTGCCGCGGCCCGTGCCGCTGCCATCGAGACTGCCAGAATCGCATTCGCTCCCAATCGGGACTTGTTCGGCGTTCCGTCCAGCGCAATCATCGTCTGGTCCAGCAGCCGCTGATTGCTCGCGTCAAAGCCTTCCAGCTCCGGCGCAATAATCGTCTCAACATTCTCCACTGCCTGCAATACGCCCTTACCCAGGTAGTGGCTCTTGTCGCCGTCGCGCAACTCCACAGCCTCATGCTCGCCCGTGGACGCACCACTTGGAACTGCCGCACGGCCCAGCGCCCCGCTTTCCAGAATTACATCAGCTTCAACAGTCGGATTCCCACGCGAATCAAGAATTTCACGTGCACGGATGGCAACAATCTCAGTCATGTCAGTCCTCGCTATACGATGCAGCAGCCGGTCATTCAACTTCGGTCGGCGATCCACAGCAAGAGTTTCTCCGGCGGCGCTCTGAATGCTTGTCAGAAACTCGTGCATAGGTGTGATATCCCCGCAAATGTACGAAACAGATTCCTTCGGCATTTTAGCAAACCAGCGCTCTAAACTGGCCGTGCGCTCCATCACACTTCCACGTCTGGCAGCCCACTTCCCTGCAAGTCCCATCCCTGCTTCATCCCCACCACAATTCCCCCTTGCACGTGCTTCTCTTGATTCGTGACCGGCCCGATTCCCTATCAATCTTCCACCTCAACTTCCATCGACAACACGCGCTCGTCTGCGTCTAATCTGGAAACTGGACTGGGTGTCGCAAAGCTTCGGTTTCTGCGCCACCTGAGCTCCATGCAGCAACTTTCCCGTGGCTTCCGGGTTCTACCATGGGTAGCCCCGCGCCTTCCCCCATCCAAAGGAGCCCCTATGAACCGGCAAACCTTCTCTTTCGCCCTCCTCGTCTCAGCCTCTCTGGTCTGCCTGGCTTCTTCACCCACGGTCTCGGCTCAGCAATCCGACCAGTATCAGGGCGTCTCCAAGCCCCCTGCAGAGCAAATTACGGCCATGCCCGATACTCCCCTGCCCAAGCCCTCCCCAGCTCTCGTCGCCGCGCCGCCACCCTCGCAGGCTGAGGCGCCCCTGCCCGACCAATCCGCTGGCGAGACCGCAAGTTCCACCGACGCAATCTCTGCTGTACCTCCCTTGGCCACCCGGGCGCAGTCCTCTGACCCCGACGGCGACATCGTTCAGCCCCGTCAGGCACGTCCCGGCGAACTGCTCAGCGGAGCGACCCTCCAAGTTCGCCTGCTTGATCGGCTTTCCAGCTCCGATTCCGAAAAAGGCGAATCCTTCCACGGCGAAGTCGCCTTCGATGTCCTGCAAGACGGACAGATGCTAATCCCCGCCGGCTCCAAAATCGAGGGAAAAGTTGTCTCCGTCTCCACCGGCCACCTCGGCGGCCACGGCAGCATGAGGCTCAAGCCGGAAAGCCTCATCCTGCCCAGCGGCGTACGCTTCGACCTGCACGCCGAAGCCACCGGTACCCAGGGCTCGAAGACCCGCATGGGCTCGGAAGGCGCAATCAATCCCGGCTCACGCGCTACCCGCGACGGCGTGGAATATGGCGCAGTTGTCGGCGCCGGTGCCACCACCGGAGCCATCATGGGCGGCCCTGCCGGAGCACTCGCCGGAGGCCTCATCGGCGCTGGAGTCGTCACCACCCACCTCATGGTCGACCATCCGCAAACCAACCTTGAAGCAGGCTCGATCGTCTTCTTCACCCTCACCGATTCCCTGGAAATGTCGTCCCAATCGGAGAACTAAAGCGCTGGATCCAGCTCCGATACCAAAGCCCCAAAGTTGTCGTCCTAGATTCCCCGGCAACTCGACGCTTTTCCCTCAACGCACCGTCACACGGCCTTGATAAACTTGTCACCGATGAATACAGCAAACCACAAACAGCAACTCCTCTCACTGCTGGCGAAACTCAGCTTCCGCCTCGGAAACTTCACCCTCTCCTCGGGCGGAACCAGCGACTACTACGTCGACTGCCGCACCACCACCCTCCACGCAGAGGGCGGCCGGCTCACTGGCCACGCAATCCATGAACTGCTGGATGCCAACGGAATCGAGGCGGAGGCCGTCGGCGGTCTCACCATGGGCGCCGACCCCATCGTCGCCAACGTTGCCACCGCCAGCGCATGGCAGGCCTTCCAGTCCCCAGGCTCACCCCTCATGCATGGTTTCCTCGTCCGCAAAGCCGAAAAGTCCCACGGTACCGGCCGGCGCGTCGAAGGATATTGCCGCGACGGCGCGCATGTCGTCATCGTCGACGATGTCTGCACCACCGGCGCATCCACCATCCAAGCCATCCATGCCGCCCGTGAGGCCGGCATGATCGTCGCCGCTGTCGTCTGCATCGTGGAGCGTGAGGAAGCTCACGGGCGCCCCGCTGTGGAAGCTGCTGCCGACGGCGCACCGTTCCTGGCCCTGTTCACCGCCAACGACGTCCGCTTCGAACACATCAAACAGTTGGAAGACGCAGCCGCCGTCGCCGGCGACTAACGAAGCTCATCTGCAGTCAGTCTCCTCTGGCAGAGCCGGGGGCGTTTGAAAGAGAAAAAGGTCTCTCACCCGCTAGGGTGAGAGACCTTTTTACTTTCAGCTCTTGCCTGATCGCCGCTTATAAACCAGCCTGCGAGGCCACTTCCGGCTTGCCCATGTTGGTCAGCAGACGAATCTCCACGCGACGATTCTTTGCCCGGCCCTCACGCGTCTTGTTGTCCGCCACTTCCTTGTCCTTGCCGATCCCAATCAGGTAAAAACGCCGCGCTGAAACCTGGTACTTCGAGGCCAGGTACTGCACCACCGCGTCAGCCCTGCGCTGGCTCAGGGCGTAGTTGTAGTCGGCATTGCCGGTAGAATCCGTTCCCCCGGTTACCTCCAGAATATAACTCTTCGCGCTGCCCAGCTTCGCCGCAAAATCATCCAGTTGCGCCTTGTCCTCAGCCGTAAGCACAGCCTTGTCAAAGCCGAAGGTCACCGAAACATCCCCCACCGGCTGGTAGTTGTCCAGGCCGGCCACCACCTGGTCCAGCGTGTCCGCCCGATGTACCGCGTCGTTGGCAGCCATCTGAGCGTCGCCGGCGGCCTTCTGTGCACCCAGCGCGTTCTGGTTTGCCCCGTCCGCCGCGCCCTGCACCTTGCCAATCCCCGCCTGCGCACGATCATCCGTGTCGTGGATGGCCCGGTTGTTGGCGGCCGTCTTGTCGTTCAGCTGATTTTCCTGGTCAATGATCGGCGCAGTCTGGCTGTGCACATAGGTCTTGGTGGCGCAACCGGTCGAGCCAATGAGAGCAACTGTCAAAACTGCCAATGCAACCTGATTCATCTTCATGAGATCATCCTTTGTGGCTCACCCGGCGCGTCTGCGCGGCAAGCAGAAAATCTTCCAACCTGCCCTCTCACCCGCACGTAACGCACCAAACCGAAAAACTCTGCGCAACTAATTTAGTGCGTGCCATTTACATCCGATTTCGCATCTCACACGCCGCTCCAAATTCATGTACTTTTTACATACTCGGGAAAACTTACCCTTCGCAGAAATAGCGTTAAGCCTGATTGTCTCCAAAACAGCCCCCTTCGAACCCCTGGAAATACCACCTGGCTCCACCACCCGGTATCCTAGTGTCTGCAATCGGAATCTTCCCTACCCAACGCCCATGGACTTCTACGAGAAAATTCGGACTCTCCCCACCCAGCCCGGCGTCTACCTCTATAAGAACGCCGAGGGCGAGGTCATCTACGTCGGCAAAGCTGGCAATCTACGCTCCCGCGTCCGCAGCTATCTCCTTGAAGCCAGCCAGGCCAACGCCAAAACCGGCACCCTCATGCGCGAGGCCGTGGACCTCGACTACATCCTCGTCGCCAACGAGCAGGAAGCCCTCGCCCTCGAAAACAACCTCATCAAGCAGAAGAAGCCCCGCTTCAACATCCTCCTCCGTGACGACAAAACCTACCCCTACGTCAAACTAACCCTCGGCGACCGCTACCCAAAAGTCTGCGTCACCCGCCGCGTCCGCAAGGACGGCGCAGCCTACTACGGTCCCTATTTCCCCGGAAACCTCGCTTATCGCGTCGTCGATCTCATTCACCGCAGCTTCCTCATTCCCAGTTGTAAGGTGGACCTCTCGCGCTATCACCAGCGCGCCTGCCTCCAGTACTACATCCACCGCTGCCTGGGCCCCTGCGTCCAAGACCTCACCACCCCCGAAATTTACGCCGGAGCCGTCAAGGACGTACAACTCTTCCTCGACGGCCGTCACGCCGAGCTCGAGCGCAGCCTCACCGACCGCATGACCGCCGCAGCCGAAGCCGAGCACTTTGAGCTCGCCGCCCGCTTCCGCGACCTCATCTCCACCGTCCATCAGCTGGAAGAAAAGCAGCGCATCGCCAAGGCCGAGTCCGACGACATCGATGTCTTCGGCTACCACTTCGAACAGGAGTGCCTCGCCGTCAACCTCTTCCATATCCGCAACGGCAAAATCGTCGACCGCCGCGAATTCTTCTGGGAAGAGCTCCCCGACTTCTCCATGGCCCTCCCCGAAGGCGAATCCGGCAGCGCCGAGACCCTCGGCTTCCACGCCCCATCCTTCTTCTCCGCCCTCGTCAAGCAGCTCTACATCGACCAGCGCTACGTCCCCAAATCCATCCTCACCCCGGTCGACTTTGAAGACCGTGCCGAGCTCGCCGATCTCCTCACCGCTCAAACCGGCCATCGCATCGAGCTCGCCGCACCCCAGCGAGGCGACAAGCGCGGCCTCATCGACCTCGCCGGCCAAAACGCCAAGCAGTGCTACATCCAGCGCTTCCGCGTCCTTGAGCCCTCCCGCAAAGCCATCCAGGAGTCCCTCGCAGACCTGCTCATGCTCCCCGAACTCCCCAAGCGCATCGAGTGTTTCGACATCTCCCACATCCAGGGCGCGGAAACCGTCGCCTCCCTCGTCGTCTGGGAAAACGGCGCAATGAAGAAGGCCGATTACCGCAAATTCCAGATCAAAACCGTCACCGGCGTCGACGACTTCGCTTCCATGCGCGAGGTCATCCACCGCCGCTACAAGCGAGTCAAGGACGAAGAGAAAGAAATGCCCTCCCTCGTGCTCATTGACGGCGGCCTCGGCCAGCTCCACTCCGCGGCCGACGCCCTCGAAGAGCTCGGCTTCACCTCCCAGCCCCTCGCCTCCATCGCCAAGCGGGAAGAGGTCATCTACGTCTATGGAAACGAGGACGAGCCGGTCGTACTCGACCGCCGCTCGCCCGTCCTGCACCTCATCCAGCTCATCCGCGACGAAAGCCACCGCTTTGCCGTCGGCTACCACCGCCAGCGCCGCGCCATCCGCGACCGCGCCTCGGAACTGCTGGAGATCCCCGGCGTCGGCGCCCAAACCCGCCAGCGCCTCCTCACCCACTTCGGCAGCCTCCGCGAAGTCAGCCAGGCCACTGTGGAGTCCCTCGGCGCAGTCGTCCCCCGCAAAACCGCCGAATCCATCTGGGGTCACTTCCACAAAGCCGACGGCCTTAAGGTCCTGAACAGCTAATCATGCGAGCAACAAAAAGCTCCCCAATCCGGGGAGCCGTTCTTGCTGGATTGTCCTATTTCGCCAAGATATGGCTGCGCGCATTTTCAAGCGCCTTCAAATACCGCGGAGGCTGTACCGCCAGCAGCGACTCCTGTACCGCCTTGCGGTACCCGCCCATATAAATCGAATACATCACCGCCAGCGTGCTCCCCACGCCAATCCCAAAGCCCACGAAAATCCCAAAAAACAACCCAATCAGTGAGTCGCTCAAACAGCCACCACAAAGCTGTCTTCCGTGCGCGTCACCGAGTGGTACAGCGTGTCCCGCTCCACAGGAATTCGCCCTGCCGCGGTAATCAGCCGGCACAGCTCTTTGCGCGTCATCCCCTGCGGCGTCGTCGCCCCTGCATCGTGATAGATCTTTTCTTCAATCACCGTGCCGTCCAGGTCATCCGCGCCAAACCGCAGCGCCAGTTGCGCAATCTTCGGCGTCAGCATCTGCCAGTACGCCTTGATGTGGGCAAAGTTGTCCAGCAGCAGCCGCCCCACCGCAACCTGGCGAATATCCGTGAGCCCGGTCGTAACCGGCAAATGGTCCAGTGCCGTGTTCTCCGGATGAAACGCCAGCGGAATGAACGTCTGGAAGCCACCCGTATCGTCCTGCACCGCACGCAACTTCAAAATGTGGTCGACGCGGTCTTCATCGTTCTCGATGTGTCCATACAACATCGTTGCATTCGAGCGGAAACCCATCTTATGCGCCAACCGCGCCGTGTCCAGCCACTCGGAACCGTCGATCTTGTGGTCGCAGATGAAGCTCCGCACCCGCGAAGCGAATATCTCCGCGCCGCCACCGGGCATCGAGTCCACTCCGGCCTCGCGCATCTTCAGCAGCGTCTGCTCGATCGTGAGTTTGGCGCGGCGAGCAAGAAAAGCCACTTCCACCATCGTGAAAGCTTTGATATGGACCCTTGGAAATCGCTCTTTCAGCCCGCGAACCAGATCAAGGAAATATTCAAACGGCAAGTCAGGGTGCAGCCCTCCGACAATGTGGAACTCCGTCACTGCTTCGGAATACCCAGAGGCCGCAGTTTCAAACGCTTCTTCAAGCGCCATCGTGTACCCGTTCGGATCTCCCTTCTTGCGCCCAAACGCGCACAACCGGCAGTTGGCCACGCACACGTTGGTCGGGTTGATGTGGCGATTCACATTGAAATACGTGACATCACCGTGCATCCGCTCGCGCACATGGTTGGCCAGCCAGCCCAGGGCCAGTACATCGCTGGTGCCATAAAGCGTCAGCCCGTCGTCAAAGCTCAGGCGCTCTTGCACAAGCACCTTCTCGGCGATCGGTTCTAGGCGTTTGTCGTAGGTTCGGAATGGGTGGCGCGCTGCCTTGGTTTCAGCCTGCATCTCTTGATGATACCGGAACCACGCAACCTGAGGGAAAACGCTTTTAACGGGGCGCAACTCCGGGTGGTCGAGCACCAGTTGCCTACTTCCGCGCCGTCGTGTGCACCGGCTCCAGCAGAATCCCGTCCTCCAGAGAAGCCGCAATGAGATGCGAACTCGTCCCCGCCGCGGAAAACAACCGATACCCGGGAATTGCCTCCGTATACGACAGGTTACCCGGATCGATCGAAATCAGCGTCGTGTAATTCCGCGACGTCACCAGCATCTTCCCGCCCGCCCCGTCCCACGCCAGTTGGTCCACATAACGCGCTGGAACCTTCTCCAGCCAGAACCAGCTCTCACCTTTGTCCCGCGAAAAGAAAACTCCATCGCCCGCGCCAATCCAAAGAGTCCCGTCGGGAGATGCAGCAAGCGCATGAATTGCCTTCATGCGCAGCGGCAAGCGCATTCCCGCCCATGTATGCCCTCCGTCCGCCGAAGAGACAACCCCTTCGGCCCGCGCAGCCAGTATGTGCCCGCCCAGCACTAGGACAGAGCGGTAGTCCGCGGACCCCAGCACCAGCCCCCCCTGCCAACTCACCCCTTTGTCCTGGCTGGTCAGAATACCTTCTTCAGTGGCCGTTACCCAGACATCCGTTGACAGGTCAAACGCGTACACCCGGCCGCCCATCTCACGCGCCGGCAGCGTGTATTCCTGCTCGCGATTGACGCGCCTGCCGCTCACTTCCGTAGCCACCACCTTGATGCCACGATTGACAATGCTCGAGCGAAGCACCCAGTGGGACGCCTCCTTGCCCTCGCCCGCCTCAAAGGCAAAGATGCCGTGGCTGGTGCCAGCCAGTATCTCCCCATCCTTCGATTCTGCAAGCGCGTATACATCTCGCTCATCGAGCCCCGCCTCCAATTGGCGCCAGCTCTGACCATTGTCTTCGGTCTCAAACACTCCCCCAAAAACTTTGTCATTCACCACGCCAGCAAGGATCCTGCCGGGCTGCTTGGCATCCGTCAGCAAAGCTTCCACCTTGCGCGCGGAAAATCCCATGTTGGAGTCATGGAATGTCGCCGCGTGATCGTCGCTCGCCATCACCCCCCCACGGTCGGTGGCGATAAGGATACGGCCATCCTCGCCGGCATCCAGCAGAATGTCGTTCACGATCACCTCCGGGCCTGTCAGCGCAACCCAGTCATGTCCACCATCCCGGCTTCGATAGAGCCCCTCGGTCGTTCCGGCATACACCACCTCGCGATGTCGAGGATCCTGCATCAAGACCCGTGTACGCCGCGCCGTTGCAGGAATCCCCTGCACTTTCTTGAAAAGCTCCCCGGCGTTCTCGCTCTTGTAAATGCCCGAACACGCGCTGGCGTAGACCACCGCGGGCCGCTCAGGATCAATGATGATTGAGAAAACATCGGAGTCGTCAATCACCCCCTGCTTGATGTTCCTCCAATGCTTCCCGCCGTCCGTGGTCTTCCATGGCAGGTGCCAGGTACCCGCATAAATTACATCCGGCTTGCGCGGATCGATCGCCAGCGATTCAACCTCGTGAATCTCGTGGCTTAGAGGATTGTCCTTCGCCGGGCTGATCCGCTCCCAGCTCGCCCCGTGATCACCGCTGCGAAAGACTCCATCAAGGCTGCCTACGATCAAAATATCTGGGGCAGAAGGAGCCTGAGACAGCGACCGGATCGATTGGCCGAGCAATGCCTTCACCGCTGCCCACGTACGTCCACTGTCGTGGCTCACGTACAGGCCGCCATCGGGACGATCCACGCGCCAGACCCCCGCATACAACGTATGGCGATCTGCGGCATCCACAATCAGGCTATCCACAATCAGGTCATTGGAGCCATCCACCTTCCCCACGCGCTCCCAGTGTGAGCCCCCGTCGATCGACTCAAAAACCCAATTGTTCGTGTCGCCAAGGAAGATATGCCCCGGCTCTCCGGGAACCGCCGCAAACGACCGCGCATCTCCACCCCAGGGTCCAATAGCCGGCCATAAAGGCTGGGCGAATCCAGACAAAGACGCCGCAACAAGCAGCCACAAGAAGCCGAAGAAACAAAACCGTCGAACAGTGCAGGGCATCGCGGACAATCGAACTCCGAAAAACAACTGGGGAAGTATGGCAAAGAAATAGGGCTGACCGGATAATTCGGTCAGCCCCGGTTGAACCAAAGGTGGATTTGTCCGGGGACTGCGTTCTGCAGCCGTCCCCGGGGTTGCAGTTACTGGGCAGCCTTCTTCGCAGCCTTCTTGGCATGATGACGCTCTGCCAGGGGCTTGCGGGCGATCGGCTTAACTTCTGCTGTCAGCTTGGTCGCACCAGTTACGTCGAAGGATGCACCGGCAGGAATCAGGTAATCGGCAACCTTCTTCCCATCGGTCGCGTCCGTGTAGACAGTGATGCGGGATGAGTCGATGCCCTTGTCCGTAACCAGGTAGTCCTTGGCGTTGACAGCACGCTCGGCAGCCGGATCGACAGCCTTGCTATGCTTCCGCTTCGCTGCCTTGGTGTAAGCAGCCTCTTCCTTGGCGTCGGCCGAACCGACAACCGCGGCGGTCGCATCCGACTGCTTCTGCAGCGTCAGAGCGATGTCGTCCAGGCAAGCTTTGGCTTCGTTGTCCACACGCGTCGGGCGCTTCTTGTCCTTGTCAAAGCTCAACGAGCAGAGCGAAGACATCGTAGGAGCCGGCGGCGGTGGCGGCGGCGCTTCGATTGTCACCATGGTATTCGCGGTGGCAGTCTGGCCCTTGTCGTCGGCTACCGAGCAGGTCACCGTTGACATTCCGGTCGGTGCACCAGCCGATGAGTAGGTCGCGGAACCTCCGCTGCCACTCACGGTGCCGGCAGTTGTCGTGTAGCTATAGGTCAAAGGACGATTCTGCGGGCTCACGCCAGTAGCAGTGATCGTGCAGGTTTCGCCTGGCTTGATGGTCGACGGGTTGGCCGAGCAGCTCACTGTCGGCGGCTCAAACGGCTTCACGGTGAAGTTCGCCGAGCACTCTGCCATCTGGTTGGCCTTGGGCTTGGAGCCCTCGGAAACCGATGCCTTGATCGTGTACGATCCAGGCGCCAGGGCCGAAGTATCCACAGATGCTGTGCCGTCAGTTCCCTTCACGCCGGAACCAGTCCAGGTGTAAGTCGTCTTTAGCTTCGGATTCAGCGCGCCCGCAGTCGCAGTCAGGCTGACCGGCTCACCCGCGAATACCGACGTCGGTGTAACCGAGCAGGCCAGGGTGACAGGGGGGACGTAGATTTCACCGATATGCAACACCACGCCGGCGCTCAGCCGAGCCGCATTGATGTTCGCGCGTCCACCGAACACACCCTGACCGAAGTCTGCGTGCATGTACTCGTAATCGGCCTGGAAGAGACGAATGGCAAGACGATGATGGAACAGCGGTGTCGCATAATCCATGCCGCCGCCAATGGTCAGTGCAGGACCCCATGTGAAGGGGTTGTGTTCCGGCCCATCTACCAAAGCCGCGCCCACAAGTGCGTGCACAAAGGGCGTAATCTCTGCGGCGGGATAGCGGGCAATCAGACCGCCCGAAAAAGTCGCAAATCCATCATTGTCCTTGCTCGAACCGGAACCCCCATATTCGTGAAACCCACCTTCGGCCTGAAGACCAACGTAGCGGTTGAAATAGCGCGCCACGCTGAAAATCTCGCCGACATTTACCGATTCGTAGCTCACAGGAGCTACTGAACCATTCGGTTGGGGAACGTTGACCGTCCCGTGCGGCGCCAGATAGCTGTAGCCCGCAAAAATATCCCAACGGGATGCACCATCGTTGGCCGGCGCCTTGGCGGCTGCCTTGTCCTGTGCAAAGGCCCCTGTAGACAGCACCAAAGCTGCCATGGCCAGTGACATAACCACCGATTTCGTGATTCGCAAATTCATTTTCATTTCCTCCGCAACCATGCTAAAAAGTCTTCTGCGTTAGTGAGTTCTTTGACTGTGAAATGTTCCACCCGCATGAAGACGGGCAACGAGAAAGACAAAGAAACCGTTCAATTCACAACTACAACATCTACAAAAGTACCATAGGGCAAAATATCCGAACACAAAAAACGACCCTGCGCCCCAATGATTACACCCATTTGACCCATTCTGATTGGTCAATCTAGCTCAGCAGTCGTTGCTCAAAGCAACTCCACCACTAGCCAAGATTGAGGGTTTTCTTCAAGCTGCCACGCTCTCGAAGTATCTTCTCCTGCAGCAGCGTAATGGCATACATCAGTTGCTCCGGACGTGGCGGGCAGCCCGGAACATACACATCCACTGGAATAATCTGGTTCACACCTTGCACAAGCGCGTAATTATTGAATACCCCACCAGACGTGGCACATGCCCCCATCGATATTACCCACTTTGGTTCCGGCATCTGCTCATAAAGCCGCTGAATCACCGGCGCCATCTTGTTCGAAACCCGTCCCGCAATCACCATCAGGTCAGATTGCCGCGGCGAAGGCCGAAACACCTCCGCCCCAAATCGGGCAATGTCAAAGCGCGCCCCACCCGTAGACATCATCTCAATCGCGCAGCAGGCTAAGCCGAACGTCATCGGCCACACAGAACTCTTCCGGATCCAGTTGACGGCAAAGTCCAGCGATGTCATGAACACGCCTTCCGGCTCCTCAAAACCGTAGCTCACTTCGCGAACCTTCGCCCTGTTTTGGGCGCTGCTCTCCATCGCTCCAAACAAATACCGGTCGCGACCCACTGCTTCCTGTCCTGAAGCCTGCGCATTTTTCAATTCGGCCATGCAAAAAGTATACGACGCGAAATTCAATCTCCGAAATTGGCGGTAACCCTATTTTCACCGCCAATTACCCCAAAAACGCCCTAATGCAAGCAGCTTGCCGGAACCGGATTGCTCCCCAGCGGCACATTCCAACTGGCAGGCAACCAAACTCGCACGCTGAAGCGAATCCAGTGCAGCTCGCCCCTCGCGCTGGCAACGCCGGCAGCCGGTAGCATGGTGTGGGGCACACGTCCAAGATGGGTAGCCCACTGCTCCGCAATCGCGGGCGGATCTGCAATACCCCCAACAATCTTCGCGTCCGTGATCGAAAAATCCCCGTATGCCGCGCCTCCCATCAGCGCCAGCAACTGGGCTGAAGCCTCCCGAGCCCCCCTGGACGTCTTTGATCCCGATGCCGCCAGCGCCGGAAACACCCTCCGCGCCTCAGCCAGACTCTCGCGACTGGTCAGAAAGCGGAACCGCCGCGGCATCCAGGCGATCGCGTCCTGCGCCCGCAGCCCGAAGGTCGTCGCAATCTCCTTTTCATTCAATGAGTTATACGGTGGAGTGGCCAAAAGCAACGCATCCGGATAAGTCTTGTCATCCTCGGGGGCAACCACCAGATCCCAGCCGCTGTACTCCTGCCCCAGGCTCGCGACCGGAACCAGGCGCAACTCCCACCCCTGACCAATCGACCCACGCCAGCTCCCCCCGGCCTGCACCTCACCGCTCAGCGTTATCTGCCGGCAAGTCGCCACGACTCTCGCTGGCTTCTGCCCCAAAGCTGGACCAACGACAAGAATGGCCAAGGCCGTCAACAGTCCTGCGCGGATTGAGGCCCAAATCGTCGCACCCATCGTCATCGCCGCCCACTCCTGCCCGCTTGGTTACCCACACCCTTGCACATCTCAGTCTCCACCCCTCCCAAGTCTCCAACATCCCCGGCCAAATGCAAAGCTTCCATCCAAGATCACTGCAAGTTTTTCCAGCAAAACTGCACCTTGCTTTTTCATCCGCTCTCTGGGCGCATTACAATTACGGGAAATGATGTACAAGCGAAAGCCCTTTTCCAAACTTCTGCCGCAATGTGTTTCGGCGGTTGCGGCCATGTTCTTTGCGCTTCCGGCTCATCCCCAAACGGCCGCATCCTCTGCCCCTGTCACCCAGGCCCAACTGCAGCAGTTGCAGCAGGCCATCGCCGACGCCCACTCGGCAGGCGACAACGCCTGGATGCTCGTCTCTGCCGCCTTTGTTCTCCTCATGACCGGCCCAGGATTGGCCCTCTTCTACGGCGGACTCGTACGCCGCAAGAATATGCTCGGCACCATGATGCAGAGCTTCGCCATGATGGGCATCATCACTGTCCTCTGGGCGCTGGTCAGCTATTCGCTCGCATTCAGCCCCGGCAACAGCTTTATCGGCGGTTTCCATTACGCCTTTTTGAACCACGTCGGACTCACCCCAGAGCCGGCTTACGCCCCCACCATTCCCCACCAGACCTACATGGTCTACCAACTCATGTTCGCCATCATCACACCGGCGCTCATTACCGGCGCCTTTGCCGAGCGCGTTAAATTCAAAGCCATTGCTGTCTTCCTCACCCTCTGGTCCATCGTCGTTTACACGCCCATGGCCCACATGGTCTGGGGCGTCGGCGGCCTGCTCAACGCCTCCGGCGGCAAATTCCCCTGCCTAGACTTCGCCGGAGGAACCGTCGTCCACGTCACCTCTGGAGTCTCCGCCCTGGTTTCCGCCATTTACATCGGCAAGCGCATCGGATATCCCAAGACCGCCATGCCGCCTCATTCCATGGTCCTCTCCGTCGTCGGAGCCTGCCTGCTCTGGGTCGGCTGGTTCGGCTTCAACGCCGGCTCGGCACTCTCCTCAGGCTCGCTCGCCACCTCCGCCTTTGTTGCCACCCACTTCGCCGCTGCCGCCGCAGCCGTATCCTGGAGCCTCGCAGAGTACATCCACAACGGCAAAGCCTCGGCACTCGGAGCCATCTCCGGCGCCGTTGCCGGCCTCGTCGCCATTACCCCAGCCTCCGGCTTCGTCCAGCCCATGTGGGCCCTCGTCATCGGGTTCATCGCCGGTATCTTCTGCTTCCAAATGGTCACCCGCGTCAAGGGATGGTTCAGATACGACGACACCCTCGACGCCTTCGGCGTCCACGGCGCTGGTGGCACTCTCGGAGCCATGCTCACCGGACTCTTTGCCTCCGCCGTCATCAACCCCATCTTCGGCAACAACGCCAAAGGCAGCCCAATCCCTACCGGCGCTCTCGACGGCAACTGGCATCAACTCCTCAACCAGCTCATCGGCGTCGCCATTGCCTGGTCCATCTCCATCGTCGGCACACTCGTGCTACTCTTCCTGGTCGACAAGACTATCGGCTTGCGCCTCTCACCTGAGGACGAGGCCGAGGGACTTGACCTCTCACAGCACGGCGAAGAAGCCTATGATTTCGGTACCTAAGGCACCCTCGCAACCGGTGGAGTATCATTCCGGATTCCTGACACTTCTGTGGAATTCCACTCCTTCACCGATAACCTGATAGGCTGTGTTCGCGGAATAACAAAGTCCGACCAGTGATTTGCTTCCCCGGTCTCCGCCGCCGAGCCGCCCCGCTTCCCTAAAGAACGGGCCTCCTCGCCGGAGCCGGGAAGGAACTTTACCCCGGTACGACCGCTTGAAAAGCGAGGTTTTTTGTTCTATGCACAAAATTGAAGCTATCCTCCAGCCCTCCCGGCTGGACGCCGTCAAAGATGCCCTCCTCGAAGCCGGCATTGAAGGCATGACCATCCTCGAGGCGCGCGGGCACGGCCGGCAGAAGGGTCACACCGAGTTCTATCGTGGCCGCGAGTACACCGTCGACCTCCTCCCGAAAATCAAAATCGAGATCGTAGTCACAGACGACCTCAAGGAAAAAACCATCCAGGCCATCATCGGTGCTGCACGAACCGGCAAAATCGGCGACGGCAAAATCTTCATCACCCGCATCGACGACGCCATCCGCATCCGCAACGACGAGCACGGCGAATCCGCCCTTTAACTGCCGGTTTCCTCGCGATGTCGCTATCCGCGTCCGTGCGGATGCGTCCCCACAAAAAAGGCATGGCCACGGCCATGCCTTTTTCCTTCCAGCCATCTTTTCCACATACGCAACCCTCCTCCACCTGCCTTTCTTCCCTTCCCCCTGACATTCCCACACTTTTTCGCTTATCCTCAAGGTGTTCCTCTTTTTCATCCCCCTTTCATCCAGGCGGCCCAGGCCGAAGTGAAACAGACCCTCAAGCAGAAACTGGATCGGAACTGACACGAACTACAGGCGTTAAGGGGATTTACTCCTTACCGAAATCTCAACACCCTGAACGTTCAAAACCCCATCGCCGTACCCAAATTGCATCTCGATTACGTCATCCTAAGGATCCATGGACACTGGCTTTCTCGTAATTGACGATCTTCGTGACCAATACACCCGCGAGATGGCGCTCGTCCGGCAAACCTACGAGCGCACCGGCGACGGAACCGCCGCCATTCGACGCCGCTCCTCCATCGTCGACCGCATCCTCATCGAACTCTGGCGGCGCGCCTTCGATGCCGATGCCGGCGCAAAAATCGCTATGCTCGCCCTCGGCGGCTACGGCCGCAAAGACCTCTTCCCCTACTCCGACATCGACGTCCTCTTCGCCTTCGCCGATGAGGAAACCGAAAAACATGCCCGACCCGCCGTCCGCGGCATCGTCCAGGCCATGTGGGACATCGGCCTCCGAGCCAGCCCCGCCTCCCGCACACTCAAGGAATGTAGCCGCTTCGACCCCGACAACCTGGAGTTCATGCTGGCCACCTTTGACCACCGCTTTCTGGCCGGAAACTTCCCCCTCTACCAGAAACTCCATCAGGAAATCCTCCCCGGCCTCATCCTAAGCGAGTGGAACCAGATCGCCCAGAAACTCGGCGAAATCGCACGCTCCCGCCACGCCCGCTTCGGCAACACCATCTTCCATCTCGAACCCAATCTCAAGGACTGTCCCGGCGGCCTCCGCGACTTCACCCTCGCTCCCTGGTTCGCCCTCCTCTTCCACCTCAAGGAAACCCGCGAGTGGCCCCGCCAGCGCAGCGTCTTCCAAAGCGCCCGTGGCGACGCCGAAGCCGCCTTTGACTTCCTCGCCTCTACCCGATGTTTCCTCCACTTCCGCCACGGCCGCGACGACAACAACCTCGACTGGCAATCCCAGGATGAAGCCGCCGCCCAGTCCGTCGGCCTGGAAACCCGCGGTACCGCCGACCCGGCTTACTGGATGCGAACCTACTACCGCCACGCCCGCACCGTCTACCGCCGCGCCGTACTCCTCATGGAGCACCTGCCCGCTCCCGTCAGCTTCTACAAACAGTTCCGCCGCCGCCGCACCCCCATCGCAGGCACCGACTTCTACCTTGATCAGGGACGCATCGACGTCTCCCCAGGCGCGCAATTCACAGACACGGATGCCATCCTGCGCGTCTTCTCCATGATCTCCAACCACGGCTATACCCTCTCCCAGGCTGCCGAAGATCGCATCACAGACGCCCTGCCCGTGCTCGCCATCCACATTCCCGAAGGGCCCTACCTCTGGAACTGTCTTCGCGAAGTCCTCCTCGGCCCCCACGCCGCACACGCCCTCCGCACCATGCACGCACTCGGCATCCTCGAAATGCTCCTCCCCGAGTTCCACGGCATTGACGCCCTTGTCATCCGCGACAGTTACCACCGCTACACCGTCGATGAACACACCTTCCTCACCATCGACAACGTACAGGCACTCCGCCGCCCGCTCCACGACTACGAACAGCGTCTCGGCACACTGCTGCCTGAAATCGAGCGCCTCGACCTCCTGCTCCTGTCCCTGCTCCTCCATGACACCGGCAAAGCACGCCGCACCGGCGATCACACGGTCCAATCCGTCGAGCTAGCCGACAGCTTCCTGGCCCGCCTCGACTTCGACATTGAAGAACGCGAGGTCGTTCGTAAGCTCATCCGTCTACATCTCGAAATGTCCAACGCCCTCCGCCGCGATATCTTCGACCACGACAACGTGCACACCCTCTCCGAAAAGGTCGGCAGCCCGCAGCTGCTCAAGATGCTCACCCTGATGACCTACGCTGACATTAAGGCCGTGCACCCCGACGCCCTCACCCCGTGGAAAGCCGAAAATCTCTGGCAGCTCTACATGGCCACCGCCAACTTCATGGACCGCAGCGTCGATGAGGTCCGCTACCACGTCGACCTCGACCCCACCCTGCTCTATCGCATCAACGCCATGGCCCCCGGCAAGGCAGAGGGAGTTCGCCAGTACCTCGAAGGTCTGCCCCAGCGCTACCTCCAAACCCGCATTCCCGAACAGATTCGCAACCACTTCCTCATGGCCTCCAGGCTCGATGAAGACCCCGTCCAGCTCGAGCTCCGACCCCACCGCCAGCTCGTCGAACTCACCGTTATCGCCAAAGACCGCAGCCGCCTCTTTGCCGACGTAGCCGGAGCCCTCGCCGCCTGGGGCATGAACATCGTCAAGGCCGACGCCTTCGCCAATGCCGCCAACGTCATCGTCGACAGCTTCCACTTTACAGACACCTTCCGCACCCTGGAGCTCAACCCCACCGAAAAAGACCGCTTCCTCACCAACGTCCGCGACATCCTCGAACAGCGTGCGCAGGTCGAGCAACTCCTCGCAAGCCGCCGCCAAACCCTACGCTCCGGCTCCGTCAAACTCGACGTCCCCACCCGGCTGGAGTTCGACACGACCTCCTCATCCCACTCCACTCTCCTTCAGGTCGTTGCACAAGACACACCCGGACTTCTCCGCCAGATTGCCATCGTGCTCCACAACCACGACTGCAACATCGAGGTAGCCCTCATCGACACCGAAGGCGAAACCGCCATCGACGTCTTTTACCTCACCCAAAACGGCGACAAACTCCCAGAGCAGAAGCAACCCACCCTGCTCAACGACCTCCGCCTGGCCATTGACAGCATCCTCCCCCAGGTCCACGCCTAGCTGCGCGCCGAAACCCGATACGCAGGCCCAGCGTTTGTTTGCCCAGTGCGTCGGTTCGTCTTGACCCCTTACTCTCTAGAAGAGTTCTAGGCTCGCAGCACCAATCTTCCAAGCACCCTATAGACCGCGCCGCAGGCGCAGCGTATGTTAGCCAGCGCTTCAGCGCTGGGGGGGCGTCACAAACATTCCTCCGGAGTCCCGTAGGGATGGCACCGGACGACTGCACGCTTTCCTGCTGTGGGCTTTCCCGTTTGGAATAAAATTCAGCCCCGCAGCAATCCCCGCAGATACCTCGCCCCGCCCACAGCCACATCCTCGGGCCTCAGCGAGTGGTCCCGCCATATCGCATCCCGCGTATATCGCGCGTCAAACCCGAAACCCTCAATCATCAGGTAGCCGTCGTATCCAGACGCCTTCAACGCCGCCACAATCCCCGGGAAATCCACGTGCCCCGTGCCCGGAACACCACGGTCATTCTCGCTGATGTGCACATGCTTCATCCGGCTGCCCACCAAGGCCACCGCCGCTGCCACATTCTTTTCTTCGATATTCGCGTGGAACGTGTCGATCAGTACCCCAATCCGCGGGCTCCCGATCGCATCCACCAGTGCGATTCCATCTGCCGCCGTGGTCACCAGAAACGTTTCGCTCCGGTTCACCGGCTCCAGCGAGAGCTCCACGCCGTACTCTCGAAGCGTCTCATCCAGCGCCTGAAAGCACTCCACAGCCCAGGCCCACTCGTCGGCCGTCCGCTTCCGCCCTGGCAAATACCCAATTGGCGCAAACACCGGTCCACCCGCGCGCGTCGCGCCCAACTCCGCCGCCGTCTGCACCACGCTCTTCAAATGCTCCACCGACCGTGCCCGCACCCCTGCCTCCGCGCTGATCGGATTGATCCCCGCCGGCAGAATCGTGCAAACCGTCGGCTCCAATCCCTCCGCCTCCAGCCCCCGGCGTAACCCCACCACATCCACCTCGCCGGGCTCAAACACCGGCACCTCAAACCCCTCAATCCCCTGCTCCCGCAACCCTCGCACAACCTCGATCTCCGTCGCATCAAAGCGAAAATTCCACGCAAACGCGCTCACACCAATCTTCATCCCGATCCTCTTTTCCCGCTCAAAGGAAGTTCTTCACGTCTCGATGCAACTGTATCATTCTGAACTGGATGCACCCCACCCCGAGAAGACCCGGTCCACCCCGTCGTCTGCCTCCTTAATCGCCCATTCATCTCCCGCCAATAGGCTATTCTGGGAATGCCGCAATCTCTACTTCAAATACGCGCGAACCAGGTCAATCAAATCCTCCGCCAGCTCTGGCGCAACCCGCTCCGTCGCCCCATCCGTCAGGTGGAATCGAATGTGCGTCTCCAGCACCTCGCCCATCAAGCTGTTCACACCCCCACGCACCGCCGCCAGCAGCATCAACTGGTCTCCGCAATCGTCCTTTCCAGCCAACGACCGCTCCACAGCATCCAACTGCCCGCGCAGCTTCCGCACTCGCATCAACAACTTCACTTTCTCCCGATCATCGTGCGACATCTGGCCTCTTTTCTCCATTTCAATCAGTTCGGCTTGCATACCCACCGGGGGTATAGTATAAACCCCATAGGGGTATCCCGTACTACCCATGATAATACCGGGCCATCTTTTTCCGGAGCCTCTTCTTTGCACTTCCTTCCTTCCATCCCGGCCTCCATTCCTGTCGCACTTGCGGCAATGCTGCTTGCCTGCACCCCGCTCTCTGCTCAATCCCCAGGCCTCCCGGAAGATCCACACCCCCAGGTCGTTCTTTCACTCCCTGCCGAACTTCATACCGGCCCATTTCCCCAGCATGGTGAGCGGTCCACTGAGATATCTCCCAAAGTCACAGCTCCCAAGCCCCAGGACGCATCTATCGTCAGCATGGCGCTACACCCCGACAGCCAAATGTGGTGGCTCTCCGGCCAGGCCAACATCATCTTCCAGGGCCAACTCCCCTTCCACTCCCCCTACCAGGGGCAAAACAGCCTGCACAGCGCGGCGGAGTACAAAACCTCCCTCATCGGAACCCTCTACACAGCGCTCCGTCCCTCCCATTCCCTGCGCTGGAATATCGACCTCATCCTCGACTTTGAGTCAGCTGGCGGGCGTGGCCTCAGCCAGGCCCTCGGACTCGCAGGCTTCACCAACATCGATGTCGTTCGCAATCCCAACCTCGGTTCAACACCTTACTTCGCCCGCTACCAGATTCACCAGACCATTGGCTTGAGCCGCCAGACCACCGAGCAGCAACCGGGCCCCTTTGCCCTTGCGCCCGCCGTCCCCATCCGTCGTCTTGAATTCCGCGCCGGAAAAATGACCCTCCCCGACTTCTTTGACGCCAACGGCGTTGGCTCAGACAGCCACATCCAGTTCATGAATTGGACCGTCGACAACAACGGCGCATGGGACTACGCCGCCGACACCCGCGGCTATACCGTCGGCGCAATGGCCGAGTACGACGACCGTTCCTGGAGCATCCGCTACGGTCTCTTCGCCATGCCCACCGTCGCCAACGGCATTGCTCTCGACTGGGCCTTCAGCCGCGCCCATGGCCAAAACGGTGAGTTTGAGCTCCGCCACAGCTGGATTCCTCTCCAGCGTGGAGTAAACCGCATCCTCTTCTACGCCAACCGCGCCCACATGGGCACCTACCGTGAAGCTGTGGACGCCTTTCGCAATGGCACCGACAGCACGCCACAAATCACCGCCCACGAGCACTTCGGCGCCCTCAAATACGGCTTCGGCTACAACACGGAGCAGACCATTAACGCCAACCTCCGCATCTTCGCCCGCTTCGGCTGGAACGAAGGTCAGCACGAGTCCTTCGCCTACACGGAAGTCGACCAGACGGTCTCCGGCGGCGCAGACTACGCCGGCTCCGCGTGGCACCGCCCCGTCGACAAAATCGGTCTCGCGATCGTCTCCAACGCCATCAAGAGCGACCACCAAGAGTACCTGCGCCTCGGTGGAATGGGCTTCCTCATCGGGGACAGCAAGCTCAACTACGGCCGCGAAAACATCGTCGAAACCTACTACAATCTCCACGCCTGGCGCGGCCTCTTCTACGCCGTCGATGTCCAGCACATCAACAATCCCGGCTATAACCGCGACCGCGGCCCAGTCTGGGTCGGCTCTGTCCGCGTCCACGTCGACTTCTAACACCCGTTCTCAAACCACAAGGAATCGGGGTCTGCCTTAATAAGGCAGACCCCGATTCCTTGCACACCCTTTGCGGCAAGTTATTTTGCCGTCGACGTGGAACTCTCCGGCAGTTTGTAGATCACTTCATTCGGCCGCGTATACCGGAGCCTTCGCCGCGCCTCGTCCTCAATCGCCGCCGGATCCGCCTTCAACCGCTCCACGTGCTGCTTCAGATGCGCGTTCTCTTCCGTCAACTGCTGTATCTCGGCGGCCAGCGCCTTCTCTTCAGCATTCTTCAGTTGCCAGCTGTTCAGCCCGTTGCGTCCGGTCATCACGTGCCAGCCCAGGAACAGCGCAAACACCGTTGCCGCGATCGTGCTCAGCCTGCGTCCGTTGCGCGCAGTCTCTCGCCACCACGGCTGAGGGATGGGTACAGCCATCTCGCTCGGCTCCAGCGGAAGAGTCGGTGCATCCTGCGCTTTCATCTTCTTTGGCAACGTCGCTCTTTCTCGGGCCTTTTATTACGGCCTTTAGCTCAGCACAAACTCCTTGGCCGCCGCACTCAGAGCCTCCATATCGCTCTCATTGCGCGACTCCGTGTACGCTCTCACCACAGGCTCCGTGCCGGACAACCGGTAGCATACCCACGAGCCATCTTCCAGCACCAGCTTCAAACCGTCCGTGCGCACAACCCTCACAACCTTGCGCCCGCTCAGCTCTGTGGGATCTACCTTTAACTTCTCAGTGAACTTGGCCTTGGCCTCTTGGGTCAAGTGAAAGTTCTCCCGAACTGGATAGAAGGAACCTACTTTGGCAAATAGCTCCTGTAGCTGCTTCCCCAGCGATTTACCCCGCTTCGCCACCATCTCCGCCACCAGTAGCCCGGCAATCACACCATCCTTCTCCGGCACATGGCCGCGAATCGTCAACCCCGCCGACTCCTCGCCCCCAATCGCGATCTTGTCCGCAAGTATCAGCTCGCCGATGTACTTGAATCCCACCGGCGTCTCAAACAATGGCACATCATGGTACTCCGCCAACGCGTTCACCAGGTTCGTCGTCGCCACGCTCTTGGCCACGCCATTGCGCCACCCGCGCGTCTCCACCAGATAGTCAAACAGCAGCCCAATGATGTAGTTCGGCTGGATAAACGTCCCATCCGCATCCACAATCCCAAAGCGATCCGCATCCCCGTCCGTCGCAATAATCAGCTTTGCGCCAATCTCCCGCATGCGCGCCTTCGCGTCACCCAGCAAGTGATCGTCCGGCTCCGGCGCGTGATTCCCAAACAGCACATCACGATAATCATGCACCGTCTCCACCGCGACCCCGGCCTCACGCAGCAGGTCACTCGTATACCCCCGCGCCGCACCCCAGAACGGATCAAACACCACCTTCAGCCCTGACGCAGCAATCGCCTTCAAATCCACCAGCTCGGCAATCCGCTTCAGGTAATCCGGCTTCACATCGAACGTCTCAAACTTCGGCTCGGCATCGGTCAGCTTGGCAATTCCCTCGCCGTCGCCCAGCGCCACAATCGCCGCCTCAATCTGCTTCGTCACCTCCGGCAGCGCGGGCGCTCCGTCATGCGTGGAAAATTTGATCCCGTTGTACAGCGGCGGATTGTGCGACGCCGTAAAGTTGATCGCGCCCGAAGTCTTCAGCTGGCGTACCGCATAGGCGATCGCCGGAGTCGGCGCCGCATCCGGTATCACGATCGGCGTGATCCCGGCCGCAGCCAGCACCCGTGCCGCCTCGTCCACAAACTGCTCACCCAGAAAGCGCGGATCACGCCCCACCAGCACACGATGCGGCAATGGCTGCGTATTCACATACGCGGCAATGCCCGCAACGGCCCGCCGTACATTGGCAAACGTAAATTCATCGGCAATGATCGAACGCCAGCCGGAAGTACCAAACTTAATCGGGGTCGTCATAATGCTTTCTCTCCAGGGAACAAGCTATGTTTGAATTGGCAGCCCGAAATCCTCTCGGCGCGGGCCCTCGTGCAACTTTTCTTCCTCACCAATCTTGCCCCACCCGGCTCAACTGGGCAAGCATACCAAACCACATTTCAGCCAGACTCTTCAGTAAATCGATTCCTTCAACCAGCTACCAGCCCCAGTGCCCGGTACACTTCCTGAGCCGAATTCCGCAGCGCATACCGCTCCTGGTAGCACTCCACGGCAGCCTGCTGCATCGCCAACCGCTGGTCGGCCGTCATCGCCTGCAAGCGCTCTATCAGCCGCGCCGTTCCCTCCACAGTATCCGCCTCCATCAGCCCTGCACCATCGGCAACCACATCCGGAGCAATATTCACCTTGTCCGAGACCAGCGGAATCACCCCGCAAGCCAGGGCGTCCGCCACGGCAATCCCAAAATTCTCCTGGTGGGAGGGCAGCACAAACGCATCCGCCCCATAAAACGCACCCCATTTCACATCTCCGCGAATCATCCCCGTCCAGTGCACCCGTTCGGCAATCCCCAGCCGCTCGGCCTGGGCCCGCAGCGCCTGGCCCCAGTTCTCCGGGTCCGGCCCCGCAATCACAAGGTGCATCTCTTTATCCGCGGCGCGGGCAAAGCCCTCCAGCAGCAGATCGCACCCCTTCTTCGGATGAATCCGGCTTAGGTAAAGCAGATACCGCTGGTCACGCAGTGCAGGGAAAGCAGAAAGAAACGCCTCCTGCCTCAGGCTCCGGCTGCCCTCCGGAGGACCCATCGTGCCGTAAGGCACCACCACTCCACGAAACTTCCGAAAAGGAAAGCCTCCACCGGCAATCCGCTTCTCTTCTTCGCTCGTGAAGCACACCGCCTCGGCCCCGTTCAGCGTGCGATGCTCCTGTGCCGTCCAGTAAACCAGCTTCTTCAGATACTTCAGCGGGTACCGCCGGTTGAAATACGGGTCCATCATTCCATGCGAAAAAACCACATATGGCCGACGACCGGCAAATGCCTCCCGCGCAGCCACCCCGTGATACTGCCACAATCCATTCACGATTACCCCGTCGAAACGGTAGCGATTCACCTTCAGCCAATCCAGCAAACGCAGCGAAAAACCATAATTCCCCTTGCCCGGCCCTAGCGGATGAACCTGCGCCCCGGCTACTTGCGTCCAACCCTCTTCCGGTGCGTCCAGCGTCGCAATCTCTACATGGTTGCCGGCAACGTGATGCGCCGCCGCAAACATGTGTGCCGAGTCCGTCGGCCCACCGGAAGCCGGATTGAGGGAACGGATGACGTGCAGGATAAGCATAGCCAAACAATACCACGCTCACTTTGCTCCAATTCCTACCCGGAAACCTCCCGCCACCACCCTCAGGAACTACCCCTTCCACGGCCCAAAGCCTTCCCCATGCCTTCCCAGGACGGCTCTCTGATATCCTGCGGGTTGGTAGCTTTAATGCGCTGGATGTTCATCGGGTTGCTGGTCTCGCTCTGCGGGCTGCTGGTCGCAGTCGCCGCAATGGTGCGTCACGTTCTACGCCATCGCCGCGAACAAGCCGCCAATCCGGCGCCTGCCATGGATGCTCACACCGAACAGGGGACACCGGAAGCCTGATACCCACGACTCAACTGCCATACCAGACTTGACTGATCCTCTTTAATCCTTGGGAGAAAACGAATGATCCGATCCACCAATCTCTCCACCCTCTCCGCGGCAAACGGCCGCAGTTTGTCAGCTACTGCCCAGTTGACCCAGGGAGCCGGAATCGTCCTCGTCGGCACCGCCTTGATCGCCATCAGCGCTCATCTCTCTATTCCCCTTTTCTTTACCCCGGTGCCCATCACTCTCCAGCCCTTTGCCGTCCTCCTGCTGGCCCTGCTGCTCTCCCCGCGCCTCGCCCTTGCCACCACCGTCGCTTACCTCGCTGAGGGAGCCATGGGCCTGCCCGTCTTCACACCACTCGGCCTCGGCGGCGTCGCCCAGCTCCTCGGCCCCACCGGCGGATACCTCCTCAGCTATTCCGTCGTCGCACCCCTCTTGGCAATCGTCTGGCGCGCCGGCAGCCGCACCTTTGCCCGCACCCTCGCTCTCACTGCCATCGCGTCGTTCGGCACCCTCGCGATGGGAGCCATCTGGCTCGGCCTCCTCACGCATGCCGCTCCCATCTCCGTGCTCACCCTTGCCGTTTTCCCATTCCTCCCTGGCGATGTCCTCAAAGTCGTCGCCGCGGCCTCCATCGGCGTCGGCGTAACACGCCTCCGCAAGCAGTCCAACTAGATTCGTACCGCCGAAGCGGGCCGCTCAATGCTCGCTTCGAGAGAACTCCATCTGCCGATGTTTACTCTGCTCCACAGATGGCAACCAGAAAGGAAGTCAGTTCCACTTGAATACCTCGATAAATCCATCCGCCCCGGCCGGCGAGCCACGCACCATCAGCATCGCCCACAGCCCCGACTCCGACGACGCTTTCATGTTCTATGGACTTGCCACTCAGAAGGTCCGCGTCCCCGGCTTCCGCTTTACCCATACTCTGTGCGATATCGAAACCCTCAATCATCGCGCCATCAAAGAGCAGTTCTTTGATGTCACCGCCATCTCCTTCGGCGCCTATGCCTATCTCCAGGACCACTACACCCTCATGAACTGCGGCGGAAGCGTAGGCGAGGGATACGGCCCGATGGTTGTCTCCAGCCGCCAACTCTCCACCGACGACCTCAAACACCTCAAAATCGCCATCCCCGGAACCCTCACCACCGCCTACCTCGCCCTCAAAATCTTCAACCCCGACCTAGATGTCGAAGTCGTTCCCTTTGATCAGATCATCCCCGAGATCAAAGCCGGCAAATACGACGCCGGACTCATCATCCACGAGGGACAGCTCACCTACTCCACCAGCGGACTCCACAAGGTCATCGACCTCGGCGTCTGGTGGCGAGAAACCACCGGTCTCGTCCTGCCACTCGGCGGCAACGCCATTCGCCGCTCCCTCGGCCCGGAAACCCTCCTCACCGTCACCCACGCCATCAAAGCCAGCATCCAGCACGGCCTCGATAACCGCGAGCAGGGACTCGAATACGCCATGCAGTTCGCCCGCGACCTCGACCAGAACCTCGCCTCCCGATTCGTCGCCATGTATGTCAACGACCGCACACTCGACTACGGCGCAGACGGCCAGGATGCCATCCGACGACTGCTCGACCTCGGCTACGAACGCGGCATCATCCCCCACAAACCAAACGTCGACTTCGTCGGTTAACCTCCCCATCGCCAGAAAGTCTCCACAGGGTAGCCTCCCCGGCTACCCTGTCCTCTTTTAAGACATTCCTTTGAGAAATCCAAGAATCTGAAGCCGATTGCTAAGGGTTTTCTAATCTCCTCCGATAAACACATCACGGAGGAACTCTATCCATGATCCCCAAATCAAAGCCAACCGCGCTCCTCGCTTCCCCGGACGCACTGCTGGCGCACTCCCTGCAGACCACTTTCGACTCCCTCGGATTCTCCCTCGAACTGGTCCGCAACGGTGAGGCGACTCTGGCCATGGCAAATTCCCTGCGAGCACCCGGTACCATCCTCCTCGATGTCAGGCTCCCCGGCATGGTCCGCGGAGACCTCCTCGCCGCACTCGATGACGCCGGCGTACGCAAGCGAGCCGCCATCGCCCTCATCGGCGACTCCGACTCTCCTTCCTGCGAACACTGGCGCGAACGCCTCCGCGAAGGCATTGTCGATGACATCATTCCCCGCCACGCCGACTGCGAAGAGTGGCAAACCCACCTCACCACCATGCATCGCGCCCATTCCCTGCAGGCTGAGCTGGAGTCCCTCCGCGAAGCCGCTCTCCGCCAGGTTCAGCATGACCACCTCACCGGAACGCTCAACCGCGAGACCATGCTCTCCATGCTCTTCCGCGAAACCGACAGGGTCCAGCGTATGCGCGGCTCCCTCTGCCTTCTGCTCATCGACGTCGATGACTTCTCCCACTGGAATGCCGAACTCGGCCACCAGGCATGCGACGACCTTCTTAGCCAGGTCGCCCGACGCGTTGAGCGGCTCATGCGTAGCTACGATCTGCTAGGCCGCATTGGTGATGACGAGTTCCTCCTCGCCCTCCCCGGATGCAGCACAGTCAACGCAGTCATGCTCGCCGAACGGCTCCGCATGGACGTCTTTGCAGAACCATTCCAGTCGGATGAGCTCCAGGTGCGCCTCTCCGCCTGCTTTGGCGTCACATCCAGCCGCGGCCGCTCCCCGGTCGTTGTCCTCCGTGAAGCCGAGCAGGCCCTCGCCGCCGCTCGCCTCGTCGGACCAGACGCCATCCGCTGCGCCACCGACCATCTCCACGATGCCAACACCTCCCTGCTGCTTCCAACTTCGGCAGAGTTCGAAATCCGCACTTAGCCCCACCCCGTATCCAAGCTCAATCCCCGGCCCACTGGAACCATGCGCCCGGCGGGAGTATCCTGAGCACTGGGAGGGCCTTTTCCTTGGCTCAAATCACGCTCCATATCGATGGCATGCACTGCGGCAGTTGCGTTCGCCGCGTTACCCAGACCATTGCCGCCGCCGGCCCCTACACGGTTGAGGAAGTTCGCCTCGGCGCGGCTCGCTTTGAGACTGCCGACAATGCCACCCCCGAGGCCGCCATCGCCGCTCTCGCCAAGGCCGGCTTTCCTGCCCGCGTGGACGCCTGATCCCCAATGGCCCCAGCCGTTGCCGCGGACCCAGAGGCACCCTCCCAGGACCTCACCCTCCCCGTACTCGGCATGAGTTGTGCCGCCTGCCAGCTACACGTCGAACAGGCGCTCAGCCACGCCCCAGGTGTGCTCACCGCAACCGTTGACCTCATGCGCCACCGCGCTCACATCACCTTCAATCCAGCCCTCACAGCCCCGCAAAACCTCGTCCAGGTCATTCGCGACTCCGGCTACGATGCCGTCCTCCCCAGAAGTCAACAATCTTCCTCCGCCCAGAGTGACTCGGCCCCCCATGCCGGGCTCAAGGCCGCTGCCACCATCACCGCCGGCGCTCTCGCCATGCTCCTGGCCATGCCCCTTGACACCCCGTCCATGGGGCATGCCTACCATCTCCTCATGCGCCTGCTTCCTGGCCTCTACGCGCTCCCCAACAACCCGTTGCGCTGGCCGCTCCTCGTCCTCACCGCCCTCATCGCCGCGTGGGCCGGCCGCGACATCTACATCAGCGCCTTCCGCGCCCTCTGCCACGGCGAAACCAATATGAACACCCTGGTCGCCCTCGGCACCGGAGTGGCCCTCATCTTCTCCGCCGCCGTCACAATCCACCCCAGCGGACAGCCCGTCTACTTTGACTCCGTTCTGCTCATCCTCGGCTTTCTCCTCCTCGGCAAGTGGCTGGAGGGCCGCGCCCGCCACTCCGCTCTCGCCGCCATTGACGCGCTCGCCCACCTCCAGCCCGCCACGGCCCGCCTCCGCCACATCGACCCCGCCACCGGCAACTCCACCGAAACCGTCGTCCCCCTCGATCAGGTCCACCCCGGCGATCTCGTCGTCGTCCTTCCCGGCGAGCGCTTTCCCGTCGATGCCACCGTCGAATCCGGCCGCACCACCGTCGACGAATCCATGCTCACCGGTGAATCCCTCCCCGTCGAGCGCTCCGTCGGCGACACCGTCCTCGCCGGAACCCTCAACTTTGACGGCGCAGTCGCTTGTCGTGCCTGCGGTGTCGGCGCAGACACCACCCTCGCCCAGATCGCCCGCCTCGTCGACCAGGCCCAGGGCTCCCGCGCTCCCATGCAGCGCCTCGCCGACCGCGCCAGCTCCATCTTCGTCCCCATCGTCCTCGCCCTCGCCGCCCTCACCTTCCTCGTCTGGCTCGCCCTCACCCATGACCTCTCCCGAGCCATCGAAAGCACCGTCGCCGTCCTCGTCATCGCCTGCCCCTGCGCCATGGGCCTCGCCGTTCCCGCCGCCCTCACCGTGGCCGTCGGACGCGCCGCCCAGCTCGGCGTCCTCATCAAGGGCGGAGAAGCCCTCGAGCGCCTCGCCCAGGTTGACTCCGTAGCCATGGACAAGACCGGTACGCTCACCCTCGGCAAACCCCAGCTCATCTCCATCAAAGCTCTCAATGGCTGGGCCGAATCCGACCTGCTCCGCCTCGCCGCCGCCGTCGAAGACCACTCCGCACACCCCCTCGCCCACGCCGTCGTCACCCACGCCCGCTCAGCCGGACTCGCCTGGCAGCCCGCCCAGGCAGTCAACGTCCTCCCCGGGCGCGGCTTGAGCGCAACCGTCGAGGGCCACACCTGTCTGCTCGGAAACCTCGCCCTCTTCGCCGACGAATTCCTCCCCATACCCGAAGCCGCCGCCCAGCCCGTCCCCGAGCCCGGCGTCACCCGCCTCTGGATCGCCCTCGACGGCAAATTAGCCGGCTACTTTGACGCCCAGGACACCCTCCGCCCCTCAGCGCCGTATGCCGTTCGTGCGCTCCAGAACGCCGGTATCGCCGTCACCATGCTCACCGGCGACTCCCCCTCGGCCGCCGCACCCATCGCCCGCGCAGCCGGAATCACCCAGGTTGCCGCCGGCCTGCTCCCCGCCGACAAAGTCGCCCACATCCGCACCCTGCAGGCCTACGGACACATCGTCGCCATGGTGGGCGACGGCATCAACGACGCCGCCGCTCTCGCCCAGGCCAACGCCGGCCTCGCCATGGGCGCCGGCGCCGCACTCGCTCAGGAGGCAGGCGATGCCCTGCTCCTCGGCAACGACCCCTCCGCCGTCCTCAACGCCCTATCGCTGGCCCGCGCCACCGTCCGCGTCATGCGCCAGAACCTCGCCTGGGCCGCCGGATACAACCTCATCGGCATTCCCCTCGCCGCCGGCGTCTTCACCCCCATCTTCCACCTCGTCCTAACCCCCTGGATGGCCGCTGCTGCCATGGCCTTCAGCTCCGTCAGCGTACTAGCCAACAGCCTCCGCCTCCGCTACTGGCACTCCTGACTACTCATCCCTTGCCCCTTACCCCTGACCTTTCGCGATAGACTGAAAACAGGCCAAACTGCGTGCGCATCCTTACCCGATACATCCTCGGCGAAATCTCCTCGTACGCCCTCATTGGCTGCGCCCTTTTTACCTTCATCCTCTTCATGCGCGACCTTGAGAGAATCCTCGAAATGGTCGTCCGCAACTCCTCCAGCTTCACCGCCGTCGCTGAGACCTTCGCTTACACCCTCCCCAACACCTTCCTCGTCACCATCCCCATGGCCGTCCTCGTCGGTGTCCTGCTCGGCCTCAGCCGTCTCGCCGCCGACTCTGAAATCATCGCCATGCGCGCCTCCGGCTTCGGCATCTGGTACTTCGTACGCGTCGCGGCCATCATCGCCGTCCTCGGCACAGCCATCGGACTCGTCAACTCCCTATACCTCTCGCCAAAAGCCAACCAGGCCATCCTCGACCTCCAGCATGAGCTCGAAACCTCCCAGGCTTCCTTTGAAATCCAGCCCCGCGTCTTCTACGAAGACTTCAAGAACACCGTCGTCTACGTCCAGGACGTCCGCTCAGGCACCGGCGCATCCAACTGGCGTCAACTCTTCATCGCCGATGTTACGGACCCGACCACCCCCGGCATCACTACCGCCGAGTCCGCCACCGTCGCCGACGACGGCGATCGAGGCCTCCTCATCCGCCTGCGCAATGGCTCCGAGCACTCCATGCAAGCCAACCAGCCCGGCCAGTACAACATCTCCTATTTCTCCACCACTGACCGCCCCCTCGACTTCAGCCCACAAAGTGACGTTCACCTCGGCCGCCTCGACACCCCCATCTTCGCCATGTCCAACGGCCAGCTCCTCGCCGCTGCCAGCGTGGCCCGCGCCGCCGACAGCAAGGCCGACAGCCGCCACTTCCTCATCGAATTCAACCGCCGCCTCGCCTATCCCGTCGCCTGCCTGGTCCTCATGCTAGTTGGAGTACCCCTTGGTGCTGCCTCCCGGCGCGGTGGAAAAAGCATGGCCTTCGTCTACACCCTGCTCCTCGTCCTCGCCTACTACCTGCTCTCAAACATTGGCGTCGCCTGGGCCAAGGAGGGCAAACTCCCCGTCGTCGTAGGCGTCTGGCTCGCCAACGGACTCTTTGCCGTCGCCGGCCTCTTCCTGCTCAACCAGATGGCCACCGGCGGAGCCACGCTCAATCGCATCGCAAGCCTCTTTCAGCGCAAGCCACCTCTCGCCCCGCGCGAGCCAATCCTCGAAGTCCAGCAGGGAGCCCAGCCCCCGGCCCACGCCAGCGCCGTCCACGAGTTCACCATCAACACCTGGACCCGTTTCCTCGCAAAATGGCGTCCCGAGAGCGTCCGCCGACGCGTTCGTTCACACCTGCCACACAACTTCCCCCACTTCAAACGACGCGGCTTCCCCCTCATCCTCGACGTCTACGTCCTCAGCGAATTCCTCAAAATCTTCGCCTTGGTTCTCGTCAGCTTCGTCCTCCTCATGCTCGTCTTCACTTTCCTTGAGCTCATGGGCGACATCCTCCGCAATCACATCGCCCTGTCCGTCGTCGGCGCATACCTCATCAACCTCACTCCCAGCATGCTCTACCAGATCACCCCGCTCAGCGTGCTCATCGCCGCCCTCGTTACCTTCGGCGGACTCAACCGCACCAGCGAACTCACCGCTATGAAGGCCACCGGCATCAGCCTCTACCGGCTCATCATTCCCGTCGTCGCCATCGGCGCCATCCTCGCCTGCGCCCTCTTCGCCTTTGACCAGTCCTACCTGCCCCAGGCCAACCGCCGCCAGGAAGCTCTCCGCAACACCATCAAGGGCCGCCCACCCCAAACCACCCTCCATCCCGACCAGAAGTGGATCTTCGGCCAGCAATCTCCCGGACAACCCGAGCGCATCTTCTACTACCAGTTCTTCGACCCCGACACAAACGCATTCGCCAACATGACCGTCTTCGAATTCGACCCCACCACCTTTGCCGTCACCCGCCGCGTCTTCGCCTCCCGCGTCGTCTGGAACGCGGACGCCCGCGCCTGGACCTTCGAGAATGGTTGGGAACGCAGTTGGCAGGGCAAGGAGTTTGTCGGTTTCCGCGAGTTCACCCAGGCCACATTCCCTGATGTCAAAGAAGAGCCCAGCTACTTCAAGAAGGAAAATCTCCAATCCCAGGAGATGAGCTTCACACAACTCCAGCGCTACATCGGCGACCTCCGCCAGTCCGGCTTTGACACCATGCGCCTCCGCGTCCAGCTCTATCACAAGCTTGCCTACCCGCTCGTCACCATCGTCATGGCCATCCTCGCTATCCCCTTTGCTGTCTCCATGGGTCGCCGCGGCTCCCTCACCGGACTCGCCACCGCCATCGCCATCGCCCTCGGATACTGGGTAGTCGCCGGCCTCTTTGACGCCATGGGCAGCGTCAACTACCTCCCGCCAACTCTCGCTGCCTGGTCGCCCGACGTCCTCTTCGGCCTAGCCGGCGGATACATGCTACTCCGCACTCCCACCTGATTCCCCGTCAAGTTCCCGCTACAATAGCTCTATGCTCAGGGATCTCAAGCCTCTCATCCGATATATGGTCCGCTACCGCTGGGGATACCTCTGGGGCACCCTCGCGCTCATCGGCAACAACGCCGCCGGCATCGCCTTCCCCCTCCTCGTTGGCCTCGCCATTGGAGAGCTCAACCACGTCAGCTCCAACCCCGCCGCACTCCGCCACAAAACCCTCTTCTACGCCGGCCTCATCGTCGGCAATGCTCTCGTCAAGGGCGTCTTTCTCTACGCCTCACGATGGATTCTCATCGGCATCTCCCGCGAAATCGAGTTCGACCTCCGCAATGACCTTTTCCGTCAGCTCGAACGACAGGACGCCGCCTACTATCAGAAGAATCGCACTGGCGACATCATGGCCCGCCTCACCAACGACCTGAGCGCCGTCCGCCAGCTCCTCGGCCCCGCCATCATGTACAGCGCCAACACCGTCATGTTCTCCGTCGGCGCCCTCTACTTCCTCCTTCGCATCAGCCCTTGGCTCACCCTCGTCGCCCTCGCCCCGATGCCCATCGCCAGCATCCTCGTCCAGTACTTCGGCGCACGCATCCACGAGCGCTTCGAGCGCATCCAGGCATCCTTCTCAGACATCACCGCACATGCCCAGGAAAACTTCTCCGGCGCCCGGCTCATCCGCGCCTTCGCCCGCGAAGACTCCCAAATCGCATCCTTCGAAAAGGCAAATCAGCAGTACATCGGCCGTGCCCTGCCCCTCGTCCAGCTCATGGCCATGCTCTGGCCCACACTTGAATTCATCCTCGGCGTCGCCATGGTCATCACCTTCTACGCCGGCGGTCGCCTCGTCCTCGCCCATCGCATCGGCGTCGGACAGTTCATCTCCTTCAACACCTTCATGGTCATGCTCACCTTCCCCATCATCGCCGTGGGCTGGGTCATCAACCTCTTCCAGCGCGGCACCGCCTCCATCAAGCGAATTGACGAAATCCTCCGCGCCGAGCCCGCCATCGACGACCGCCTCGCCGACCCATCCCTCACCCCCGACCTGCCCATCGCCGGCGACCTCGAGTTCCGCGGCCTCAACTTCAGCTATGGCGACCGGCCCGTGCTCACCGACATTCATCTCAAGGTCCCGGCCGCGTCAACGCTGGCCATCGTCGGCCCCACCGGCTCCGGCAAAACCACCCTCGTCAGCCTCATTCCACGCCTGCTCGATGTAGATGGAGAAACTCTGCTCATCGACGGCCGCCCCATCCGCAGCTACCCGCTCGCGACCCTCCGCGCCAACATCGGCGTCGTTCCCCAGGAAACCTTCCTCTTCAGCGAAACCATCCTCGAGAACCTCCGCTTCGGTGCGCCCAACGCCACCGACGACCAAGTCATGGCCGCCGCCGAGGCCGCCCACATCCGCAAGGAATTCGAAGAGTTCCCCGAGGGCTTCAGCACCATGGTCGGCGAGCGTGGCGTTACGCTCTCCGGCGGCCAAAAGCAGCGCACATCCATCGCCCGCGCACTTCTCCGCCAGCCTGCCATCCTCATCCTCGACGACGCACTCGCCAGCGTCGATACCTACACCGAAGAGCGCATCCTCCAGGGCCTGCGCACCTACACCCAGAACAGCACGCGCGCCCAATGCACCACCATCCTCATCTCCCATCGCATCTCCACCGTCCGCGAAGCTGACCAGATCGCCGTACTCGAAAACGGCCGCATCCTCGAGCTCGGGACCCACGACCAACTCCTCGCCAAAGGCGGCTACTACTCCGGCCTCTACGAAAAACAGCTCCTCGAAGAGGAGCTGTCCGTTACCGGCTGATTGATCCGTCCCGCCTAAGCTGTCCACCGCGATGCCTGTTCGCCTTCGTACCCTGTCGGCTGGCACACAGGCAGGTTCACAACACGTTGCGTGGTCTGCTCCGTCGCCACCTGCCGCCACGCATCCCGCACGTTGCGCACACATTCGATCACCGCTTCAAAGCGCTCTTTGGACGCAGACTGCGAAGCCTGCAGCGTCAACGCGAACATCGATGCATAAAACTCGCTCAGCACCTGCGCCGGACGCCCGCCAATATCCATTCGCAAGCGCGCCTGCAGGTGAATCATGATGTCCATCGCGCGCTTCACAGCCATCCGGCGCTCCACCACATCGCCTCGCTCCACCGCTGCTATCGCCGTGTACAAAAACCGGATAATCCCGTCGTAGAGGGCCACCACCAGTTCCACCGGAGATGCCCCATCCAGAATATGTTCCCGATACGTTGACATGTACGCTGTCCTATCTTGAAAGCACTTTCACTCATTCTGTGGAGTGGTTGGATCTGGAAAGTGCAGCTCCCTCTCGCGACAAAGCTGCATGCAGATTGATTACTACCGAGGCACCTTACGTGAAAATGCTCTAGCCGGTGGTCAGTTTGCTATACCCCGTTACCGCCGAGTACAGCTCATTGATGTTGTTCAGATTCTGCGGAATCGCCTGCAAAATCTCATTCGCACTCGTCAACTCCAGCGTCAGGCTGGTCTGCTCCGCAGAGATAACAAGATCCTCGCGGGAAATGTTCTGGTTCAGAGAAGACTCATTGGAACTGTTCGCGCTCAGCGCCAAGGCCAGTGTGCCTTTCGTACTCGCGGTCCCAAGGTTGTCCACCGTCGTCGAAAACCCAAGCCCCCAGCTGTTCGCATTCTGAAAGAAACTCACCACTCCGGAATAATCCGAAGTCAGCTCCGAATTCAACGTGCTCTGATCCAGCGATATCGTCCCGTCATTGTTCTGCGTCACACCAAGACTCGTCAGATTCCGAATGTCGCTGTTCGCGTTGTAATCCAGCGCCGCGCTCGTCGTTGAATCCGTAATCGATGAACTCACAGCCAGCGTCCCCGAATAGCTCGGCGACGACAGCGACAACCGCGACGCCCCCGTCGAATCCTTCAGCACACTCGCCGTCACCCCGATGTTGGCCGTATTGATTGCTGCAGCCAGACCAGCCAGGTTCTGCTGTCCGCTCGCCAGCGCACTCATGTCAAATGTCGTCGCCGTCCCGCTGCCTACTGTCAGCGACAATGTTCCGGACAGCGTATCGCCGGCATTCGTGATCCCTGTCAGGTACCCGCTCGGCGTCCCCGTGTTGATCGCCCCAAGCAACTGCTCCTGCAACATCGTCAGCGTCGGCGTTCCAAACAACGGCTGCGCCGTCCCCGAGCTGTTAAGAGTCTCCTGCGAATTGATCGCGCTCACCACCGCGTTGTAATCCGACACCATCGTCGCAAACGAGCTCACTACCGCACTGTTGTCATTCAGTACCTGTACCTGAACCGTCTCAGCCGCTCCGCTCGTTACCGGCGACGGAGCAAGCAGTTGAAACGTCACACCCGGTATCACCGTGCTCACCGTGTTCGAGCCCGTCGAAATGTTCGCACCATCCACCACGATGCTCGCGTTCGCTCCAGGCGTCGCAGCGTTGTATCCAAGCGCCGTCGAGGTCGTCGAATCCGTAACGCTCGAGCTCACCGTCAAATCCCCCGATGACCCCGACGTCGACGAAACCAGCGAAAGTCGCGATCCGTTCGCGTCTGTCAGCACGCTCGCCGTCACCCCAATCCCCGCGTTGTTGATCGCAGTCGCCAGCGTCGAAAGCGTATTGCTCGAGGAACCGATCGTCACCGTCTGTGCCGTCCCCGATCCCACCTGGATGCTCATTGTCCCCGTCAAGGTGTCCGATGCATTCGTGATGTTGTCCAGATACCCTGAAGAGGTCGCCGCCAGCGAATTCACAACAATCGTGTGCGTCCCAGCCACCGCCGAAGAACTCGCCGCCGTCAAAGCAATCACATTCGGATCCGAACTCGACCCCTGCTTGCCGGAAAGCACCCCCGAAAAATCCGTAAAACCCGTCACGTCGCTCGACAACGTAGACAAAAGCGTTCCCAAACTCGAAATCGCCGTATCCTGTGCCTCCGAGGCACTCAACTGCGTCTTCCAGGGACTCTCCACGTTCTGTAGATTCGCCACAATCTGGCTCACCGTCGAGCTCACATCAAACCCGGTCCCGGCCGTCGGCGAACCAAAACTCAAACCTACTGCTCCCATACCATCCCTCCACCTGAACCATCGCAGCCCAAGGGCCAACAACCGCCCTCAATCCTCAGAAAACACTCACGGTCAACCAGCCATATGCAACGCAAATCCGAAAATGAACCAAAAAATGGGGAAGGCGTAAATTGCCCCGCCTTCCCCGCCCTGAACTGGTTCGAAACTGCCCCTTACTGCAACAGCTTCGTCACTTCCTGCTGCATGCTGTTCGCCTGCGCCAGTGCCGAAATGCCGGTCTGGCTCAGAATCTCGTACTTCGACATGTTCGACGTCGCCGAAGCGTAGTCGGTCGCCTGCACAGAGTTCTGCGCCGACAGTACGTTCTCCTGCTGCGTGCTCACAACCTGCGAAATCGCGTTCAGCGTGTTCACCTGCGCGCCAAGATAGCCGCGTTGCGCTGCCACGTTGTTGATCGCCGCGTTGATTGTCGTCAGTGCGCTCTGCGCGTTACCCTGGGTCGTCAGATCCGTCGACGCCAGGTTCGTGCTCGACTCATTGGCCCCCAGCTGATAGCTGATCGTCTCGGTGCCCTTCGTCGAGGCCTGCAGGGCTGTCGCACCTTCGCCCGTGGTCGTGTCCAGCAGCGTTGCATCGCTAATCGCCACATTGCTGTTGGTGTTGGTCAACAGAATGCCCGTGTCGGCCAGTGCGGTGGTCGCGCCTGCGGTGCCGCCAACAGCTGCCTGGGTCGTCAAGCTCGCGCTCACGCCGGCAATGCCATCCTTGTTGATCTCGGAAATCAACCCGCTCACGGTCGTCGCCGAGGTCGTAAACGTGGTCGTCGTCGCATCCGGATTCGTCACCGTGAACGTCAGTCCACCGGTTACCGCATCTCCGGACGCCGCGCCGGTCGTCAACACACTGGTGGCCGCCAAAGACAGGTCCACAAACTGACCGGCCGAGCTCTGCACAACCGTGCCGCCCGAGTCGCCAACCGTCGAGCTCGACAAAGGTGCAAAATACAGCGAATCCACCGCCGCGCCTGTCGTCGAAGAGTCGCCCGTGTAGATGTTCACTCCAGCCGCGGCACCCGTAAACACCTGGCTCGAATTGTAGGTCGTCGTCTGGCCGATGTTGTTGATTTCCGAAAGGATTGACTGGTATTCCTGGTTCGCGGCAGCACCCTGGGTGCTGTTGAGGGTACCGTTCGAGGTCTCAGTGGCCAGCGTAACGGCACGGTTAAGCAGGTTCGTCACTTGCGAAAGTGCGCCATCGGCCACTTGCAGCAGGCCCACGCCTTCGCTCGCATTCGTTGCCGACTGGGTCAGTGCCGTCGAGTTCGCCTGCAAACCGTTCACCAGCGAAAGGCCAGCCGCGTCGTCGGAACCGGAGTTGATCTTCGAACCCGAAGACAGCTGCTGCAACACACCCTGCAAGCTGCTGTTCGTGTTATTCAGGTTGTTCTCGGCATACAGTGCGGAGAGGTTGTTCAATACGCCCAAAGCCATGGGGTTACTCCTGGGAGATGCTTGGATTTGCAACCATTCCCGCCGGTGGCCTCTTTCCCTGGCCACCCTCCGGCAGTACGTTTGCCGCATCTGCTGCCTCTATCGGCCCGCCGCTCCCCAACTTTAGTCCACCCTTTTGCACTTTCCCAATCCACCCCGCAAATCTCCCCAATCCATTTACTCTCGCGCTTTCCCTTTTCTGCCGATACACACCTCATCAGGAGGGGTCGCGGCCATGATCCACTTAACCCGCCTCAACGGCAATCCCATGCTCGTCAACAGTGACCTCATCAAAATCGCAGAGGCGTCACCGGACACCATGCTTACCCTCATCCATGGCGAAAAACTCATCGTCCGCGAATCCTGTGCCGAGGTCCTCGAGCGCGTCATCGAATACCGCGCACGTCTCCTCGCTCAGGTCGCAGACCGCGTCCGGCCCTCTGACCTCCCTCGGATCGCCACCCTCACCAGTCTCAGCCCAGAAAACCTCGGCGCACCCGTCAACGATCCTGCTCCCGACGCAAAGAGCAGCAATCCCAAACCGTGAGGCCAACCCCGCCCCGGAAAAGTGAGGAACCCCTATGGACAAGGCAAGCATCGGCGGTGTTCTGCTCGCACTCTTCGGCATTCTTGCCGGACTCCTGATGGAAGGCGGCAACCTCGGTCAAATCTTCCAGCCCACAGCTGCCCTCATCGTCTTCGGCGGAACTCTCGGCGCAGTACTCCTCCAGTTCCCCCTCACTACCGTCACCGGTGCCTTCAAACGGCTTGCCCACGTCTTCTTCCGCCCCAGCCAGCAAAACGAGCGCCTCATCCACCAACTCGTCAGCTTTGCCAACAAAGCCCGCCGCTCTGGGGTCGTCTCCCTCGATGGAGACCTCAAAACCATCGACGAACCCTTCCTCCGCCAGGCCCTCACCCTCGCTGTAGACGGCACCGAACCCGCCGAACTCCGCAAAATCATGGGCCTCGCCATGGATACACAAACCGAAGGCGAAGAACGTCTCCCCGCCGTCTTCGAATCCGCCGGCGGATTCTCCCCCACCATCGGAATCCTCGGCGCCGTCCTCGGACTCATCCAGGTCATGCAGCACCTCGACAAAATCGAGGAAGTCGGCAAAGGCATCGCCGTCGCATTCGTCGCCACCATCTACGGCGTCGGCGTCGCAAATCTCTTCTTCCTCCCCTCCGCCGGAAAACTCCGCATCCGCCTCCGCGAAGAACAGCAGCGCCGCGAAATGATGCTCGAAGGCGTCATCTCCATCCTCGAAGGCATTAACCCCCGCATGCTCGAAGTCAAACTCTCCGGCTTCACCGACGGACCAACCCTCGACGCCCGGGAGAAAGCCGCATGAGCCGCCGCCCCGCCACTCCCCACGTCAGCCATGAGCGTTGGCTCGTCTCCTACGCAGACTTCATTACCCTCCTCTTTGCCTTCTTCGTCGTCCTCTACGCCTCCTCCAAGGCCGACCAGAAAAAGCAGGCCCAGGTCTCCCAAGCCATCGACTCCGCCTTTCACGCCCTCGGCCTCTTTCCCGACTCCGCACGCAAGCTCGACAGCCTGAAAAACGTCTCCGTCGTCAGCAAAGATCAGGCCGTCAGCCCCATGAACATCGTCATGGGCGAGGACGTGCTCGCCCCTGCCAAAGTCAAGGAAGATCTCGAGCAGGTCCAGAAATACATGCAGAAAATGCTCGCCGACCAGATCGCACAGCACACCGTCTCCGTCCAGATGGGTAAGGACGGCCTCGTCATCAGCCTCCGCGAAGCCGGCTTCTTTGACTCCGGCTCCGCCACTCCCCATCCCGGAACCCTCCCGATCCTCCGCCAGATCGCCACTGCTCTCGGCCAAACCCCCTACGATCTCCGCATCGAGGGTCACACCGACAACATCCCCATCCATAACCCCGAATTCGACTCCAACTGGGAGCTCTCCTCAGCCCGCGCCACACGCCTCGCCCGCATCTTCCTCTCGACCGGCGCCATCGTCCCAAACCGAATTTCAGCCGCCGGATACGCCGAGTACCATCCCGTCGCTCCCAACGACACCGCCGCCGGACGCGCCGAGAACCGCCGCGTTGACCTCGTCATCCTCCCCCGCACCAAAACCAACCTCGCCTTGCCCTGGGCTGACAGCGACCGCGCCTCCTGGCACAAAATCACCGATGACGACGCAGCCAACTAATCCCCCGCCACTACATCCCGTCAAAACAGCCAATGCAAACTCCCAGGCTGCTTGCTACCATTGAACTGTGGACCCATCCCCTACCCTAACCCCGGCCAAAATCGCCGATCAGCAATCTCAGCACGGCCTCGATCTGCTCGCGGCCAACGATGCCAATGCTGCCGAACACGCCTTCCGCGCCGCCATAGCGGCCCAATACGACCACGTCGAAGCCCATCATGGCCTCGTTCGCGCTCTCGCCGACCAGCAGCGCCTGGAACCTGCCATCGCCGCCGCCCTCCGCCTCACGGCACTCACGCCCCAGGACCCGCTCGCCCACACCAGCCTCTCCATTGCCCTCCAGCGCGCCGGACACATCCCCGAGGCCGAATCCGCCGCCGCCCGCGCCCGCATCCTTGAGTGGAAGCAGCAACTCGCTAATCCGGAACTCACTCCAACGGAGGGCGCCCCCTTTGTTTGAGATGTTCGACTCCCTCTTCGGCCCCAAACGCCCGGATAAAGCCCCGGAGCCCCCCACGCGCCCCTTCCGCCGCGACCTCCCCGCCCGCCAGAATCCAGATGAAAGCCATCCAGCCCCACCCAAAGCCGCCAAAGCCGCCTCCAAAACCCTCCCCGCCGGAACCCGCCCCGAAATCACCGCCATCTTTGAGCACGAGTACCGCGCCCTCCGGCCACGCGCTCCCATGCCCCCCTTCGCCATCCGCTTCCGCCGATTTGTCTCTCTCAACACCACCATCCGCCTGCGCGAGGGCGAGCTCCACGTCTCCCTCTCCGACCTCCTCGAAGGCGCCCCAGAAACCGTCCTCCACGCCATCGCCCACATCCTCATCGCCAAAATCTACAAGAAGCCCATCGACAAGGCCCACAATCACCGCTACAAACGCTTCCAGTACTCCGAGGCCGTTGCCCGCCAAACCGAACAGATGCGCTCCACCCGAGGAGCCAAGCGCATCCTCGGCCCCGAAGGCCGCTACTACCACCTCGACGAGGTCTTCGACTCCCTCAACGAGCGCTTCTTCAACAACCTCCTCGGCCGTCCCCAGCTCACCTGGAGCGAGCATCACGCCAAGCGCCTCCTCGGCCACTACGACGCCGCCCACAACACCATCGTCGTCAGCAAGGTCTTCGACCGACCCTCCAGCCCCCGCTACGCCGTCGAATACCTCCTCTACCACGAAATGCTCCACCTCAAGCACCCCGTCAGCGTCCGCGGAACCCGCCGCTGCGTCCACTCCGCAGCCTTCCGCGCCGACGAAAAACTCTTCCCCCAGTTCAGGGAAGCCCTGGCGTTTCTAAAGCGCCTATAGATTCCCAATCTCTAAAATCCAGGAACGGGCCCATCCGGCAACCGGTCACAAAGCACAAAAATAGCGCCTCCAGGAGGGCGCTTTGTGAACGATTCGGGCTTCCAAGACTGCGGAATGACTCCCTGGAGCACGCTGTGTGAAGGGTACGGGCTTCAGCCCCTGCGGCCAGATTCTGGGACTCGCATCCCGATTTCAACAAGCTCTTAATAGCGTGGCAACGGCTGAACAATGATGCTGATTGGTGAGCTGATCGTATAAGGCGAACCGGGAGACTGACTGTAGCTCGTGGGCGTAACCGTAAAGACAAAAAGCTTTCCTGAAGTCTGGCTGATTGCGTACATGTGGTTCTGGTTGTCCCAGAAAAACTGATCGATCTCGTCAGTTGTAAGCAATCCGGTGTAATGGGTGATCGGACTCGCGCCATTGTAATGAAATATTTGCAGCCCGCCTGTGCCTCCCACTGCCAGCAACCTGCCGGATGGGGACATATTCAGGTCTGTCACAGCCGCCACGGAAGTTACGGGCATGTTGGCGGGGGTACTCGTGCTCCTTAAGTTCCCTTGGGCATCGGCCGTGAAGGTGGCAAGTTGAGCTGGCTTATCCGGGCTGAAGTCCAGCTGGTTTACCGGCTGCATGGATATGGCGACATGATCGCTTGGATCAGCAGCTGCCTGCGAAGGACAGTAGAAATATCCTGTCGGAGGTGTTGGAGGCCTGGCGATGGCAGTAGGACTCTCACTCAGCAATCCATTGCTGCTGCGCTGGAACACAAAAATGCCCCAATACATATCGCCGAGACACGATGCGGAATAGGCGTACTGGTTGTTGCCAATGAAACTTGCCGGAAGGTAGAGCCAATCGTTGCCTGTGCTGTTTCCAAGATCGCTCAATCCTCCAGTGGCCTTGTTGACTCCGAATGACTCATACGTATTATTCGCGCATCCGTCTCCGTTGAAATTCGTGCCGTATAAAGTTGCCCCGGTGTGGTCGAGGAATATCTGGCCCAATGTATTGCAGTCTCCCGCCTCCGCGGCATTCGTGTAGGTTGCATACCGCAGTGCTCCAGTGGGCTCGATCAGATACGAGTCGATGTAAAACCCGTTACTGTTTACAGCGAAAAGGTACTTGCCGTTCACGGCAATGTTCGTGACGTCTTCCTGAAAGGGAGAGCCTGCCACAGCGGTCAGCTTCCCGTTTGCCGCTGCGCTGAAAGCTTCAATCTGATGGACACTGCTGCCCTTGGCCGTGCTCGATACATACACCCATGCAACGGGCGAAGTACTCACCGCTGCGTTGTTGAACTCCGTTTGGCTTGTGTGCTCAATGTTGCCCTGAGCCCCGACCGTTGCGACAAAGAGCGTTGCGCTCAGGAAAACAAACATCAAGTTACGCTTCATGGGTGCTCCCCTGGGCAACAGAACTTCATCGGGGCTCTCCTCAGCGGCTGCAAGCCACTGAGCGGCCATCCAGTGCGCACGTTCATGTCGGCACTCAGGGAACCTTAACGTCGAAGTATTGGCAATGTAAGGTCAGTTAAGCTCAGAACATGAAACTTCCGCAGGAGCCCCTTGCGGTCGGCAGACGCCTTGATTCCTTTCCCCAAAGAACCATCCTGGTTCACCACCAGGGTCACAGGGAAAGACAAGCTCAATATATGCAACCTGGCTTCAGGAGTCTTGTACACACGTGAGCGATCGAGACTCAATTGGAATGGGAACCTGTTCCGTAATCTCCAGCCCAAAACCCTCCAGCGCAGGAATATGCATTGGCGTGTTCGACAGCAGCCGAATCCGGTGTATTCCCAGGTCCGACAAAATCTGTCCTCCCAGCCCCACCGAGCGGATGATCCGCCTGTGCCTCTCATCCGGCTGCTCCAGCGCCCGCAGCTCCTGGTGGTGCACCAGCTTTGCCGGCTGAACCGTCCGGTCAAACTCGAATCCACGGCTCGTGTTGTGCAGGTAGACAATCGCCCCACACCCGGCCTCGGAAATCATCCGCATCGACTCGTCCAGCACCCCCCGGCACTGGCAATTCGCGCCAAACAGATCCCCCGCCGTGCACCGAGTATGAACCCGCACCAGCACACTTCTGCCACAGGTGGCGCAGTTGCCCTCGTGGCAGCACAGTGCCCCATACACCAGCGCCAGGTGGCTCTCTCCGCCGTCCACCTCGCTCTGGTACGCAATCATGCGGAACTCCCCATGCTGCGTTTGGATCCGGCTCTCCCCGGCCCTCGTAATGTACCGCTCGTTCTGCAACCGATAGCGAATCAGCTCCGCCACCGTCAGCATCTTCAGCCCATGCTCCCGGCAAAACTCAATCAGGTCCGGCACCCGCGCCATCGTGCCGTCGTCCTTCATAATCTCGCAAATCACACCTGACGGATTCAGCCCCGCCATCCGCGCCAGATCCACACTCGCTTCCGTCTGCCCGGCCCGCACCAGCACTCCGCCCTTGCGCGCCCGCAGCGGAAAAATGTGCCCCGGCCGCGCCAGGTCACCTGCTGTTGCCTCCGGATCGATCGCCGTCTTGATCGTGTGCGCCCGGTCGTACGCCGAAATCCCCGTCGTTACGCCCTCACGCGCTTCAATGCTCTCCGTAAACGCCGTCCCAAACCGCGACGAATTCCGCTGCGTCATCGGCGGCAGATTCATGTAGTCGGCGCGCTCCTCGGTCAACGTCAGGCAAATCAGCCCCCGCCCAAACCTCGCCATGAAGTTGATCGCCTCCGGCGTCACAAACTCCGCCGCCAGCGTCAGATCCCCCTCATTCTCCCGATCTTCGTCATCGCACACAATCAGCATGCGTCCTGCGCGAATCTCCTCGATAGCCGTCGGAACGTCAACAAATGGGTCTACAGGCGTGTGGCCCGTGCGGATAGGAGCGACCGGAATGGGTGTACTCGACATAAAGGACTCAATTCATTCTCTACCAACTCGCCACAAACAACAAAGGCGCTGATCCCACTTCTGGGAACAGCGCCTTCATTGTGTGAAACGTTCCGCCTGCGAACTGCACCTTTACAGCGTAGACTCAATCTCAAATCCCCAGGCCTCCAGCAGCGCCTCGGGAATGTACTTCGAGTTCCGGTTGCGACGAGCCCACTCACGCAGGCGCGTTGACCGAATGTACTGATCGGGGGTCAGTTTGAACTCCTTGACGATCTGCTCAAAGGAGGTGACGGTGGGGACAACAGGCCCGATGGGCTCTGGCTTGCCCCAGTTCGGATTACCACGACGCTTTGCCATCGATTTCTGATCCTCTGTGGGAAGATGGTTACGGATTTTTCCAGAATGCCTCGCGATTTGTTCTGCCGGTCCGATTGGGGAATCTGCGGCACAACCTATGAAAGCCTCAGCGAGGTTCAGCTAATTCTCTTATTATAGGGATTTTTTCTACAAAAATCAATAGCAAAGTTATACACAAGGGGACTTGCTTCTAAGCCTCATCCGTCCTGCGCGTCAAGCATAACACCATTATTATGAATACGTTACAATTTCACTCCGGCACCTTCAGCCAAACTATCGTCACCTCCTGAACCAATTTACACACGAAAATAATCTCAACCGCAGACACCAAAAAAACAGCTATCCTAATGACATACTCATCATGCGCCGCATTCTTTGTACTGCCATTCTCGCACTCCTTTGCAGCCTTGCCTGCTCCTCCATCGGCCACGCCGTCGAGCTTAAACTCTCCCGCGAAGCCCTCGACCGAACCCTACACCAGCAACTCTTCAGCTCTCCCGACGGCCGCTACTACCTCAAAGGCGACGCAAAATCAGCCTGCTCTGTCTATGCCGACAAAGCTGACCTCTCCTTTGTCCAGGACCGCATCGTCGTCACCGTCAAAATCCACGCCACACTCGGCAAGGCCTGGGGCGGTAAGTGCCTCGGCATTACCCTCAATCCCACCGCCGAGGTCTCCATGCTCCCCGACGCCGAGGGCGAAACCATCGGCTTCCGGGATGCCCGCGTCGAAAAAATCAGCGACTCCAAAGAACTCAACTTCCTCCTCACTCCATTCCTCAGACGCCAGATCCCCTCCAGCATGAAGGTCAACGCCGCCGATATCCTCCGCCAGTCCCTCGCAGGCTCCCTCAAAACCACCGGATACGCCATCTCCCTCGATCGTCTCAAAATCCACTCCATGCTCATCGAAGGCTCCGCACTCATCGTCGACCTCGATGCCGACCTCAGCGTCAAGTAAATACCCGCCTCAGTCACTGGTCCCTTGAGTCCCTCAGTCCCTCCCCCGATATCCTCGCCACAAATACTCCAGCGCCTCCGCCAGCGTCTGCTGCCGCACCGACCCGTCCACATGTACCGCGTTCTTCGCAAACACAAACTGGTAGTGGTACCCGCGCCCACCCAGTGCCGCCGCCATCCGCTCATTGGCCTGCACCCAGTCATGCATCCCGTCCCGCATCGCGTTCGGGTTGTACAGGTCCTGGTCGCCCACTTCCATCCATATCCGGATCGGCTTTCGCCCCTCGGCCCCAATCAAATGCTCCGGGAACTCCCACGCGCCATGCGGTGTCACCGCGTCATACGGCCACTGCTGGTTGATCCACGTCCCCGAATACGCCAGCACCCGGTGATACAGATCGTTCCGGTACCACGCCATAATCAGCGCGCACGCCCCGCCGGAGCTGCCGCCCATCGCCGCCCGTCCCTCCGGATCGCGCGTCAACCGCACATGCGCCTGCGCCTCTGCCCGCGGCAGCACCTCAGCCTCCACCCAATCGGCATACTTCGGCGAGATCGTGTCGTACTCCAGCCCCCGCTCCGACCCCTGCGCGTCGCCCCCGCCATTCTGGATTGAAATCGCCACCATCGCCGGCACCTTGCCCGCCGCAATCAGGTTGTCCAGCACCGTAAACAGCAGCCGGTCCGGCCCATCCGCCCCCACGATAAACGGCGCCTCACTCCCCGCCACATACTGCTTCGGCACATACACCGCCACCGTCCGTGTCCACGCCGCCGGATGGCTCGTCGTCACCACCGGCCGCGCCGGGTCAACCGCATCCGCCTCCACAAACGTCCCCGGCTCCCGCGCTATCCCCGGATAAAACCGGCTGTCCTCAGAATTCATCAAAATCTCGTAAACATCCCCCTGCGGCACACCCGCCTTCACCACTGCCTCCGCCGCCACCTTGTGCGTAGGCCCCACGATAAAGTTCCCATCCACCCCCGGCCCCGGAATCACCCCATCCGCCAGCTCCGTCGCCGTCACATACCCAGCCTCATGCGCATCCCGAACCGGAAACCCACTCCGCCCAGCCTGAGCAAGCCCCACCGACGACACCGCAACAACCGCGAAACACACAACCGCCCTGGCAATCAACATCCACCCTCCGCATCAATCCCCACAGCCCACCTATCCCCGCAGGATGACAGGAACTATACCAGTTGCGCAGGATCACTCGACAGGATGGCGGCGACGAAAGAGGGATCTAAGGCGCTGCCAGCGGGTAGCTTTGGGGGCAGGATCGTAAATTACAAATTCTTGCCGGAATGGCTCCGCGCTCAGATCAAAGCGCAAGATGGTGGGCGATGTTGGCCCTGAGGGCAAGTTGGGGAGATCGCCTAAATTAAATTTCACAACGAGTAAGGTCACGCAGGGCGCATCCCCACGAGTGTTTGTAGTTAACTTCCAATTCGACACTTGCCCTTCGACGGCGCTCTGCAGCAGCGGTTGTCCCGAAACCCAGTCAAATCCGGTCACCTGCCCAGGTGGGAGATATGTGAGCCTACCGACAATTACGCCAGAGACCCGCGCTGCCCTCGCAATCGGCGGGTAAACGAGCGTGTCCTCCGCTGCCCGGCCCGTCACCTTGCACCACTGCGTCTCGGCCTGACACACGCACGCGAACAGCAGCACCGCAACCCATCCAAATCTCAGCACAAGCTTCATCGCGCCCCCGGTGTCGAAGCTATTCTCTCCCAAACCTGCTTCCCCTGCGCAAGGGCCGCGCGAGTTTCCCTAAAGCCCACCCGCCTCAATCAACCCCGCCACAGCCTCAATATCCGGCGCCGGAACCCGGTCCTCGCCCAAGTGCTCCACCACCGCCCGAATCGCAGCCTGCGCCTCGCCCACCGCCCGGCTGGGCTTCAGCGGCAACCGGAAGTCCAGCCCCTGCGCCGCGCAAAGCATCTCAATCGCCAAAATATGCCGCAAATTCCCCACAATCTGCCGCAGCTTCAGCGCTCCCGTCATCCCCATCGACACATGGTCCTCCTTACCGCCCGAAGTCGGCACCGAATCCGTCGACGACGGATGCGCCAGCACTTTGCACTCGTTCAACAGCGCCGCCGCCGTCACATGCGCAATCATGTACCCGCTCGACAACCCCGCATCCGAGCACAAGAACGCCGGCAATCCCTCGTTGATATCCGGATTGATCAGCCGGTCAATCCGCCGCTCACTCATGCTCGCCAAATCCGTCAGCGCCAGCGCCGCATAGTCAAACGCATACGCCAGCGGAGCACCATGGAAGTTCCCGCCCGACAGCACCTCGCCCGCCAGTCCCTCCGTCGCCGGAAACACCAGTGGATTGTCCGTCGCCGACCCCGACTCCGTCTCCAGCACCTGCCGAGCATGGGCCAGCACCCCCCTCACCGCACCATGCACCTGCGGCATGCACCGCAAACAGTACGCATCCTGCACCCGCGTATCGTCCGCCGCATTCATATGCGACAGCCGAATCTCGCTCTCCTCGAGCAGCGCCGTCAAGTTCTTCGCCGCCGCAATCTGCCCCGCATGGGGCCGCGCCGCATGGATCCGCGCATCAAACGCCACCGGAGTTCCCTTCAGCGCCTCCAGGCTCATCGCACCCGCCAAATCCGCCATCGCCGTCAGTCGCTCCGCCTCAGCCACCGCCAGTCCGCCCAACGCAGTCATCGCCTGCGTCCCATTCAGCAGCGCCAGCCCCTCCTTGGCCGCCAGGGCCAGCGGCTTCAGCCCCGCCGCGGCCATCGCCGCGCCGCCAGCCATCCGGCGTCCATCCACTACCGCTTCCCCTTCGCCAATCACCACCAGCGCCAGGTGCGCAAGGGGAGCCAGATCCCCGCTAGCCCCCACCGAACCCCGCGCCGGAATCACCGGATGAACCCCCGCGTTCAGCATCCCCGCCAGCAGTTCCAGCACCTCTACCCGAACCCCGGAAAATCCCTTCGCCAGCACATTCGCCCGCAGCAGCACCATCGCCCGCGACTCCCGCTCACTCAGCGGCTCACCCAGCCCGCACGCATGGCTCCGCACCAGGTTCGTCTGCAACTGCGCCAGCTTCTCCGCCGGAATCCGCACGTCGGCCAGCTTCCCAAACCCCGTATTCACCCCGTACACCGTCTGGCCCGTCGCCAAAATCTCCTCAATCACCCCGCGGCTCGCAACCACACGCGCCCGCGCCTCTGCGCCAATCACCACCCGCCGCGCCCCGCTCGCCACCTCGGCAATCGTCTCCAGCGTCAGCGGCAGCCCGTCCAGCTCCAGCGGAGCCATCTGTTCATCACGGGGCAAAATTCTCGTCACATCATCGGCCTTCACAGCATTCTTCGCGGAATTCGTCATGTTCCCCATCCTAGGCAAACCCCGACCCCGCGTATACCCCAATCCGCCGCCACACTTGCGAATTTACCGTGGATTCCTCTACACTTTCCATCTATGCCAAACGATTCCACCACAGCTTCCGAAAGCTACCTCATGGACAGCTTCGGCCGAGCACTCCTCCACGAACTCCAGGAGAACTCCCGCCTCTCCACCGCCGAACTAGCCCGCCGCGTCGGTCTCTCCCCCACCGCAACCGCCGAGCGGCTCAAACAAATGGAAGAGGTCGGCATCCTCCGCGCTTACACCGTCGACATCGACCGCGAGGCCCTCGGCCTCCACGTCATGGCCTTCGTCCGCATGTCCTGCGACGGCCCCCACTATTACCGCCTCATGGAATTCGTCCAGACCCTCGAAGAAGTCCGCGAGTGCCACCACCTCACCGGTGGCGACGCCTTCCTCCTCAAAATCACCACCACCAGCATGGACGCCCTCGAAGCCCTCATTGAAGCCCTGCTTCCTTACGGCAACCCCGTCACCAGCCTGGTGCTCTCCAGCCCCGTCGAACGCCGCAAATTCGCCGTCACCGGCAAGCCCGTAACCATCGCAAAAAAGCGCCCCACCCGCCGCTGACGCCCCCACCCCCATCCCCCGCTGAATTCCGTTGCTCTTTAGAATCAACGCCTGCTATCCTTCGCTCGGTTCACAAAGGCCTTCCCACCTTCCCCACCTGAGAGCCAAATCCACCGCCCAATGAGGTCACCCATCACAACCGCCGGCGCCCCTGCCGTTACGCCTGAACGCATCATGCAATTCGCCTGGGGATACATCCCACCCCTCGCCATGGAAGCCGCCATCCGCAACCACGTCTTCGACGTCCTCGACTCCGGCGCAATGACTCTCGCCGAGGTTGCCGCCGCCACCGGCGCCTCCACCCGCGGCCTCTCCGCCGTCATGAACGCCCTCGTCGGCCTCGAACTCCTCGCCAAAGACGACTCCGGCCTCTACTCCCTCACCCCGGAAAGCTCGCTCTTCCTCGTCCGCAGCAAACCCAGCTTCCAGGGCGGCATCATCCTCCACACCAGCGAGCAGTTGCTCCCCAAATTCCTCAACCTCAACCAGATCGTCGCCACCGGCAAGCCCGCCAACCACGTCAATCAGGAGTCTGACGGCGGCGAATTCTTCCGCCAGTTTGTCGTCGACATCTTCCCCATGAGCTACCCGGCTACCCAGGCCCTCGCCGCCTCGCTCGGCCTTTCCGCCGCCTCCGCCCCGGTCCGCGTCCTCGACCTCGCCGCCGGCTCCGGCGTCTGGGGCATCGGACTTGCCCAGAGATCCCCACACGTCTCCGTCACCGCCGTCGACTGGCCGGAAGTCCTCCCCATCACCCAGGAAACCGTCGCCCGATTCGGCCTCACCGGCCGCTTCACCTTCGCTCCCGGCGACCTGCTCTCCGCCGACTTCGGCTCCGGGCACAACCTCGCCACCCTCGGTCACATCCTCCACAGCGAGGGCGAAGCACGCAGCCGCCAACTTCTCGCCCGCACCTTCTCCGCACTCGCCAGCGGCGGCACCATCGCCATCGCTGAGTTCCTCGTCAATCCCGACCGCCGCGGCCCAGTCAGCGGCCTCTTCTTCGCCGTCAACATGCTCGTCAACACCGACAACGGCAACACATTCTCCTTCGACGAAATCGCCTCATGGCTCACCGATGCCGGCTTCGCCAATCCCCGCTTGGTGCCCGCCCCAGGCCCATCCCCACTCATCCTAGCCAACAAACCGTAGCCCACCCCCAAACACGGCTGCGGTTCTGCCCTTACCCAACCTCCCCCGGCAGAACCGCAACCCTTCTCGCAACTTCTGCTAGGATTCGCCCATGCGCTTCCCCACCGCTCTCCTCTCCCTCTGCCTTCTTCCCGCATCTCTCGCCGCCCAGTCCATGCTGGTTGCCAACCAGCGCTCAGCCACCGTCACAGTCATCGACCCCGCCACCAACCAGATCACCGCTAGCATCCCAGAAAAGACCGGCGAAGTCTGGGGCCACGAGCTCATCGCCTCACCCGACGGCAAAACCGCCTACGTGCCCGTCTACGGCAGCAGCGGCGTCGGCGTGCCTGGCATCGACGGTCATGAAATCCTCGTGCTCGATCTCCCTGCCCGCGCCATCCGCGAACACATCGACTTCGGCCACGGCGTCCGCCCCCACTGCATCCAGTACGACTCCAACTCCGGCCTCTACTACGTAACCACCGAAATCGACCAGACCATCTCCATCCTCGATCCCAGCACCAATGCCATCGTCGGCTCCATCCCCACCGGCTCCGATCAATCCCACATGCTTGCCCTCTCCCACGACGGCCGCTTCGGCTACACCGCCAACGTCGGCCCCGGCTCGGTCTCCATCCTCGACCTCAAGGCCCGCAAGCTCGTCGCCGTCCTGCCCCTGGCGCCCAAGTTGCAGCGCATCTCCATTTCCAACGATGACCGATACGTCTTCACCAGCAACTACCAGCAGCCCGAACTCATTGTTCTCGACACCACCAAACGCACCGTCGCCCGCCGCATCCCGCTGCCCGGCCTCGGCTACGGATCGGCCTCCACGCCCGACGGCAAATTCCTCCTCATTGCCATTCCCCGGCTGAATCAGGTCGCCGTAATTGACCTCGCCACCTTCAAAGTCGTCCGCACCATCCCCGTCGCCAACGGACCCCAGGAAGTTCTAGTCCGACCCGACGGCAAAACGGCTTACGTCTCCTGCGTGCGGGCCGGTAAAGTTTCGGCCATCGACACCACCACCTGGCAGACCACCACCATCACATCCGGCAACGACTCCGACGGCCTGGCCTGGGCAAAATAGCCCCGCAGCTGTCCATTTCCCTGTACGCCGACCCCCACCCCTCTGCCCCGCCATCCCGGCCCTTGCCGTCGTCAAAAATTCACGCTCGCTACCATTGACGAACGTGTGTTGGGCCCGTGTATGATTCACCCCCTTGGAAGTTGCGGCCGTTTCCCCGGCCCCTGATATCCAATCGGAGGCAATCCCATGTCAACCACCTCATCGCTGCACCCCGGCCTGCTCGGCGGTACCCACCCTTTCCGCGCCCGCTACGGCAACTACATCGGCGGCGCCTGGATCGAACCCGCCTCAGGCCAGTACTTCGACAACGTCACCCCCATCACCGGCAAAGTCTTCTGCCAGATTCCCCGCTCCAATGCACAGGACATCGACCGCGCCCTCGACGCCGCCCACGCCGCTAAAACCGCCTGGGGACACTCCTCTGTCGCCGAGCGCGCCAACATCCTCAACCGCATCGCCCAACGCATGGAAGACAACCTCCAACTCCTCGCCGAGGCCGAAACCTGGGACAATGGCAAGCCCATCCGCGAAACCATGGCCGCCGACCTGCCCCTCGCCATCGACCACTGGCGCTACTTCGCCGGCTGCATCCGCGCTCAGGAGGGCTCCCTCTCCCAAATCGACAACGACACCGTCGCCTACCACTTCAAGGAGCCCCTCGGCGTTGTCGGCCAAATCATCCCCTGGAACTTCCCCCTGCTCATGGCCACCTGGAAGCTCGCCCCAGCCATCGCCGCCGGCAACTGCGTCGTCCTCAAGCCCGCCGAGCAAACCCCCGCCAGCATCCTCGTCTGGCTTGAACTCGTCGGCGATCTCCTCCCCGCCGGCGTCCTGAACGTCGTCAACGGCTTTGGCCTCGAAGCAGGAAAACCCCTCGCCTCCAGCTCCCGCATCGCCAAAATCGCATTCACCGGAGAAACCACCACTGGCCGCCTCATCATGCAGTACGCCAGCCAAAACCTCATCCCCGTCACCCTCGAACTGGGCGGCAAATCCCCCAACATCTTCTTCGCCGACGTCCTCCAGGAAGACGACGACTTCTTCGACAAGGCCCTCGAAGGCTTCACCATGTTCGCCCTCAACCAGGGCGAAGTCTGTACCTGCCCCAGCCGCGCCCTCATCCAGGAAAGCATCTACGACCGCTTCATGGAGCGCGCCATCAAGCGCGTTCAGGCCATCAAACAGGGCAACCCCCTCGATCCCAGCACCATGATCGGCGCCCAGGCTTCCAGCGAACAGCTTGAGAAGATCCTCTCCTACATCGACATCGGCAAGCAGGAAGGCGCAAAACTGCTCACCGGCGGCGAACAGGCCCATCTCCCTGGCGACCTCGCCGGCGGCTATTACGTCACCCCCACCATATTCGAAGGCAAAAACAAGATGCGCATCTTCCAGGAGGAAATCTTCGGCCCCGTTGTCAGCGTCACCACCTTCAAGACCGAAGACGAAGCCCTCGAAATCGCCAACGACACCCTCTACGGCCTCGGCGCAGGCGTCTGGAGCCGCGATGCCAACCGCTGCTACCGCTTCGGCCGCGGCATCCACGCCGGCCGCGTCTGGACCAACTGCTACCACGCCTATCCCGCCCACGCGGCCTTCGGCGGATACAAACAGTCCGGCATCGGCCGCGAAACCCACTCCATGATGCTCGACCACTACCAGCAGACCAAGAACATGCTCGTCAGCTACAGCCCCAAAAAGCTCGGCTTCTTCTAAACCGCCCCAACCCAACAACCCTCAGCGTGCCCCATCCTTCCGCAGCTTCATCGCCGAAGGATGGGAGTCACCGTTCCCTCTGGAGACCCGCCAAAAAAACCAATCGAGCGCAGCTCGATCAAACTGAACCCTGCCGTTATGCCACAATGGCAAAGATGGAACCCTCCACACCAACCACCCCCGGCAACCCCCACATCCAGCGCGTCCGCCGCCTCGCCCTTTCCCTGCCCGACACCAGCGAAAAGCTCTCCCACGGCGAACCCACCTTCTTCGTCCGAACCCGCGCCTTCATCATGTTCGCCAACAACCACCACAACGACGGCTACACCGCCATCTGGATCCCCGCTCCCCCTGGCGCACAGGAGGCCATGATCGCCGACGCCCCAGACACCTACTTCAAGCCCCCCTACGTCGGCGTCAAAGGCTGGGTCGGCATCGAACTCACCCGCATCCAAAACGAAGAACTGGCCCAACTCATCCGCCAGGCCTGGCAACTCACCGCCCCCCTGGCCCCCGTCCGCCGCCGCCGCTAAACACATCTCGGGAAGCGTTCTACTTCGTGCCCTTCCGCACCACCCAAGTCGTCATCGCCCGCAACTCCGGCATTACCGTTGTCTTGATCGGGTCCGCCAACTCCCCGCCCAGCCGTTCCGTCTCCCGAACCAGCAGCGCCTCGTCCACCAGGTACCGCTCCGTCCCATCCGGAGACCGGTACCGCCGACCCCCCACCAACTCCACATGGCTCTCCATCCCCACCGTCGAACCCAGCCGGGTAAACAGCAGGCCGCCCGGCTTCAGCACCCGCCACAGTCCATCCACCATCGCCTCAAAGTGCGCATCATCCCGCGCAAAATGCAGCACCGCATTGCAAATCACCACATCGGCGCAACCATCCTCAAAGCTCATCGTTTCAACCGCTTCAACCCGAAAATTCCCTTCCGCCTGCCCCGTATGCAGTGCCGCGGCCATCCGCCGTAGCCCCTCCACTTCTCTAGGATTCTTGTCCGCGGCAAACACTTCATAGCCCTCCCGCAACAGGTACACCAGGTTCCGCCCTGACCCGCATCCCGCATCCAGCACGCGCATCCCTGGCACGATCCGACCCTTCAATATCTGGTCGAAGAGATAAATATCAATCTGCCCAAACTGCTCCTGAATCGTCACCACAGCCCTCCCGCATCAGGCGATTCTACCCATTTTTTCCCCGCAACCTCCCGCGAATTGCCCACCCACCGGCAAATCACTCGCAAAAATGAGATCTCCAAGCATCCCTGTAAAAACTCAAACCGCCACAGCAAATCCACCTGCCTGCCGGCACCTCGTGCCCGAAATGCCGCTCAATCCCGGCCCAGATTCGCGCAGGGTGCCCGTCTCTACATCCAATCTCCTTCGCTGTTCCGCCGGCAATCATTCGTTCAAGAGCCTCCTCCATCCACATACCCGTTGAAAACAAGACACTTGCCAAAATCTGCAACGACGCACTTTCCGCGATGACTAGGTCCTGATCCACCTGCTACACTCATCCAGTCTCGTCTGTGAATCGATTTACCCAGGGGTCTTGATGCCAAATCTTCGCGTAGGAATCGTGGGCTACGGCCTCGCCGGCAGGGTCTTCCATGCCGCCATACTCTCCGCCGTCCCCGGTCTTGAGTTCGCAGCAGTCGTCGAGCGCAACCACAGCCTTGCCGAGCAGCAATATCCATCCGTCACCACCTACTCCAGCCTCCAGGCTCTCTTGGCAGACCCATCCATTTCTCTCGTTGTCGTCGCCACACCCACCTCTACCCACGTCGAAGTCACCCGCCAGGCTCTCCTTGCCGGAAAACACGTCGTCTGCGACAAACCAATGGGCATCGTCGCATCCGATATCGCCGACCTGGCCGCCCTCGCCAGTTCCCTCGGCCTTATCCTTGCCCCATACCATAACCGTCGCTTTGACAATGACTTTCAGACAATTCAGAAACTTTTACATGAGGTAAAACTCGGAAAAGTTGTCTCTTTTGAGTCCACCTTCGACCGCTGGCGACCGCACCCCAATCCTGCCGCCTGGCGAGAAGCCCCCGGCGATGGCTCCGGCATCCTGCTCGACCTCGGCACGCACCTCGTCGACCAGGCCCTTCTCCTCTTTGGACTGCCCCTCGCCGTCTCCGCGGAAGTCCTCATCGAGCGTCCCGACGCGCAGGCCATCGACTCTTTCACCATCCGCCTGCGTTACGCCGACAAGATTGCAACCCTCGCAGGAAACTGCCTCGCCGCGATCCCCCGCCCCCGCTACACCGTCCGCGGAACCCTCGGCAACTACGTCAAACACGGCCTCGACCCCCAGGAAGCCGCCATCCGCTTCACAGACCACCCCAAAATCGCCGAACCCTGGGGCCGCGAACCCTCCTCCGACTGGGGAACCCTCGCCACAGATCATGCCGGCATCCTCGTCACGCAGTCCGTAGAATCCATCCCTGGCGACTATCGCCTCTTTTATGCCGCCGTCCGCGACGCCATCCTCCACCAGACCGCCCCGCCAACGACACCCCAGGACGCCTTCCACACCGCCCGCGTCCTCGAGCACGCACAGCAAAGCTCCCGCGAACACCGCGAGATCCCCTATATTAGGGATTAGGCTACACATCTATCACTTTTTCAATATCTTGCGGAAGACACTTCAATTAGCACAAGCAGACCGAGCCATCAATGGCATGATTCTTCAGCTCTTGGTCCCTAGTCCCAAGTCTTCACGCCGCCTTCGCCAGCCGCGCCGGTTCTTCCGGCTCCGGCTTCACCCGCTTGCTGGCAATCCATACCAGCACCCCGCCGGCAATCACGCTCCCAACGCTGGCCAGTTGTGCATTCGATAAAGCAAGCAAAACGTGTGGATTACGCCGCAGAAACTCAACCAGAAAACGAGCTACCCCCGTTAAAATCAAGTATTCGCCTGTGATAGCTCCCAGCCCGCGCGGCTTACCCCCTCGCTTCCACAGCCACCAAGCAATCGCAAGCCCCACAATCATCTCGTACAGCGGCGTCGGATGCACACGCACCCCCGGCGGCGTCGGATCAATCCCGTTCGGAAATCCCATCCCCCACGGCAGCGTTGTCGGAATCCCATAGTCCCCATCGCCCGACGTCAGGCACCCAATCCGTCCAATCGCATACCCCACCGCTGCCGCCGGAGAAGCCAGGTCCAGCGTCCGAAGCGCACCAATCCCCGCCTGCCTGCCCTGCACCAGCAGCGCCAGTATCCCGCCCACCAGGCCGCCAAACCACGCAAACCCGCCCGTCGACCACAGCACTGCCCACCCATCCATCTGGAACTCGGCCGGCGTATCCAGCACGTGCCACAGCTTCGCGCCCACGATTCCGGCCACCACGCTCATCGCCACAATGCCCAGCGCATCGGCTTCCACCCGCGCTCGCCGAAAGCTCAGGTGCATCACCCAGGCTGCACACACCGTGGCCACCCACAGCATCAACCCGAAGGTAGGAATATCCCACGGACCGACCACAAACAGCCGTCCGCCCAAATGCAGCACCGTGTGAAAACCAATGTGAATAAATGGCAGCATACATTCCAAAGTATAGACGGCCAGCTCGCTTCAAGCCCCTCAATCCCTGCGCGGTGTCTCCACCACTCCCATCAAATTCCGCTTCAGCGCCACCGACGCCGCAATCACCCCGCCATACAGCGCCCCCACCACGCCCAGGCTCGCAGCATCCGTCCCCGTCAACAGCAACCCCGCCACCGGCGTCCTCGCCCCCAGCCCGCGCAGCTCAAATCGCTCCGGCGTTGCCGCCAATCCATAGATCTCCCCCTCCCCATTCCCGCTGAAGTGCCGCGTCGTCACCGGCGTCGACAGCTCCGCATGTTCCACGCACCCCGCTACCGCCGGCGCCCGCCGCTCCAACTCCGCCCTCAGCCGTCCCGCCAACCCTGCCTTCAGCTCCTCATACTCCGCCCCCCGGCGCTGCCAGCGCGTCTCCGCCCACCGTGCAAACGGCTCCCACGGAGCCATCGCAATCACCTCTGCCGTCGCCTTCCCAGGGTGCCTCTGCACAAACTCCGGATCCTTCGCCGACGGAAACGACACATACACCCCAGGAAACGGCGCGTTCAAGTCCCCTGCAAACCGCGCCACATTCCCATCGTGGTCATACCCCGGATAGCTCCACAGGTTCGTCCCCACAATCCCCAGTTCCTCCGCCGTCTTCCCCAGCCCCATATACAGGCACAGGTGCCCCGTCGAAGCCGGCAGCCGCTCCACCGCTCCCCGCAACTCGGCCACCCCCGCCACATCCGCAGCCAGCAATCGCCCAAACGTATTCCCCGCCCCGGCATCGCTCACCACCGTCCCCGCCCGAAACACCCTCCCCCCTGCCAACCGCACCCCCCCGACCTTCCCGCCCTCCACCACAATCTCTTCCACCTCTGCACTCGTCACCACCGCAGATCCAATTCTCTCCAGTTGCCCCACCACCGACCGCGCAATCCCCGCCGATCCCCCAACCGGGTACCAAGCCCCATCAAAATAGTGCTCCGCCACCGTCGCATGCATCGCGAAACTGCTTTTGCCCGGAGGCAATCCATAATCCCCCCACTGTGCCGCCAGCACTCCCGCCAGCTCCCGGCTCGCTCCCAGCCCCCTCAGGACCTGCCCCGTTGTCCGGTGTGCCCAATGCATGTACGGCGCCCGCAGCATCCCGCCCAGGACCCGCGCCACACCTGCCGGAATCGCCTTTTCCCCGTAATACAGCCCAGACCACCGCTTCACCGCCGCAACTGCCCGGAAATACCCGTCGATCGCCCGCGTCTCCTGCGGAAACCGCGCCCTCAGCCCATCCCGCAGCCGCTCACGCCCAGCCACAAAATCAAATCGCTCCCCGCCAATCTCCGCACGGTCATACACCTCCGGCATCCGTGCCCAACGCACCTCGCCACCAGTCAAGTGATCAAGCGTCCGCCGGATCCTCGCACCCTCCCCCATCTGCCCCACATAATGCACCCCCACATCCCAGTCAAATCCCGGCCGCCGAAATGTATGTGTAAATCCCCCAGCCTCATAGTGCCGCTCCAGTACCAGCACCCGCTTTCCCCCATGCAGAGCCAGCATCAGCGCCGCCGTCAGGCCTCCAATCCCCGACCCAATCACCACCACATCCCAACTCTCCTCCAGGCTCGCCTGCTTCAACGGCACCCCAATCCCCATGTGCCCCTCCCTATGTGGACAACAGCAACATTAGCCTACAAAACCAAGTTGCCACTGTCAACATACTTCTGGTAAAAACACCCTGTGACCGATTCCCAGCCCTACCATCACGGCAATCTTCGCCCCGCCCTCCTCACGGCCGCCGTCGCCCTTATCGGAGAAGTAGGCCCCCGCGCCTTCACCCTCCGCGAAGTCGCACGCCGCGCCGGCGTCAGCCACAACGCCCCATACCGCCACTTCGCCGGCAAAGAAGAGGTCCTTGCCGCTGTCGCTCAGGAGGGATTCGAGCGCCTCACCGTCTCCATGAACGATTCCATGGCCCCCGCCCTGTCCGCCCGCGAACGCCTCCTCCTCTGCGGACTCGGCTACGTTCAGTTCGCCCTCGCCTGGCCCCACCATTTCCTCGTCATGTTTGACTTTCCTACCTCCACCACCCTCGCCTGCGAATCCCCACAGATCGGCCAAAACGCCTTCGACGTCCTCCTCCAGGCCATTGTCGCCGCTCAATCCGCCGCCCATCTCCCTCCCGGCGACCCCTTACCCTTCGCCCTCATCGCTTGGGCCCAGGTCCACGGCATCGCCAAGCTCGCAATCAGCGGAAACCTTCCCCTCCCGCCCGCGGCCATCCTCGCCTTCACCCGAACCGCCACTGAAACCCTATTCTCCGGAATGGCCCTCAGAAACCCACAGCCTTAGCGCCCCCACAGTTGGCGACCCGGCGTCCCACAGGCGATACTGTTTGGCATGGCAACCCAAACCTATCAGGGCCACGAAATCCTCTTCACCCGCGACCAGATTGCCGAACGCATCCACCAGCTCGGCGCGCAGATTTCCGCCGACCTCGCCGGCGAAAAGCTCGTCATGATCGGCGTCCTCAAGGGCGCGGCTCCCTTCCTCGCCGACCTCGCCCGCGCCGTCACCGTCGATGCCACCTTTGACTTCGTCGCCGTCTCCAGCTACGGCAAAGGTGACCGCTCCTCAGGCGCCGTCAAGCTCATCAAGGATCTCGACGAGCCCATCGAAGGCAAAAACGTACTCGTCGTCGAAGACATCCTCGACACCGGACTCACCCTCAGCTACCTCCGCAAGCTCTTCCTCCAGCACCACCCCAAGAGCCTCCGCATCGCTGCGCTGCTCGACAAGCCCTCTCGCCGCATCGAAAAAATCGACGCAGATTACGTCGGCTTCTCCATCCCAAACCTCTTCGTCATCGGCTTCGGCATGGACTACGCCGAACGCTATCGCAATCTGCCCGACATCTGTCTGATGTCTCCCGACGAGGTCGTCGGCCACTAGCCCTTTCCTGGCGCGGCTCACGACCTTGCCGCGCCCTCACGTGCTCCAGGGAGCCAACAACATGCCCCACAGACTCGCCATCGCAACCCCCATCGAAATCGACGCCGACGAAGACAACGGCTTCTTTGACTCTGCAGCTTTTGCACGCCAAACCCTCGCCAGCTCGCAATCGCTCGCCAAAGTCATCGACCACACCCTGCTCAAGCCCGAAGCCACCCGCTCCCAGGTTGAGGCCCTATGCTCGGAAGCCGCCCGCTACGGCTTTGCCTGCGCCATGGTCAACCCCGTCTGGGTCGCCACCGCCGCCTCGGCCCTCGCCGGCACCGGCATCCCCGTCGGTGTCGTCATCGGATTCCCCCTCGGCGCATCGCTCGCCTCCACCCTCCGCCAGGAGGCCGTCGCACTCACCCGCCTCGGCGCGCGCGAGCTCGACATGGTCCTCTCCATCGGACAAATCAAGAGCGGCGAATACAAGGCCGCCGAGCGCACCATCCGCGGCGCTGCCGAAGTCGCCCACGACAAGGGAGCCATCCTCAAGGTCATCCTCGAAACCTGCCTCCTCACCGTCGAAGAAAAACTCCGCGCCTCGGAAATCGCCATCCACGCCGGTGCCGACTTCCTCAAAACCTCCACCGGCTTCTCCTCCGCCGGCGCTACCGTAGCCGACGTAGCCCTCCTCCGCGGAGTCTCCGGAGCCCGCGCCGGCGTCAAAGCCTCAGGCGGCATCCGCACCCTCGCCGACGTCAAAGCACTCCTCGAAGCCGGCGCAAACCGCATCGGCGCATCCGCCTCCGTCTCCATCCTCAAAGAACTCAGCGCGGAATAACCAGCCCCCATCCCCGCTTTCTTACAGAGGGGGTTGCGCGCGATTGCCGAAGGCGTCGTAGCTCCATCCGCTGGCGATGCCGGCGAAATAGTTGCTGATATTGGTCGGCTGCGAAACAGGGGCCTGCGCCCCGGTGAGCCGGTTCAAGCTGTCGTAGCTGTAGTTCCACTGGCCCATGATGGAGTCGAGTGCGGTGAGCAGGTTGCCATTGGCATCATAACCGCCGGCCAGCGGCATGACATAGCTGTAAATCGCGCCGGTCTGGTTGACGCCGCCGTTCATGTTGGAGTCGGTCGCCGCGAAGGAAGCGCTCGCGAAGTCCGCCGTGTCCCAGGTGACGGTTTCGGTAGGCTGCCAGTCGGCCGCGGTGGTTGGGGCTTAGCGGACTTTGTCTGCGGGGCTTGGAGTCGCTACCTCCGATCACCGGTTCCCAAAGGCGAGGGACCGGTGGCACCCTCACCATGAGAAAAAAAGACTTCCGAGACCGGGGCCACCCGCCACCACGAAGGAATTGTTTAGCGATCCCGGTTCTTCATTAGTGCACTTGCAGCGGAGCCTGCGTATTCCGGAGCATCTTCACCGTGTCGATCATCTGCGTTATAAAGGTCATCCAAACTTTGCAAATAGTAATCAATCGGCTTTGACCATTTCGGAGAATTTGGTTCTTTCACTCGACAAGAAATAAATCCCTCGATAAAACCGCGACGGGCAAACTCATTGTGAGATCTCCAAAATTCATCGCCGTAACGCGTTTTAGATTCGAGAATCTTTCGCGATCCTTCTCTCTTTCCGAAATGTTCAAATACACTCTGAACCGGTGTCGTCAGCTGAGTAGAGGAAGTCAGATAATAGCTGCTGATTTTCTTGCCGTAGGTGATCCATGTATCGTCGAACAATAAACCTGGCTTCCGATCAAATGTTAGGCAGTCATCAAGGGCATAAAGAAAACCAGTTCTCTCATCCGCGCTGGCGTTTTGCCACCAACTTCCGGCGAAGCTCTGCTGCTCATTCATTGATCTCGTATCTTGGCAAAAGCTATTGGTCGAGAGCATGAAAAAGACGAATAGTGTTTGCAATGCGACGCATACTTTCAACTTCGATTTACCTTCCGGTATAGACATAAACTTGCACCTGTCCTCTCTTGGTTCCACCAAATGCGTATCTAAATCCCATTGATCCATTTCCAGTCGAGCCGCCAACCTGTGCGACCGTGGGATTCGTTGCTCCGTGTGTATTGCCAGGATCGGCCATCACGGTAACAGTATGACCCTCCCGTTTGGGATTTGGATTTGTCCAACCGATTACCGTTAATCGGCCCTGATTCGCGCTTTGCTGGGCCGATGCGAGATCACTAAGGTGCCAACCTGAACCTGGAGTCGCAGATGCTCGAGCTAGATTTGCCACCTGTTGATTGGCAACGTAAAAACCGCCGTTGCTTGGCCCCAACGGAGCTGTATTTGCACCAACGGCATGTGCAATCTGACATGTGGCCTCGCTGCAATGCGACGGATGACCATGTGCCCCTGGTTGAAGATTGGGGTCTCCCATTGCCGAGTTCTGTGCATCAGTGAGTTGTCCCGGCGAATTAACTTGCTGCTGCTGTTGCTGCTGTTGTTGCGGTCGCGACGCACAAAAGCTCGAAACCCCAAAGCCGCACACTTTTTGCTTCAACCAGTCGGAAAGACCTGCATGTCCATCAGGGTCCACCCTATCCATTGGATTGTTCAACACATAGGCGTACAGGTTGAGCGATTGTGGATCATCGAGTTTGGCGTATGGCACAGGTTCTTCCTTCGCGCTCCAGTCCGGGCTCATGAAGCGGCCGAAGCCGGAGGCATAGTACCGTGCCTCGAAGTAATCGTTGCCCGATTCGGCGTCGTGTTCCTTTCCAGTGTAGTGCTGCTCGGTAGCGTCGACGCATTGGGGCAGGGCTGTTGGCGCGTAGCTGCTGAGCCCATTCCCATACGGCAGGCTGCGGTAGCCGCTTTCGCAGGAGAGCGCAGCGTTGATCTCGACGCGCTTTGTCCCCAGCCAGTCGGTAAAGTCGAAGTAGGTTCCGGTCGTGTTGTAGGTGGCCAGCAGTTTGCCCGCAGCGAAGACGTTCGAGTGTGTCCAGGTGGAAGTCGTGCCGGAGACGGCGAATTCGCCAATCTGCTCGCCGCCGGGGCCGAGCGTCCAACTTTAGTTGATGGCGAAGCCGTTGCTGGCGAAGTTGCATGTGGAGGCGGTCAGCCCTCCCTTGGCCACGCGGATGCACCCCTCCTTCAGCAACCAGAAATTTATCATCAGAGTCGCCGCAATTCATTGCCTACAATTAAACCCAAAACGCGCACAATCAAATGATGAGGTGAATCCGATGCAAACCCCATCCAGCGCAGCCCGATCCAGCGAAAACGAGAAGCGAGAAGCCAAAAGATCATGAAAACGCCCAAAATTACACTTCGTTCACTTTTGTTTCGCTTTTTGGTATAGAAGATAAATGCAATCAACAACTTAACTTTTCAGTTTCGCTTGTAAAGTAGCCAAAAAGGCACTTTTGGGGTCCCCCCGCCCAGCCCACCGCAGACCATCCTCCTGCCGTCAACCAAAGCTCAAAGAAAACACCCCACCCGCACCTCGCTTACAATCATCTTCAATGCCTCACGACGATTCCCCACCTTCCGCACTCGCACACATCGTGCCTCCCCTCCGCCCTGAGCCGGAGATGGAAGGAGACTATCGCCCCGCCGGCGCCAACTACCTCGAGCCCCTCAACGCACGCATCGAGACCTCCGACCTCAATTACCTCCTCCGCCTCACCGAGGCCCTCAACACCACGCTTGACCTCCGCACCCTGCTCAACCGCACCGCGGAGCTCGTCCGAGCCGCCATCCCCTATCGCATCTTCGCCATCTTCCTCCTCGACGAACACTCCCAGGAACTCCGCATGAGGTTCCAGATCGGCCACACCCGCGAGGCCGAGCGCATCCGCATCAAGGTCGGCGCCGGCATCGTCGGCCGCGTCGCAGCCAGCCGCCAGGCCCTGCTCCTCAACGACGTCTGCGACTCAGCCAACCCCGACACCGCCCACTACATCTCCGCCAACCCCGCTGTACGCAGCGAACTCGCCGTCCCCCTCATCAACAAGAACAAGGTCATCGGCGTCCTCGACATCGAGAGCGAGCAGGTTGGCTACTTCCGCCGCGAACACCTCCACCTGCTCGAAATGACCGCCTCCCGCATCGGCCAGGCCATCCAGAACGCCCGCCTCTATGCCCGCGTCACGCGCCAGGCACAGGCACTCACAGTCCTCAACGAAATCGCCACCGAGCTCACCTCCATCCTCGACCTCGATCAGCTCTTCGAGCGCATCGGCCAGCTTCTCCGCCGCCTCATCGACTTCCAGATGTTCACCATCATGCTCCTCGACCGCTCCGGACAGCGCCTCGTCACCCGCTACAACTGGCGCTTCGGTCAGGCCAGCACTCCCACCCGCGTCATTCCCATTGACACCGGTCTGGTAGGCGCAGCCATCCGCGAGTGGCGCATCATCAACGTCCCCGACGTCCGCAAAGACCCCCGCTACCACCTCATCAATCCTGAAACCCGCTCCGAAATGGTCGTCCCCCTCTTTTACAAAAACCGCATCATCGGCGTCCTCGACCTCGAACATACCCGCACCTCCTACTTCCACGAACGACACGAGAAAACCCTCACCACCCTCGCCGCACAGGTGGCCATCTCCATTGAGAATGCCCGCCTCTACCAGCAGGTTCTGCACCACGAGCAGCAGCTCGACCGCGACCTCTCCATGGCCCGCCAGGTCCAGCTCCGCCTCTTGCCTTCCACCTGCCCCGTCCACATCAATGGCGAGTTCGCCGCACGCTTCCTCGCCGCCCGCACCATCGGCGGAGACCTATACGACTTCGTCCCCTACGACGACAACCGCACCGCCATCGTCGTCGGCGACGTCAGCGGCAAGGCAGCTCCCGCTGCCCTCTTCGCCGCACTCGTCAGCGGCATCATGCGCTCCGCGGCCATGCACCGCCCCTCGCCTGCGGAAATGCTGACCCTCCTCAATGAGGCTCTGCAGGAGCGCAAACTCGAATCCCAGTACGTCACCATGCTCTTCTGCATCTGGAACGACCGCGAACGCACCCTCCAGGTCGCCAACGCCGGCGGAGTCCCACCCATCTTCTGCCGCGCCGGTCAGGTCACCACCCTCACCGCCGAAGGCTTCCCCCTCGGCATGTTCCCCGACGCTCACTACGAAGAGTTCACCATCACCACCGAACCCGGCGACGCCTTCGTTTTCGTCTCCGACGGCATCACCGACGCCGAAAGCAAATCCGGCGACATGTATGGCTCCGATCGGCTAACCAGCGTCCTCTGCGGCCATCGCACCCTGCCCGCCAATGAAATCGCCGACACCATCTTTTCCGACGTCGCCCGCTTCCAGGGCGGAAAAGACCGATTCGATGACGAAACCATCCTCGTCCTCCGCGTTCGTTAGCCCCGCCCAACATCCCGGCTCGTGACCTATCCCCCGCATCCCTCCAGTAAACTGGTTAACGAAACCCAGTTTTCGGAGACCCCGTGACCACCGTTCATCAGCAGCGCCTCATCCGTCCCGCAAAAAACATCTTCGGCAGCCTCCGCCTTCCTGGCGACAAATCCATCAGCCACCGCTACGGCATGTTGGCCGCCTTCGCCGCAGGAACCTCCCGCTTCACCAACTTCTCCACCGGTGCCGACTGCGCCTCCACCTTAAGCTGCATGAGCTCCCTCGGCGCCAGCGTCCGCCGGCTTGAAGACGGTTCCATTGAGGTCACCGGGGTGGGCGGCCGCGTCAATCAGCCCTCTGGCCCGCTCGACTGCGGCAACTCCGGCTCCACCATGCGCATGATGAGCGGCCTGCTGGCCGCACAGCAGGGCGAATTCACCCTCATCGGCGATGCCTCGCTCTCCCGCCGTCCCATGGAGCGCATCCGCAAGCCCCTCGAAACCATGGGCGCGCGCCTCACCCTCACCGAAGGCCATGCCCCGCTCACCGTAGACGGCGGCGATCTCCTGGCCATCGACTACACCACCCCTGTCCCCAGCGCCCAGGTCAAGACATGCGTCCTGCTCGCCGGCCTGCAAACCGCCGGCACCACCACTGTCCGTGAAGCCATCCGCACCCGCGACCACTCCGAGCTCGCCCTCCGCGCCTTCGGGGCCAACGTTCAGCGCACCCTCGATTCCGTTTCCATCTCCGGCCCGCAAACCCTTACCGCTATCAACGCCGCCGTCCCCGGGGACATCTCTTCCGCCGCCTTTTTCCTCGCCGCCGCCTCGCTCTTCCCAGGCTCCTCGCTCATGCTCGACTCGCTTGGCCTCAACCCCACACGCGCCGCCCTGCTCGATGTCCTCACCAGCTTCGGCGCGCAAATTTCCGTACTCAATCTTGAAGAGAAGAACGCTGAGCTCGTCGGATCAGTCCAAATCACCGCGCCTGCCTCCGGCCTCGGCTCCACCAGCATCTCCGGCGCCGTCGCCGCCCAGCTCATCGACGAACTCCCCGTCCTCGCCGCCATCGCGCCCTACTCTACCGGAGGCATCCGCATCCGCGACGCCAAAGAGCTCCGCGTCAAGGAGTCCGACCGCATCGCTCTCGTCGTCAAAAACCTCCGCGCCATGGGCGCCGAAGTCACCGAATACGAAGACGGCATGGACGTACCAGGCGGCCAAGCCCTCCACGGTGCCACCATCGACTCCGGTCACGACCACCGCATCGCCATGGCCTTCGCCGTTGCCGCCCTCCGCGCCACCGGTGACACACTCATTGACGGCTCCGAAGCCGCAGCCATCAGCTTCCCAGAGTTCTTCGATCTGCTCAACCTCGTCGCCGAGCGATAAGCCAAAACCAACCGCACACGCAAAAAGGCCCGGTAACCGTCAGTTACCGGGCCTTACCTTTTTGCCGTTCTTCTACTGCTGCTGCTGTCCAGCTGGCGCAAGCGAGGGCTCCTTGCCCGGCTCAGCGGGTGCCAACCCCGGCACCACAGGCTGGTCTTTCACCACACCAGCCGCCGCATCACCCAGGCTGATCCCATAGTGCTGCAACGTCGTCGCCAGCAGCTGGTAAAGCGCTGCGCGGTCACGGGCATAAGCTGCCTTCGCCGCAATCAGGTTGTCTTCCGCCACTGCCAGGTTGCGCGACTGCTGCAGCACCAGCGCCGTCGTCGATGCGCCTAGGTGCAGCTTCTTCTGCTCCGCGTCCAGGCTCTGCGCGTTGTACCGCTGGCTCGCTTCCGCCGCCAGCACCTGCGCACGGTCGTTCGTCAGCGCGTATTGCTGGTTGACTACCTGCATCCGAATCTCCGTTTGCAGTTGCTCCAGCCTCAACTGCGCCTGCCGATACTCAATCACGGACCGCGCCTGCAACGCATGTCCCGTGCGATTGCTCAGCGGAATCGTCAAGTTGAAACCAATACCCTTGTCCGGCGCCGAGTTGTTGAAGGTATTCTCAAAGGCCGAACCATAACCCGTGCTCGGGAACGTCCCGCTGCAGAACGTCGTGCACTGCGGGTTTTGGGAGCCGGCAATGCCCTGCCCGCCCAGATACCCGTATGCATCAAAAACCGGCAGCAGCGCATTCTTCGCGCCCTTCAGCGTGATCTCGTCCTTCTTCAGCGCCAGCACTGCCTGCTCCAGCTCTGGACGCTGCTGGAACGCCAGCGTCACCAGCTCATCCGAGCTCTGCTTCTCTTCCGGCAGCTCTTCCAGGCTCACCCGATCCGTCGGAACAATCCTCGCAGCTATCAGCGCTGGATCGCTCAGATTCCGCGCAATCGCCTGCTTCATTATCAACTGCTGGTAGTTCAGGTTGCTCTGCGAACTGATCAGCGCCTGCTTGTCCGTCGCCATCGCAGACTCAGCCGTTACCACATCCAGCGGAGCCATCGTGCCAATCTCCAGCTGCTTCTGGTCGTCTCCGTAGACCTTCGTGGACTGCTCCAGCGCCCGCTCCTTCGACTGCAAATCCTCGTAACTGCTCACCAGCGCCCAGTAGATATTCTCAATCTGGTTCACCGTGTACAGAATCTGCTGCCGGAATCCCGAGTCCGTGATCCGGCGATCATAGATCGCTTCCTGCATCAGCCGCTTGTTCACCCATATTCCGGCGCCCTGCAGCAAGTGCTGCGTCACCGTCGCCTTGTAGCTCGTAAAAAGCTCTGGGCTGAACGTTGAAACCGAATTCGACGTCGTCGCGTACGTGTTGCTGAACGTAACCTGCGCCTGTGTACCAGTCACAAATCCCTGGTTGTAAGTAAAGTTGTACTGGTTGGTCGAGCTCGTTCCGCCGGAGAAGAAGCTTGTGCTCGGCGACCGCTGACGGTCAAATGAAATCGCCCCGGTCACCACCGGATCCAGGTTCTCAGGCGCCGGTCCTGCACCGTCCGCGGAAAGCGTCAAGCCCGCCGCACCGCTCGAGGCGCTGTTCGAGCTCCCGCCCGGTCCCCCGCCACTCGCCGTTAGCGTCTGTGACGCACCACCCAGTGTATTGGTCACCAGCGACGAAGGGGCGCCAAACAGGCTCGCTCCAGACTTCGCTCGCAGAATATCCGTGTCCGCAATGTCCAGGTTGTAACGCGCAATCGCCAGATCGTAGTTATTCTCCAGCGCCAGCGTCAACGCATCGCTCAGGCTCAGGTAGATCTTCCCGTTCTTCACCAGGTCCGTCAGCCGCACCGAATTCATGAAGCTGGCCTTCGCCACTTCCGTCCCGGTGTAGACCTTCAGCGGATTCGGCAGTAAATGCGCCGCCTTGCTGTAGTCCCGCACCGTATCCCGCAGATACAAGGGCTCCGTGCTCACCGGCACTGGGGCCGCCGGCAACTCCGTCAGCACGTTGTTGCCCGCCTGAGGGGCTGTCTGCTGCGCCAGCGTCGGCGGCACCAGGGTGGTCAAGCTCAGCATCACTACTGCCGCAGCCCGCAGCCTGTCTCCCGTTCGACCCGCTTTACCGGCTCGCTCTCCGTTGCCCTGCGCAATACCATTCCCGTTCGAAAGCATGCATTCTCTCCACTGAAGTAAAAAAACTGGCCTCTACTCGGTCTTCAATCCTGAGGCGTTGCAACATTTCTTCCTAAAAGACGCGGCACAAGCACCGACAGACGCACTATTCTGCCCTCTTCGAGCCACAATTCCAAACACAGGTCTGAAACCGAAATCTCTTCTCCGCACTGAATACGTCTGCCACTCACATTTCGTTCCCGCCAACTGTATCAGCCGCCGAAAACCCCTCAAAAACAGGCACAGCCAGAAAACCTGAGTATATCCCAGCCATCGTCCAACTCCCCGCAACCCACCCTCATCGGCTAAGCTGAAATCGAACACACCACATCCTGGCCGCACCTGCAAGCATTTCCTCAACCATGGGCAACTGGAAACTCACTCTCGCGTACGACGGAACCACCTTCCATGGATGGCAGGTTCAGCCCGGCCTCCAAACCGTCCAGGGCAATCTCCAGGCAGCACTCGCCCGTATCACCGGCGAATCCCTCCTGCCCCAGGGGTCAGGTCGCACCGACTCCGGCGTTCACGCCCTTGGCCAGGTCGCCAGCTTCCAGCTCCAGGCTCCCATCCCCGCCGAAAACCTCCAGCGCGCGCTCAACCGCACCCTGCCCCCGGCCATCCGAGTCCTTTCCGCACAGCTGGTCCTGGACTCCTTCCACGCCCGCCACGGAGCCACCGCAAAAACCTACGAGTACCGCATCTTCCGCGGCGAACTCTGTTCCCCATTCCTCGCACCGTACATCCACCCCTGCCGCTGGCCTCTGAACATGGACCTCCTCCATCAATCCGCCGCTCAGGTCCTCGGCGAGCACGACTTCCTCTCTCTCGCCGCCTCTGACGCCGACCTCCAGTCCCGCTCCGAAGAAACCGAGCCACGCTCCACCATCCGCTCTATCTTTTCCAACTCCTGGACCGAGGAACCCGGCGACCTGCTCCTCTACCGCGTCCGCGGCAACGGATTCCTCCATCATATGGTCCGCAATCTCGTCGGAACCATGCTCGAAATTGCCCGAGGACAGTTCCCTCCCGGCTCCATGACCACCATTCTCGCCGCCCGCTCCCGCTCCGCCGCAGGCCCCACCGCTCCCGCCAAAGGACTCTTCCTCCACTCCGTAGAGTACAGCGAATAATTCTGATTCCCGCAATCCATTCAGTGATATAACGAGGCCAGGAGATGCGTGCCCATGCCATGTCCCGTCGTTCATTTTGAAATCGGCTGCCGCGACCGTGACAAATCCGCCAGCTTCTACGCCCACCTCTTCGACTGGCAGATGACTCCCGGCGATATGGCCACCCAAATCCAGACAGATCCCGGCAACCCGGTCACTGGACACATCGTCGCCCTTGGCCATGAGCCATTCCACTACACCAATTTCTATGTCGAAGTCAGCGACCTGGCCGCCTACCTCGCCAAGGCCGCCGCACTCGGCGGCAGCACCCTCATCCCTCCCATCCCGCTGCCCAACGGCGACAGCTTCGCATGGCTCTCCGACCCTGACGGCAACACCGTCGGACTTTTGCAGCGCGCAAAACCCTGATTCCCTTCGGCGAAGCGAAAATCACCTGCTACGCTAAAGGCAAACCATGGCCAACCGCCTACGCAACTCCGCCTTCGCCCGTGTTACCGCGCTCGCGGAAATGCGTCCCCTCCACGAGGCTTTCCGCTGGATTCATCTCAACGACCAGCTCCTCATGCGTCGCCAAATCGAGCTCGTCGCCATTCCCGCTCCCCCCTTTGGTGAGGCCGCCCGCTCCCTCTGGATCGCCGAGCGATTTCGCGTCGCCGGCCTCAGCCCTGTCTTCACCGACGACCTCGGCAACGTTTCAGCCATCCTCCCCAATTCTCAGCCCCTCAGCTCCAACGGCCCCGTCATCCTGCTCTCCGCCCACCTCGACACCGTATTCCCCATCGAAACGCCCATCCACCCCACCCTCCGCGAAGAACGCCTCGAAGCTCCCGGAGCCTGTGACAACGCAGCTGGCGTCATCGGCATGTTGGCCATCGCTCACGCTCTAACCCATGCCGCCATACGCCTCCCAGCCACCCTCATCTTCGTCGGCAACGTCGGCGAAGAGGGCGAAGGCGACCTGCGTGGTGTACGTCACCTCTACCAGACAGCCTCGTTCGCCTCCCGCGTCGCCGCACACATCGTCCTCGACGGCGCAGGCCACGAAGCCGCCGTCACCCAGGCCCTCGGCAGCAAGCGATTTCAAATCAATATCTCCGGCCCCGGAGGACACAGCTTCACCGACGCCGGAACGCCCAACCCCATTGCCGCCCTCGCTACTGCCCTGGCATCGCTCGCCAACACTTCCCTGCCCGACGATCCCCGCACCACCATGAACTTCGGCACCATCTCCGGCGGTACCAGCGTCAACTCCATCCCCGAGCTCGCCGTCGCAGCCGTCGACTTCCGCTCCACCGATCTCCGCGAGCTCGTCCGCCTTGAAGTCGCCCTCCATCGCGCCGTGGAAGACGCCATCGAAGCCGCCAATCTCCGCACCGCAACCAAGAGCAAATCCCGCGAAGCCAACGGACGCGGACCCCTCAACTACCACATCGACACCATCGGCGATCGACCCGCCGCAGAGCTCCCCGGCCACTCCCCGCTGCTGGAAACCCTGCGTGCCGTCGACCGTCACCTGGGCCTCCGCACAGACCTCCGCATCGGCTCAACCGACGCCAATCTACCGCTCTCCCTTGGCATTCCCGCCGTTTCGCTCGGCGCCGGCGGCGATGGCGGCGGAGCTCACACCCAGGCTGAGTGGTACTCCGCCGTCAACCGCGAACTCGGCCTTCGCCGCGTCCTGCTCCTCACCCTGGCCATGGTCGAGTGGGCTTCCCGTCCGCCCGTCGAAGAAGACTAGGGCCTGTTCTCCCTGGAACAAATCTATCCACGCATCCGCGGATTCACCAGACGGTACGTCAGATCCGTCAGCAGATTCACCAGCACATACGTCAGCCCGATCGCCAGCAGACATCCCTGCACCAGCGCATAATCCCGCCCGGAAATAGCCGTAACTGCCAGCCGTCCCAAACCCGGCCAGCTGAACAGCGTCTCCGTCACAATCGCTCCCGCCAGCAACGCCCCAAACTGCAACCCCACCACCGTCACAATCGGCACCAGCGCGTTCGGCAGCGCATGGCCATACACCACCCGCCGTTCCGTTAGCCCTTTCGCCCGCGCCGTGCGTATATAGTCCTGATTCAGCTCTTCCAGCATCGCCGTCCGCACCATCCGCGTCAGAATCGCAGCCAGCGACAGCCCCATAGCCACAGACGGAAGCACCAGATAAGGCCACCCGTCCAGCGTAAAAAATCCCAGAAATCCCGCCGCCGTCCCCGCGCCCGAAACCGGCAGCCATCCCAGCCGTATCGAAAACACCAGAATCAGCATCGGCCCCAGCGCAAACGCCGGCACTGAAAGCCCCATCAGCGAACCCACTCCCAGCACCTGATCCACCCACCGCCCCCGGTGCACGCTCGCCATCACCCCCGCCGGAATCGCCACCATCAAACCCAGCAGCAGCGCCGTCAACGTCAGCTCCACCGTATACGGATACCGCGTCGAAATCAGGTGTGCCACCGTGTCATTCAGCCGGATAGACCGCCCAAGATCCCCATGCAGCACATCCCGCCAGTAGTGCAGGTATTGGATGTGCAAAGGCAAATCCAACTCCAACTGGTGCCGAAGCTTCGACACGTCACCGGCAGTCGCGCCCTCCCCCAGCATCAACTGCACCGGATCCCCAGGCACCAGGTGAATCAGCAGAAACACCAGCGACACCACCAGCCACACCACCGGCAGCGTCAAGGCAACGCGCGTAAGAATCTGCTTCATCAGTAGCAGGTTAGCAGGGTTGCAAACCTCCGCCTAGTTAGCTAACATTCCCCTAGCACCATTAGGAGCGGTCATGACTGAAGCCACCATGTTCGAGGCCAAAACCCAGCTTTCCCAACTGGTAAAGCGCGCCCTGAACGGCGAAAAAATCGTCCTCACCACCGGCCGAAACCGGACGCCGATCGCCGAAATCGTTGCGCTCAAACCCGCCCGAGAGCGCTCCTTCGACCTCTTTCCCCATCCCAACTTCGATATACCCGCCGACTTCGACGACCTTCCCGAAACCGAACTGAGCGCCTGGCGCGGAGACAGCGAGTGAGAATCCTCCTCGACACCCACTACGTCCTCTGGTCCGCCATCAACTCAACCCGCATGGAGCCATGGGCCAGAAATCTCATCGCCGACCTCAACAACGAAATCCTGGTCTCTGCGGCATCCATCTATGAAATCAGCCTCAAAGTCAGGCTCGGCAAACTTCCCGAAGCGGTTGAGTTTGAAAGCGATCTCATCCTCAACATCGAAAACCGCCTCGGATACACGCTTCTCCCCCTCGATCCTGCATCCATGATGCGCGCCGCGCGATTCGAGCCTTCCCACGCCGACCCCTTTGATCGCATGATTGCCGCGCAAAGCATCCAGAACAATCTGCCGATCCTCAGTACAGATGCCCGCCTCGACGCCTTCGGTGTCCGCCGTCTCAAGAAGCCCGCTGCCGGCCCATTTCCAGCGCGTTGACCCTCCGTTATTCCTCCTACACCTCCACCGGCTCCACCCGTATCCGCGCAATCCGCCGCCCATCCATCTCCGTCACCGTCATCTTCCGCCCCTCATACTCAATCCACTCTCCACCCCGCGGAATATGCCCCAGCCGCATCAACACAAACCCCGCAAGCGTCTCGACTCCACCATCCCGCGGCAAGCTCCACTGCATCTGCGTCTCCAGGTCCCGCAGATTCACCGATCCCTCCAGCAGCAGCGCACCACTGGCCGTCGTCAGCACCGGTCGCGCCGGGTCGTCAAACTCGTCATGCAGCTCGCCCGTCAGCTGCTCAATCGCGTCCTCCACCGTCACCAAGCCCACCGTCGATCCATACTCGTCCACTACAATTGCCATCTGCCGCCGCCGCCGCTGCAAATCCTGGATCAGATCCAACACCGTTTTCGTCTCCGGAACCATCAGCACATCCCGCATCAACTGGCTCAGTCGCATCTCCACAATCGGCGCCGCGGCGGCCCGTGTTCCTGCCGTTCTCCGAAAGTGCATCAGTCGCGCCAAGTCCTTCGCATACACCACACCAATAATGTGCTCCGGCCCTCGCGTCTCGTCATACACCGGCACTCGCGAATGCTGGTGGTCAATCACCTGCGCGCTCGCTTCCTCGATCAGCATGTCCGACGGCAACGCGATGATCTTCTGCCGCGGCGTCATAATCTCCCTCAATGGCAGCTCATCCAGCTCCAGCGCACGGTGGATCAGCCGTTCCTGAAACGCCGGCACCACCCCCATCTCACGCGCCGCAGTCGTAATCAATTTCAGCTCTTCCGGAGAATGAACCTGCGCCTCGTGCGTCATCGGCGCTCCAAACAGCATCAGCACCAGGCGCGCCGAGTTCTTCAGCAGCCGCACAGCCGGCCGCGTCACAGTGATAAACACAATCATCGGCCCGGCTACCGCAATCGCCATCTGCTCCACGCGCCGCAGCGCCAGCGACTTCGGCACCAACTCTCCCAGCAGAACATGCAGGTACGTGATCAGCGCAAAACCCAGGGTCACCGCGGCCAGGTGCGCATAAATCACCGCGTGTGGCAGTCCCACCAGCATCGGCAGAAAGATCTCCGCCGCAACCGGCTCGCCAATCCACCCCAGCGCCAGCGAGCACAACGTCACCCCCAGCTGCACTGCCGGCAAAAAACTGTCCAGGTTCTGCCGCAGTCGGCGAACTGCTGTCGCCCCCGGAACCCCCGCCGCGATCAGCTGCTCAATCCGCGTATCCCGCAGCGAGACCAGCGCAAACTCCGCAGCCACAAAAAAGGCATTGGCCAATATAAGTAGGGCCACAGCGACGAACTGGAGCAGTGGAAGGCCTTGCATCTGGCTGTGAGTGTATCAGGATGCCGCCTTTCCGGCCGACGGGAACAAACTTCCCCCCTCATGCGTATGGCTATGGGAAGGCCCGGCGACTAAGCTCGGTCGGCAACAAATCTCATCATTTGCATGGAGGGTGGCTGTGGCTGCTGGTAAAAAGCGAGGAAAGCTCTGGCTGTGGGTTGGCGGGCTCGTCCTGTTGGTAGTCGTTGGCCTGGGCTTTGCCCTCACCCGTCTTGCCTCGGGCTCCAAGATCGACCCCAATAAAATTGCCAAAGTCACCCGCGGAGACGTCGCTCGCAGTGTCGTCGCCACCGGAAAAATCACACCCATCACCCAGGTCGAGGTCAAATCCAAGGCCTCCGGCATCGTCGAAAAGCTCTACGTCGACATCAATGCCGTCGTCAAAAAGGGCCAACCCCTCGCCCAGCTTGACCAACAGGAAATCGTCGCTCAGGTCGCCGCCCAGCGCGCCCAGCTCTCTTCCGCCCAGGCCAACGTCGGCACTTATGAGGCCAACCTCGACCAGGACAAGGTCAACGCCGCTGCCCCCGACCTGCCCATGTACAAGGCCACGCTCGACCGTAACCTCGCCATGCTGAAGGATGGCATCGTAAGCCACCAGACGGTCGACGACGCCAACCGCGACTACCTCGCCGCGCTCACCCGACGCGACTCCGCAAAGGCGCAAATCGGCGTCGATCAGGCCAAGCTAAGGCAGGCCAAGGCACAGGTCGCCCAATCCCAGGCCACGCTCGACCAGCTCCTCGAACAGCTCAGCTACACCACCATCGTCGCACCCATGGACGGCGTCGTCCTCAGCCGCGATGTCGAAATCGGCGATGCCGTCTCCTCCATCCTCGTCCTCGGCTCCACCGCCACCCTCGTCATGACCGTCGGAGACACCACCGAGGTCTACGTCAAAGGCAAAGTCGACGAGGCCGACATCGCCCACGTATACCTCGGCCAGCCTGCCCGCATCAAGGTCGAAAGCTTCCGCGACCGCTACTTCCAGGGCAAGGTCACCAAAATCTCCCCCATGGGCGTCGAAAAGGACAACGTCACCACCTTTGAGGTCCGCGTCTCCATCAACAATCCCAACGGCGAACTCAAGGCCCAAATGACCGCCAACGCCGAAATCCTCCTCGACGAGCACAAAGGTGTCCTCACCGTACCGGAAAACGCCGTCATCTATGACAACCAGAAGAGCGCCACCGTCGAAATCCCCGACAAGAGCCAGAAGGAAGGCAAGCGCAAGGTCCCCGTCACCGTAGGCCTCTCCAACGGCTCCGTCACCGAAATCCTCTCCGGCCTCAAGGAAGGCGACTCAGTCGTCCTGCAATAATTACCACCGCACCGCGAAGTCAACGGCTTTAGGAGCAAACATGAAATCCCTCACCCTCGCTGCAATCGTCCTCGCCACCCTCGCCGCGGCCACTGTGCCCGCTCAGGCCACGGAAGCTCGCTTCGAAAAGACCCTGTCCATCAGCGGCCGGGCCACCCTCCATGTTGAAACCGGCTCCGGAAACGTCCACCTCACCGTCGGCCCCAGCAACCACATCCACATCGTCGGACACGTCAAGACCAGCGGTGCATGCCTCTTCTGCCCCGGCACCGCCCACAACGATGAGCGCGTCAAGCAGATCGCTGCCAATCCCCCCATCGAGCAAACTGGCTCCATCATTCGCGTCGGCGCCCACCTCGGTAACCTCAACAACATCAGCATCGACTACGACATTGAAGCCCCCGCCGATGCCTACCTCGACGTCTCCTCCGGCTCCGGTGACATCACCGACGACGGTGTCGGCTCCAACGCCAAAATCGGCACCGGCTCCGGCAATATCCACGCCAACGGCCTCAGCGAAGGCTTCTCCGTCGAAACCGGCTCTGGAGACATCGTCGCCGAAGCCCACGGCACTGGCGATGTCCGTGCCCACACCGGCTCCGGAAACATCGAACTCAAGGAAATCTCCGGCGGACTCCGCGCCCAGACCGGCTCCGGCGACATCAAGCTCAACGGTGAGCCCAAAGCAAGCTGGCGCGTCACCACCGGCTCCGGCAACGTCGAACTCTGGCCTGGCGGTGCCGGCATGGACCTCGACCTCTCCACCGGTTCCGGCGGAATTCACGTCGAAGGCCAGTCCACCGACTCCGACAAACACTCCCTCACCACCAAAGTTCACGGCGGCGGACCCACTGTCCGCATTGAAACCGGCTCCGGCGACGTCCGCATCCATTGATCTCCGGGTAACCTCCGCTCTGCGGAGCACTCCAATACCGCAAAGTTAACCACTGGGCGAGTCATTGAGGCGAGGCCGAAATTTGCTCCACGGGACTGGCCTCGCCATTTTTTCCGCCCATCGCCCGCACGAGTTGCTGCGGATGGACGAGTCCCACTTTCCCCGCTCACCCGCAACAACCCGCTTCATTTTGCTATCTCGTAAATAATTGAAACATCCGTCTCCACCTCAACAGGATCACCATTCAGCAGATACGGCTCCCACTTCCATTGCCGAACCGCGTCCAGCGCGCTCCGATCGTAGTCGTCCCGCAGGCTCTGTTTCACCTGGATGTTCTCCGGCTCCCCATCCTTGCCGATGATTACCGTCAGCACCACCTTGCCGTTGATCGTGTTCTTGTCCTGCTTCGCCTTCAACGGATACACCGGCTGGACCTTGTGCGCAATCTTCACATCATCCACCCCTACATGTCGCCGCTTCCCGCTTTCGCTCGCACCTGCCGCTGCGGGCCTGAAATCCATCCGCAAAGCCAGCGCCGAGGCGCAAGCCACCAGGCAAACCCCAACGCAGGCCACCACCACCACCCGCCGCACTCCAGCAACTTCCCTTCGTTTCGTCGTCAGGTTCATGACTCTCCTCTCAAAACTGTTGGCATCGAATATCCCGATGGCGTGAATCGTCCTGGCAGGCATCGGAACCACCAGCATCGATGCCAGCCGCAAAAGGGAACGGACATACCCGTCTCTTCCAGCCACCGCTGCAGCCGCAATCTCGTCGCACACCATCTCCCGGGTCTCAGCCAGCCGCGCCATCGTATAGCGCAGCGCTGGATGATACCCGGCCGGCAGCGTCAGCACCCCGTACAACAGATTCTTCGCAAAATCCCGCCGCGCAATATGCACCAACTCATGCGCCAGCACAGCCTGCAGGTCCCGCTCACTCACTCCCTCCAGAAAGCCCTCCGGCAGCAGCAGCACGCGGCGTCGAATTCCCACCGTGACCGGTCCAGCAATCGCCGACGAAATCAGAACCTGCACCCCCTCCGGGCAACTCCCCATCGCCGCTTCCACCACCCATGTAGCCTTCCCCGCCAATGGCTTGGCCCTACGCAGAATCCCACGTGTCTGCCATAGCCCCAGCACCAGCCGCGTCGCACTGTACACCACCACAGCGGCATAGCTCACCATCAGCGCCGACAGCAGCCACCCAGGCAGATTCAGCAACCCGGCTCCCAACACCCTGCCCGGCCCCAGCACAATGCGCGTCTGCTCCCCTGTCCCGCCGCTACCCAACCCGTTCCGCAGCAGCGCCTCCAACACGGCCCACCCACCGCGAACCACCGAGCCAAGGTCAATCTGGCACCCCGGCAACACCACCTCCACCACCACCGCACCAACCCACACTCGATGCTCCATCCGGGGCCCAACTGGCCGCACCAGTCGCGCCGCCACCCGTGCGGCCGCCAGCACCAGCGGAACCTGCCACAGCGAATTCAACACATAGGCCGCAACCCACATCTCCACTGCTTTCATTGGCCCCCCCCTTCCTCTTCCAGCCGCTTCGTCAGTTCCACAATCTTTTCCGCGTCAATCTGCCGCGTCTTGATCAGGCTCATCACCAGCTCCTCGCTCGAGCCGCCAAACATCCGGTTGATCAGATCCCGCACCGCACTTCCCGACGCAATCGCCTCCGTCACCGTCGCGCTGTACACAAAGGCTCGCCCTTTCAGCTTCCGCTTCAGCTTGCCCTTCCGCTCCAGAATGTTCAGCATCGTCTGCACCGTCGTGTACGCCAGCTCCTGCTCCAACCCCGCCTGCACCCCCGCCACATTGCTCGGCCCCAGCTTCCAGATCACCTGCATAATCTGCAACTCCAGCTTCGTCAGCGTCTCCGTCCCTGCCTCTTCCATGCCCATCCTCCTAATTGCTTAGTAGATTAACCTCACTTCCTCGCCCCGTCAACTAACTTCTTAGGACTTCCGCAGATTCTTCTCTCCCTCACCCAACAAAATCCTCTTGCCAAATCCGCCCCAGTTCCCTATTTTCTTTGTGAGATCAAAAGACTCCTCCCCGTCCCAACCTGTTATCAAACATCGCCTGACGTCCTACCCGTTTGCCGTCTCGCGCACGTCCCCGGAGAAAGGATGACCCACATGAGCCACGTCCGCCTCGTCGTCGGCACCCGCAAAGGAGCCTTCGTCCTCACCGCCGACGGAACCCGCAAAAACTGGTCCGTCTCCGGCCCCCACTTCGCCGGATGGGAAATCTACCACGTCAAAGGCTCCCCCGTTGATCCCAACCGCATCTACGCCTCCCAGTCTTCCGGCTGGTTCGGTCAACTCATCCAGCGCTCCGACGATGGCGGCGTCACCTGGAATCCCGTCGGCAACAAATTCCCCTACGACGGCGTCCCTGGCACTCACCAGTGGTATGACGGCACAGCCCACCCCTGGGACTTCAAGCGCGTCTGGCACCTCGAGCCCTCACTCACCTGCCCCGACACCGTTTACGCCGGCATTGAAGACGCCGCTCTTTTCCGCTCCGCCGATGCCGGCCAATCCTGGCAGGAGCTCTCCGGGCTCCGCCAGCACGGCACCGGCCCCCAGTGGCAACCCGGCGCAGGAGGCATGTGCCTCCACACCATCCTCCTCGACCCCATCAACCCGGACCGCATCTTCGTCGCCATCTCCGCCGCCGGAGCCTTCCGCACCGACGACGCCGGCCAATCCTGGACCCCCATCAACCGCGGCCTCTACTCCAAATACATCCCCAATCCCACCGCGGAAGTCGGCCACTGTGTCCATCACATCGTCATGCACCCCACCCGACCCTCAACCCTCTTCATGCAAAAGCATTGGGACGTCATGCGCACCGACGATGCCGGCGAAAACTGGACCCGCGTCTCCGGCGACCTCCCCACCGACTTCGGCTTCGCCATCGATGTCCACGCCCATCAGCCCGAAACCGTCTACGTTGTCCCCATCAAAAGCGACTCTGAGCACTTCCCCCTCGACGGCCGACTCCGCGTCTACCGCAGCCGGGTCGGCGGCAATGAGTGGGAACCCCTCACCAAGGGCCTGCCCCAGCAAAACTGCTACGTCAACGTCCTCCGCGACGCCATGGCCGTCGACCACCTCGACGAATGCGGCATCTACTTCGGCACCACCGGCGGTCAGGTCTACGCCTCCCCCGACGCTGGAGAATCCTGGCAGGCCATCGTCCACGACCTCCCACCGGTACTCTCCGTCGAGGTCCAGACTCTCACATGATCTCGCCCGCCATCCCGGTTCGCGTCGAACTTCCCGCACACCTGCGCCAGCTCGCCGGCGTCGGTCACGAGTTGCTCCTCGAACTCGGTCCGCCGGCCACACTCGCGAACCTTCTCGATGCCCTCGAGACTAGCTTCCCCCAGCTCCAGGGCACTATCCGAGACCACGCCACCGGCCAGCGCCGACCCTTTCTCCGCTTCTTCGCATGCCAGGAAGATATCTCCCATCTCCCCCTCGATACTCCATTGCCCCAGGCCGTCCTCGACGGCCGCGAACCCCTCCTCGTCATCGGCGCCATCGCCGGAGGATAATCTCTCAACATGGCTCTCTCGAAGCGGCGAAATACGCCCTCTACCCAGCGGCACTCGCTCTCGTTCTCACTTCTTTTCTCGCCTGCCACGCCGCTCAGCCCCCCGGCACCCAGGCCCGCGCCGCAGAGCTCATCCGCCTCCTCCACATCCAGCTACTCCCCAGAGAATCCGGCTACCTCGGCATCATCGGTGTCTCTGCCCAGCAGATCATCGTCGACGGCCGCCCCCTCGCAGTCCAAAGCCAGAACTACTACATGCTCACCGACGACCACCCCATCGACTACCTCCACCAGCTCGTTCCCGCTGACACCCACATCCTCATCGAAGGCGGCCCCGTCGACTACTACATCTTCCATCCCGACGGCCACGCCGAACTCCTCACCCTCGGCATGGATATAGCCCATGGCCAGCGTCCCGTCATCGCCGTCCCAGCGGGCTGCTGGAAGGCCCTCCGCCTCCGCCCCGGTGCCCACTACGCCCTCATGGCCAACACCCTCAGTCCGGAGTTCACCCCTGACCGCGTCCGCATCGGCGAGGGTGGTGCGTGGCTCCATCGCTTCACCGGAACCGCGCCCTGGGCCACAGCCGCCACGCTCCGCAACCTCATCGGCCCCAACTGGCAACCCTGACTCCACCCTGACCACACCGCCACTCTCCCGTAAACTGAAATCATGGTCCGCATCCTCCGCCCTCTTCCTGCTCATTCCGCACGCCTCCTCGTCCTTGACCTCGACGGAACCCTCGTCGACTCCCGCCAGGACCTCTGCAACAGCGTCAACGCCACCCTCAAAAGCTTCGGCCTGCCCGCACTCGAAGACTCCACCATCGCCAGCTACGTCGGCGACGGCGCTGCCGCTCTCATCCGCCGCGCCCTCAGCACACCCACCGAGGTCGCCGCCGGCGTAGACCCCAACGACGAAGCCTTCTTCCAACAAGCCTTCGAGTTCTTTCTCACCTGGTACCGCGCCCACAAACTCGACTTCACCTACGTCTACCCCGGCGTCCTTGACAGCCTCCACGCCCTCCGCCTGCTCCCCGACGGCACACCGCGCCCCATGGCCGTGCTCACCAACAAGCCCGTCGGCCCCGCCCGCGCCATCTGCCAGGCACTTGACCTCGCTCCTTACTTCTTCTCCATTTACGGCGGCGACAGCTTCCCCACCAAAAAGCCCGACCCCCAGGGTCTGCTCACCCTCATGCGCGAGGCCAACGTCGCCCCCCAGCAAACCGTCATGATCGGCGACAGCCACGTCGATGTCCAAACCGCCCGCAACGCCGGCACCTGGGTCCTCGGCTGCGGCTTCGGCCTCGCCCCAGACTCGCTCGCCCTCGCCGGTCCGGATATCTTCGTCGACCACGCCTCCGAATGGCCCCAGGCTCTCACCGCCGAATAGCCGCGTAACTTATTCATCCGCTTGAATGAGGGGTGCAATCCACTTCCCCAAAAAAACGCACGCAAAAAAAAGAAACATCCAAATCGAAAATCAAACCGTCTATTCCTATGTAAAACAATTTACTTCCCGCTATCATCTTTCTAAGGAGTACCGCTTTGCGTCGCATCTTCCGCCCAGCTTCCCTGCTCTTTTTCTGCGCCCTGGCCCTCCCCGCCATCGCCGCCGTTGCTCCCAGCCACACCGTCGACAACGCTGCTGCCGCCACAGACAGCACCCCTCCCGCCCTCCGCGGCATCGTCGCCGACCCCAGCGGTGCAATCGTCCCCAACGCTGAAATCGACCTCGTCGACGAAAAAGGCGCAGTCACCGAAGTCATCCACTCCGACGGCGAAGGCTTCTTCCAGATCACCGCCCCCACCCAGGGCAACTTCACCCTCGTCATCTCCGAGGCTGGCTTCCAGACCGTCCGCCAAACCGTCTCCCTCGCCAAACCCGTCATTGTCCCCATGCTCCACATCGTGCTGCCCATCTCCACCATGGCCACCACCATCAACGTCAACGCGGGCTCCAACGTCGACCTCACCGCTCCGGATTCCAACTCCGACACCTCCACCATGAGCGCAGAGGACCTCAAAGCCCTCCCCATCTTCGACAACGATTACGCCACCGCAATGAGCGCCTTCATGGACTCCAGCGCCACCGCCACCGGCGGAGCCGGCCTCATGGTCGACGGCGTCGAGGCCAACCACGCCACTGTCTCCGCCTCCGCCGTGCAGGAAGTCCGCATCAACCAGGACCCCTACTCCGCCCAGTACTACTGGCCAGGCCGCGGACAAATGGAGATCATCACCCGCTCCACCGCCGACAAGTACCATGGCCAGCTCAACTTCTTTTTCCGCGACTCACACCTCAATGCCCAGAACGACCTCGCCGCCACCAAGCCAGCCGAGCAGCGCCGCGTCTACGAGGGCCATACCACCGGCCCAATCCCCCACTCAAACAACAGCAGCTTCCTCGTCAGCTTCAATCGCGCTGAAGAAGACCTCGACTCCGTCGTCGTCGCCTCCATCGCCCCCACACCCACCAACCCAACCGGCTCATTCCAGTCCAACGTCCCGGCTCCCACCCGCGACACCGAGTTCAGTGCCCGTGTCGCCCACCAGTTCGGCGACAAACACAGCGTCTACGCCCAGTACGCCTACCAGACCTGGGCCGGCCAGAATCAGGGCGTCGGCGGACAAACCCTCGCCCAGGGCGGTTACAACGCTCACTATCACGAAGACGACGTCATCCTCCACGCCGACTCCACACTCGCACCCAACTGGCTGAACCAGCTCTCCGTCGTCCTCGAACACGCCCGCAATCAGAACAGCAACGCCGACGAAGCTCCCCGACTCAGTGTCTCCGGCGACTTCACCGCAGGCTCAGCGCAAAACGACTCCGTCTCCACCGAATACAACTTCCGCCTCAACGACACCATGAGCTGGACCTGGGGCCCGCACACCTTCAAACTCGGCGCCAACGTCCCCCACATGAGCCGACGCGTCCTCGACGACAACACCAACGCCCTCGGCACCTACACCTTCGCACCCACCTTCGCCCCCGACGGCGTCACTGTCCTCCAGAACGCTCTCCAGAACTACCAGGCCAACCTACCCGCCGAGTTCACCCAGAACACCGGCGTCTCCCGCTTCGTCTACCACCAGCAGGAGCTCGGCGCATTCGCCCAGGACCAGGTCAAGCTCAACGACCGATTCTCCATCACCCCCGGCCTCCGCTACGACTGGCAAAACTTCCTCGCCCAGGACCGGCTCACCTTCTCCCCCCGCCTTTCCTTCGCTTGGATCCTCAATTCCGACTCCAAAATGGTCGTCCGCGGCGGCGGTGGCATCTACTATGACCGCTTCGGCTCCGGCCCGCTCATTGACCTCGCCCGCTACCAACAGGCACTCCGCCGCGCCGTCACCGTCTCCCTTTCCCCCGCAGACGAACCGGACTCTGGCTGCGTCCCCATCACTGCCTGCATCTCCCTGACCGGCCAGCCGCCCTCCATCGCCCGCCTCCAGGACGGAGCCAAAGTCCCCTACCAAATCCAGTACGGCCTCTCCATCGAGCGCGGTTTCGGAAAATCCGGCGTCGGCTCCATCAGCTCGTACTCCGTCCGCGGCGTCGACAGCTTCCGCAGCGTCGACATCAACGCACCCACCCTGGCCTCCGGCTATACCCTCCGCCCCGACCCCTCCTACGGACGCATCCGGGAAATGCAACCCGCCGGAACTTTCCTCGGCTCCGGCCTCGACATCTCCTACCGCGGCGAACTCAACAAGTACTTCACCGGCTTCGGCCGCTACACCTGGTCCCACTTCGAATCCAACAACAACGGCATCGGCTGGTTCCCCCAGAATCAGCTTGACCCCAATGTCGAGTGGTCCAACGCCAGCTTTGACCGGCGCAACCGTCTCGGCATGTACGCCATCTTCAACCATGAAAGCGTCGCCAATCTCTCCCTAGGCATATTCGCAAACTCCGGCACCCCTTGGACCATCGTCACAGGTGCTGACCCCTACGGCGACGGCCTCTTCAACGCCCGCCCCTCAGGCATCGCACGCAACACTGAAAACCTGCCCAACTACGTCGACATGGACCTCCGCTGGGGACACGACTTCCACCTCACCCCCAGCAAGGAAGAGGAGTCCCCCAAGCTCGGCTTCTCCGCAGGAGCCTTCAATATCCTCAATCATGCCAACGGTACCGGCGTAGATCCGGTCCAATCCGCAAGCGACTTCGGTCAAGTCACCAGCGTCGCTCCTCCACGCAGAATTCAGCTCGCCATGCGCTTTGAATTCTAGTGCGATTCATCACGCGGGAATCAGGCCCACCACGAGGCCTTGCCCGCCTGCTCCGCCCGCCTCGCCGCAGCCGGACGTGTACCCAATACTCCAGGCTCCGAATCGCCGGAACCATATCCGCGCGAACCCGCCTGCTCACCTTGTCTTCGTTGCTGCCCTCCTCCACCCCAGCCGGAAATCATCCACGCGCTCTCCTGCGAGTTCTCCGACTCTGCTTCTCCGCCAACCTCCAACAGCTTCTTCCGGTTGCTCGCCGCTCGCGCCGCCAACTCCGCTCCACGGCCAGCCTGCGTCGCCTGCCCAACAAAATTCTGTACTCCGTGAATATGCATCTTCCCCCCCTCGCAGACCAATGCGGGAACCCTTGCAGCAACATTGGGGCAATTGATTCAGGGCAAAACACGTGCCAGAGTAAATCCAAAAATAATTGAAAATCTCTCATTCAGACAGCACAAAAACTCTCCACCATCGCGGCAGATTCTCCCACTACGCCCCAATCTCTTCGCTTCTAATGACCCGGCGTGATATTCGTCACCGGCAAATCCCAGTGACTCACCAATATCTCAAACCGCCGCTGCTCCTCCCGCTGGTACGTCGCCTGGTCCGGCCAAAGCTCATGGATAAAATTCTCTTCGTCGGGATTCGGTGTCGTAGCCGCCGTCGAATCCTTGAACGTGATCGTCACCCTGTAATCCCATCGCCCATCCTCCGTCGTGTGGTACGCCGGAGCCTCAATCTTCACCGCCGTCATCCGTCCCGTCTCCAAAATCTTCTTCAAGAGCGGGTAGTGGTTCTTCAGGAACAGGTTCAGAAACTCCTGCTGATGGCCCCACTGCACCTTGTAGTAGTACTCCACCGTGTACGGAGCACCTGCCGCGGTCTGCGTCGGCGCCCCCTGGGCGCGCGCGGTTCCAGCAAAAGGCAACGCAAAGGCCAGGACGAGCAAGGCAAGCAGGATTCGGCGCATCATTCTCTCCACAAAATAAGGATGAGGGCATTCTAGCCCACTCTCACTCCCCACTCGAAAACTTCCTGCACCCCAACCCATCCACCCCGAATCGAAATCAACACAGGAGAAACTTCCCCAATGGCACAGAAAATCGCATTCATCACCGGAGCCAACCGCGGCATCGGCCTACAGACTGCACTCGACCTCAAGAACCACGACGTCCTCAGCATCATCGGCTCCCGCGATTTGTCCCACGGCGAAGCCGCCCTCGCCAAACTCCACGCCGCTGGCGTACAGGCCGAACTCATCCGCTTTGACGTCACCCAGCCCGCCGACCACCTCGCCGCCCACGACTACATCGCCCAGCACCACGGCCACCTCGACATCCTCGTCAACAACGCCGGCGTCGCCAGCGGAGCCTTCCCACCCGTCGGCCCCGAGCACAAAGCCTCAGAAATGTCGCTCGACACCCTCCGCCGCATCTTTGAAACCAACTTCTTCGCCCAGGTCGCCCTCACCCACGCCCTCCTGCCACTGCTCAAACTCAGCCCCGCCGGACGCATCGTCAACCTCTCCAGCATCCTCGGCTCCAACACCATCCAGGCCGACACCAAATCCCCCTTCTACTCCGCCAAGAGCTTCGCTTACGATGCCTCCAAATCCGCCCTCAACTCCCTCACCATCCACCTCGCCTGCGAACTCCGCGACACAAACATCAAGGTCAACTCCGCCCATCCCGGCTGGGTCAAAACCGACATGGGCGGTCCCCACGCCACGCTTGATCTCGCTGAAGGTGCCAAAACCAGCGTCCAGCTCGCCACCCTCCCCGACGATGGTCCCTCCGGCGGCTTCTTCCACCTCGGAAAGCCTCTCCCGTGGTAATCCGCACCCGCGAATCCCCCGGGAAATGTGCCGAATCGCCCCTGTCGACATATTTCCGCGGAAAACCTCCCAACATGTTGAATCCATGCCATAATCGACGCATGGATTGCGTAGGATGACAGCATTCATCCATCAACTGCCTCGCTGGCCCGCCTTCCATTGGGATGGCCACCGCATCGCCGCACCCCTTGCTACGGTCCGCCACCAGCAGGGACGCCTGCTCGGACGCATGGAGTCCCTCGGCCCCATCACCCGCCAGCAGATCCTCCTCCAAACCCTCTCGGAAGACGTCCTCAAAACCAGCGAAATCGACGGCGAGCAACTCGACCCCGAACAGGTCAACTCCTCAATTGCCCGCCGCCTTGGGCTCGACTATGCCAACGTCCCCTACATCGACCCGCATGTCGACGGAGTCGTTGACGTGATTCTCGATGCCACCGCCAATTACCCTGACCCGCTCACCGCCGACCGGCTCTTCGCCTGGCACACAGCTCTCTTTTCCGCCACAAGCATCGGTATGAAGATCATCCGGGTAGGCGGCCTGCGCACCGACCAGAACGGCACCGTGCAGGCTGCAGCAGGCTCCATCGGACGCCAGCGCGCACTGTTGCGGGCCCCCGCCGCCAGCCGACTCAACTCAGAGGTAGACACCTTCCTGCGATGGTTCCAGGGCTCCGACAACACCGACTGGGTCATCAAGGCCGCAATCGCCCACCTCTGGCTCGTCACTATCCACCCCTTTGACGCCGGTAACGGACGCATCGCTCGCGCCGTCGCCGACCTCGCACTAGCCCGCAGTGAGGAAACGCACCAGCGTTTCTACAGCATCTCTGCTCAAATCCGCGAAGAGAGCGATGCCTACTGGACCATCCTCGAACAAACCCAGAAAGGCTGGCTAGACATCACCCCTTGGCTCGAATGGTTTCTCGCCTGCATGAGCCGCGCCATCAGCGGCGCCCAGCAGACCCTCTCCCGGGTTCTCGCCCGCACCCGCTTCTGGGACTCAGTAGCTCATTTTCCGCTCAACCCGCGCCAGCGACTCGTCATCGCCCGCCTGCTGGATGGCTCTGAGGGCAAACTCACCTCCGGCCAATGGGCAAAACTCGCCAATTGCTCACATGACACCTCCCTCAGAGATATCTCCGCGCTCCTCGCATGGGGCCTGCTCACCCGCAGCGCAGAGAGCGGCCGCAATACCAGCTACACCCTTGTTCAGGCCCCCTGAGAACGCCCTTCTTACCGCTTCACCGCCCCCACCCGATACGCAACATACACGCCCCCGGCCAGAAATACCGCCCCAATCACGTCCAGAAAACCGTGCAGCAGAAGCACCGGCGAAAACAGGCTCGCAAACAAGCTGATGAGAGGAAACTGGCTCCAGGCCCCGTGCCCGGACCAGCCGTTTGGTGCCCCGCCCCGCGCAATGACCTGCGCCATCACCACCGGAACCTCAGCCAGGCATACCGACAAATACGTAATCACCGCAGCGGCAAACCGGTACCGACGCCCCGAGGCATCTTTGCTCCCGGCTCTGACCGCCCGGCCAACCGCCCAGCCAACCACCGGCGCCGCATACCCTGGATACGCGCTCGTAGCCAGCACAAAGGTCGCAGTTAGGCACAGCCCCAGCAACCCAGCCCCCAGCCCAAACACAATCCCGCCTGCCAGCTCCCGTCCGCCACCCGTCGTCTGCTCATTACCCGGCAACACCGCCCCTGGAGTTTCGGCCACCAGCACCAACACGCATTTCGCGCACCCCGACTTGCCATCCACCAGGTACCGTTTGCCCGCAATCAATGACCCGCACAGTGAACACGCCAGCGTGCTCGTGTGATCTGGATGCACCAGGATCTCCGGCACTCGCACTGCCCCACCCGCATCTCCCGGCATTTCCATTCACTTGCCTCCCCTTTGCTTCGCACTCGGAGAATAGCACGATCCCCGCGCCGCCACACCCGCCAAACCTCCCCACAGTCCCTTCTCAGCCACCCCGCACTCCGACCGCATTTTTCGCCTATTCTTCGCCAATCCGCTATACTCGTCCCATGGACTTTCAGCTCGTCAGCAACTACAAACCCAAAGGCGATCAGCCCCGCGCCATTCGGGAGCTCGTTGACGGCCTCGCCGCCGGAGACCAGCACCAGGTTCTGCTCGGCGTCACCGGCTCCGGCAAGACCTTCACCATGGCCAAGGTCATTGAAGAGCTCAATCGTCCCGCACTCATCCTCGCCCACAACAAAATCCTCGCCGCACAGCTCTACTCTGAGTTCAAGCAGTTCTTCCCCACCAACGCCGTCGAGTACTTCGTCTCCTACTACGACTACTACCAGCCCGAAGCCTACATCCCCGCCGGCGACCTCTACATCGAAAAAGAAGCCACCATCAACGAGGAACTCGACAAGCTCCGCCTCTCCGCCACACGTTCCCTGTTTGAGCGCCGCGACGCCATCATCGTCAGCTCCGTCAGCTGCATCTATGGCCTCGGCTCGCCAGAGGCGTACTTCGGCATGTTGCTCCTCCTTGAAAAAGGTCAGCGCATCTCCCGCAAAGACATCGTCCGCCGCCTCGTTGAAATCCTCTACGAGCGCAACGACACCGACTTCCGCCGCGGCACCTTCCGCGTCCGCGGAGACGTCATCGAAGTATTCCCCACTTACGATGAAAACGCCTTCCGCATCGAACTCTTCGGCGACGAAATCGAGTCCCTCGCCCAGATCGATCCCCTCTTCGGCACCATCAAGCAGAAGTACGCACGCCTGCCCATCTACCCCAAAAGCCACTACGTCGTGCAGCCCGAACGCAAGGCCTCGGCCATCGACTCCATCGTCGCCGAGCTCACCGCGTGGGAAGCCGAACTCGAGAAACAGGGCCGCATGGTCGAGGCCCAGCGCATCCACCAGCGCACTCGCTTCGATCTCGAAATGATCAAGTCCATGGGCTACTGCCACGGCATCGAAAACTACTCCCGGCACTTCTCCGGCCGCCTGCCCGGCGAAGCCCCGCCCACCCTGCTCGACTACTTCCCCCGCGACTTCCTCGTCTTCATCGACGAGTCCCACGTCACCATCCCCCAGGTCCACGGCATGTGGCACGGCGACCGCAGCCGCAAAGCCAACCTCGTCGACTACGGCTTCCGTCTCCCCTCTGCCATGGACAACCGCCCCCTCCGCTTTGAGGAGTTCGAGAACCGCGTCAACCAGGTCATCTACGTCTCCGCCACCCCCGGCCCATACGAGCTCACCAAGGCCGCCGGGGTCGTTGTAGAACAGGTCATCCGCCCCACCGGCCTCCTCGACCCCGAAGTCGAGATCCGCCCTGTCAAAGGCCAGATCGACGACCTCCTCGCAGAAATCCGCCTCCGCGCCGCCAAAGACGAGCGCGTCCTCGTCACCACCCTCACCAAGCGCATGAGCGAAGACCTCGCCGGCTACTACACCGAGGTCGGCGTCCGCTGCCGCTACATGCACTCGGAAATCGAAACCCTCGAGCGCATCAAGATCCTCGCCGGCCTGCGCAAAGGAGAGTACGACGTCCTCATCGGCATCAACCTCCTCCGCGAGGGACTCGACCTGCCTGAAGTCTCCCTTGTCGCCATCCTCGACGCCGACAAAGAAGGCTTCCTCCGCTCCACCGGCTCACTCATCCAGACCATGGGCCGCGCCGCCCGCAACGTCGAGGGCCGCGCCATCCTCTACGCCGACCGAATGACAGATTCCATGAAGCGCGCCATCGAAGAAACCACCCGACGCCGCATCATCCAACGCGAGCACAACGAGGAGCACGGCATCGAACCCCGCTCCGTCCTCAGCCATCTCGACACCTCGCTCGCGGAAATCCTCAAGGCCGAGTACGGCGACCCCATCGAAGAAAGCAAAGACGGCGAACCGGAATTCACCAGCGCCGTCGAAGTCGAAAAGTACTTGGAAAGCCTCGAAAAGGAAATGCGCGACGCCGCCAAGAAATTCGAATTCGAACGCGCCGCCAAACTCCGCGACAAAATCAAAGACCTCCGCGACCGCGAATTCCTCTTCGGCTGACACCAATCGCCTGCTACCGACAACATGGAAGTGCTTTATCGTTTTTCTCCGTGGAATTCCCACACCCGGCGGACAACTTGCCGCACCAATTCCACATCTGAGTAAAAGGAATGGGGGATTCCAACCCGTTCTGCTGCCTCCGCAGCCTGTTCGCTACCTCTCGATGACGGATGCTCATGACCACAATTCTCCTCGTTGACGACAACCCGCTGCGGGCATCCCTGCGCCAGTCCATCCTCGAACGCGAACTCCCCCTCGTCGTCCGTGTCTCCGATGCCGCTCAGGCCCTCTGCCTCGTCGAGTCCTCCGACTTTTCCGCTCGCCTTCGTCTCATCGTCATCAGCCACCCCATCTTCGGCATCTCCGGCCCCGACTTCGCCGCCGAGCTCCGCGCTCGCCTTCCCCATACCCCCCTCCTCGTACTAAGCACGCGATCCGACACACAATCCGAATACCCACCCATCTCCAACGTCCTATACGCTCAGCCCACTGGCCCCGATGAACTCCGTTACGTCGCGCGACAGGTCCTCTCCGGCGAAATTCGAAACACCGCCTGATTGCCCCAATCTACATCCGCCTCTCTTCCCCGCAAGGCCGCCGCGCCACGCTCTTCCCATCCCCAGCCTTCCCCAAAAACCCATTTCCTCCATCCTTCGATGGAGAGATCCCACCTCTTTTCCACCATGTGACAAATTCGTCAGCATTTTCCATTCGTTCTGTGACGACCCGCACAATTTCTCCGCTTACCATCAGGTAGGAATAGTTTGCGAACCCTAATCCGGTTCGCTTTGCCCGGCCTTTGTGCCGGATGCGACAATCAATGTTGGCTCTGCTGTTTGAGCCGGGGGTCAGGAATCATATATGGCGGCATTTGGTAGTTTCGCTCTTCTCGTTGCTCTCGCGCTGGCTGCGTGGAACCTCTTTGCCGGTGCCGTCGCTCTGCGACTCATGGCCGTTGGCGGTCCTGCCCGCGTCTCCCCTGAGCGCCTCGCCGAAACCGGCCGCAGGGCTGGCATCGCCGGCTTCGTCGCCGTCACTGCAGCCGCGTTCGCTCTCGTCTGGTCCGTCTTTCACAACGACTTCTCCCTCGAGTACATCGTCGAGCACTCCAATCGCGCCCTCCCAGCGGCCTACAAGTTTGCCGCCCTCTGGAGCGGGCAGGAGGGCTCGCTCCTCCTCTGGACCTGGCTCCTCGCCATGTACGGATTCATCCTCCGTCTCACCAACAAAGGCGATGTCAAGCTCCACGCCTACGCCGGAACCATCCTTGCCGCCGTGCAAATCTTCTTCCTCGTCCTCGTCAACTTCGTCGCTCCGCCCTTCTCCGGCGTTCGCGGCGGCATCATCCCCGACGACGGGAACGGACTAAATCCACTCCTCCAATATCCAGAAATGGTCATCCACCCCCCCATGCTTTACCTGGGCTACGTCGGATTCACCATTCCCTTCGCCTTCGCTCTCGGAGCGCTCATGATGCGCTACCCCGGCGAAAAATGGATCAAAATCACCCGCCGCTGGACCATGTTCAGCTGGCTCTTCCTCACCATCGGTGTCTTCCTCGGCATGCACTGGGCATACGCCGTACTCGGCTGGGGCGGTTACTGGGGTTGGGACCCCGTCGAAAACGCATCCCTCATGCCCTGGCTCACCGGCACAGCATTCCTCCACTCCGTCATGATGCAGGAAAAACGCGGCATGATGAAGCAGTGGAACGTCTGGCTCATCTTCTCCACATTCCTGCTCTCCATCCTCGGCACTCTGCTCACCCGCGGCGGGCTCGTCAGCAGCGTCCACGCCTTCGCCCAGTCCTCCATCGGAGACTGGTTCGTCGGCTTCCTCGTCATCGTCCTCGCCGTCTGCATCTTTACCTACGTCCTCCAGCGAGACCACCTCAAAAGCGAGCATCAGCTCGAATCTCTCGTCAGTCGAGAGTCAAGCTTCCTCTTCAACAACCTCGTCCTGCTCGCCGCCTGCTTCACCATCCTCTGGGGAACCCTTTATCCCGTCCTCTCCGAGTACATGGACGGCACCAAGAAAACCGTCTCCGGCGCGTACTACAGCCACGTCATGGTGCCCATCGGCATCTTCCTCCTCCTGCTCACCGGTGTAGGCCCCCTGCTCGCCTGGCGCGCTTCCTCCTTCAAGAGCCTCCGCAAAAACTTCATCGCTCCGCTCATCGCATTCTGGATCGTTGTCGTCGCCTCGCTCTTCTCCCCCATCCATCCTTGGTTCGATGAGGGTGTCTTCTACGCCTTCGTCACCTGGGCGCTCGCCGCCGCTGTCGGCACCGCCGTCCTCTCCGAGTTCGTCCGCGGCGCACTCGTCCTACACCGCCAGACCGGCCGCAACATCGCCGACGCAACCCTCCTGCTGGTCCGCCGCAACACCCGCCGCTACGGCGGCTACGTCGTCCATCTCGGCATCGTCCTCATCTTCATCGGGTTCGCAGGGTACGCCTTCAATCGCAATGCCGAAAAGGAGCTCGCCCCTGGAGACACCATGAGCGTCGGCAGCTACACCCTCAAGAACCTCGGCAATACCCAGGAGTCCAACCTCAACTACGACACCGAGTTCGCCCAGTTGCAGGTCAGCGAAAAGGGCAAGGACGAGTTCACCCTCGCCCCCGAACGCCGCCTCTACCACGCCAGCGGACAGCCCCAGACCATGGTCGCCACCCACTCCACCATCCTTTGGGACCTCTACGTCGTCTATGAGGGCGTCAACCCCGACACCGGCATGCCCATCATCAAGGCATTCCTCAATCCCCTCGTCAACTGGATCTGGGCTGGCTTCGTAATCATGGTCTTCGGCACACTGCTTGCCCTGTTGCCAAACACCGGCCTCCAGGCTCGTCCAGCCCCAGCAGCAGGAGGCGACCGATGAACTCCAGCCAGCTCCGCCGCTTCGCTCTCGCTATGGTCGTCGCCGTCGCCGTCATCGTCGGCCTCGGCGCTACCGACACAGCCGGCCGATTCAACGACCTCGGCCACAAAATGATGTGCACCTGCGGCTGCGCGCAGGTTCTGCTGGAGTGCAACCACGTCGGCTGTACGACAAGCACCCAGATGCGCGCCGAGCTCCAGAATCAGCTCGCTACTGGCAACAACGATAGCCTGATCCTGCAAAGCTTTGTCCAGCGCTACGGTGCCACGGTCCTCGCCGCCCCAGGAACCAGCGGCTTTGACCTAATAGCCTGGATCATGCCCTTTGCCGTCTCCCTGCTCGCTCTCATCGGTACCGTCTACCTGGTCCGAAACTGGGCCAGGCAAACGCGACTCGCCCCCACCGGCGGCGCACGTCTTGAAACCTTGAACGCGCAGGATGAAATGCGCGAACGCATCCGCCGTGAAACCGGCGCGGATGAAGGAGAATAAGCGATGACAAGCAACGTTGGTATGCTCCTCGGGGCAATCCTCGCCCTGGCGCTCTTTCTCTACACCTTCTGGCCTGACGAAAACATGGCCGTTCACCGCGAAAAAACCCGCCTCGACTTCCTCGAAGAGTGGAAAGATCAGCTCTACACCAACCTCCGCGACCTCAACTTCGAGTACCAAGCTGGAAAATATCCCCTCGAGGACTACACCGTCCAGCGCACCCTGCTCGAAAATGAAGCTGCCGCTGTCCTCGCTGAAATGGACACGCTCAGACTCGCACGATAGCTCGTCAAAAAGATTACGGCCCCTCGGCCCTTAGGGAGATCTCTTGAAACTGATCCAATCCACCTCTGTGATGCGCACCGCAGCGCTGGCTCTGCTGGCCCTCGGTTCCTATGCCTTTGCCGGCACAATCAACGGCACCGTCACCAACAAAACCACCGGCAAGCCCTCCTCGGGCGACAGTGTCTCCCTGCTCAGCCTCACCGGCGCAATGGATGAAGTAGGCAGCGCGAAGACCGATGCCACAGGACACTTCACCCTCAAAACCCCCTCCGACCAGCAGCCCTTCCTCATCAAGGTCGAGCATGAAAAGGGTGCCTACTTCAAGAACATGCCCCCCGGCGTAAGCACCGCCGATATTACCGTCTACGACGTAGCCGCCAAGGTAGAAGGCGTCTCCACCGAAGCCGACGTCCTCCGCGTCGAAACCGACAACGGCCAGCTCAAGATCACGGAAAACTACTTCGTCCGCAACACCAGCTCACCCCCGCGCACCCAGGCCAGCGACCACACCTTTGAGGTGGTCCTCCCCGCCGATGCCACCCTTGAGGGCGCGGCCACCGTTGGCCCCAGCAACATGCCCATCTCCGCCACGCCCGACCCCGTTGGAGCCAAGGGCCACTACGCCTTCAACTTCCCCATCCGCCCCAACGAGGGAGAGCTCGGCACTCGCTTTCAGCTCAGCTACCACATCGCCTACTCCGGCAGCTACACCTTCAAGCCCGTGCTTATGGAAAACGTCGAGAACTTCGTCGTCATGCTCCCCAAATCCATGAAGTTCACCTCAGGCTCCGGTGCCACTTTCCAGCCCGTTCCCGATGACACCGCCGGCCAGACCCTGCTCGCCAAGAACGTCACCGCCAAACAAGCCCTCGCTTTCACCGTCAGCGGCGAAGGCCAAATGCCCCGCGATGCCGGTCAGGCTGCCAGTGGCGACTCCAGCGGCGGCACCATGGGTGGCCCTCAGGCTGCCGACCAAGGCACCTCCGATGCCAGCGGCCCCGGCGGCAAGCCCGGTGGCGGCCTCGGCGTTCCAATTGACACCCCCGATCCCCTCACCAAATACAAGTGGTGGATTCTCTCCGGCCTCGGCCTCCTGCTCGTAGCCGCTGCCGCCTTCCTGCTGCGCAAGCCCGCTGGCTCAGTCAACGTTCCCCCCGCGCCCTCAACCGCGGCCCTCGCGGCACACACCCACTTCCCAGCCACCGCAATGCCGCCCTCTTCCATCCCTCCCGCCGCCAAAGGCCAGCTCCTCCTCGACGCCCTGAAGGAAGAGATGTTTGCTCTCGAAAGCGACAAAATCAACGACAAAATCTCGCCCGACGACTACGCTCAAACCAAGGCTGCTCTGGAAATCGTCCTTAAGCGCGCCCTCACCCACCAGAAACGCTAACCACCACGTCGGGTTCCCCAGGTCCCGCTTTTGGGACCTGGGGAACCAACCAAAATGCTTCGGGGGACCCATGAAGACTCTGCTGCGCACACTGCTCTTTCTCGCCCTGATCGTCTGGCTTGGCGCGGAAATCTTCTTCCCCGTCGTCGCCGCCACCACCTTCGGACAACTCATCCCCAACACCCACGCCGCAGGACAAATCGTCGGCTCCCTCCTCCGCACCCTCCACTCCATCGGCCTCGTTTCCGGCATCGTCCTGCTGGCCCTGCTCGCACTCGCTCCCGCCTGGCACATCTATCGCGCCAAATCCGTCCTCGCCCCCATGCTCCTGCTGCTCGCCATGATCGCCCTCACCGCCTACTCCCAGTACGGCATCATTCCCACCATGGAGCGCGATCGCATCGCCACCGGCGGCGCAGTCGACCAGGCACCCGAAGACAACCCTGCCCGCATCGATTTCAACCGCCTCCACGTCCGCAGCGAACACGTCGAGGAAGGCATCCTCCTACTCGGCATCATCGTCGTCGCCCTCATCGCCCGCGCCGAAACCACCGCCAGCCGCTGAAACATCCCAACGAAGTCACCCCTGCCGCACATAATATCCTGACAAATGCTCAAACTCTCCCTACTCCTAGGCACCGTCGCCGCCCTTGCAGACATCGTCGGCGGCTTTGTCCTCGTCCGTGCCGAAGGCGTCCAGCGCTACCTCCGCTACTTCGTCGCCCTCGGCGCTGGCTTTCTCATGGCCACCTCCGTCCTCGAGATGCTCCCGGAAAGCCTCAAAATCGACCCCAAACTCGCCCCCGTGCTCGTCATGGCCGGATACTGCGCCGTCCACTTCCTCGAACACACCATCAACGCCCACTTCCACTTCGGCGAAGAAACCCACCACGGCGAGTTCGTCTCCATCCGCACCAGCTACTCCGTACTCCTCGGCCTCGCCATCCACGCCCTCTTTGACGGCGTCGCCATCGGCTCCGGCTTTGCCCTCTCCAGCGCCCTCGGCTGGCTCATCTTCCTCGCCATCCTCCTCCACAAGGCTCCGGAAGGCTTCACCATGGCATCCATCATGCTTGCCTCCGGCGCCAGCCGCGCCACCGCACTGTTTTCCGCCACCATCCTGGCCGGCGCAACACTCGTCGGAGTCCTGGTCATCGGTCTTGTTCCCGGCCTGGTCCGCTTCGGCCTCCCCGTCTCCGCCGGCGTCGCCCTCTACGTCGCCGCCACCGACCTCGTCCCCGAAGTCAATCGCGAACCCGGCATCCGCATGGCACTCGTATTCTTCCTCGGTGTCGCCGGATTCCTCGCCCTCCGTCTCCTCCTTCCCGCCGTATAACCCATCTCCGCCCATGCTCCTCTCCAGCCAGATGTAACCTTGCCCTCAGGGGAATCCCGAGCCCATCCTTCCCGCAACCCTCTGCGCACCATCAATTCCAAAAAACCACCCCATCACTCCCAAAAACTTCCGCTAAACTCCTTCCATGGCAACCCTCGCCCATCTGCGTGAGCCACTGTTCATCGGCACGCTCAGGAAACGCTGGAAGTCCCTCCTCCTGCAGCGCGAAGACCAGGTCTTCCTCATCCTCTCGCTCCTCATCGGCGCTCTCGTCGGACTCTCCGTCGTTGCCTTCATCCTCGTCACCGAACGCCTCGGCATGAAGCTCTACCCTGTCGGCTCCGCCGCCTGGCGGCGCATCCTCATGCCCATCGCCGGCGCTCTCACCATGGGCTACCTCCTCTACAAATACTTCCCCGACGCACGCGGCAGCGGCGTCCCCCAAACCAAGGCCGCCCTCTTCGCTCGAGGCGGAGTCATCTCCCTCCGCACCATCCTCGGCAAGTTCTTCTGCACATCCGTCACCCTCGCCAGCGGCATCCCGCTCGGCCGTGAGGGCCCCAGCGTTCAGGTCGGCGCCGGAATCGGTTCGGTCCTCGGACGCCACCTCGGCCTCAGCCCCGACAAAGTCAAGCAACTCATCCCCGTCGGTGCCGCCGCCGCCATCGCCGCCGCATTCAACACCCCCATGGCCGCCGTCCTCTTCGCCCTCGAAGAAGTCATGGGCGACCTCCACGCTCCCGTCCTCGGCTCCGTCGTCCTCGCCTCCGCCACCTCCTGGGCCGTCCTGCGCCTCCTGCTCGGCAACAATCCCCTCTTCCAGGTCCCCCAGTACTCCCTCGTCCACCCCGTCGAATTCGGCTTCTACGCCGTCCTCGGCATCCTCGGCGGTCTCCTCTCCGCAGCCTTCACCCGTCTGCTCCTCGACATGCGCACCTGGTTCTTCCGCCTGCCCGTCAAGACCCGCTGGGCCCAACCCCTCGTCGGCGGCATCCTCGTCGCACTCATGGGATGGGCCGTCCCCCAGGCCATGGGAGTCGGATACACCTACGTCGGCGACGCCCTCAACGGCAACATGGCCCTCAAGCTCTTGCTCCTGCTCGTTGTCCTCAAATTCTTCGGCGTCGTCACCAGCTACGCGTCCGGCAACGCCGGTGGCATCTTCGGCCCCAGCCTCTTTCTCGGAGCCATGCTCGGCGGCGCGCTCGGCTCCATCCTTCACACCTGGCTCCCCGCCTACACTGCCACACCCGGCGCGTATGCCCTCGTCGGCATGGGCGCGCTCTTCGCCGGCATCATCCGCGCCCCCATGACCAGCGTCCTCATGATCTTCGAAATGACCCGCGACTACCAGGTCATCGTTCCCCTCATGATCGCCAACATGATCAGCCTCTTCATCTCCCAGTGGCTCCAGCACGAGCCCATCTACGAGGGCCTCGCGCAGCAGGACGGCATCCATCTGCCCACCATCCGCACCCGCGCCGAAACCGAGCAGCGCAAAGTTCCCTCCATCATGCGTCCAGCCCTTGAAGTCATGTCCGCGGAGATGCGCATTGACGCCGCACTCAGCCAGGCTGCCGTCAGCACCGGCCGGGCCTAGCCCGTCATGGAAGGTGAGCGCATCCTGGGCCTTGCCACCCGCTCCATTCTGGAAGACGCCGTCGCCCGCCAGCTCGGCGACCAAGCCCTCTCCACCCTCCTTCGTGGCGTCCATTTCCCCCACATGCACCCCGACCAGCCTCTCCCACTCGTCCTCGAACGCATGACCGCCGCCCACGTTGACCTGCTCCCCGTCGTCAGCCGTGCCGACATCCACATCCTCGAAGGCATCGTCACCCTCCACGACGTCCTCCAGACCTATGGAGTGGATGACAAACCCTCCTGATTCCTGTACCTTGGCCCAGTGAGCTACCGCCTTCTTCCCACCCTCGCGCTCTGTCTTCCCTTACTGATGGCCTTTCCAAACGACTCCCAGGCCCAGCCTGCCACAACCCTAGCACCCTCCGCCCCACTCTCCGACTACGCAGGCACCTACCAGGACGCCCCCGGAACAACCCTCGAAATCGTCAGCGGCCACGAGCTCTTCGCCGTCCAGGACGATGCCAAATATCGCCTCCATCCCACCGGCCCCGACGAGTTCGCCAACGCCTGGGGACAGAAAATCCCCTTCCGCCGCGACACCCACGGACAAATCTCCGGCTACACGCAAAACGGCGTCTTCCACCCCCGCCTCAAGCCCACCGTTTCCCCGCAATCCGCAGCCCTCGCCTTTCCCCGCCCCGCCGGGTCACCCACCTACCGCTACCACCCCCCCATCCACCTCCACGACGGCATCCCCGTCGGGGACATCGCACACTCCGACCTCGGCCTTGCCACCGCCAACGCCATCGCAACCTCCATCCTTGACCTCACCTACCCCGACGTCCACTCTGTACTCCTCTTCCAGCACGGCAAGCTCGTCTTTGAGGAATACTTTTACGGCTACTCCGTCTCCCGCACCCACCAGCTCCGCTCCGCCACCAAAACTGTCGTCAGCACCCTCGCCGGCATCGCCATTGACCGCGGCGCGCTCCACGGACCCAGCCAGCCCGTCCTGCCGCTTTTGCCCTACTCCGCCTACGACCACCCCGACCCCCGCAAGGCCTCCATCACAGTCGGCAATCTCCTCTCCATGTCTTCAGGCCTCGACTGCAACGACCACAGCTCCACCTCGCCCGGCCGTGAGAACGTAATTGACGAGACCCCCGACTGGGTCAAAGCTACCCTAGACCTGCCCCTCATCCACGACCCCGCAGCCTCCGCCGCCTACTGCTCCGGCGGAGTCGCCGTCGTCGGCCGCGTTACCGAACTCGCGGTCCACCAATCCCTTCCCGCCTTCGCCAAGGCCAACCTCTTCACACCCCTCGGCATCGCCCCCTCCGACCGGTCCTGGAACTACAACCTCACCAGCGCCGACCGGGAGTACTCTCAAATCCACCTCCGCCCCCGCGACATGCTCAAGCTCGGCATCCTCTTCGCCAACCACGGCCGCTGGCATGGCCGTCAAATCCTCTCCCAGGCATGGGTCGCCGACGCGACCGCAGAGCACAGTCACGTTGAAAATGTCAGCTATGGCTATTTCTGGTGGCGTCCCTGGCTCAATGCCGAAACACCATCCGGCCCTGTCAAAATCGACCTCGTCGCCGCTCAGGGCAACGGCGGACAGAAAATCTACCTCGTTCCCCAGTTCGACCTCGTCGCCGTCTTCACCGGTGGCGCATACAACGTCGACGGAACTCCGCCCAACGCCATCATGGCCAAAATCATCCTCCCAGCCCTAATCACCCACCACCCCAGCAACTCAGTCCCCAGTCCCTCAGTCCCTCGCCTTACACCATCCCCAGCCGCACCAAACTCTCCGCAGTAGCCACAATCGCCTCCTCATTTCCCCGCGGCTCCCACCCCAGCACCCGCCGCGCCTTCTCGTTCGAGGCGTTCTTCACCTGCCCCAGTTCGCTCAGCACACCTCGTACCGTCGGATCGAAAATCCCCGCGAACCGTAGCATCCAGTCCGGTATCCTCCGCGTCGAAACCTTCCTCGCCGCCCCACCCATCCGCGCCTTCAGCATCTCCGCTATCTCCAGGATCGACACACACTCCCCGGCCACCGCCAGAAATCGCTCGCCCCTCGCCTCCGCACGCACCATCGCCCGCAGATGCAGATCCACCACGTCCCGCACATCCACCACCCCCAGCGAAATCCGCGGACACCCCGGCATCCCACCCGACATCAGCCGGTACACCACCTCAATCGACGCCGCATAATCCCGTCCCAGCACTGGCCCGAACACCGCCACCGGATTCACCACCGCCAGCTCCAGTCCGCCGCCCTCCCGCTCCATGAACTCCCACGCCGCACGCTCCGCAATCGTCTTCGACTTCGGATACGCCGGCACCTCCCGCGCACCTGACAGATCCGTCCAGTCCTGCTCGTCAAACGCCTCCGTCTGCGGCGCATGACCATACCCGATCGCCGCAAACGACGACGTCATCACTACCCGCTGCACCCCAGCATTCCGGCTCGCCCGCAACACCCGCAGCGCCCCATCCCGCGCCGGCACAATCAAATCCTCTTCGTTCTTCGGAGCCTTCATCGGAAACGGCGACGCCATGTGCAGCACATACTCGCACCCCGCCACCGCCTCCGACCATCCACCATCGGCCGTCAGCTCCGCGGCAAAAAAAGTCAGCCGCTCCCCATCCCCAGCTCCTTTGGCCACCAGCAGCGCCCGCACCTCACCCTCGCGCCCCAGGCTCCGTACCGTTGTCCGCACCACGTGCCCATCCGCCAGCAACTGCAAAATCGCATGACCCGCAATAAACCCCGACCCGCCCGTAACCAGCACAGTGCTCATAAAAGAAAAAACCCTCCGCGGCAAGCATAGCCGAGGAGGGTTCGTACGACACAAAGCGTCCGTAAAGCACTTCGCAGAAATCTAACTTCCCGCAATCCTCACCAAATCCCCACCCCGCGCCGCCGTACCATCCAGCACCCCGCGCACGCTCTCCAGCACCCGCTCCGGAGTTATCATCCGCATGCATACCGCATCCGTGCAAGGCGAATTCTTCTGGTTGCTCGCCATCACGCACGGCGAACACGACAACTCCGCAGTGATCGACTCCGTATTCCCCAGCGAACCATACAACCGCGGCGTCTCCGGCCCAAACAGCACAATCGACCGGATCGGCGTAATCGCCGAAAAATGCGCTGGCCCCGAGTCATTTGTCACCAGCACTTCCGCCACGTTATACAGCGGAATCAGCGTCGGCAGCTTGTGCATCCCGGCAAAGCTCACAAATCGCGGATGCCCAATCTTCGCCGCCGTCTTCTGCGCCTCGTCCCGCTCGCTCTTTGACCCCGTAATCAGCACCAGCGTGTCGTCCCACTCCGTCACCACCAGCTCCGCCAGCTGCGCAAACAGCGCCTCAGGCCACCGCCGCTGCGGCAGCAGTTCGCTGGAGTTCGGATTGATCAGAACTACTCGGTGATACTCCGGCCGGTAATCCGCATACACCTGCCGGATCAGCCCATGCACAAATTGCTTCTCCGCCTCGGTCACCGGCACAATCGGAACCCGTATCTCCTCGTCCGACACATACGTCTTCGAGTACGGCGTCTCCGGCTTTTCCGCCAGCAACGCATTCACCATGCACACAAAATTCTTCGCGCAGTGGATATGCCCGTTGTAGTTCACACGGTGCGTCATCATCTCGCCCCGGTACAGCCCCTCGCTGAAAAACTTGTAGAAACCTACCGTCCGCCGCGCCCCGCTCAGCCCCGTCAGCAGCGCCGAATACCGGCTGAACAGCTCCAGGTCCACCACCGTATCAATCTGGTTGCGCCGCGCCCATAGCAGAAACTTCAGCGACCCCGTCGCCAACTGCCACAGGCTGTCCTCGCGAATCGTCACAATATTCGACTCCGGCACCGTGTCCAGCAGCCGCAGACTGTCCGCATTCCGCTCAAAAATAAGGAAGAATATCTCCGCGTTTAGCTGCTCTTTCGCCTTGCGCAAAGCCGGATTCGCAATCACCGTCGAGCCCATCTCTGACAGCTCAATAAACACAATCCGCCGCGGCCGCTCCGGCTGACCCGTCCCCGAACCAAACAATCGCGAAATCCGCACTACCTGCGTAAACAAAAAGCACAACGGGATCCCGATGTAATAGTCCACGGCCCGCATCGTTCTGAGCTTCATCCGGCCTCACTGTCCCCTGAGAAATCCCTCTGTTCCCGTACCAACGCAAGTACTCAATTCCAAGCAATCGGCATCTGGCAAACCACAAAGCCCTGCTGCGCGTACGGGCAACTCAACCCGCCCGGTGCCTTGCCGTGAATCACCGTCCACGACACCTGCGGATATTGCCCTCGCAGCCTCGCAAAATCCGCCTGCGTAAAGTGGTTCACCCCGGTCGTTGCCGTGCTCATCCGCTTCCACTCATCGGCCAAATCCGGAAACAGTGAAACCACCCCGCTGTCCTTGTACGTGTCGGCCAGGGAAGACCGTTCAGAGATCGCGCGAAAACCATGCGTATCCGTAATATCGTCCTTCAGGTATCCCGCATCGACGGCAAAAACGGCATCGCTCGGCACGTTGCCGCGAATCCACAACAACGTACTCACCCAGGGGTTCGGGCTCTTCATCCCCGGAAGTTCAATCTGCGTGCTGTTCGGATACGTCTGCCGCGCCACCGTAAACATCCCCGCGCTGATGGCCACCAACAACACCGCGCCAACCCACGCCCGACCGCGCACCAGGTACTCCCCAAGAAACCCGCCTAGCAGCAGCATGAAGATCAGCGTAATCAGGTGAAAGGTCCGCATCGGCTGCAACCGCTCAAACATGTCAAAGCTTGTACTGCTCGCCAGTACCATGGCCACTACAACGGAAACCAGGCCAAACGGTATCAACGCCAGGCAAACCCGCCGGAATGCCGGAGTCGTCCCCCGAAACGGCCGATACCAGAACCACGCAAGGATCCCGAGTGGTGCAAATACCCCGACCCAGTGGAACCACTCCCAGTTGTACGCAAAAAAGTAGTCCCGCGAGTACAACGCCTCACGATACGGCCCCGTCGCTGGCGCAAAATGGAACCCACCCGGCAAGACTCCCACGGAGGCCATCACCGGCACCGGTTCCGCTACCGCCGGTTTAACGCGCTCGGCAGCAAAGATCACCGCAAACAGAAAAACAAGGTACAACACCATTTGTGGATGAAAGCTCGCCGTCAGCAGCGTCAAAATCAGCGCAAAGGCAAAGCGCCGTTTCAGGAAACACGAAAGCGCAATCAACGCCAGCGGAGTCGAAAACGATCGCGCAGTCAGGTAAGGATCAAACAGTAACAATCCAGTATTCGTAGCTGGCATCGCTAGCACAGACGAGGCAACAAAAACTGCCGTCCAACGTGCAGTATCCGAAGTAAAGCACGCCGCCGCCAATGCCCAGCAGCCGCTCACCGTTCCAAACAGCGTCACCAGGTACCACAGCAACACCGTCCAATCCATCGACAAATGTGTCATCCACGAACTCAGCGCCAGCAGCGGGCTGAAAAGCGAAAGATGTCCATGCGCCAAAAAAAACTCTGAGGCATAGGGATATAGACGCGCGTCCCGTAGGCGCTTGGCTGCGGGAAGGTATATCTCAGCGTCTTCCACTCCCAAGTGGTAGCCATTGACGACCAGAACCAGCAGCGACTGGACGGTAAGGAGGAGCCACGGAAAACGCGCTCCCGTACTTGCTTGAATCTTCGACAAACCCTTGACTCCAAAAAACGCAACTCGGCCCACGATCCACAAACTCACATTTTATACCCTGCCCACTCAATCGCAAAGAAATCCAGATGTTCAAAATTCCATGACCCAAGCACACATTCCGTGCTAACATTGTGCCGAGTCATCAGCCGTGCACCTTCGAGCTATAAGCATGTGCTTCAAATCTCAAAGCTAGCGGCAGACTCAATCCAACCAGCACCTTACCCCAAAGGAGCAACAAATGATAAGAGAGATGAAGCGCAAATTCACGTCCTATGCGGTTATCGTCGCAATGCTGTTCGTGATCGGGTCACTTTCATCAAGTGCACAGACTTTTCCTCCAAATCTCGCCTACCCAACTTCGTACAACACTCAAGCCTTTAACAGGAGCCCTTCGATGGCGGTATACAACGGCGTAATGTATATCGCATATGTAGCGAACAACGGTTGTTCTGGTACCTCATGTGCACTCTATGTTACTGGCTCAAGTAACGGGTCAACCTGGAGTACACCCGTCGTATGGACCGGTGCCGAATCTGGGTCCTCCCCTTCGCTCGTTGTTTGGAACAACGAGCTATGGGTGGCGTATCTTGCAGACGGCTCTGATGGTCCGCTCGGCGCGTTATATTTGACCTATGCAACAAATCCTGCCATTGGCCCCCAACATGCACCCATTCAATTAACTACCAGCAGCCAATACGTTAGTTCGTCTCCGACGGCGTTTGTCGGGAACAATCAATTGGCTGTTGCCGTCGTGGACAACTTTAGGAGCACCCTTACTTCAATTGACACATATGTTTCGTCAAATGGATCTACCTTTGTTGTCGGAGGATGGTGCAACAACGACCCAACCGGAGACATGCCGCAAGTTGGCGCCGTGCTAGGAGTGGTCGAATTCAACAGCAACGTCTACTACTCGTACCAGACCCAAGGTGGTGCAGGTGGCCACTATTTGCGAGTATGCCAGACTAATTTTACCCAGACCGGTGCCACACAGTCCTTCTTCTCGCCTGGTTACGAAGTCGGAAGCGGGGTAAATGCAACGGTATGGGGTGCGAATCTGATCCTCTCATTCAAAGACTACAACAGCCACGACCTGGTCCTCGAGGGAAGCAAAAATGGGCAGAGCTATTCTCCTGCGCCGTATTCTACAGACCTGATCAATGGCAACAACCAAATGACACCGGGAACAGTCTCGTTCAACGGCACATTCTATGCGGCATTTACTCAGAACGACGGATCACACTACATGAATGTGACTCACAGCGAATAGTGGCACCTCAGCGAGCGGGTTCATTCTTCATGGTTTGAACCGGCCCGCTACTCTGTTCGACGCAACTCTACCCACTATCTGCAAACTTTGATTTTATACCTTCATCGGTCTAGACCCGTTTTCAACTCCATCCCGTGCAACCCGGATGCACTAAAATCATCTGGATGAACACATTTCCCCCACGGTGGATACGAGGTAGACTGTCCGGCTATCTCGCTCTGCTGCTCCTCTCATCGATCGCCTTCCTGGTCATGGGCTATCACCCCGGCACAGAAGACGATGCCGTGTACCTCGCCGCCGTCAAGCACGACCTCCAGCCCCAGCTTTTCCCCCATGATGCCCCATTCTTTGAGACACAACTCCAGGCCACAGCCTTTGACAAGGTCATTGCGGAGTCCCTCCGCATCACCCACCTCCCCGTCGCCTGGGGCGAACTCCTCTGGCAATGCTTCTCCATCCTCCTCGTCATGGCCGCCGGATTCCTCATCCTCCGCCGACTCTTTTGTTCCCCGGTCGCCCAATGGGCCGGCGTAGCCATGCTCGGCGCCATGTTCACACTCCCCGTCTCCGGTACCGATCTCTACATCATGGATCAGCACCTCCACCCCCGCGCCCTCGCCACCGGCCTCATCCTCCTCGCCGTCGACCGCGTCATGGCCCGCCGCTACTGGATCACCGTCCCCCTCCTGCTCGCTGCCTTCCTGCTCCACCCCATCATGGGCGCGCTCGGCATCAGCTTCTGCTTCTTCCTCGCCCTCGCCCAAATCGACCGCGTCCGCAACCGTGCCGCCCAATTCGTCGAGAAGCGCGAACTCACCCACGCAGCCATGGCCCTCACGCCCCTCGGCTGGATCTTTGAACGCCCCACCGAAACCTGGCGCCAAACCATCCAAACCCGCACCTACTTCTTCCTCTATCGCTGGGAGTGGTACGAGTGGCTCGGCGCAATCGCCCCACTCATCCTCTTCTGGCTCCTCGCCCGCTGGGCACAAAAACGCGGCGATAAAACCCTCGCCCAGTTCGCCTGGGGCGTCCTCGCCTTTGGCATCTTCCAGCAGCTCGTCGCCATGGTCATCACCGGCCCTGACGCGCTCATCCGCCTCATTCCCCTCCAGCCCATGCGGTACCTGCACCTCGTCTACATCATGATGACCCTGATCGGCGGCGCGCTCATCGGCCAGTACCTCCTCAAAGCCCGAGTCTGGCGCTGGGTCGTCTTCCTCATCCTCATCAACGCCGGCATGTTCATCAGCCAGCGCCAACTCTTCGCCGGCGTCCCCCATCTCGAACTCCCAGGCGTCACCGGCTCCAACCCCTGGCTCCAGGCCTTCGCCTGGGTTCGTTCCAACACCCCTCAAGATGCCTACTTCGCGATGGATCCCCGCTACATGGTCGCCGACGGTGAGGACTACCACAGCTTCCGCGCCCTCGCCGAGCGCAGTATGCTCACCGATGCCATCAAAGACACCGCCGTCACCACACAGGTTCCCGAACTCGCCGCCATCTGGCGCGACCAGCAGAAGGCACAATCCGGCTGGAACCACTTCCAGCTCGCCGACTATCAGCGCCTCAAATCCCTATATGGCGTCAACTGGGTCCTCGTCGCCCTCCCCGCCGCTCCCGGTCTCGATTGCCAATGGCACAATGCTCAGCTTGCCGCCTGCCGCGTCCCGTAAGATGCTAGGTGTAATCATTTCCTCTTCTTGAGGGGCCCTGTGAACTTCACCCAACGGCTTACGCTCGGATGCACAGTCCTCGTCGCGCTGTCGCTCACCCTGGCTGTCTGGGTGCACCGCGAACTGGCCCCCGCCGGCTCGTCCGCCCACACCACACGCAGCCTCCTTATCCTCTGGGCGCTCTCAGGCGCGGCCACCCTCACCGCCTGCCTCACCCTCTACTTCGTCCTCAGCCCCGTCACCCAGCTCGCCAAAGACATCCGCCGCATCGCCCAGGGCGACCTCGCCCATCGCACCGAGTGGAACTCCCGCGACAGCTTCGGGCAAATTGCCCAGGAGATGAACCGCCTCGCCGTTCGCCTCCGTGAACTCCGCGAAACCGAAATGGGCCGCCGACAAATGGAATTCCAGCTCTCCGACGCCGTCCTCCAGTCCATCTTTGAGCCCATCATCGTCACCGACAGCAAAGGTCAGGTCCTCAAGCTCAACCAGGCCGCCACCGAGGTCCTCGGCGACGCCGCCCAGGACCGCATGGCCCTCACCAACACCCCCGGCGGCGAAAAAATCCTCGATGCTATCCGAAACGCCGTCGAAATGCAGCAGCCCGTTGCCTCCGAAGGCGATGCCACCCTGCTCCCCATGCGTATTGGCAACCTCGCTCGCAGCTTCCGCCTTCGCGCCACCCCCATGCGCGACTCCGAAGGCCGGCTCCTCGGTGCGGTCACCACCCTCGAAGATGTCACCAGTCTCTCCGATACCGACCGCTTCAAGAGCCAGTTCATCGCCATTGCTTCCAAAAAACTCCGCGACCCGCTCCTCCAGCTCCGCCGCGGACTCTACGCCCTCGGCAAGGGCTTCGCGGGCGAACTCCGTCCACTCCAGACCGAGCTGGTCGTCGCCGCCGGCCAGGAAGCAGAAAAGCTGGAAGACCTCATGGCCGACCTCATCGACGTCGCCGAACTCGACAGCGGACACCGCGAACCACTCCTCGAAAACCTCCGCCCCTACCCCATGCTCGTCGAGTCCCGCGACCGCCACATCGACCTCGCCGTCAGCCAGTCCGTCCGCATCGAAATCCAGGCCTTCGCCGACCTCTCCTACTTCCGAGCCGACCGCCGCGCCGTTCGCACCATCCTCGACAACCTCCTCACCAACGCCCTCCGCTACACTCCCCCCGGCGGTGAAGTCATCCTCGCCGCCGAAGAGCGCAAGGGATTCATCCAGTTCACCGTCCGCGACACCGGCAAGGGCATCGCCGCAGACCGCCTCAGCTCCATCTTCGACCGCTTCAGCTCCATGTCGGACAGCGGCACCGGACTCGGCCTCGCCCTTGTCCGCCGCCTCGTCGAATCCCTCGGTGGGCAAATCGCCGCGGAAAGCCGCCTCGGCGCTGGCTCCACCTTCCGTTTCACCCTCCCCGTCGCTACCGTCGAGCTCAACAAACACGCAGTGGAGGTGGGCTGACATGGCTGAACTCACCCTCGAGCGTCAACCCGAACCCGGAAAGCTCCGCGTCTACATCGGCGCCGCACCCGGCGTCGGAAAAACATTCCACATGCTCCACGACGCCCATCTCCTCCGCGACCAGGGCACTGACCTCGTCATCGGACTCATCGAAACCCACGGCCGAAAAGACACCGAAGCCCAGATCGGCGACCTCGAACAGGTCCCGCTCCGCGTCATCCCCTACCGCTCCGTCCAGCTCAAGGAAATGGACGTGGACGCGGTCATCGCCCGCAGACCCCAAATGGTCGTCGTCGACGAGCTCGCCCACACAAACGTCCCCGGCAGCAAAAACCGCAAACGCTACGAAGATGTCCTCGAGCTCCTCCAGGCCGGCATCAACGTCATGACTGCCGTCAACATCCAGCATCTGGAAACCCTCAACGACGCCGTCGCCCGCTCTGCAAACACCACCATCCGCGAAACCGTCCCCGACAGCTTCGTCAAACGCGCCGACGAGGTCGTCAACGTCGACGTCACCGTCGAAGAACTCCGCTCCCGTCTCCGCCAGGGAAAAATCTACGCCGCGGAAAAAGTTGAGCAGTCCCTCGCCAACTTCTTCCGCAAAGGCAACCTCAACATGCTCCGCGAGCTCAGCCTCCGCGTCACTGCGGAGCAGGTTGGCTCGCGCGCCGCGGAGTACCGCCGCAACCAGGGCCTCGAGCAAGCCCCCATCCCCGAAAAAGTCATGGTCTGCCTCTCCAACCGCCCCGGCAACGAACGCCTCATCCGCGTCGGCGCACGCATCGCCGGCCGCCTCTCCACCAACTGGTACGCCGTCTACGTCACCAAACCCCAGGCCGACGCAGGACACGGCGACCCGGAAGCCTACCAGCGGCTCCAGGACGTCCAGCGCATGGCACGCGACCTCGGCGCAACCATCATCACACTCACTGACCGCAACGTCTCCGACGCACTCATCCGCTTCGCCCAGCAGGAATCCATCTCCCACGTCGTCTTCGGTCAGTCCGCACGCTCCCGATGGGAAATCCTCATCCGCGGCTCCGTTCTCAACCGCTTCCTCTCCGAAGTCCGCGACGTCACCGTGCAGGTCGTCCCCATGCAACGCCCCAACCGCCGCACCCAATCTGCCTGACCCTCCCGCCTGACCATCCCGCCTGACTCCCTACCTCGCTCCCACCTGCGCCACCCTGCGCCATTTTGACCCCATGATAAAATCCAATGGCGGTGACCCAAACCCAACCATGCTGATACCCCCGCTGCGCTCTGCTCTCCTCGGCACCCTATCCCTGCTCGCCTCCGTATCCCTCGCGCAGAACACCCTCCCCGTCGGCCCCGGCCAAACCTACACCACCATCCAGTCCGCCATCAACGCTGCCAACCCCGGCGACACCGTCCTCGTCGCCCCCGGCACCTACAACGAAAACATCAACTTCAACGGAAAAGCCATCACCGTCACCTCCTCCGCCGGCCCCGCGGTCACGATACTTGATGGCGGCTCCGTTGCCCCTGCAGTCACCTTCACCCATGGTGAGACATCGGCTTCTCTCATCTCCGGCTTCACCATCCAGCACGGCGGAGCTTTCACGAATTATGCTCCGGGCTCTAACTCGCCTCCGGTCGGCAGCATCAATATCACCGGAAGTTCTCCCACGATCGCCGACAACATCATCACCCTTTCCAACTGCTGGGGCATCGTGTCCAACTACAGTTCCGGCCATGGCGCCCCCTCGATCCGCAACAACACCATCTCCGCCACCCAGGACAAACCAGGCGGCTGCTCCATTACAGGCGGCGCCGCAATCGTCATTTGGGGTGGGCTTTCCGGCCCGGGTTTCCCCACCGGCTATTACGGCGGTCTCATCTACGGCAATACCCTTGAAAACAACGCCGACGCCGGCATGGAAGTCTCCGGTGGCAACGGCGGAGCAGGCATCGTCCTGTGGGGCGGCGGTACCGTCGTCGCGAACAACATCATCCGCAACAACGCCTCGCCCGGTGGCACAGGCGGCGCCATTCACATCGGCTCCAATGATATAAACCTCATCTACCAGAACCTGATCTACGGAAACTCGGCCGGCTGCGGTGGAGGGGCTCTCAGCACCACCGGCCAGGGCGTCTATGTTATCAACAACACGATCGTCGATAACACCAGCACCAACAATGCCGGTTACTCGAATTGCATCGACATTGCGCAGATCTATCCCAGCCCGGACACCTATGGAACCGGCAACCCATCCGACGTATTCCTCAACAACATCATCAGCGGCTCCACATCCTATCCGGCTGTCAACTGTTCCTGGACTCAGGTGCCTGACGAAGCAAACCAGCCCACCTTCCAATACAACATCCTCTACAACGCCGGCGGCCCTTTCTTCGGCAACTACTGCATCGACGTCTCCGGCAAATACAACAACATCGCCGCCGACCCACAATTCACTGACCCCGCCAATCACAACTACACCCTCAAGAGCACGTCTCCGGCCATTGACGCCGGCCAGAACAGCGTCCTCGATATCGTCAAGAACACCTATCACCAGCTCTGGACCAGGGACTTCGCCGGCAACCCCCGCGTCGCCGAAGTCACCGGCAACGGCTGCAACATCGACATCGGCGCCTACGAATATCCCTCCACCAGCAACGACTGCGGCATCTCCGAAACCCTCACCAGTTCCCTCAACCCCGCCCAGGAAGGGCAGAGCGTAACCTTCACAGCCCAGCTCACCACCCAGACCGGCTCACCTACCGGCCTCATCGAATTCCTCGACGGTACCAACCTCCTCGCCTCCCAGGCCGTCTCCACCACCGGCTCCGCCGCCTTCATCACCAGCACCCTCTCCGTCGGCTCCCACACCATCACCGCAAACTACCAGCCCACCGGCGCATTCGCCGCAGCCACCGCCTCGCTCTCCCAGCTCATCACCGGACTACCCACCGCCACTGCCCTCACCTGCCTCCCCAGCTCCATCCCCATCGGCGGCACCGCGCAGCTCACCGCCTCCGTCACCTCTCCCAGCGGAACCCCCACCGGCTACATCGCTTTCGCCGACAACGGCACCACCATGGCCAACCTCCCGCTCCTTGCCGACTCCGTCTCTTTCGCTTACAACGGCGCATCCGCCGGCTCCCACACCCTCACCGTCACCTACTTCTCCAACGGCGCTTTCGCACCCAGTTCCGCCACCTGCCAGGAACTCGTCACTCTCCTCCCCAGCACCTCCACCCTCTCCGTCACTCCCGCCTCCTCCACCTACGGCCTCCCCGTCACCCTCGCCGCCGAAGTCGCTCCAACCACGCCTCCCGGCCCCGGCACCCCCACCGGCGCCGTCACCTTCTTCAACGGAACCTCACCCCTCGGAGCAGCCTCTCTCACCGCCGGCGTCGCCACTCTCGCCCCCATCTCTCTTCCCGTCGGCAGCTACAACCTCTCCTGCAACTATCCCGGCAGCACCACCTACGCCACCAGCTCCTGCGCGCCCGTTTCCATCAGCGTCATACCCGCTTCCACAGCACTTACCCTCACCTCCAGCATGAACCCCGCGCCAACCTTCACCCCCGTCACCTTCACCGTCCGCCTCACCTCCCCCAGCCAACCTGCCGGCGCAGGCAACACCCTTCTACTCTCACTCAACGGCCAGTCCATCCCCCTCATTACCGACGCCACGGGCATTGCCACCTACACCGTCGCCTCTCTCCCCGCCGGCTCCTATCCGGTCACTGCCGCCTTCGCCGCCACCCCCAACCTCCTCGCCACCTCAGCAGCCCTCTCCCAACTCATCACCGCCGACCCCACTTCCACCGCCCTCACCGCCTCGCTCAACCCAGGCGATATCAACCAGGCCGTCGCCCTCACCGCAACCGTAACCTCTCAAACCGCCCAGCATCCCACCGGCAGCGTCACATTCTTCAACGGCGCAACCCCCCTCGGCTCTTCCCCACTCTCCTCCGCGGGCACTACAACCCTCACTCCCACCTTCCCCACAGCAACCACCTTCAACCTCACAGCCGTCTACCATGGCGATGCAAACTTCTCCCCCAGCACCTCGCCCGTCTTCCTTGAGACCATCGTCGCCGGAGACTTCTCCATCCAGCTCTCCCCAGGCAACGCCTCCCTCTACACCGGACTCGCCACCCAGGCCCAGCTCACCGTCTCCAGCCTCCGCGGATTCAGTCAGCCACTCGCCCTCGCCTGCACCGGCCTGCCCGCCTACGCCACCTGCACCTTCAGCCCCACTTCCCTGCCAAACGGCCAGGGCTCGGCCACCGTCATCCTCCAGACAGCCGCTCCCCACAAGACCTCCGCTGGCCCTTCCACCCTCGCCGCCACCCTCGCCGCCCTCTCGTTCTTCCTGCTCCCCGGTTTCCGCCGTCGCCGCCGCTTCCTATCCGGCCTCGCCGTCCTCTTGCTGGCCGTCGCCATCGGCATATCCGCCTGCGGATCACCCAGCCCAATCTCCGCCGGAACCCCTCCCGGCACCTATCACGTCGCCATCACCGCAAAGGCCTCGGAGATTTCCCACTCCGCTCCCTTCACCCTCACTGTAAAATCCTTGTTCTGAGGCGCACATGCATCTGCTCAAAACCTTCCCCACCCTCGCACTCTTCCTCGCCCTCGCCGCCATTCTCCCGGCCCATGCCCAGGTCGCTCCCTCCGCCTTCCGTGACACCAAATCCCTCTGGATCGGCGCGGAATACTCCAACTTCCACGCCTCCTTCCCCTATCAGAGCGACCAGCGCCTCCAGGGCATCGGAGGCTTTGCCGACTTCAACCTCAATCGCTTCCTCGGCTTTGAAGCCAACACTCGCTACCTCCGCTTTGGCGGATTCCAGAGTTCAACGGAAAGCACCCTCCTCGCCGGCCCCAGGTTCTTCTTCTTCCCAAAAGGACGTTTCCAGCCCTACACCAACCTGCTCGTCGGCCAGGCAACCATCCACTATCCCTTCACCATCGGCGATGCCACCTACCTCGCTCTCGCACCAAGTGCCGGCACAAACTTCCACATCACCCACCGCTGGGCCATCCGCGTCGACTACGAATACCAGTGGTGGCTCAACTCCCCCGGCTACCCAAACCAGCCCCAGCACCCCCTCACCCCAAACGGCGTACACGTCGGCATCACCTACCGCCTCCTGCCCTGAACCCTTCTCCGCTACCACAAATCCCGCTGACTTGATAACCCCCCACTGAGGCAAAGCCGCAGCTGACCCGCCCCAAAAATGTCCCCCAACTCTGCCGACAATAAAGCCAAAAAGCGCACAATGGTCCTATCAGCACAACCTCCCCTCTACCCGCCATCGAGCGCATCTCGATTCACCTGAAAGTTGGCGGCTGTTATGCGCACAAAGCGCACCAGAAATCACCATCTACAAAACCAGCATCTAACTTGAATTCAACAACTTCCGAACCAAAAAAGAAAAATCACAACAAAAGCATCCATTCGATTTCTCTTTTTCTTCGCTTTTAACCATGTAACATACCCGCAATCAACAACTTGGCTTTCCCGCTTCCCTTGCAAAACAGCCCAAAGGCACTTTCGGGGTCACCACAATCGAGCTCGCGGCTAGCAGCTAATGGCTAGAAGCTGTGCTTTCAGTCTCTGGCATCCGATAGCTGTCCCGCCGGCGCGCTCCAACCCTCCAACTCCATCGCCTCGGCCATCGGCGTCAGCCCGTAGTGCTTGGCAATGCGCTCCAGATCTCCCGAGCTCACCGACTGCCGCGCCCCGCCCATCGCCAACACCTTCACCAGAATCTCCGCCGCCTTCTCCGCCGTATCAATCAGGCTGAAGGCATCTTCCAGCGAATTCCCCGCCGAAAACACCCCATGGAATGGCCAAAGAACAATCGACTGGCCCCGCATCGCCTCCGCCGTCGCCTCGCCAATCTCCAGCGTCCCCGGCACCATCCAGGGCAGCACCGCCAGCCCATCGGGAAAGACCACCAGGCACTCCGTGCACATCTCCCACAACGCCCGCGTAAAAATCGCCCCGTCCAGCGGCAGCACATGGCTCAGTGCAATCAGGTTTGTCGCGTGGCAATGCGCAATTACCCGGCTCTTCCCGCTCGACGCTCGCTGCCTCGCCAGGTGGCTGTGCAGGTGCGCCGTCAGCTCAGACGTGGGCCCAGCATCGCCGCGCAATCCCCAAAGCACCGCCACCGAGCCGCCATCGCCCGCGACACGCAGAATCCCCAGGTTCCCCGCCGGATCACTCGCCACATTGCGGAAAAACTTCCCCGCACCCGTAACAAGGTAATGCTCTCCAGCCAACTCCGGGACCGCCGTACGCAACCGAAACACCCGCTCGCCATTCAGCGCTTCCGCATATGGCGACAGATCCTCGGCCGTCAGACGCAGGCTCATGTTGCCTGCATTCCGCTCGTCCCAGCCCTTCAGCCACATATCTCCTGTGACCTTGCCCATCTCTCCGACAAACCAGGACTGCTCGATGACGCCGCTCATCGCCGATTCCCCTGCCTGCCGCCGGCCCTCTTCAGGCCCCGCGCAGTCTTTCATATATTGGGCAAGGCCCTTGATTCAGTATCCTGCGCAAACGCCCCAAAATCCATCGCTCCAACGCATTTCCGATGGGTATTTTTCCCGAATCACCTATGGAACAAGCAGCGGACGCATCGGATGCTGATCGTCCGTCAGGAACATCCCCGTCGGGCCCGTCACCGTCGAAGGCTGCGGACGGAACAGGTACCGCACACTGAACCCCGCCGACATATTGCCGTAATTCCGCGAGTTGTTCGCCGTTGCAAACGCACCCACAAACCAGTGCTCATTCAATGCGTATGCCAACTGTCCGCGCAAATCATAGTTCGGTCCAACGCTCGTCAGCGGCGCCAGGTACAGCACACCCGGCTCCTGCGGCGACAACGGCGCCAGCGACGACTTTTGCGTTTCAAATGCCTGCACCCCGAGGCTGCCCAGAATCGTGTAGTGCCAACGCGTCAGGTAGTGGCCCGTCCAGGTAATTGGCATATTCGCCAGAAAATACGCCTGCGGACTGAAATATCCGCCCATCCCAAACGTAAACGCCTGCAGGTTCGTCGCATAATGCATCGCAAAGAAATTCGCGCCCACGTTCAGATTCCCATACTCCGGCTTCGCCACCACTCGCCAGTACGCGCCCATCGACCCATCAAACCGCGTATTGCTCTTCACCTTGTAACCCGTTATATACTGGCCCCCGCCGCCCAGGTAATAACCCGATGCCAGGTCGCCCTTGGCAAACTGCACATTGCCCTGGTTGGCCACCACACCGCCCCATATATTCCCAGGGAACGTCGCCGTAGCCGAACCCGGATCACGCAAACCCGAGTAGGAAAGCTGCGTATCCTTCACCGAATCCCGATTGAATGCGAAGCTGAACGGGCCTCCGCCCGGATGCCACGTCGCACGCGCCGTAAACGTCGCCACCAAAAAGCCCGCCGGAGTATACCCGCCCGCAATCGCCAGGTTCCCCAGCGTCAACTGCGCCTCGCCGCCAATGCCCGCCGCATTCTGCTGTGCCGGTGGAGTCGCAGCAGCCACGGCCCCACCCATCGTGCCAATCGGCTCCGGAACAATCGTCACGATCCCCGTCGAAGATACCGTCTGAATCTGCGCATTGCCCGTCGCCTGCCCTGAATCCAGAAACACCGGCCTCGCCACGATCGTGAACCGAGCCTTCGTCCCCAGCGGAACAGAAGCCTCCATCGGTGCTTCAAGCGAGGTCAGCGCCTCAAATCCCAGCTCTCCGGTGCGGTGGCTGATGATGCCCGTTCCCCCCAGCCACGCGCTGTAGCCGCTCTCCAGGTTGCGCAACTGCTCTTCAGCCTCTTCTCGCGGACTCAGCACTGCCGGGGCGCGCTGCACCTTTACCCATGGACCCCGAAGCGGCGGGAGGTTGCGTTCCTGCAGCTCCTGGTCGCTCAATCCTGCCGTGCCCGTCGTCTGCGGCGCCGCCCCAGGCAGCCCGTCTGTCACCTGCTGTTGCGGCAGTTGCTCCCCTGGCGCTGTCACCAGCGTCGGCACGCTGCCTCCCCCTGCCTGCGTCGCAGCCTTGGCCCTGCGCCGATGTTTCGTCGTAAGTGTGGGTGCCTGCACCGCCTGCTGAACCGGCTGCTGCGGCTCCGGCTGCACCGGCTGCTGCACCTGGGGCTGCGCAACCTGCTTCTGTGCCGAATACGCTCCTGCCACCGCATCCTGCGGGGAAGGCGTGTACTGTGTCTGCTCCATCCGCATATCCGCGCCCCGTGCCGCGGGCATATTCCCAACCACCTGCCCCGAAGCCGTAGCGTTCGCCAAAGGTCGCAGCCCAAATCCCTGGCTCAACTGCGCATCGGTCTGCTCCGCAAGCAGAGCCTGAGCTCTCGCCGCAGTTAAATTCATCGGCTGCGAGGATAGCAGCAGACCGCTCCCGCCCGGCGCATCCGGACCGTCCAGCATCGACTGCGGCCCCTGCGCAGGAGGCGTATAGGGTTGCGGCGCTCCCTGCGCCGGCGTTGTCACGGGATTCGCAGGATAGCTCGTCGTCGGAACCGTATCTTGCCCTGGCGGCAAATTCATCTGCCCTGTATACGCGCCCTGTCCTGCAGGCCGCTTCTTCGCCGAAGTACCCGCCGAAGGCTTACCCGTACCATCCGTCGTGGTTTGGCTCTGCGCCGCCGCGCGATGCTCCCTGCGCTGTGGAACTGGCTTCACCGCGGTCGGGGTCAGCGCTCCCGGCGGCAGCGCCAGTTCGTCAGCAGGCAACTGCGCGGTCGTCGTGGTCGGCACTGGATACACCGGCTCCCTGCTTGGCGCGCCCGGCTCTCCACCCACGTTGTTGATCACCACCGGCGCCGATCCGTCATAAGGATCGTGACCATACGCAGGCAGCGGTGGCAGTTTTGCCGTCTTCGGGAACGGCTCATCGTCCGGATTCAGCAGGTTCGACAGGTCTCGTGGAGTCGCCGCCCTCTGCGTCATCTTGCCCGGATCAGGATTCACCAGCTCGTGCGCAAGTCGATCCGCAGGCGAAACCTCAGGCATCACCCCCAGCGTCGCCCGCCAGTAGTCCGCAGCCCGGGCATTGTCTCCCCGTGCCTGCTCAAACTTCGCCGCAAGCGTAAGAATCTGCACATCCCTGGGGAACCGCTCCAGCGCCTGGCGCAGCCACACCTCCGCTTGCGCCTTGTCTCCGGCAGCAAGCGACGCACCGATCGCTCCCTGAAAGTCCCCTGCGCTCGCGTCCTGCATCGGAATTGTCTTGAACAGCGAAAGCGACTCCTTCGCATGCCCCGCCTGGAGGTACCCGCCCGCCACGGCCTTCCGCACCGTCAAATTCTCCGGGAAGGCCTGCGACGCCGCGTCCAGTATCTCCAGCGCCCGCGCATTGTTCCCGTTCTCAAATGCCGTCGCTGCCCGCCGTACCGCCCAGTTCGCCCAAAGCCCCTGCACCGTCGTCCGCTGTTCCAGCGTCAAGTCCTTCCGAGCCCCGATCTGCATCAGCAGCGGATACAGCCCACGGTCGTTCTTGTTGTTGAACAGAAGGTACGCATACTGGATCTCAGCATCAGCCGGCAGTTCCTGGCGCAGCTGCTTGTAGTGCTGCAGCACACGGTTGAAGGTCGCAATCGCATTCACGCTGTCGCCCGTCGCTGCATACAAACTCGCTTCGGACTGCTCAAACTGTACGTCCGACTCCAGTTGTCGCCGCACCGCCGGCGGAATCAACTGAATCTCCTGCAACGCCTGCACATTCCGGTTGGTCGACTGCAGCGTCCCGATCAGTCCACGCCACGCATCCAGATTGTCCGGCTGCGCCGTCAGTATCTGCCGGTACAGCGCATACGCCTGCTCCGTGTTGTTCCGCTGCAGGTAGATCGTCGCCAGCTGTGTCAGCAGCCCAACCGACGGCTTCCCGCCTGCAGCCGTCTGCAAGCGAACCGTCCGCTCCAGCAACCCCTGTGCAATCTCAAACTGGTTCGCCTGCTGGTACATCGACCCCAGCATGGACAGGAACCCCGCATCCGACAACGCTGCCTCATACACTGCCGGCGGCATCTTCTCCACCTCGGCAATCGATGCCTGATCGTGCCCCAGCAGATGCTGCGCCGATACCAGCCCCATCCACGCCGGAAGGTTGCTCGTGTCGTCGTCCAGCACCTGCGTATACAGCTCCGCCGCCTGGTCGTAACGCCGCGCTTCCATCAGGATGCCCGCATACTGCAGCCGCGTACCATTCTTAAGATTGGCCCCATTATCCGGGAACGGCAGCGCCAGCGCTTGCGCCAGTATCTTCTGCGCATCCGCATCTCGGCCCGCGGCATCGTACAGCGAAGCCAGCGTCTGCAAAAAATCAGGGTCCCTACTCAGGCTGGCCCTTACTGCAGCCGGAAAATGTCCCAGCGTTGCCATCGCCTGAGAGCTCTCGTGCGCCCGCGCATACGCCAGAAACAACCCCCGCCAGGCATCCACTGATCCCGGCTTGGCCTTCAGCAGCTGCTGGTACATATCCGCGGCCGCCGTGTACTGCTCGTTCTTCACATATAACCCTGCCAGCCCGTTCAGAGCCTCAGGGCTCCGCGGTCGCATCGTCAGCGCTTCCCGGTACTTGGCCGCAGCCTCATCCATCTGGTTCGCGTCAAAGGCCGCCGTCGCCTCACCCATCGTGTACCAGAACTGCGATGTAGCAAGCGCACTCACCACCGGCCCTGCCTTGTACCCGCTTTGTTCCGCCTGGGTCAGGTAGCTTACCGCGCCGCCAAAGTTGTTCTGCTGCATGCGCAGGAAGCCCATCCCCGCCGCCGCCCGCCCATTCTTCGGATCCTCGTCAATCAGCGCTTGAAACCTCGCCTGCGCCTCGTCCAGCCGGTGCGCGTTCAACGCCGCAAACGCTGCCTTCTCCGCCGGTGTCCGCGCAATGCCCGAATTCATCTGCGCCAGCTGGCTTTCATCCTGCTTCAGCTTCCCGGCCAGCTCCGTGTCGTTGGGATGCTCCTTCAGATACTCCTTCAGCTCCGGCGCGGAGGACGGATTCGCCGCCTCCCAAACCAGCGCCTGACGCAACGCAGCAGCCGCATCGCTGTCCTTGTCATGCTCACGTAATATCCGGATACCCTCCGAACGCGTCCGCGCATCATAGGTCAGCATCCGCCCCAGCGCCACTGCGTACCGTGACTCCGTAGGATTCCGGTTCGCCATCGCGCGGATTCCGTTGATCGCTTCCTGCTTCCCGTTGGCCGTCGCGTACAGAGTGTCGTAGTACGCCATGCCCATATCCCCATCAGGAGGATGGTCGCCAAAATAATCCCGATAAATCTTCATCGCAGCCTCGGCATTGCCCGCCTTGGCCAGCGCTCCAGCTTCACCAAGACGCACATCCCGCGTCTTGTTGCTGGTCAGCGACTGAATTTTCGAAAGATTCGGATCATTCGGATTCGCACGCCGAAGCCTGTCCAATGCCTCATCGGATGCCTTGCTGTCCCCGCTCAGCCGGTAGCAACGCGCCACACCTTCCATCGCCTGCAGATTATTCGGATCCGAAAGAAGAATCTGCGACCAGACCTGCGCGGCAATATCAGGCCGGCCCCGCCCTTCCAGCGCCTGGGCCTTCGCGATCAGCGTACGCTCCGCATCGCTCATCCGTGCCGCTGCATTCTGCTGGGCGGTACTCTGCGCAACTGCCAACTGGGCGCCCAGCCCGGCAACCAATACTAAAACCCAGAATTGCGTACGAAACTTCATGGGTGCACCCATGGTACTAGCACTTCCCCGTTTGCACCAAACCTGAAGCGGCGTTGGAGCCAACCGGTAGAAAATAAAGTCAGATTCTCATCGTAATACGTCGGAGATGCTCCCAGCAGAGCTGTCTTTTCCACCACCTCCGTTTGGACGCGCGCCATTTGCTTTTGTGCCCCCGCCTCGTCCCCCAATCCCAGCAAATACGGCACCACCGCTGCCGAAAATCCCACCGGCCCAGCCTGCGCCTCGGGCTGCCCCGCCGCATTCACCTTCTCCGGAGGAGACCCATGCTGCTGCAGGTACGCCTCCATCCCCCAAAGCGCCTTCAGCAGCCTGGCTTTCGCTGGTACCCCATCATCCAGCATTCCCGCCCACAAATACACCCGGATCGCGTCGTAACTGCCCAGCGCAACGCCGCCCTTCAATGGATTGACCGCCGAAGGGGCATACCCAACACCCGTCCTAAAGCTGATCCAGTCAAAGGCGAATCCCGCCCGCGAACTTCCTGCCACCAGAGCTGGCGTATTGATCGCAATCGAAATCCACGGCCCCGCCGGATCCACCTTCGCCAGTCGGTTTAGGACAAACAGCGGTAAATAGCTCGGATTGGTAATCCATCCATTCGCCGCACGAAACCCGGTCGGCGCAGGCAGCAGCATCGATCCCCGATCCGGCTGCGTAACCACCTCGCGACCCGCAATCTCTATCAGCATCCGGCGCCCCAGCGCCACATACTGCGGCTGCTTCCACAGCCGCCCCGCCTCAATCAGGTCGTAGGCGATCCACACATCCGAGTCCGCCGCAGAATTCCCGTCAAGCACGCCCCAGTGCCCATCCTGCGCCTTACCCCAACTCCACCCCGGCAGGTGTGCTCCCAGGTCGCCCCCAGCAAGGTTCGTCTGCGTCCACCGCAGAATCGTCGCAAATCGAATCGGCTCGTTGTTCACCAACGCAAAGAACAGCGCATAGCTCTGCCCTTCTGAGGTGGTACGGTCAGCCCCCTGCGGGTCCACCACACGGCCATCCCCACTCAGAAAGTGTGCCGAATACGCCTGCCACAGGGCTCCAAAGTCCGTGTCGGCTCGGGCCGTCCCGCACCCCACAAGAATTCCTCCCAGCAGGATCGCGACAACCCGCCGCCTCCACCCACTTGCTCCCCAGTCCACCATTAGCGGTTATCCATTTGCAGTCGCCGGCGCGCATGTTGACGCAGCCAGATCCGCGTCCATACCGCAACCAGGAAGGCCAACGCCATCACCAACACCGAGGCAAACCACGGCACCTGCATGAACCACAGCGTCAACCGCGTCCACGGTGGCAGCACGCCCAGATGATAGACGTTGTTGCCAATCCGGAACGATTGAAACGCCGACCCATGCATCACCGCAACTGATCCCGATATGTCGCTCGCCTGTTGTACCTTCAGGAACGTCGAGATGAAGCTGTCGTAAGTCGACGCATCCTTGATGTTGATCACCACCACACTGCGCCCCGAGTCATACGGCGACTCAATGCCTTCAATCACCGAATCAGGTGTCCCCGAGGCTGTCAGGTCTCCGGACTCGGCATGTTCCTTCGGCTCCAGCTTCCACCACGCATGATGAAACGGCGCAAAAAATCCCTGCGTATCCCGCACCTGAACCTGTCCGCCGCGCACACTCACAGGAAGGTGATCGCCCAGCTTCTCAAACGCCGGCTGGTCGTCCCCCGTCCCCAACACCAGGAAATCGGCCCCCGCGCCCGAATGCATCGCATCCGACCCGGCCACCGTCACCCGGAAAACAGGCAATCCCGTTTGCCGCCCAAAGTGTCCCATCAGGGTCAGGAATAGCTCCATCTCCTGCGTCGAAGGCGACGACGGCAGGATCACAGTCGTCTGGCTCAGGTCCGCGTAGCGCGTAAACGGAAATCCCGCATTCGCAAAAATCTCCAGATTCGGCAACGGGGCGTAATGCGGATAGTTCGTCAAATCCAGGTAGCTGTCCCTCAGAACCGCTCCCTGCATGTTGATCGGCGTCGTATCCTGGCAACCGCCCTTCTTCAACAACTGAAACGTAAAGTCAAACGACAGAGAATTCGAGAATGGGCGCAGATTCACCACCGGCACAGGCAGCTCCGCCTTGTTCACCCGCGATGGCTCCTGCCCCGGTATCAGCGGAAGTGATCCCAGAAACGCATTGTTCACGCTCACCTGGATACTCGAAATCGGCCCAATCGGAATTGAATTGTAGCGGTATGACACCTTCAGCAGAGCATTCGGCCGCTCCGCATAGAAAATATCTGGCGGCACCCGGAAATACACATTCATCGGTCCGCTGCCATCGCCCTGCAGCGCTGCTGCCGTCGCATAATCCCACAGCGCGATCGTCTGGTCCGTTCGCGCCCAGCGCGGTGCACCATCCGGCACGGAAAGGGCCGGCAGCTTCAGGTCGCTGATCGCCGAACTTCCCCCCTGCAACAGTTCCGTATGCAGAGCAACAGCCTGCGCCGCCATCAGCAGCTGGTCTCCGTCCGCTCCGGAAATTATCAGAATTTTGCTGAAAACATCGTTCGGGTTCGGACGCATCGTTACCGTCGCTCCCCCAAAATTGGGCAGGTTCAACCCTCCCGGCAGCAGGTTCGTATTCTCCGAAATCAGAATCACATTCCCCTGCGGAATCACCCCCACCGACGTCGGAAACCGCACCGGACGATTCTCCGACATCATCCCAAAATACGACGTCACCACTCCGGCTGCCTGCAGCGCCTTCAACGATGGCGTCGCCGTGAACACCACCGGAATCTTCGGCTGGTCGATCACTTCCGTATCCAAAAACGGCAATGGTAGCTGCTTCAAATCATCCTGCAACGGCAGAATATCGCCCGATATATCCAGATATGTGCCCTTGTGCACCCGCGCCCACAGCGTAGTATTTGCCGGGTCCTCGCACACCATCACGTAATGCCCGATAAACTCAAACGTCAGCACATTGCGCCGCACCAGCAACTCCGGAGGTACGGAAAACTCCGCCTCCTGCTCCGTTGACCCCGTCGTCGGATTCTGCCCCGGCGGCACCTGCAGTGTCGCGAATGCCGTCCCGTTCAGCAGCAGTCGAATGTGGCTCAGTTGCGGCAGTAGGCTCGGCGACATCGTGTAGTACACATGAATCTTCGCAGCCTTCACCACGTGCGTCTGCTGCAGGCTGAAGAAAACATTGCTCTGGCTGTCGATGCCCCGCAACTCGATCTGCGGCGCACCCGCATCCTCAATCGTAAACACGTCGCGAAACTGCCCCGGCGGAGGCGGGGGCAGCTTCGCGATCGCCGCCCGCGCATCTGTGCCCAGCAACCCCTGCGTCGACTGCACTGCCGGCGCCGGCACTTGCCCCAGCAATTGCGCCGCTCCCATCGCCAGCCCCGCCAGCAACAGTACGTTCGCGGCCCGCGCAGCCGATACAGCCGCCTTCCCAGCCCCGGCCGCGGGCTTCCGGCCCTTACCCTTCGTGCTCGGCTTCCTGGTCAAAAACAGGCTCACGAACGTCATCTTGAGCCCTGCCATCGATATCGCAAATATCCGTCTCAAACTCCGCATCGGCTTGTCGATCTCTCGGCTCTCGCCCCAGCCCAGCCACGTATCCGCACGCGAGTATAGGGACATCGTCAGCACTTCCTGCTCATGAATCGTCATCTCGTTGAATCGCATGCGTATCTTGCCCTGCTCCGATCCCACAATCGTCACCGGCAGCTCGGCCGTCGAATTATTCTCAAACACCAGCCTCCCCAGCTCTCCCGCCGGTACATCCACTGGCACATCCATCCGGATCACCGTCCCGCCGCTCGACATATCTATCGTCTCACCTTCAAGCCGCCGGCCGCTTGAAAGGATCAGCGTCACTGCGGTCACTATGTTAATCCGCACATGACCGCGCAACTGCCGCATCTCCCGCGACACTGCAACGCACACGCCCAGGACAATAATATTGAAGAAGCACCAGATCACGTTCATAATCACCGTGCCCGGCCTGTCCTTGTCCCAGATAAAGAACCGCGGAATAGAGATGAACACTCCCAGAAAATTGAAAAATAAGAGCGACAGAAACGGCTGTGCAATCTTCACGTCGAAGAAGCTGTTCTTCACCACACCGCCCTTGGCCGTCACATTGAACTTGCCCAGCTTCGGGTTGATCAACGCCAGCATCGTCGGCAGCAAAATATAAGGCGACAGCACCGTCTCGTAAATCTCGTTCCAGTACGAGTGCCGATGCGCTCCCTGAATCCGTGAGTTCGTCACATTCGACAGCGCCAGATGTGGCAGCGCGTAAGCCAGAATCGCCGCCCAATACCCCGGCACGTTCGTGTGCGAAAGCAGCAGATAGATCAACGGCGCGGTCAGAAAGATCAACCGCGGCAGCGCGTACATGAAGTGCATCATCGCATTGAAATAACACAGCCGCTGCGCAAAGTTCAGCTTCGGCGCAAACAGCGGATTGTCCGTCCGCAGAATCTGGATCATCCCCCGCGCCCAGCGAATGCGTTGCCCCACGTGCGCCGAAAGCCGCTCCGTCGCCAGACCCGCTGCCTGCGGAATGTTGATGTACGCCGTGCCCCAGCCATTCGACTGCATCCGCAACGATGTGTGCGCGTCCTCGGTGACCGTCTCCACGGCAATGCCGCCGATTTCGTCCAGCGCTTCCCGCCGCAGCACCGCGCACGATCCGCAGAAAAACGTCGCGTTCCAGAAGTCGTTGCCGTCCTGCACAATGCCGTAAAACAGCTCGCCTTCGTTCGGAATCACCCGGAATTGGCCCAGGTTCCGCTCAAACGGGTCCGGCGAATAGAAGTGGTGCGGCGTCTGCAACATCGCCAGGTTGTCGTCGCGCAGAAACCAACCCATCGTCATCTGCAGAAAGCTGCGCGTCGGCACGTGATCGCAATCGAAAATCGCCACATACGGCGACGTCAGCGACTTCAGCGCTGTGTTGATGTTGCCGGCCTTCGCATGGAAATTGTCCGGGCGAATCTTGTAACCCACCCCGGCCTCAAACGCAAACTGCTCAAACTCCTTGCGACGCCCATCATCCAGGATGTATACGTGAAGCTTTTCCGTCGGCCAATCGATGTTCAACGCACCCAGCGCCGTGTACTTCACCACCTCAAGAGGCTCGTTGTACGTCGGAATCAGAACATCAATATGAGGCCACTCTTCCGGATTCTCCGGCAGTGGCATCGGGGCACGCCGAAGCGGCCAAATCGTCTGGAAAAATCCCAAAAACAAAATGATGAATGCGTAGCTCTCGGCAAAAATCAGCAGCAGAATGAAGAACGCATCCAGCGCGCCCCAGTGGCTCGCCGGATCCTGAAAAAACTGCACCGTCTGCGAAATGCGCCAGTACCCATAACGGAACGTCGCAAACAAGCTGGTCACCATCAGCGTCAGCGTCACCAGGTATGAGTCCGATGTACGCCCCAGCGAAATCGCCATCACCAGCGTCAGCAGCCCGCACACCGCCTGCTGCGGCCACGTCAGCGGCAACACCCCGAAAAACCACATCGCCACCGCAACAAACACTAGAAAAACAAAGCGCAGAACCTTCAGCGAAAAGGTCTCTGCTGCCCCTATGTCGTGCCAGATCCGACCGATCATCAGCGCTCACTCCAGCGTACGCCGCGGGGAGCAACGTTGGCCGCCGCCGACACGCCGCGCACCCATCCAGCCAGGCTGGCATAGTCTTCGGTCACCGAGGAGCTCGGCGCGTAATCGATCACGGTCATTCCTTCGGCCAATGCCTCACTCACCGCCGCACTGCGCCGCAGCGCGAACGGCAATAAGCGATCGCCGATCTGTTCACGAAGTATCTCGCGCACATCCAAATGGAGCGGCTGCGAGTAATCAAATTGATTCAGTACATAATACGGCATCGCCTGCGTACCGGTCATATTGTTGTGATTCCGGAAAAAAGCCTCAATCGCTCCCACTGAAACGACCGAATTCATATCCGGAATCACCGGTACCAGCACCGTCGGGCTCATCCGCAGGATCCGCCGCGTCGTCGCTCCCGAGGCAGTCGGCAAATCCACCAGCATCCGGCTGCAGCCCCGGCTCTGCCGCTGCATCTCCTGCATCATCCAGTCCTGCCCCACGCCCTCTGGCGACTGGCTCTCAGGGTCCAGCGCCAGCAACTGTACAGGCGCGTCGTTGCTCGACCCAGGAGGGTTGAACGTCCGCAGCACTCCTGGCCGCTGGTCTCGCGCTCCAAAGAAAAACGGCAACAGCCCGTAAGCCGCCGTGTCCACCAGCAGCACCCGCTCCCCGCGCGACGAAAGTGCTCGCCCCAGCGAAGCCACCAGGCTAGTCTTGCCCACTCCACCCGCCAAAGAGAACACTGCCAGCACCGGAACCTTTGCCGGCGTTTGGCTCGGGGCCTGCTCCACCTGCTTGGCCTGCGGGTCAAACAAGCTCTTCAGCGCGTACCAGCTGTTGCTGCCCCGCTCCGTGTGCTCTGCCACGCGCTCATCCCCGCCCATTGCCGGCGCATACCCCTGCCCACGGCCCTGCTGCGCCGTGCTTTGCGGCACTGGTTCCTGCCGCACCGGCTCCGTGACCTGAAAACGCGCCTGCGGTGAACTTTCAATCTGGTTCTTTCCGGGCGAAACCTCGACCTCAGCACGCTGGCTCGGAAAGTGGTGTCCCTGCTGGCTCTGGAAATCCGGCGCTTGCGCCTCGCGTACCGGCCCACCCGGCAATCCCACTGCCTGCGGTACATACGGCTGCGAAACCCTCACCGCTGGGGCCGGATGCGCAGCCGATGCGCCAAACGGCTCACCTTGTCCACCTTGCACCGCTCCTGATGCCCGCTCCGTCTCATACGGCGTGAACGGATGTGGCACACCCGTCGCTGGCATCTGTCGCGTATCTCGCTCCCCGGACTCCCGCAGATACGCCACCGGATCCGGCGACAGCCAAGCCGGCCGAACATAGCTCTCGTTCTGCTCCGGCTGCCCTCCTGCCTCGGCCTCTACCGTCTGCGCATACCCGGCACCGACGGAAAACTCCGGCCGAGTGCGCCGAACCGGCGTCTGCCAATCCATCTCTCTCCCTGTCGTCGGTCCCTGACCCGGTGCCTGCACCTGTGGTTGCCCCGGTGCCTTTGTCTGCGGGTGACCGGCTGCCGGCACTGGTGCCTGCCCACCTTGGCCCTGACTCGCCCGCTGCTGCGCCTGCCGCTGCGCTTCCTGCGACGCCAGCACCGCCTGACGTTCCGCCTCAGCCTGCTTGGCAATCTCCGCCAATCGCTCCGCCTCCGCCTTGCGCGCCGCCTCAGCCGCCTCAGCCGCCCTTCTCACCGCGGCCTGCGCTTCTTCCTGAAGCCGGCGATCTTCTTCTTCCTTCTTCCGCCGCGCTTCGGCTACCAAAGCCTCTTCGACACGCCGTTTCGCCTCGTCGCGCGCCACGGACCGCGAAGCCGAAAAATCCCGGTACTTCGCTCCATGCAGGTTCGCCCACGAATACAAAGATGCCACGTCATCTGGCGTCTCGTTCGGTTCCGGCGTTGCGTTGGGATCGGTCACAGCCACCTGAATATCTCCATACCCTGCGTAATAGCCCCGTTTTCAATAAAAAAACGAAGCCTGTGGAACCCGGCCTGCGAACTCGCTCAAACAAAAATTCGACTCGGCGCTGGACTCGGGGGTATCCCCAATCCTAAGGTTGGCCTGTTGACAAGACAATAACACCCGAAAGGTTACCTGAGTACCACTTTCTTGCTACCCGTATGCACACAATGTACCCCTTCGCTCAACGCCCTTAATATCGGAACTCAGTCTGCCAATCTCCCCTCCCACCGCTCGCCAAAAGACATGACATTCTCCCACCATCTCCTCGCACCCCAATCACTCCCCTTCCCGCTCCTTACCCACCACGCGCCCCCAAAAAGCAATCGGCGCCCGAGCCCAGGCTCAGCCGCCGATTGTGCTACCTTTGTAGATGGAGGACCACCGGGAGCTCGTAGCTCAGTTGGTAGAGCAACGCACTTTTAATGCGTGGGTCCTGGGTTCGATCCCCAGCGAGCTCACCACTCCCACCAGGCCTCCAAGCTTTCCCGCATCAACCCACTCACAACACAGCAATCTACTCCGCTGCGGCGCGCAATCGCGCCGCGGCCTGCTCCGGCGTAATATCCCGCTGCGGCATCGCCAGCATCTCAAAGCCCACCATGAACTTCTTCACCGTCGCAGATCGCAGTAGCGGCGGATAAAAATGCGCATGGAAATGCCACTCCGGATACTCCCCGCCATCCACCGGTGACTGGTGAAACCCCATCGTGTACGGAAAACTCGTCTCGAACAAACTGTCATACCGGCGCGTCAGCCGCTTCAGAACATCCGCCAGCCCGTCCCGCTCCTCGCTGGTCAACTCCGGCATCCGTCCCAGATGACGCTTCGAAACCACCATCGCCTCAAACGGCCACACCGCCCACCACGGCACCACGGCCAGAAAGTGCTCGTTCTCCACAATCACCCGTTCCTGAGCCTTCTCTTCCACCCCCACGTAGTCGCACAGCAGGCAGCTGCCATGCTCGGCCAGGTGAGCCCGCTGCGCTTCGGTCTCCAGCGCCGGCTCGTCCGGAATGCAGCTCGTCGCCCATATCTGGCAATGCGGGTGCGGATTGCTGCAACCCATCATCGCTCCCCGGTTCTCAAACACCTGGATATAGCGGATTGCCGGATTCGCCGCCAGCTCCGTCACTTCCTCCGCCCAGGCGTCAATCACTTTGCGAATATCGGCCCGCTCCATCCGCGCCAGCGTCAAACTGTGGTCCGGATGAAAGCACAGCACCTTCGACAGCCCCTGCACCGGCTCGGCAGCCAGCAACGGGGAAGGCGACTCATCCACCACCTCCGGCACATTCGGCAATACCGCGGAGTAATCGTTTACAAACGAAAACACCCCCTCATACTTCGGGTTCTCCGCCCCACCCGCCCGAACATTCCCAGGGCACAAATAGCACTCAGGGTCATAGCTCGCTCCCTGCGCCGCTTCCGTCTTCGCCACTTCGCCCTGCCACGGACGCTGCGTCCGGTGCGGCGAAACCATCACCCACGACCGGCGCAACGGATTCCATCGCCGATGCGGATACTGCCACTTGTCTGCCATCTAGCCAAATCCTCTCTCCCGGCTCTTCCCCGGTCCTCTCAAGTCTAAACGCCCTCACTCCACCGGCAACAGAATCTCCGTAATCAGCTCCTCAGCCGCTGCCGTCTGCGGATTGTTCACATAGTGCTCAATCGCAAACCCATCCCCCAGCGCAAACTTCTGCTCCGCCGCCAACTGCCACACCTTCCCCGAAGCCTCAGCCATTTGTGTATACGGCCCAACCAGCGTAAACCGCTCGTACCGGCCGCCCTCAAACAGCTCATAGCTCAACCCCGCAGGCAACGCCGCAGGCTTCACCGCCACACTCACCCCCGCCCGATACACCGGCGGGCTCATCCGGTACAGGCTGAAAAACGCCCGAATCTCGTTCCCCGCCGCCACCTCCGGCAGCAGCCGGTGCATCTCCATCCACGCCTGCTGCGCATTCGGCATAAACGGGCCCCGCCGCTCCACGTACACGTAGTGCGTCTGCGGCCAAACCACCACTTCCTGCGATTGCGTCAAATTCATCCCCATCTCCTCCTCAGGCCGTCGGCCTGTCCGGCACCGGCATCGATGCCATGAACTGCTCCAGAAACGCCTGGCTGTACTCCTCCAGCAACTCCTCCACCCGCCCCGGCTCCTTCGATCGCACAATCAGCCCTGCATGGTGGTGCTTCGTCATCCGGTACACAATCTCCGGCGCCTGAAACGCCGACGTATCCGTGTCCGCCTCCCGCGCCAGGCACAGCACACTCCCCGCATACTCCTCGCGCACCACCGGCAGCATATACGGCTCGCCCCGCAGCTCCGCCACGTCAATCCGCGCCCACTCCCGCCACAGGTTCACACCCGTCGAATGCTCCACCAGGTCGGCAATAAACGCTCCTCCCACCCGAGCCGCAATCTCCAGAAAATAAAACTTACCGTCCGCCCGGGACTTGATATATTCCCCGTGCGTCACCCCGCGCCTCAACCCCAGCGCCGGCGCCAGCCGCCCATTCAGCTCCGTCAGCTCCCGCCAGTCCTCGCTCGCCCGGTCCACCGTCCGCGTCGTAAACACCCCTCCGTCGTGCATCACCTGCATCGGAGGCCGTCCGTACTTGTGCACCGCGGCAAACACCACCTTGCCCTCGCTCACAATCGAGTCCACGTGGTAAATATCGCCCGCCACAAACCGCTCCAGCAGGAAATAGCTCTGCCGGTCGCCCAGCTCATCCAGAGCCCTCCACAGCTGCTCCGGCTCCCCAATCTTCTTAATCCCCAGCGCCGACGCCTCCGCCCTCGGCTTCAGCAGCCACGGCCCCGGCGTCCCGTCCATGTACTCCCGCAACTCGTCGTAGTTCAGCACCCCTACAAACTCCGGCACCAGGAATCCCGCATCCCTCGCCGTTGTACGCATCGCCAGCTTGTCCCGGTAGTTGGCCACCACGCTCGTGCCCATCCCCGGAATCCGCATATGCTCCCGCAGCCTCGCCACCACCTCCATGTCAAACTCGTCCAGCGCCGTCAGCCGGTCAAACTTCCGCCCCCGCGCCATCCACGTCACCGTGTTCAGCACCTGCTGCTCGGTCAGCTCCGCCGGCATCGTTGCCAGCTCTTCCAGAATCTCCCGCGGCCAATCCCCATCCCTGTGCTTGTCCGTCGTCAGCAGCGTCGGCCGCACCCCCAGCTCCGCCAACTGCTCCATGTAAGCCTGGCCCTTCTCATACGTGCTAATACAAAGAAACCGCTCCTCAGCCATCACCCACCTCCTGCCCACGGCAGCCAACCTCCCACCGGATGTGGATAGTAGTAACACACCCCCATGTTTCTTTGGCAAAAGCTTCCTCCCGGCCCAAGACCAAATCGAGCGCACCCCCTGACCCTCTACTCCCCCCCCTTGCACGAACCAACAAACAGTTGCAAGCTTGAGGGGTACCCAGCCTGCCAGGGATTCGCCTCCTGCAAGCACCAAGCATCCCGGAGCACGATGCCCACCCCCGCCGCAACCCGCAGCACCCAAATCGCAGCATGGCTGGCCCGAGGCGGCCAAGACGGTCAGGGCGGACTCGTCCTGGCCGCAAACGAGCGCACAGCACGCGCCCTCACCTCCGCCTTCAACGCCGCCCAGCGAGCAGCCGGCCTCACCGCCTGGCCCACCCCCTCCATCTTCAGTTGGGACTCCTGGCTTCACCAGCAATGGCAGCCTCTCAACTCCGCCGGCCTGCTCACCCTCAACCCCGTGCAAGAGCTCGCCCTCTGGACCCGCGTCATCGACTCCAGCGCCGCCGCCCAGCAGCTCCACCACACCAGCCGCCTCGCCGCCCAGGCTCAGCGAGCCTGGCGTCTCCTGCTCGCCTACGCCCCTCAGGCACTCGACTTCATCCCCACCTTCAACTGGTCCGGCGGCTCCGCCGTCTTCGCCGCCTGGGCCCGCGACTTCGACCGCCTCTGCCGCGCCACAGACCTCACCACAGCCGCCCGCATCCCGCATCTGCTGACCGCCGCACTCCTGTCCAATTCCGCCCCGCGCCCGCCGCTGCTCCTCATCGGCTTTGACCGTCTCCTCCCAGCCCAGAAGCAGCTTCTCGACGCTTGGGGCCCAGCCGAGCACCTGGAACCGGCCTCACTCGTCCAGCAAACCCACTTCTTCGCCGCCCGCGAAGAAGCCTCCGAGCTCGCCGCCTGCGCCCGCTGGCTCCGCGCCCGCCTCACCCAAGACCCCTCCGCACGCCTCATCGTCGTCACCACCCAGCTCGACCAGACTCGCGGGCACCTCCAGCGCGCCCTCATGCGCCACACCCCCGCCGAACCCGATCTCTCCTTCGAATTCTCCCTCGGCGTCCCCCTCGCCCAGGTCGGCCTCGTCCGCAGCGCCCTCCTGCTCTTCCGCTGGCTCAGCCAGCCTCTTACCGAGGCCGAGCTGGACTGGCTCATCGCCTCCGCACACACCGCCCTCACCCCAACCGAAGAGCTGGCCCTCGCTGAAACCATGCTCGCCCTCCGTCGCCACAACCTCGAGCGCCTCGACTGGTCCCTCGCCGCATTCCTCGACCCGCCCATCCTCTGGGATGACGACGAAAACTCCACCCGCAAATCCCCCCGCCCGCCCTCCACCTGGGCCGACCGCCTCCGCGCCGCCCTACTCCACCTCCAGTCCCTGCCCCCCCGCCAATCCCCCATCGACTGGGCCGACGCCGCCCGCGACCTCCTCGACCTCCTCGCCTGGCCCGGCTACCGTCCCCTCACCAGTCCCGCCTTTCAGGCCAAATCCACTTGGGACGACGCTCTCCAGGCCTGTGCCAGCCTCGCCTACGACGGCCGCCTCATCTCCTGGCCCGAATTCGTCTCCGCCGCCCGCGACTCCGTCGCCGCCACCATCTTCGCCACTGAATCCGCCGTCCCGCCCATCCTCGTCACCGGACCCGCCGAATCCGCCGGCCTGCTCGCCGACGGCATCTGGTTCCTCGGCCTCTCCGAAGACAACTGGCCCGGTCGCGGCTCTCCGCATCCCTTCCTGCCCATCGCAGTCCAGCGTGAAGCCGCCATGCCTCACGCCACACCACAGGACGACTGGGAAATAGCAGAAATCGTCACCAAACGCATCCTCGCCAGCGCCCCCGAAGTCATCTTTAGCTTTCCCCAACGCGTCCCCGAGGGCGAAGCCCGCCCGTCACGCCTCATCGCCCGTCTCGCCGGCCAGCCCGCCGCCCTGCCCGCGGAACTCGCCCCACCCCCCGATGCCCCCCCCGCCACCGAGACCTTCGACGACACCTCTCGCATCCCCTACCCGCTCTCGACCCTCGAAGGCGGCGCCAACACCCTCACCACCCAGTCCCTCTGCGCCTTCCGCGCCTTTGCCTCCGTCCGCCTCGGCGCGGAAAGCTGGTCACCCGCAGAAGCCGGCCTCAACGCCAGTCAGCGCGGACTCCTGCTCCACGCCGTCCTCCACAAAGTCTGGGCCGGCCGCCAGCGCGGTGGCCTCACCACCCTCGACGACCTCCGCCAGCTCCCCGACCTGCCCGCATTCGTCCGCCGCATCGTCGACGCCGTCCTCGGCCGCCGCGTCAACCAGGCCCTCCGCGAAACCCTCCCTCCGCGCTTCCTCGACCTCGAAGCCCAGCGTCTCACCGCCCTCGTCACCCGCTGGCTCCAGTACGAAGCCACACGCCAAAACTTCCACGTCCTGCACACCGAACTCAAGCGCCAAGTCACCGTAGCCGGCCTATCCATGACCGTCCGCCTCGACCGCGTCGATGTCGTCCAGCAACCCGCCACCCTCGGCAGCGAAAACACCCCAGAAACCACCCTCATCCTCGACTACAAAACCGGTTCTGTCTCCCCCTCTGCCTGGTCCGGCGACCGGCCCGACGACATCCAGCTCCCCCTCTACGCCACCCACGCCGCCCTCCTCGAAGACCTGCCCCAAAGCAACGGCCTCGTCGAAGGCATCCTCTTCGCCCGCGTCAAACCCGGCGATGAAATGGGTTTCTACGGCCGCGTCCGGAACGCAGCCCAAACCCTCCTCGCCGACATCGGCAATCGCAGCGCCCTCGCCACCAATCCCCTCGACAACGCCCAGCTCGACTCCTGGCGTCAGGTCATCGAGCGGCTCGGCCACGAATTCCTCCACGGCCACGCCGAAGTCGCCCCCAAAAACGACCTCAAGACCTGCGAACATTGCGGTCTCTTCTCCATCTGCCGCATCCACCAGAACCTCCGTCCTGAAGATCTCGACTCAGACCAAGAAGAGGATCAGGAGGACGAAAATGCCTGAAATCCACCCTCCTCTACCCCCAGACCACTCCCAGCGCGTCCGCGCCCTCGCCCCGGACCAGTCCATCCTCGTCCAGGCCCCGGCCGGCTCCGGCAAGACCACCCTCCTCACCCAGCGTTTCCTGCTCCTCCTCGGCCAGGCCGAAAAGCCCGAAGAAATCGTCGCCATCACCTTCACACGCGCCGCCGCCGCCGAAATGCGCAACCGCATCCTTGCCGAGCTGGAAAACGCTGAGCGCAACTCCCTCGCCGCTGCCAGCGCAGACCCCCTAAGCCTGCCCGCCCTCGCCCGTCGCGCCTGGCTACGCTCCCAGCAGGCCGGCTGGAACCTCCTCGACCAGCATGCACAGCTCCGCATCACCACCATCGACGCCTTCTGCCGCGCCCTCGCCCAGCAATGCCCCCTCGAGTGGGGCCTGCTCTCCAGCCTCGGCGGCAACCTCGAACTCCTCGAAGAGCCCAAAGACCAATACCGTCAGGCCGCCCGCCGCACCCTCGAACTCCTCAAAGATTCACCCAGCGAAATCCGCACCGCCATCGAGCAGTTCCTCCTCTGGCGCGACAACAGCTGGAAAGACGCCGAAGACCTCATCGTCGAAATGCTCGCCGCACGCAATCGCTGGTGGCAGGCATTCGTCTTCTCCCGCCATCAGGACTGGGACGCCCTCCGTGCATGGCTCGAATCCGCCTTCCATCGCTCCCTCTCTGCCCAGCTCCACCGCCTCAACACCCTCCTCGATCAGGTCCCCAACAGCCGCGATCGCGCCCTTGTCCTCGCCCGCTTCGCCTGCGACAACGGCGGCGACCGCGCACCATTCCCCCTCGCCCAGCGCGCCGATCTCCCCATCCCCCCCTACCCAGCCCCACCCCACCTCGCCGATGCCGCCGACGCATACGCCAGCCTCGCCAACTTCCTCCTCATAAAGGACCAGGCCTGGCGCAAGCCAACCGGCCTCAACGTCACCAACGGCTTCCCCGCAACCCCCGAAGGCAAAGCCGGCAAAGCGGCCTTTGGCAGCCTCATCGCCGACCTGGCCGACCAGCCTGGCCTCCTCGAAGCTCTCCACGCCATCCGCCAACCCATCCCCCACGCATATTCCCACGACGAATGGAAGCTCGTCCGCCACTGCTTCACAGTCCTCACCACCGCCGCCGCCCAGCTCCAGCTCGTCTTCGCGGAAACCGGCGCTGTCGACTTCACCGAAGTCGCCCAGATCGCCCACCGCATCCTCATCGATACCGACGGCAGCCCCTCCGACTTCGCCCTCCAGCAAGCCGACCTCATCCACCACCTCCTCATCGACGAATTCCAGGACACCAGCCACACCCAGCACAAGCTCGTCTCCCGCCTCATCTCTGCCTGGCCCGACCGCACCGCCCGCTCCGTCTTCTGCGTCGGCGACCCCATGCAGTCCATCTACGGCTTCCGCGAAGCGGAGGTCGAGCTCTTCGAACGCGTCGGCAACCTCGGCTTCGCCGTCCACGAAGACGCACCCCTCGCCCTCGCTCCCATCACCCTCTCCGCCAACTTCCGCACCCAGGCCGACCTCGTCCGCGACCTAAACACCCACTTCCAGCAGATCTTCCCCACCTCCGACCCCAGCGGCGTCCAATTCGCCCCCGCGCAACCCATGCTCCCCGGCACCAGCGCCACCACCCAGCTCCACCTCACCTTCACCCGCGCCGGCCGCCAGCTTCCCCTCACCGACCCCACCAGCCCCGCCGCCACCCGCGCCACCCAGCTCGACCGCATCGTCCACCTCATTCAATCCCACTGGAAGCACGCCCAATCCCTCCAAACTCAGGCCCTCCCCGGCAAATTCCGCATCGCCGTCCTCGCCCAAACCAAAAAATCCCTCCAGGCCGTCGCCGCCGCCCTCGACTCCGCCACCATCCCCTACCGCGCCCTCGACCTCGTCGCCCTCCGCGAGCGTCCCGAGGTCCTCGACGCCATCGCCCTCGCTCGCGCCCTGCTCAACCCCATCGATCGCACCGCCTGGCTCGGCATCCTGCGCGCTCCCTGGTGCGGACTCACCCTCTCCGACCTTCATCTGATCACCTCTGCCGACGACTCCAGCCTCCGCGCCACAGCCATCCCCGATCTACTCCAATCCCGCCTGCCCCAGCTCGCCGCTTCCGGTCAGCTCTCGCCCCAGGCCGCCAGCGCAGCCCAGCGCGTCGCCTCCGTCATGGCTGCCGCTCGGGCCCAGCGCTCCGCAGCAGCCTCACTCGCCCTCGGCACCTGGATCGAGCTCGTCTGGAAGTCCCTCGGCGGCGAATCCACCGTCGCCCCCGAAGCCCGGCAAAACCTCCGCCTCCTCTGGAACTGCCTCGACACCCTCCCCAACGGCGAGCTCGATCTCCTCGCCAACGGCCCCGACTACGGCCTCAACGCCGCACTCAATCGCCTCTTCGCCCAGCCCGACCCCGACGCCAGCCCCGACCTCGGCGTCCAGCTCATGACCATCCACAAATCCAAGGGCCTCGAATTCGAAATCGTCATCCTCATCGACCTCGACGCCGCCACCCAAAAGGGCGAGCGCTCCATGATCTCCTGGCTGGAACGCGGCATCCCAACCGGTGACACCGACGACGAAACCGAATTCCTCATCGCCCCCATCCAGCCCAAAGGACAATCCGCCAGCCCCGCCAAGCAGTGGGTCGACGGCATCAAACGCCAGCGCAACCAGCAGGAAATGCGCCGCCTCCTCTACGTCGCCGCCACCCGTGCCCGCAACGAACTCCATCTCTTCGCCCGCCCCCGCTTCACCGACAAGAAAGGCATCCCCACCCTCAGCACCCCCAACGGAAACCTCCTCGCCACCGCCTGGCCCGCCCTCCAACCCGAAATCCAGCAACAATTCGCCCAGTGGTCCGCCCCGCAACCCGCCCAGCCCATCACCCTCATCGCCCTCGCCGACGCAGGCTCCAACCTGCTCCTTATGCCCACCCCGCACCGCCCCACCCGCATCACCCGGCTTGCCCCCAACGTCCAGGCGCCCGGTCTGCCTCGTCTCGAATCCTCATCCCCGGAAGCCTCGGAATCCCTCTACGCCCGCACCCAGGGCGGCCTCGAATCCCGTCTCGAAGGCACCGCCATCCACCTCCTCCTCGACGCTCTCAGCCGCCTGCGCCTCACCCTCGATCCCGCCGCAGCTGCCGCCCAGCTCGCCAACTCCATGCCCCTCGTCACCGCACGGCTCCGCGCCGCCGGCCTTGACCGCCCCGCCGCTGGCAAACTCGCCTCCCGCGCCCTCGCCATCGCCCGCTCCGCCGCACTTCACCCAACCGGCGCATGGATCACCGCTCCCCACCCTGAAGCTGCCTCCGAATCCCGCTGGACCGGCCTCGTCTCCACCCCCAATGGCCGCCTCCAGCCCTGGAACCTACGCCCCGACCGCGTCTTCCTCGCCCCCAGACCTGACCCCCAATCCGGCTCAGCCCCCGAAACCCAACCAATCTGGTGGATCATCGACTACAAAACCAGCCACGCAGACCTGCCCACCCCCACAGAACAGGCCCAATTCCTCGCCTCCCATCGCCAGCGCCACCTCGCCCAGCTTGAAACCTACTCCCGCGTCCTTCGCCAGCTCCGCGGCCCCGGCACACCCATCCGCCTCGGGCTTTTCTACCCCCGCCAGCTCCTTTTCGACCACTGGCCCATCTGACAATTTCTTCATCTTACCCAGCCGCAACTTTCTTCCAAAACCGGAGTCTAACGTTGCAAAGGTACGGTCACCGGACCGCTCGCCGCCATGACTCCACAGCTTGCAAAGAGAAACAAGATAAGCTGGTACTCTGGCCGTCGTCGATCCTTCGTCACCGCCACTGCTTCACTTCCTCCAGTGCGCCCCGGTTCGGCCGTCTTCTGGAACTTGCATAAAATTCTCTGCTTGCGACACGCAACCCTTCTGCTCTTCCGCCTTCCGCGCGAATCAGAACAACCGTCACCTTGCGTTCGCACCTGAAAAATTTCACCGATGGATGGCCAACTGACTATGCGACTCAAAATCTCTCTCCTCCCCGCTCTTTGCCTGCTCGCAATCGCCGCCCTCGCGCCCACTTTCGCATTGGCCTCCGGCGCAGCCTCAGCCTCCCGCATATCCGCGGAAGTAGACTCATCCCAACTCGCCCGCCTCACTGGCTCCCTGCTGCCCATGGCCCAGCCCCGCTATGACACCGGCCGCCTCGCCCCGTCCACCAAACTCGAAGGCATCAGCATCTACTTCAGCCGCTCAGCCGCTCAGGAAGCCGATCTCCAGGCCCTCCTCGCCGCCCAGCAGAATCCCGCCTCGCCCCAATACCATCAGTGGCTCACGCCCGACCAGTTCGCCGTCCGTTTCGGCATCAGCGACGCCGACCTCGCCAAGGCACAGGCATGGCTCCAGCAGCAGGGCTTCCAAATCGACTCCATCGCCCGCAGCCGAAACATGATCCGCTTCACCGGCACCGTCGCCCAGGTTGAGCAGGCCTTCGCCACCCAGATGCACACCTACTCCGTGCCATTCAAGGACATCCGCGAAAAACACTTCGCCCCCTCCACCGAGCTCAGCATCCCCGCGGCGCTCGCGCCCGTCGTCCTCGGCGTGCGTAATCTCGACGACTTCCGCCCACACTCCATGCGCACCACCTCCCACGTCAGCACCGCCAAACCCCAGTTCACCTCCGGCATCTCCGGCAGCAACTTCATCGCACCCGGCGACATCGACGTCATCTACGACATCAACTCCCTCCACTCCGCCGGATACACCGGCGCCGGCCAGACCATCGACATCATGGGCCGGTCCTCCATCGTCCCGGCTGACATCGCCGCCTTCCAGTCCGCCGCCGGACTTACCGTAAAGGCCCCGATCATCTCCATAGTTCCCAACAGCGGCTCCGCCACCCTTTTCTCCGGCGACGAAAGCGAGTCCGACCTCGACCTCGAGTGGTCTGGCGCCATCGCCACCGGCGCCACACTCAACTTCATCTACACCGGCAACGCCCAGAACTACGGCGTCTTCGACTCCCTCCAGTACGCCGTCGACAGCAAAATCGGCAACATCATCAGCATCAGCTACGGCTCCTGCGAGTACGACCTCGGCCAGACCAATATCAATACCATCGAAGCCATCGCCTCCCAGGCTGCCTCCCAGGGTCAGTCCATCTTCGCCGCCTCCGGCGACCAGGGCTCCACCACCTGCTATGGCTCCACCAATGACACCAAAGCCCAGCAGGAGCAGCTCAACGTCAGCTACCCCGCCTCCAGCGCATACGTCACCGGCGTCGGCGGCACAGAGTTCAACGAGGGCTCGGGAACTTACTGGGACACCACCAGCGGAAGCAACGACATCCTCACCTCCGCCAAGTCCTACATCCCGGAAGTCGTCTGGAACGACGACTCATCCCAGTACGGACTCTCCGCTTCCGGCGGCGGCGTCAGCACCTTCGTCCCCAGGCCCTCATGGCAGGCTGGCGTCACAGGTATCCCCTCCGGCACCTACCGCCTCGTACCGGACATTTCCCTCGATGCCTCCAACGACCACGAGCCCTACCTCTTCTGCAGCAGTGACACCTCTGCATGGAGCACCGGCCAGCAGGCCAGTTGCAACTCCGGCTTCCGCGACTCTTCCTCCACCGACCTCACCGTCGCCGGCGGCACCAGCTTCGCCACCCCCATCTTTGCTGGCATCGTAGCCCTTATCAACCAGAAGGCCAACGAAGTCTCCGGCCAGGGACTCATCAACCCCACCCTCTACACCCTGGCCGCCAACTCCTCCACCTACGGCAGCGCCTTCCACGACATCACCTCTGGCAACAATGACTGCACCGCCGGCTCCACCTACTGCTCCGGCAGCATCGGCTACTCCGCCACCACCGGCTACGACCAAACCACCGGCCTCGGCACAGTAGATGCCGACATGCTCGCCAACGCCTGGCCCGCCGGGTCTTCCACCCTCATCGGAACCACCACCACCATCACCCCCTCCAACACCGCGCCCTCCACCGGTACCAACGTCACCTACACCATCGGCGTCTCCTCCAACACCGGCTCCACCACCCCCACCGGTACGGTAGACATCTCCGTCAACGGCACCGCCGCAACCACCGTCACCCTCACCAACGGAGCAGCCACCTACCAGGCCAGCTACTCCACCGCCGGCGCATACTCCATCGTCGCCAGCTACCAGGGTGACACCACCCACGCTGCCTCCACCGGCACCACCTCCATCAACGTGGGCGGCGTCAGCTCCGGCAAGGGAACCTTCACCATCACCGCCCCGACCCTGACCGTCACCGACGGCACGCTGGGCACCTCCACCATCACCGTCACCCCGGCAGGCGGATACACCGGTACCATCCTCTTCTCCCTCTCCACCACATCCAGTAACCTCACCTACGTTTGCCCGGTCATTAGCAATCTCACCGTCAGCGGCACCGCGCCGGTAACCACCACCCTGGGCATGGATACCAACGGCGCAAACTGCTACGCCACCGGACAGGTCAGGAAGTCCATCAAGCACCTCTCCGCCTCCAACGCCCCTGGCAGCAGCCCCCGCGGTCCCATCGCCGCCGGAACAGCTCTCGCCGGACTGCTCCTCTTCGGCCTCCTCGGGCGTAAATCCGCCCGCCTCCGAAGCCTCGCCGCAGTCATCCTCATCGCCAGCGCAGGCATCGCATTCTCAGGCTGCGGTGGCGGCAGCAGCAGCAGCGGCGGCGGCACCACCATCCCCAACCCACCCACCGGCTCCTACACCATCACCCTCACAGGAACCGACAGCACCACCTCCACCATCACCTACTCCACCAACTTCACCCTCACCATCGACTAGGGCCTGTTCACTCTACCTGGATGGCGTTGCGAGCGAAAATCGGGCCAAGCAATTCTGGGCACACAGGGCCGAGTCCGAGGGCTGTGGCGACCCCACCGCCGAGGGCCAGAATGCGGTATGGCCCGATTTGCGCCGCAACCCGCAGGGACGGGGCCAGTTTTCCCCATTTCTGCGTCGTTGCTCGCTTCAGTAACCAGTTACTGCGCACTCGTCGCTTCTTGAACTGAGGAAAACTCCGCTCCCGTCGCCACCACTCAGGGAGTGTGAACAGGCCCTAGTACCGCGACCGTTTCGTTGCGAACATAAATTTCACCTACGGGTGCCCCCGGTCCCTGGCCTCTGAGGACCGGGGATAGCCCATATCCACACCCTCACGCTACCCGCTCGAAAACTCCTCTACTTCGTAAACAGCATGTGCGTCCCAACCCCAATCAGGGTCACCGCAAATATCCGCCGCAACCACAAATCCGGAACATACTGCGCCCCCAGCCCGCCAAAGTACCCGCCCACCGTGAACCCCGCCGCCAGCAGCAGACCAATCCGTATGTCTGCGTTCCCCACCCGGTAATAGTTCCAGAAGGCCAGTATCCCAACCGGCAGCAGCAGCGCCGCCAGCGACGTACCCTGCGCCTTGTGCTGGTCCATCGCAAACAGCCACACCAGTCCGGGAATCAGCAGAATGCCGCCCCCAATTCCAACCATCCCGGAGAAAACGCCAACTGCGAAGCCAAGAAGCAGTGTTTGCCAGGTCATTACGGTCCTCACTGTGCTGCAAAAGAGCCCGCGAAGGGCTTATCCCAAGCATATCCCAGCCCTTGATCCCACCCCAGGCAGACCCTCCCAACCCGCCGCCACCACAAAATTCATCGTACGTTTGCATTCTTTTCGCGTGGCTGGAATATTCTAGCCCTGAAGTCGTGCGGCCCCAGTTCAAGCTATCCACGGGCCGACGCTGAGGATAGATCGGTTGAGCCAACTAGTTTTTGTGCTTGAAGACGAAACGGATATTGCCCGTCTGGTGCAGCATCATCTGGAAGCGGCCGGCTTTTCGACAAAGGTCTTCCATACTCCCACAAACCTCATCGCCGAGGCTGAACGCCAGAATCCAGCCCTCTTCCTCCTCGACATCATGGTCCCCGGTGGCGATGGCCTCGACGTATGCCGACGCCTCCGCAACCACACCAGCCTCTCCACCACGCCCATCATCTTCCTCACTGCCCGCGCCGGTGAAAACGACCGCGTCCTCGGCCTCGAACTCGGTGCCGACGACTACATCACCAAGCCCTTTTCCACCCGCGAGCTCATCGCCCGCGTCAAAGCCGTCCTGCGCCGCTTTGAGCGCCCCACCACACCCTCCGTCGTCCGCTTCGAACAGGTCGTCATCGACGCTAACGCCATGCAACTCCACGTCCGCGGCGAGCTCACCACCACCACCGCCACCGAGTTCCGTCTCCTCGACTACCTCGCCCGCCACCCCGGCCGCGTCTTCAGCCGAGACCACCTGCTCGACGCTGTCTGGGGCGACGCCCGCTTCGTCACACCACGCTCAGTTGACGTCTACGTGCGCCGCATCCGTGAGAAAATTGAGGTGGATCCCGAAGACCCCCGCTACCTCAAAACCGTTCGTGGCGCAGGCTACCGCTTCGAGATTCCCAAGGGAGAGTAATCCCAGGCCCAAAGACCATCAGGCCCGAACACCGCCTGGGCCGGAGTTCCCATTGACGCGCAAGGTTTTCTACAAACTGCTCGGCCTCTTTGCCCTCTTGCTCGCCTTCCAGGCCACCGCCATGGTGCTCGTCTTCGTGCCCATGCTCGGCAGCAGGGTCCTGGCCATGAGCCCCTCGGCAACCTTCCGCCTCCTCGGTCCCCAGGTCATGTATGCCGGCCTCATCGCCCTGGCCATCGTCTTGCCCCTCGCCGCATGGTTCGCCCTCAGCATCTCCCGCCGCCTCCGCCGCCTCATGCACTTCGCAAATCGCATCGCTGACGGCGACCTAAAGGCCCGCCTGCAGGACCAGCATCGAGACGAGCTCTCCGCCATGGTCCAGGTCCTCAACACCACTGCCGCCCGCCTCGAAGCCAGCTTCACTGAGCTCGAAAACCGCCGCCGCGAGCTCGCCGCCCTCCTCGACTCCATGCAGGAGGGCGTCGTCGCCATCACCGTTGACGGCAACGTCAGTTGGTCAAACGCCGTCATGCAGCGCCTCGCTGGAACCCAGATCCGCCAGGGATTGCCCCTCGTCCACTCCGTCCGCGACCCCGATGTCCTCGGCTGTGTCGCCGGCGCTCTCCGCGACCACAAACTGCGCTACGGACGCGCCAGCTCCCTCGCCCCCGGCCGCGTCTTCGAAATCAACGCCGCCCCCACCCCCGGCGGCGGGGCCGTCGTCGTCCTCCACGACGTCACCCAGATCGAGGCCGCCGAAAAATCCCGCCGCGACTTTATCGCCAACGTCAGCCACGAGCTCCGCACTCCCCTCACCTCAATCTCCGGCTATGTCGAAACCCTCCTCGAGTTTCCCGCAACCAATCCTGAGACAAACCGCGAGTTCCTCAACATCATCCTCAAGAACTCCAACCGCATGAGCCGCCTCACCGAGGATCTCCTCGCCCTGGCCACCATCGAAAGCCCCGATTACAAGCTCAAACGCCGCGGCATCAAGGCGAGCGCCCTCCTCGAGGACGCCATCGAGTCCCTCGCCGGAATGGTCGGCGACGCCGGTATGGAGCTGGTCCCCAGCGGCGCAACACACAGCCTTGTCGTCGCCGATGCCGACGCCATGAACCAGGTCTTCGGCAATCTCATCGAAAACGCCCTCAAATACGGCCGCTCCGGCAAACGCATCGAAGTAGGCGCGCTCGATCTCGACGACGAAGTGGAGTTCTACGTCCGCGACTTCGGCCAGGGCATTGCTTACGAGCACCTCAACCGCATCTTCGAGCGTTTCTACCGCATCGACAAGGCCCGCTCCCGCGAGTCCGGCGGCACTGGCCTCGGACTCGCCATCGTCAAGCATGTTGTCCAGGTCCAGGGCGGCCGCATCTGGGCTGAAAGCGAACTCGGCCACGGCGCAACCTTCCACTTCACCCTCCGCAAGCCCGTCGCCACCGAGCCCCCCACCGAACCCGCGCCTGCCCCTGCTCCCCTCACCTCTGCGGAACCCGCCCCACAACAACTCTCCTGACCAATGCCATAAAAATTCCCCCGTCTTCAACCTGCTTTAACATTCAAAGCTCACAATAACCTTGGTAAGTCATCTCGGATGGAGTCGACAGTGAAAAAGAATTTCGTCTTGATCGCAACCCTCGTTGCGGGTCTTATGGTCTCCTCGGTCGCACAGGCGCAGAAGCTCACAGGCGCGGGAGCAACCTTTCCGTATCCTATTTATTCCAAATGGTTCAGTGAGTACTCCGCAGCCCACCCCGGCGTGGAGATCAACTACCAGTCCATCGGCTCCGGTGGCGGCATCCGTCAGGTAACCGCCGGACTCGTCGACTTCGGTGCCAGCGACGGCCCCATGACCGACGAGCAGCTCGCCGCTTCCAAGGTCAAGCTCATCCACATCCCCACCGTCCTCGGCGCTGTCGTGCCCATCTTCAACGTCACCGGCGTCAGCGACCTCAAGTTCTCCCCGGACGTGCTCGCCGATATCTTCCTCGGCAAAATCACCACCTGGAATGACGCCCGCATCGCCAAAGACAACCCCGGCGTCTCCCTCCCCGGCGAAACCATCAACGTCATTCACCGCTCCGACGGCAGCGGTACCACCTACATCTTCTCTGACTACCTCACCAAGGTCAGCAAGGACTGGGCCAACGGCCCCGGCAAGGGAACCGCCCTCAACTGGCCCAAGGGCCTCGGCGGCAAGGGCAACGAGGGCGTCGCAGGCCTCGTACGCCAGCTCCCCGGCTCCATCGGCTACGTCGAGCTCATCTACGCCCTCCAGAACAAAATCAGCTTCGGCAGCGTAAAAAATGCCGCCGGCAACTGGGAAAAAGCCACCATCGCCGGCGTCACCGAAGCCGCCGCCAGCGTCAAGCAGATTCCCGCCGACTACCGCGTCTCCATCACCAACGCTCCCGGAGCCAACGCCTACCCCATCTCCAGCTTCACCTGGCTGCTCGTGCCCATCAAAGCCCAGAACCCGGCCAACGGCAAGGTCCTCAAGGACTTCATGAGCTGGATGATCACCTCCGGCGAAGGCGAAGTCGAGAAGCTCTACTACGCCCCCCTGCCCAAGGCGGTCGCAGACAAAGTACTCAAAACCGTCTACAGCCTGCAGTAACTTCCTTTCCCCACACAGCAGCAAGGCCCGGGTCACTACGCCCGGGCTTTCTTGCGTCCATCAAACCGCATTTTTACCCGATATACACTTGATTTCGCAGTGCGTTAACATTCCATTCACATTCACTCGGTAGCCTCAGGAAGGTGATGGTTCCCTTGGCCGAGACAAAGATACGCAGACCGGAAGTCGCGATTGAACTGCCTGCGCTGGTGGTTGCCGAGCCGTCGCCGGACGGCGTTGCCCTCCCCGTCCCCCCCGCCGAAGCCTCCGAAATTCGCCGCTTCCTCCTCGCCCGCGGCAACTCCGCCCTCGCCGACAAGCTCTTCCTCGCCGTCATGGCCCTCTGCGCGCTCAGCATCTTCGCCATCGTCGTGCTCATCGCCTCCCAGCTCGTCTTCAGCTCACAACTCAGCTGGCACAAGTTCGGCCTCCAGTTCTTCTACAAATTCAACGTAGACCCCGAAACCAAGCTCCCCGTCTTCTGGGACCCCGTCGCAGGCACCTTCTACGCCCTGCCATTCCTCTACGGAACCCTCGTTTCCTCCCTCGTCGCCCTCGTCATCGCCGTTCCCCTGGCCATCGGCTCCGCCATCTTCCTCACGGAAATGTGCCCCCGCTTCCTCCGCGGCCCCCTGGCCTTTGTCACCGAGCTGCTCGCCGCCATCCCCAGCGTCGTCTACGGCCTCTGGGCCGTCTTCGTCCTCGTTCCCCTCCTCCGCGAGCACATCAACCCTGTCCTCATGACCATCTTCAACAACTCCGTCACCGTCAAGCTCTTCGGCTGGACCGGACTCGTCGGCAATAACGGACTCTTCGGCGGCGCAAATTACGGCCTCGGTATGCTCGCCGCCGGCGTCATCCTCGCCGTCATGATCCTCCCCATCATCTCTTCCCTCACCCGCGAGGTCATGAGCGCCGTCCCCCACTCCCAGCGTGAAGCCGTCCTCGCCCTCGGCGCTACCCGCTGGGAAATGATCCGCATGGGCGTCCTCCGCAACGCACGCATCGGCATCGTCGGCTCCGTCATCCTCGGCCTCGGCCGCGCCCTGGGAGAAACCATGGCCGTCGCCATGGTCATCGGAAACCGCCCTGAAATCCAGAAGTCCCTCCTCTCTCTCGGCTACTCCATGGCCTCCGTCATCGCCAACGAGTTCAGCGAGGCTTCTGACAACCTCTATCTCAGCGCCCTCATTGAAATCGGCCTCGCCCTCTTCATCGTCACCATCATCGTCAACGCGCTGGCACGCATCCTCGTCTGGATGGTCACGCGCGGCGTCCCGGCTCGGGTGAACTAACCATGAATCTCAAGAAGCAAGGCTTTCACAGCAAGTTCCGCGCCGCCTCTGACCACCTCGCCACTGGCCTCGCAATTGCCGCCACCCTGCTCGTCGTCGCACCCCTCGTCGCTATCTTCATCTACCTCATCTACAAGGGCGCCAGTTCCCTCAACCTGGCCTTTTTCACCCACGTGCCCAAACCCGTCGGGGAAGACGGCGGCGGCATGGCCAACGCAATCGTCGGCAGCGGCGTACTGCTCGGCGTCGCCAGCCTCCTCGGTATCCCCGTCGGCATCGGCGGCGGCATCTACCTCGCCGAGTTCGGCCGCGGCACCAAATTCGCAAACGCCGTCCGATTCACCGCCGACGTCCTCAACGGCGTCCCCTCCATCGTCATGGGCATCGCCGTTTACTCCCTCATCGTCGTGCCCCAGCACCACTTCTCCGCATTTTCCGGCGGCGTCGCCCTCGGCATCATGATGATCCCCACCGTCACCCGAACCACCGAGGAAATGCTCCTCATGGTCCCCAATTCCGTCCGCGAAGCAGCCCTCGGACTCGGCGTACCAAACTGGCGTTCCGTCCTCTCCATTACCCTCAAAACCGCCTCGCCCGGCGTCATCACAGGCTGCATGCTCGCCTTCGCCCGCGTCGCCGGAGAAACTGCCCCACTTATCTTTACCGCCTTCGGAAACCAGTTCTGGAGCGCCAGCCTCAACGAGCCCATCGCAGCTCTCCCACTCCAAATCTACGTCTACGCCATCTCCCCATACGACGAGTGGCACCGCCTCGCCTGGGGCGGCGCTCTCGTCCTCATCATCCTCATCGTCTTCGCCGTCTCGCTCGTGCGCTATGTCGCCAGCCGCGGAATCCTGAAGGGAGCAAGCTAGTGGGTGTCGGTATTGAAGTCTCAAACCTGAATGCGTGGTACGGGTCCAATCACACGCTCCAGGATATTCAGCTACACATCCCGGCCAACCACGCCACCGCACTCATCGGCCCCTCCGGTTGCGGAAAAAGCACCTTCGTCCGCTGCCTCAACCGCATGCACGAAACCAACCCCATCGCCCGCGTCACCGGAACCGTCCGCATCGGCGATCTCGACATCTACAAGGACGCTTCCCCCGTCGAAATACGCCGCCGCGTCGGCATGGTCTTCCAGCGCCCAAATCCATTCCCCACCATGTCCATCTACGACAACGTCGCCAGCGGACTCAAGCTCAACGGATTCTCCAACAGAAAAGTCCTCGACGAAATCGTCGAGCGCTCCCTCCGCAACTCCGCCCTCTGGGATGAAGTCAAGGACGACCTCCGCAAAAAGTCCGGCGCCAGCCTCTCCGGCGGGCAGCAGCAGCGCATGTGCATCGCCCGTGCCCTCGCCGTCGACCCCGAAGTACTCCTCATGGACGAGCCCGCCTCCGCCCTCGACCCCGTTTCCACATCTAAAATCGAAGACCTCATCTTCGAGCTGAAGTCGCAGTATACGATTGTCATAGTTACCCACAACATGCAGCAGGCCGCACGCGTCGCCGAAAAAACCGGCTTCTTCCTCAATGGCCGAATGGTGGAGTTCGACTCGACGCACAAGATCTTTACCAATCCAAGCGACAAGCGAACCGAAGACTACATCACGGGAAGGTTCGGATGACACGTATACGATTTCAACGCAGCCTCGACGATCTCAAGGAAAAGCTCCTGGTCATGGCCGGCCTTGCCGAACAGGCCATCCAGCGCGCCATTGAGGCTTATCGCGTCCGCGACCTCTCCATCTGCGACCTCGTCAACCGCAGCGAACTCGCCATCAACCGCATGGAACGCGAAATCGACCAGGCCGCCCTCGACCTCCTCGCCATGGAGCAGCCCATGGCCATCGACCTCCGCTTCATCCTCGCCGTCATCAAAATCAATGCCGACCTGGAACGCGTCGGCGACGCTGCCAAAAGCATCTCCAACCGCGTCCGCACCATGGAGTCCATGGCCCAGGCCGATCTCCCCCTCGATATTCCCCGCATGGCCTCTCTTGCCGCCAACATGGTCCGCAAGTCTCTCCAGGCTTTCATCGACGGCGATGCCGAAATCGCCCAGTCCGTCCTCAGCATGGACGATGCCGTCGACGCCATGAATCGCGCCGCCCACATCACCATGACCGAGGTCATGCGCGATAACCCACACATGGCTCCCCAGGCCCTCAATGCCCTCATGGTCTGCCGCAGCCTTGAGCGCGTCGCCGACCACGCCACCAATATCGCCGAAGATGTCATCTTCTGGGTCAAAGGCGCCGATGTCCGCCACAAGGGCAGCGTCGAAGCAGCCCGCCTGGCCGCCATCCAAAGCCCCAAACCCTAAGCCGCTTTCCCGCACAGCTACGGCAGCCCCAATCCCCTGCCTGCCGTAGCCACACCCGGCAGCCAAAGGCAGGCCCTTAAAACCAGTACCCCGGCGCAACCACCCGCAGCACCGCCCGCACCCACCGCACCACCGCCGTCCGCGGTCCGCCATAACTCCGCGCCTTGAACCCCGAATATCCCTCCGGCTCCACATTGCACGGAAACCGCAGCCATACCCCAGGCTCCCCCCTGTGCCCAATCACCTGCCGGAAAATCAGCTGCTCCAGAAGCCGCAAATCCGTCCTGTTCATTGCCTCCCGGCTCCCTCGCAGCACCCGGTCGTAGAACCCGTGCGAGCACGCAAACAGTTGCACCGCGCAATCATGCCCCCGCCGCGGAAATCCCAGCTTCCGGCAGTCAATCATCAGCTCCAAGCCGTCTCCCCGGCCCTCCACCAGGTCCACCGCCCGCCCCAGCGCCGGAAAACGCAGCCGCCCCGTCACCTTGATCAGGTGCGTCGTCTCCCCCCGCAAACGGCTCCGCAGCAACCCCTCGTCCAGCAGCTCCATCTCCGTGTACCCGTAATTCCGCCCCTCCGGAATCACATTGCCCGGCACACTCAATATCTCCACCGCCTTGCCCAGAGGATTCTCCCCCTCGGCAATCGCCTGCAGCTCGCTCAAATCCGCGCCCGAGTTCTCCAGCACCAGAATCCGCTCCGCCGCCCGATGCTCATACCCCAGCCAGTACCGCAGCGCAGCCTTGTAATCCCCCAGCCGCTCCACTGGGTCAGCCCGCCGTACGCCAGCATTCGCCGCCGGCTCAATCGTCGCCGTCATCACCAGTAAATAACGCGGCTTCTCCAAATCGTTCCCGTCCCCGCCTGCCCTCATACCCTCGATTGTAGCCGCCGCCCTCAAGCCCTCGCGGCAAACCGAAGCCGCACATAATCCGCAGTCCAATGCCCCAGCTCATCCATCAAAACCGGCCGCAACAGCGCAACCGTCTCCGCCAACACCGCCTCCCCCAACTCCTCCGGAAGACCCTCCAGCACTCCCCGCCGAAACGTCCGCAGCCACCCCCCCATCCCCGACTCCGGCAACGCCGTCGGCCGCGGAATCAGCTCCATCCGCTCCACCGCAAACCCATGCCCCTCCAGCCGCGCCGTGTACGCCGCCACAGTCGGAAAGTAATTCACAGCGTCCTCCCTTCCACCCACCCCGTGCCGCTCCAGCACCGCCCCCAAGGCCACGGAAATCGCCGCAATATTCCCCAGCCCGCCCATCTCCGCCACAAACCGCCCACCCGGCTTCAGCGCCCGCTTCACGCCGGCCAGCATCGCATCCTGCCCCCGCACCCAGTGCAGGCAGGCATTGGAAAACACCGCATCAAACTCCCCCTCAAACGGCAACTCCTCCGCCACGCACACCCGCGCATCCAGCCCCCGCGCCCTCGCCGAGGCCACCATCGACGCCGAAGCATCCACCCCCGTCACCACCGCCCCGGCCTGCTCAATCCGCTCCGTCAGTTGCCCATCGCCGCACCCCAGGTCCAGCACCCGTTCGCCCGCAACCGGCGCCAGCCACTCCAGCACCCCAGCCCCCAGTGCCGGTACAAAACTCCCATGCTTCGCATACTCGGCAGAATTCCAACTTTGCGTCATCCTCACCTCTCTCCCCAATTCTCCGTGCAAACCCACCCATAAATCAAAGTGATTATTCTTAACATCAACATAAGTAATCCTTATATCCGTCCAGCCCGTATGCCCCATCCATCGCGCGCGTCGTATGCGCGACATGGGTGGGCATCACCACTCCCCCGGCCCCCAACAACCACAAAAGCCAAAATCGAGCGCAGCTCGATCCAGCGAACATGCTGACTCGCCAGCGCGGCGAAGTCGCGGCCAATCCGCTAAAAGACTTCCTCCAGAATTGCCGACAATTCAACATCAAATGCGGCACAGTACGTGCAACGAAGGCCCTTGCGAGCCCGGACATCGAGGATGCAAGAGCAATTAAGGCCAGACTTACGCGATTCCAAATGCAATGTTGGTCTCGTACGTGACTCGGATCTCCAGGGACGGCATGAGCGTTCCAAGCCGGTGCGGACAACGGAGATGAGACTGCGGGTCGCCTTCGAAGCAACAGAGCCCTCAAAACGTCGAGGTCAGGTTCGGGCAAGAGGAGACAAGATGACCACCACGCAAAAGTGCGAACACCCTGGCTGTAATTGCCAATCCGCCCATTGCAGTCCAACATGTGCAGACACAAAGAAAAGTTCAGAGACCACCAGCCAGTGCAAGCACCCGGAGTGCAGGGACATCGGCCTCAAAATGTAGCCGGCGCAACTCCTGAGACAACCGTTAATCCCGAATTCCCATACAAGATCCAGCCAATTTCAACCCCGAAAGGCAAAACGCATCATGGCGCCTTCTGCGACATTCACAACAGTAGCTGCACCACCTGCGTTGGATCAGTTGTGCATCAACACACTCCGTTTTCTTGCAGTGGACATGGTGCAGAAAGCTAACTCTGGCCATCCTGGGCTGCCGATGGGGTCTGCGGCTATGGCGTATGCCCTCTGGGACAGATCGCTCAAGTTCAATCCTCACGACCCACATTGGCCCGACCGCGACCGCTTCGTCTTGTCCGCTGGCCATGGGTGCGCCTTGCTCTATGCTCTTCTCCACGTTACAGGCTTCGACCTGCCTCTGGATGAACTGAAAAGGTTCCGTCAGTGGGGCAGCCGCACGCCGGGTCATCCGGAGTATGGCAAGACTCCAGGCGTCGAGGCCACCACCGGGCCGTTGGGCCAGGGCCTGGGAAACGGTGTTGGCATGGCGATCGCCGAGGTGGCGCTTGCGGCCCGCTTTAATCGGCCGGGTCATAACATCGTGGACCACTTCACGTACGTCCTGGTCAGCGATGGCGATCTTGAAGAAGGAATTTCATCGGAGGCTGGATCGGTTGCAGGACACCAGCATCTCGGAAAGCTCATCGTACTTTATGCAGACAACCACATCACGATCGAGGGAAGCACAGAACTGACGTTCACTGAAAATCGCATGGCTCGCTTCGCTGCATTCGGCTGGCACGTTCAGAGTGTTGAACGGAGCAATGATGCGGAAGCCGTGGCCCGCGCACTGACAATCGCGCGCGAAGAAACACGACAGCCATCGCTGATTGCGGTACGCACCCACATTGGCTTTGGCAGTCCCCATAAACAGGACACTGCTGCGGCTCACGGATCACCCTTGGGAGTGGGGGAGGTGCGCCTTGCGAAAGAAGGGATGGACTGGCCTGTTTCGCCCCCTTTCTACATTCCCCAAGAGGCGCTGGAGCATTTCAGAAAAGCAGTTGCCCGCGGAAGCGTCGCGCAATCGGAATGGGAAGCGCGATTCAAAACCTTCGCGCAACAACACCCCGATCTTGCCACTGAGTTCCTCAGGGTCATCGACCGACAGCTCCCGAATGCCTGGGATGCCGCACTCCCGATCTATGCGCCAGCCGATGGCCCCATGGCAACCCGCATCGCTTCAGGAAAAGTGATTGAGATTCTTGCCTCTCGTCTGCCGGAGATGATGGGAGGCTCGGCAGATCTCGGTCCCAGTACGCATACAAACATTGACGGTGCGGGAAGTTTTGAGCCTGAAGACTGGGCTGGACGAAACATGCACTTCGGCATTCGTGAGAATGCGATGGGCGCCATCCTCAATGGAATGGCCCTGCACCGCGGCCTCATTCCGTACGGCGGCACGTTCTTCGTCTTCTCTGATTACATGCGCCCTCCCATGCGCCTTGCTGCGATGAATGCGCTCCCGCTGATCTATATCTTCACGCATGACAGCATTGGCATGGGCGAGGACGGCCCGACTCACCAACCTGTGGAACAACTCATCGGACTGCGATCCATCCCAGGCATGGTTGTCCTTCGCCCTGCAGATGCCAACGAGACTGTAGCCGCATGGCGAGTCGCAATCGGCAGGAAGCAGGGCCCTGTTGCCCTGGTTCTCACCAGGCAGGGTCTTCCCGTGCTCGACTTGAATCTCTATCCAGCCATTCCGGCTGGAGTTCCATTAGGCGGATACATCCTCGCCGATTCCTCGTCAACAAAACGCCCCGAAATCATCCTTATCGCGACAGGATCCGAAGTGCATCTGGCACTCGACGGCAGGGAGCAGTTGCTGAAAGACGGCGTGAACGCAAGAGTGGTGAGCATGCCCAGCACCAACCTGTTTGCATCGCAATCGGACGAGTACCGCGACAGGATTCTGCCCAAGGGCGTGCCGCTGCTCGTCATCGAGGCCGGTTCGCCAATCGGGTGGCAGGCCTTCGTCGGCCCCCGAATCGCCGTCATCGGGATAGATACTTTCGGCTCCTCGGCACCCGGGCCAATCGTAATGGAGCACTACGGCTTCACCGTCGAGAACGTCTGCAGACAGGCTCATCATGTGCTTGACAAGAACAAGGAGTATTAAACATGCGCGTTGGAATTGCCTCGGACCATGGAGGGTTCGTTCTCAAAGAGCAGGTCGCAAATTTGCTGCGCAATGCTGACCATGAGGTCGTCGATTTCGGCGCGCTTCAACCCAGTCCTGGAGATGATTACCCGGATTACGTCATACCACTGGCAAGGGCAGTTGCCGCCGGCAAGGTCGATCGCGGAATAGCACTCTGCGGAAGTGGCGTCGGGGCATCCATCTGCGCCAACAAAGTTGCCGGGGTGCGCGCCGGGCTCATCCACGACGTATTCTCGGCTCACCAGGGCGTCGAAGACGACGACATGAACGTCTTTTCACTAGGTGGTCAGGTGATTGGGCCCGCACTCGCCTGGGAGTTGATTGAGACATTCCTGAAGGCTCGCTTCAGCGGCGCAGTTCGCCACCAGCGCAGAGTCGACAAGGTAAGTGCACTTGAAACCCACGAGGCCTCGCGCTGAAAGTGCATCCTCAATTCACCGCAGTTGAGCTGCAATTGAGAGTTGGAATCGTTCTGGATGAAGGGCGCAAAAACATCCTCAGCCCGCAACGGTGAGGCGTCGGTGTGCCTGCATTCGCGGGAAACAGGGACCGGCCAAGGAAATCCGGTGATCAGGATTCTGGAATAACATTCTCGGGGATGGTATTGCGCTTTCCTGCGAGGGGCAGGTCATAAATGAGGACTATAACCCCATGGGCCACAGGCCAAGCAATGAGGACTTCATGCCAGCACACAAGTCGATTGACAGGATTCGAACCGTCACTGCCAGCACATTTGACCAACTGGTATTGAAAGGAGAAGGACCAATCATCGTCGAGTTTATGTCTTACGGATGCGCACATTGCGGTGTGCTTGAGCCAGACATTCAGCAGGTCGCGGAGATAGTGGAGTCCACCGAGACAATCTTCCGGGTGAACATTGCTCTCGACCCCGATCTTGCTGAACACTACGAGGTCCAGGGGACGCCCACGCTGGTCATGTTTCTCAACGGCGCAATCGTCGGGCGCGATGCAGGGCCAAGCCCGGATGTATCGAACCTCCTGGCTGTCGTAAAGCAACCATACAACTCATGAAATGAGATTGAATCATGCAGATCAAAATACAGCCCGCGCCAATTCTCTTGTTCAACGACGAGTGCGGTGTCTGTCGAACAATTGCCACTTGGGTGAAGAGGCAGGTCCAGGCAGGATCGCGCTCGCCTTCAATGCTCGTACGACCAATCGGCCAGGATCCCGAGGAACTGCGGGCTCTCAACCAAGACCTGAATATCTGGGATGCCTACGCGACGATTCATCTGCTCATGCCGGATGGCTCCATGAAACTCGGAGGAGAAGCCGTTGCCGAGGTCCTGCGAAATCTACCCACTACCAAATGGTTCACCTGGACCTTCGCAATTAGCGTCTTCGGGATTCGGCCGTTCCAGGCAATCCTTAACCTTGCCTATGCCATCCTGGCAGATATCCGCCCAGTGTTCGGCTGTGAGAGTTGCGGCACGCCAAGTCCTTGGGTCCGTCCGATCAGGTGGATTGTCAAATGGGTACAGTCACTCTTCGGTGGAATGCATCACCCACATCCAAGCCGCCATTTCAGCTCCTTGCCGGCAAGAGTGCGTCTTCCGCAAACGCACCAAATCTGAATACCAATCTTCAAAGTGAAAGTCGACGGAAGCCGTCAAGCGCATCAGCCATCATGCCGGCTAATCTCGCAGAATGAGCCTCGGCTGCTCGGGCAAGTTCAAAATAGATTTGGGTTTCTTGCCCGCTGCGAATTCCTCTATGACCTGACTTATGGAGTGCGCCGTTCCGGCCAGCATGAGATCAGTTAGCACGGCAATGTGTGGTGTAACCAGGACCTGAGGAAGTTGAAGTAGAGGATCCTCGCGATTCGGTGGTTCATGCTTCAAAACATCGAGACCCGCAGCCGAAACCTGCCCATGTTTCACTGCATCAACCCGTGCTGCCTCGTCGATGAGCATACCTCGAGCAATGTTGACAAGGATGGCCCCGCGCCTCATCGCAGCAAGTTGAGCAGCGTTGATAAGGTTCTCGTTTTCCTTACTCGCTCGAACGCAAATGACTACAAAATCCGCATGCGCGACTGCGGTGTTCAGCTGATCTGCTGGATAGCCAACAACATCTGCTGGCGCGTTCTCCGGGTGTTCATCTGGTGCCACCATCTTCATGCCAAAAGGACGCAAACGATCCACGAGTTGTTGTCCGATGGTCCCGAGGCCGACGATGCATACTGCCTCCCCGCTTAGTCATAGATTGAGCGTGGGCAGCTTGACCGGGCCTTGCTGAACGGATGCCAAGGCCTCTCCAAGATGCCTTGCGGCCCCCAGCAGAAGTAGCACCGCGAACTCTGCAGCGGATGTGGCATTGCCGGTGAGGTCGCCCGGCGGAATACGAAACCCAGATGCCGAGTTCGCTGGCAGCCTCGAAGTCGACCTCCTCATACCCATCGCTGGCCGTCTGGGCAAACTTGAGTTTGGCCTGGCCTTGAAGCAACTCGCGGCAAACATGTCCCATCGCGATAAGCACATCGAAATCGAAGAACGGTGCGTCCTTACCACCAATCCACTCAACTACTTGATGGGGCGCAAGTGCGGCACGAATCTTTTTCAGATGCTCCTATGTAAAGAAGTTCGGCGTATGGAGAAATGCAATCCTCATGTTCATCCCTTCAGATCTGCTGACCAATTGGCGCTATATGGTTAACTCACCTTGCTCACTCAGAAAATTCCGCGGCGAGCAGGGACTGAAATCTTGATTACATCCAGATCGTGCTGAAGACAACAGCGGCGGAAAACTCGACCGCTATGATAGCACTGGGCCATTGCGCCATCGCGATTCCAAAAGATTGCGAGAGCTGAATCGATCAGTGCATCGGCTGCGAAAAAGGGTACGAGAAAAATATCCGTACGCACACCCCAGAGATGCTGGTGTACGAGAATGACAGAGGTCTTGGCTTGGCTGCCAAACGCAACACTGACGACGGTCAGCGTTTGAGTACCCTCGATGCCGAGATGCAACTGAAAGTTCCATTCCGTCATTGCGCCAACAAGTTCAGCACGATTCTCCGGTCTGGAGCCACTGACCATCTGCCCAATTCGATACAGTCATTCCCGCGTTGCAGATTGACAATCTCAGTGGGCACTCGCTGCACTCACGTTTAGGGCTTTCTAGCGCAGGCGCGGCAAGTTTGAATCGACAGAGAGAAAGTGTGACGTGATCGCTGTGAAAAGACCTGATGATACCGCGGCAACATATCTTGTGGGCGGAGGCATTGCTTCTCTTGCCGCTGCTGTGTTTCTCATTCGCGACGGAGATGTTCAGGGACACACGATCACGATTCTGGAAGAGTCTTCCCGGATTGGCGGCAGCCTTGACGCGGCTGGAAACGCGACTGACGGCTACGTGATGCGCGGCGGTCGCATGATCGAGAGAAAATACCTCTGCACCTACGACCTTTTCTCATCGATTCCAACCCTCGATGGGTCGAAGTCGGTGACGCAGGAGATATTCGACTGGAACGACACGATGAAGACCTCCTCCAAGTCCCGGCTCTTTCGGCATGGTCAAAGGGTCGACGGCCCCGGTTTTGGCTTGAGCGAGAAAGATATCCTCAACCTCGAACGTCTCGCGATCGAACCGGAGGAGTTGCTGGGACGGACCACTATCTCCGACCAGTTCGCCCCGGAATTCTTTGAGACCGACTTCTGGCACATGTGGTGCACTACCTTCGCCTTTCAACCCTGGCATAGCGCTGTCGAGTTCAAACGTTATCTGGTGCGCTTCACCCACATGGTTTCCGGATTCAATACGCTTACCGGCATTATGCGCACCGTATATAACCAGTACGACTCGATGGTCCGCCCGCTTTACAAATGGCTCGAAGAGCGCGGGGTCAAGTTCATGCTCAAAACTACGGTCACCGACCTTGTTCTCCTTCAAGACAAGGCCGGCTTTGCCGTAGATAAGATCGTAGCCCAGGAAAACGGCGCTCTCAGAAGCATTTGTGTTGCCGAAGGCGACAAAGTCATCGTCACTCTTGGGTCCATGACGGAAGGATCGAGTCTGGGTTCAATGGACTCGGCCGCCCCATTACTCGGAAAATCCGCCGGCGGTTCATGGGCTCTTTGGGAGAAAATCGCTGCCGGGCAAACACAATTCGGCCATCCCTCAAACTTTGCCGATCACGTTGAACAATCAAAGTGGATGTCTTTTACCACCACGCTTCACGACCCCGCGTTTTTCGAACGCATACGGGACTTGACAGGCAACGTACCTGGGGAAGGCGGGCTCATTACCTTTCCCGAGTCCAGTTGGCTGGCCTCAATAGTGTTGCCCCATCAGCCGCATTTCATTGGGCAGCCCGAGGATGTGCAGGTGTTCTGGGGGTATGGACTGTTTGTTGATATACCTGGAAATTTCACAAAGAAACCCATGTCCGCGTGTACTGGACGCGAAATCATGACGGAGATACTGGGCCATTTGCGCCTCCAGGAGCACGCCTCCAGAACTCTCGACGCGTGCACCTGCATCCCCTGCATGATGCCCTTCATCACCAGCCAGTTTCTCCCTCGAAGCAAGGGCGATCGAGCAATGGTTCGGCCGGACGGCTCAAAGAACCTCGCCTTCGTCGGGCAGTTTTGCGAAATCCCGGACGATGTTGTGTTCACAGTTGAGTACTCCATTCGCTCTGCGCAGATCGCTGTTTACTCGCTACTTGGCTTGGAACGTGAACCGCCTCCCGTATACAAGGGACAATTCAATCCCCGCGTTTTGTTTGAGGCTTTCGTAGCCTTGCATGGAATTGGTGCCTAACCGAGACGTTTAGCCCCTCCGTATCTTGCATAAGTAAAGGAGGAGCTGCTCTGCCTTCCTTCATATGTCAAACAAGCATCATCCCAACGGATCATGCTTCACGAAGCACTCATGCACAAGGCCACTCGGTTAGATCCGATCCAGATTGGCGATATCCATTTGCCGAACCGGGCTATATCGTACAGACAAATACGACGACAGGAATGAAATCCAAGTTGGACTCGCAATCCTTCTCTTCCCCCACTTCAATCATGCTCTCCATCATGGAGATCTCATGCCTTGACGTCGACCTCAGGAGTGATGGATTCTTCCATGACGATGAGAGGAACTCACCATAGATTGCGCCGGGGCGCAACATCGCGATGAACACACGGAATGCCACGCTGCGTAAGCAAATGAGCAATGGATTCCGCGGCCTCTGAGGCAAGGCTCAACATCGCTTCAGAAGGTCCATCTCCAAACGCGCATGACTCAGGGTCCGCTCCGATAACGATCAACTCGGAGGGGCCGCAATCGGCAAGGCTCAGATGAGTGAGTGTGTCCCACAAACCTGGGTCGTGCCCGGTGATGCGAATCCAGGCGTGGTTTGAAGTGAAGTCATCTTCGCAAGAAATCGACACGGTTCCGGCGGGAAGGTTGGAATGAACCGCATCGACGATCACCACAAGTTTACGGTTATAAAGGTATGGTGCCAGATCGAGGCCCGGAGTCCCCAAATCAAGCACTTCAACCTCTGGGCCACACGCAAACTGACAACGAAATGTTTCCACCGCAAGGGGACCAAAGCCATCGTCGCCAAGAAAGACGCTTCCCAACCCAATCACGGATGTGGAGCAATTTCCGCCGGTGTCCGTGCCCTTCATAGGACTTTTACCTGTGCAATCTCTCTTCCGGTTGCGTCCAGTGTGTGGCAGGAACATGCCATGCTGGGATCGAAGGAATGAACCGTGCGAAGCACTTCCAGTGGCTTTCCAGAGTCAACGACGGGGACGCCGATGAGCGAGGTCTCATAAGGTCCCGGAACGCCATTCTGATCGCGCGGGCTTGCGTTCCATGTGGTGGGCACAACAGCCTGATAGTTTGTAAAAGCGCCTTTCTCAATCACTACCCAGTGGGAAAGCGCTCCGAGCGCTTCAAACACAAGCGCACCTCAGATGCCAATGTCAAAGTCGTTCCAAGAAGAGTAGTTTCATCTATTTCTATGGGAGCAGTTGGCGCAGCCTGTTGGGCGGTGCCATCACCACAGCTACTGCATTGGTCTTGGTCCGTTTCCGGGTTCGCGTCTCTTGGGAAACGCCGCCTCGGCGAATCTCAACTCCGGCATCACTTTTTACCCGACCCTTCGCGGCATTTTTGCAGGTGGTCTTGTTCTCATCCACGTGGAAATCTTTTCATGACGAAGCGATTTCGCTGCCAACCTAGTGCCCGCGTCCTTCTATCACCCCTTCGGTCTCAATCCCCACAGCATCACCAGGGTCAGCCCAATCACAATCACGCTCGTCGCCCACGCCACCCCATTCCACAGCCGTGAGTTCACATACTTGCCCATCAGGTCCTTGCGGTTGATCAGCACCAGCATCAGGATAATCACCACCGGCAGCAGCGCCCCGTTCAGCACCTGCGACAGAATAGCCACATTGATCAGTTGCGAGTCCGGCAGCAGCAGCACGCTCACCGCACCGCCGGCAATCAGCAGCGTATACAGCCAGTAGAAGAAGGGCGCCTCCTTGAACGTCTTGTCCACCCCCGACTCCACGCCCAAACCCTCGCACACCGTATAAGCCGTAGACAGCGGCAAAATCGATGCCGCAAACAGCGAAGCATTGAACAGACCAAAGGCAAACAACAGGAACGCGTAGTTTCCTGCCAGCGGCCGCATCGCCTCCGCTGCATCCGCCGCCACCTGGATTGCTCCCAGCCCATGCACCCAAAGCGTCGCCGCGCAAGCCACCACAATGAACCACGCAACAATGTCCGTAAACAGGCTGCCCACCACCACATCCAGCCGGCTCGCCGCGTAGTCTTTCACCCGGATGCCCTTCTCCACAATCGACGACTGAAGGTAAAACTGCATCCACGGCGCAATCGTCGTTCCCACAATCCCTATCGCCATGTAAATGTAGTCGTTCGTCCACACGCTCCGCTCCGGCATCCGCACCGTCGCCGAAAGCGCGTCATGCCAGTTCGGCTGGCTCAGCACACCTGCAAAAATATATGCGATGTACACCACCGAGGCCACCAGAAAAATCTTCTCCACACGCTTGTAGTCCCCGCGCACCACCAGAAACCACACCAGCACAGCGCACAGCGGCACCGACACAAACTTGGATATATGGAACAGGTGCAAGCTGCCCGTGATCCCAATAAATTCCGTAATCACGTTGGTAAAATTCACAACCACCAGCAGCGCCATCAGCACCACCGTCAGCCGCAACCCAAACTCCTCGCGGATCAGGTCGCTCAGCCCCTTGCCCGTCACCACCCCCATACGGGCGCACATCTCCTGCACCACAATCAGCGCAAGCGTAATCGGAATCATCGTCCAAAGCAGCGTGTACCCGTACTGCGCGCCCGCCTGGGAATACGTCAGAATCCCGCCCGAGTCGTTATCCACATTGGCGGTAATGAATCCGGGGCCCAATACGGCCAGAAACAGCATGATTCGGATTCGCCAGCGCTTCCACATACCCGTCTACCTTGGTCCCTTCCTCAGTCTTCCCCTCCCGAACATATCATCTGGCACCTCGCTCCGAGCGCCCACCGGTACACCTATCTACCCCTCCACATAAACTTTTTTGGTGGCCTTTCCTGCCTTCCCTGAGTACTATTGGCAGACCGGGCGATTGAACGGCAAAGAGTTTGTTTTCAGGCTGCTCCCTTCCCAATTTCGCAGCCGCCCGAAAACCACATCCGCGCCGCACCGCACGACTTCTTCCCCTATGAGGTTTGCTGCCATGCCGTTTGTTGCCATGAGTTTCCCCCACCCTTCCCGCTCCCATGCATTTGGCCCTCTCACCCTTGCCGTCCTCCTCCTTGCCGTAACCACCCAGCTCCCCGCTCAATCCTCCACGGGACCCACAAACCCATCCGCCACAGCCCCGGGATCCTCCAATGCTCTGCCCGGCAAAGCTTCCCCAAGCACCACCGACCAGGCCGTCACCGAGTCCTCCGACTCCACCGATTCCATCGCCGTCTCCACCGCCCCCATTCGCATCACCCTGTCCCCCTCGGAAACCCCCATCAAGCTCGGCTCAACCTCCAACATCGCCGCCACCCTGCAAAACGTCTCCCCCAAACCAATCTCTGTCGACCTTCAGTCCCTTCAACTCATCAGTCACAGCGTCGTCGCCGCAAATCCCTCCAAATGCGTCGTCCCCCTTACCGCCACCTTCAACACGGCAAACGGCTCGACCAATGGACGCTGGTTCCTCACCCTCCAGCCCAGCGACCAGATGACCGTCCATTTCAACCTCTCCGCCAAGCCCATCGAAGTGAATCCCAAAGACTCGGCCATCTCTCCCGAACTCCACAAGCAAATCCAGAACTGGCGAGATTCCTGCCAAACCAGCTGGTGGGACAACCTCAAAAACAAACTCGACTTCTCCCCCGGAAACTACGACTACTACCTCACCGGCTTCTACTGGGTCATCGCAGCCCCGGACCCCAGTGCAAGTCTGCAAACCGAAGTTAAATCCGGGCAAAAAACCGCACCAAACCCACCCAGCTACCGCCCCTGGACCCAGCGAAGCATCGCCGTCAAGGCGACCTTCCCCGTAAGCATTGACCAGACCAGCATCATCATCTTCGCCATCATCGGCGGACTGCTCGCCCTCCTCGTCGTCACCTTCACCGGTGCCCAGGCCGACGACTCTCTCATGACTCGCTTCAATGCCGTCTCCGTCGAATCCACCGGCTGGACCGCGCTCTTCCAGCGCATCACCTCCTCCGAGGGGTTCCACGTCATCGTCCACTTCTTCGCCCGCGTCATCGGAGTCGCCATCCTCTGCGCCTCCTTCACCATCGTCTCCTCTCGTCTCTCCGACACACAGCTCCCCGTCAAAATCACCATCCTCGATGCCTGGGGAGCCATGACCATCGGCTTCGTAGCCTTCTTCATTGGCCAGAAGTTCATCGCCTCGCTCGCAAACTGGGGCGGCAGCTCAGACCCCGGCTCCTCGCCTGACCCCAACCGGGCAGCAAAGCCAACCACCCCGGCACAAGGCCCCGACACCGACTCCACTCCAAATCAGTAACTCTCGCGCACGCAAAAAAAGAGGCAAACGGATCATCCCCGTCTGCCTCTTTCATCGGATTCTGAGTTTCTAAACCGTCATTGCCCCATGCAAATGCGCATCCAGTTGCAAGTGCCCAATCGGCCGCAATCCCAGCAGAGAATCCACAGCCTCGGCAGCCGAGTAGCTCGTCTCTCCCGGAGCCAGGAACCGCGCCGCCTCATTCAGTCCATCGCCGGCCGTAATCAGCGGCTGCTCTTCCCGTCCATCCGGCCGCAGCTGCGCGTAACCCACGTTGGCCATCAGCGCATTGCACAGGCACTTGCGCCCAACTGTCTCTTCGATCGTCCCACCCTTGGCCAGAAACGCGTCTTTGTTCTCCGCTGCGCAACGGTAGCCAATCGTTCCCTTCTCCGTCGCGTAACCTTCCCGCAGATATCCAAGGTCGCAAACGCGCGTACGGGCCTCGTACTCCGTCTGACCTGAAAGCGTTCCCGGCATCAGCGCCACCTTGAACGGAAATCCCGTCGGAGACGCCAGCGGATCCGTATACACCTGGGCTTTGTCCGCCACAACCTGCGCCAGGAGAGACCTCTTCAGGTCCTCGCGCAACCCGCTCTCGCGGCTCAGCGCAAACACCGTTCCCACCTGCACGCCTTCCGCTCCCGCCGCCAGCGCATCCTGCACACGCTCCGGCGTGTTGTAACCGCCAGCCATCCAGAACGGTACTCCCAGCTCCTTTAGAGCCACCAGGTTCACCTGGTCCCGCTCGCCATAGATCGGCTCGCCAATCACATTCAGCTGTGTCTTGCCACGCGGCGGAGCATTGTGTCCGCCCGCCGTGTGCTTCTCCACAATAAATCCATCCACCCGGCCCGATGCCCGCTTCAGCATCGTCGTCGCCAGCGTGTTCGACGAAATAATCGCCACAAACTTCGGCCGCGTCAGCGGCGGCAGCTCCGTCTCCATGTACTCCCGAGGATCAAACCGAAGCTGCGTGTCCATCTCCGACGGCGCTCCGGCCACCGAAAGCTTGTACTCCACCGGCTGGTGGAACGCCAACTGGTCCAGAACCCCCGGTATGTGCAGCGGAATCCCCGCGCCCATCAGCACGTACCCGGCTCCTGCCAGCATCGCACCGTACAGCGAAGGCAAATGCACCACCTGAACCTTTTCCAGCAGGTTGATCCCCACCGGATTGTCATGCCCCAGCCGCGCCAACGCAACTTCCACAAAGTTGCTCAGAATGCACAGCTCTACCAGTTTCCGCGAATCATTCCGTGTATGCATCGCCGTCGACTTGTACGGTACATCCGCAGCCTTCCCGCCGGGCACAAAGTACTCCCGCCACACCCGCTTCGCCATCTCCTGAAACGGAAACATGTCAAAGCCGTAACGCATGTGCCCATCCGGGTCACCATCACCCAGCCGACGGACAAGGATCTGATCGAGAGCCGTGCTGGACACTACACCCAGCTGACCCAGACGCGAGACGGCCTGAGCAAGCCTCCAGTTGGAGACTCCAGCGCCCATACCACCCTGGATGATTTTAGGAAACTGCATACATAAATTATTGTTTCACACAGTTGGGTGCAACGGTGCGAATTTGTGAACAGAGTATTTCTTTCACAACCAAGTCTGGTCCTCCTTGACCGCAGGGCGAGACAAAGTGATACGTTGGTTCCCAGCGAAAATGGAGGAACCATGGCAGACGAAAAGAAACACTCAGCCCCGGAAAGTCTACCGGCCAACGTCGCCAGGCGCTCCATGCTCGGCCTCCTCGCTCAAGGCGCAGCCGCGGCCTCGCTCGGCCTCGCAACCTCCGCCGTCGCCGCTCCCCCCAAGCCCGACCTGCCCGACTCCCCGGCAAACGACGAACTCTTCGCCCAGGCCCGACTCCGCACCTACAAAACCCGCCGCTCCTCCAGTTGGGACCGCACCGGCGGCAACAACGACTCCGTCCCCGTCCCTCCCGGCAAAGAGGCCGTCATCCTCGATGTCTCCGGCGCAGGCGTCGTCACCCACCTCTGGTTCACCATCAACTCCCCCGACCCGCACCACCTCAAAAACCTCGTCCTCCGCGCCTGGTGGGACGGCGAAACCACCCCCTCCGTCGAGGTCCCCGTCGGAGACTTCTTCGGACTCGGACTCGGCGAATACTTCACTTTCCAGTCCGCCCTCATCGCCGTCGCCCCTGTTAAGGCTCTCAACGCCTACTTCCAGATGCCCTTCGCCACCGGCGCGCGCCTCTCCGTCACCAATGACGGCCCCCAGACCACCAACAACCTCTACTTCGCCGTCGATTACGTCACCCTGCCCAGCATCCCGCCCGACCTCGGACGCTTCCACGCCCAATACCGCCAGGCTTCCCCCAACATCGGCGAAGTCAACGACTGGCAAAACAACTGGGACCCCACCGTCGGAGACCGCAAAAATCTCTCCGGCGCAGGCAACTACGTCTACCTCGAAGCCACCGGCCGCGGTCACTTCATCGGTGTCACCCACTCCGTCCTCCAATCCCAGGACGGCTGGTTCGGCGAGGGCGACGACATGATCTTCATCGACGGGGACACCCTGCCCACCATCAACGGAACCGGCACGGAAGACTACTTCAACGGCGCATGGGACTTCGGCAACGGCCAGTCCTTCGGCTTCCAGCACAACGGCGCACCCCAGATCACCGGCTCCGAACGCCTCGCCAGCCGCTACAGCCTCTACCGCTGGCACACGGAAAGCCCCATCACCTTCGAAAAGTCCATCAAGGTCACCATCGAGCACGGCCACGCCAACCATCGCTCCGACGACTTCTTCACCACAGCATTCTGGTACCAGACCGAGCCCCACGCCCCATTCCCAACCCTGCCCACCCCCGACCAGCGCATAGCCCGCATCTTCGCCGTAGGAGGTCCCGGCCCAGTTCCCCTTCCACACGTTGTTCCAGGGCCAAAGGATTAGCCCGCGCCGTAGGCGCAGCGTATATTAGCCCAGCGCTAAACAGGCCCTCGTGACACGGATTGAAGTACATGGGAACATTGGACAGGGGTTTTATCCAAGGTGAGGCTCGGAATCAGCAGACGCTTTTTCCTGCGGCATTGGACGATCTGGTGACGGCCGATCATGTGTATCGGGTGCTTGAGGCGTTTGTCGAGCGTCTTGACTTGCAGCGGTTGGGTTTTGAGCGCTCCGAGACGGGCCGTGCTGGCTGCGATCCTCGTGATTTGCTGAAGCTGTACTTGTATGGGTACTTGCAACAGGTTCGCTCGTCGCGGCGCCTGGAGTCCGAGTGCCGGCGCTCCGTGGAACGGATGTGGCCGGGTGCCCCATCCTTGTAACGCGCCTTTTGCGGGACAAGGGTGGGACTCACCAATCCCCGTCTTCCGCGGACCCAAAAAACAAAATCGCGCGCAGCTCGATCCACCTGCCCCCTACATCTTCTCCAGCAGGAAGCTGATAATCTCCTCCGACTGCACCAACCCCACCATCCGCCTCTGCGCATCCAGCACCGGCAGCGCGTGCAGGTTGTACTTGTCGAACAACTCCGCCAGCTCGTTCTGGTGCATATCCCACGGGCAGCTCAACACCCGCGGCTCGGCCAGCACCGCCAGCCGCGTCTCCGGCTGAGCCAGGATCATCCGCCCCAGCGGAACCGCGCCCTTCAGCACCCCTCCCGCATCCAGCAGATACACCTCCGTCACCAGCTCCACATCCCCGTCAAACTCCCGCAGTGCAGCCACCGCGTCCGCCACAGTTCCCTCGTTGCTCGCCCGCACAAAGTCCGTCGTCATCCGGCCCGCGGCCGAATCCTCGTCAAACTCCAGCAGATCCGCCACTTCCTGACGCTCTTCCGGCTCCATCTCTTCCAGAATCGCCTCGGATCGCTCATCCGTAAGCTCACTCAGCAAATCCGCCGCCGCGCCCGGATCCATCTCTTCCACAATGTCGGCAATCCGCTCCTCGTCCAGAGACTCAAGAAGCGACTTCTGCAGCTTCGCGTCCACCTCTTCCAACGCTTCCGCCGCAACTTCCTCATCAAGCGTCGTAAAAATCGCCTCCCGCTCCGCCGGAGCCAGATCCGCCAGAATCTCCGCCAGCTCGCTCGGATGCATCTCCGCCAGCCGTTCGTGCGATATCTTCAGCTTCACCCGCCGCGCCGGGTCCACCTCAATCACGTCCACAAACTCCCACGGAATCCCCTTCGCCGCAAATCGCCGCGAAAGCGTCTCCAGCATCTGCCGTGGCAGTATCCCCTTGAACACACGCTGCATCGCCCCGCGCAGCCCAACCTCAACCTCCGACACTCGCAGCAGATGCACCCCGCCGTGACCCATCCACTCCAGGTCCACGTCGTTCACCCGCACCACTTTGCGCCCGTGAATGTCGATAATCTGACGGTCGATCAGGTCCTGCTGCAGGAACAGATAGTTCTCGTCCCCATTCAGCGGACTCAGCGCCGTCGGCGACCGCAGCTCCAGGGTCCCCGAAGGCGTCTCCATCACCTGCGTCGAAGGCACAATCTGCAACCCCTGGCGCGTCTTCAGCACCAGCCCCGCAACCCGCCCAGCCTCCGCGCCCGTGGCCACAGCCACGTCCTTCAGCCTGCCCCGCACATTGCCTTGCGCATCGGTCACAGGGGTGCCCAGCATCGCCGTCAAACTCACGCGGGCTGTCGTGCGCATTGCCATTGCAGCTTGAGTTTAGCCTCTCCCACGTGCCCCTTGCCAACCGGCAGACAGAAATCTCCCTCCACCCAGCCCAACAGCCATCCAACCGCGCCGGACCGCCCCCAGCCAGCCGCATTACCCTCCCCGCTTGACACATTCAGGGCCAGCGATGAAACTGCCATGAAGGATGCTTGCCCCCAGCCAAATGCCCCTAAACGGCTGAGCGCGCATGACCTCCCCTGGGTCAACTCTTTTTCCCGCGAGGCTTCTTGTGACGGCACCTGAAACAGGACGGTTAACCTTTCGCCTCGCTTCCACCATGGATAGCGTCGCCGAGGTCGAACAGGCTGTGGAAAAACTCACCCTCGATGCCGGCCTCGATGAGGATGAAAGCTTCCGCGTCGTCATGGCAGCCCGTGAAGCCGCCGTCAACGCAGTCCTGCACGGAAACGCATACGACCCCAACAAACAAATCGCCGTCTCCCTCGAAAACAACGGAAAATCCCTCATCATCAAAATCTCCGACCAGGGCGAAGGACTCGACCCAGACACGCTTCCCGACCCCCTCGCTCCAGAAAATCTCCTCCGCGGCACCGGCCGAGGCATCTTTCTCATCCGTTCCTTCCTGGATGAGGTACACTTTCGACAACTGCATCCGGGTACCGAGCTCACCCTTGTGAAGCACCTCACTCCGCCTGCAGAGTCGAATTCCTGAAACCGCGTTTCAACCTAATCGCAAATACCCTTAAGGAGGGCAAGACTGTGGCACTGACAATTGCAACCAGGGAGCTGGATGGTGTGACGATCCTCGACCTGAGCGGACGCATCACGCTCGGAGAAGGCGCCGTGCAGTTGCGCGAAGCCATTCGCGAACTCATCGGCAAAGGCGTCAAGAAAATTCTCGTCGGACTCGGCGAAGTCAACTACATCGACAGCTCTGGTCTGGGCGAACTCGTCAGCTCCTACACCACTGCCAAAAACCAGGGTGCCGACCTCAAACTCCTCAACCTCACAAAGAAGGTCAAGGATGTCCTCCAGGTCACCAAGCTCTACACCGTCTTCGACATCTTCGACGACGAAGCAAGCGCAATCGCCTCGTTCAAGTAACCCGATTGCCAGCTGCCACAAATATCAAGAGCCACGCCTGCATCCCAGGCGTGGCTCTTTTGTTTGTCCCGGATTCCCCGCTGCCCAAACTTCCCCAGGGCAGACGCTCACTTGCTGACTTGCCAACCCCGCGCAGCGGGGCTAACTCGCCAATCCTTAAAACTTCACCTGCGGCACAACCCGCGCCCCGGCACTCGCCTCAAAATACGCATTGTTCGGCGCAAATCCCAGCATCCCAGCCCAAATACTGTTCGGGAAACTCCGCACATACGTGTTGTAATCCCGCAGCGTATCGTTATACCGCCGCCGCGCCACCGTGATCCGGTTCTCCGTCCCTGAAAGCTCGTCCTGCAAACGCAAAAACTGCTCGTTCGATTTCAGTTGCGGATAGTTCTCGCTCAATGCCAGCAACCGTCCAAACGCCGAATCCAGCCGCCCGTTAGCCTCAATCTTCTCTTGCGGCCCACGAGCATTCAACAGGCCAGCGCGCGCATTGGCAATGTCGCCAAACACCGTGCTCTCTTCCTTGGCAAACCCCTTCACCGTCTCCACCAGGTTCGGAATCAAATCCGCCCGGCGCTCCAGCTGTACATCCACCTCCGACCACGCCGACTTCACACCTTCATCCTTGCTCACCAGTGAGTTCTGCGCGCTCTTGAAGCTGCCAAAAACCATCAGCGCCACCACCAGCAGAACGCCCAGAATTCCCAACAGAATCCCAACTCCACGACTCATAGCAGTCCGTCTCCTCAATTGCCGTTGAATTCCCTGTCACCCCGCGGATGGGAAAGCTTCCGCGGACCAATTGCTCTTTCTGGAATGCCCAACCCAGCCATCCCCCCAAACTAAAAATCCCCGCCAGCTCCGCCGCCGCCCGAGTCGCCGCCCCCGAAGCCGCCAAATCCACCCCCGTCACCGCCGTCCCCACCACCGCCACCTCCGCCACCACCACCCCAGCCACCGCCGCCGCCCAGGAACATCCCCAGCCCAAAGCCAAACAGCCCACGCAGCCCAAACACCGCCAGCACAATGACGATGATGAGGATGCGCAGTAGCACCGCACCGCCCGAGTGGTGCGGCGCAACCTCGCGTTCCATCCGCGCCTGCGGCATCGGCGCCTGGTCGTCCAGCGTCACCTTCGCGTCGTCCGCAATCACGTTGCCAATCTGCAGCACGCCCGTCATTATTCCGGAGCCGTAATCGCCCGTCTTCAGGTATGGCACCATGGCCCGTCCAATGTCGCCCACCTTGCCGTCCGGAAGAATCCCCTCCAGCCCGTACCCAACCTCCACCCAATAGTGCCGGTCGTCTACGGAAACCAGTATCAGAACTCCCCGGTCCGAGCCCTTCCGCCCAACCTTCCACTTCTCTTCAAGCCGGTTGGCAAAGTCCGCCTTGTCGTCCCCGCCCAGGTCGTGCACCGTCACCACGGCTATCTGCGCGTTGCCCTTGCCATGGTCCAATTGGCTGCAAATATGGTCAATCCGCGCAACCGTCTCCGGCGTCAGCACATGCGCCAGGTCGGATACATAGTCAGTGGGCTTAGGCACGTCTTCCACGCGCTCAGCCCGTGCCACCAGTCCACAAAAGACTAGGGCAAACACAGCGAGCAGCGCAGAAACAGCCGGTTGGATTCGGCGATCGTTCATCTGCTTAGATTGTACGCGGAGCCGGCCCCGGAAGTTCCCCTACCCCCCTCCAGAGCACTCCGGTACAGCACACCACCCCGTCAAGAGAGATAAACTGGTTGATGTGACTACTTCTGAACTCATCCTCACTTCTCCTCCCGTCGCCCGCAGACAAGCCAAAGAGACCCACATCCACGGCATCACCCTCCTGGACGACTACGCCTGGCTCCGCGACAAGGAAAGCCCCGAAGTCACCGCCTATCTCAACGCGGAAAACACTTACGCCGAAGCCTACATGGAGCCCCTCGCCAACCTCCGCGAAAAGCTCTACGCCGAAATGCTCGGCCACATGAAGCAGACCGACCAAAGCGCCCCCTACCGCGACGGCCACTGGTGGTACTGGTCCCGCACCGAAGAAGGCAAGCAGTACGCCACCTACTGCCGCCGCGCTGATCTCCCCGATGCTCCCGAAGAAGTCGTCCTCGACGGCAATCTCCTCGCCGAAGGACAGCCCTTCATGGCCATCGGCGCCATGGACATCTCCGACGACGGCCGCTGGCTCGCCTACTCCGTCGACTTCACCGGCTTCCGCCAGTACACCCTCTTCATCAAGGATCTCGCCACCGGAGACACCCTCCCCGGAACCGTCGAGCGCGTCGGCTCCGTCGTCTGGGCCGCCGACGACCAGTCCCTCTTCTACACCGTCGAGGACGAGGATCAGAAGCGCCAGTTCCAGCTCTGGCGGCACTTCCTCGGCACCGGCCACACCGCAGACGCCCTCATCTTCACGGAACCCGACGAGCGCTTCAACCTCGCAGCCGGCCGCACCCGCGACGGCAAGTACCTCGTCCTCGAAGCTGCCAGCCACACCACCAGCGAGTCCCGCTTCCTCCACGCCAACAACCCCATCGGCCATTGGACCCTCGTCGAGCCCCGCAATGACGATCACGAGTATTCCATCGACCACCGCGAAGGCCTCTTCTACATCCGCACCAATGATCAGGGCCGCAACTTCCGCCTCGTCACCACCCCAGTCGCCACTCCCGGCGCGGAACACTGGACCCAGCTCATCGCCCACCGCCCCGACGTCATGCTCGAAGAAATCGACCTCTTCCGCACCTTCTTCGTCGCCGCCGAGCGCGCCAACGGACTCCCGCGCCTCTGCCTATGGCGCTTCGACGCGGAAGGCCACCCCACCGAGCAGGAGTTCATCTCCATGCCCGAGCCCGTCTACAACGCCTACCCCGGCACCAACTGCGAGTTCGACACCCCCCGCTTCCGCTACGGCTACACCTCGCTCGTCACCCCTAGCTCCGTCTACGAGTACAACGTCGCCACCAGTGAGTCCACCCTCCTCAAGCAGCAGGAAGTCCCCGGCGGATTCGACCGCACCCTCTACGCCTCCGAGCGCGTCTGGGCCACCGACGACGACGGCGTCCGCGTCCCCATCTCCGTCGTCTATCGCCGCGACATGCTCCTCCGCACCGAAGAGCGCGTCCCCGGACGCAACCCGCTCTACGTGTACGGATACGGATCATACGGCTACTCCCTCCCCATCGGCTTCAACGCCAACCGCCTCAGCCTCCTCGACCGCGGCGTCGTCATGGCCTACGCCCACATCCGCGGCGGCGGAGATCTCGGCACCCCCTGGCACGACGCCGGCAAAATGCAACTCAAGCGCAACACCTTCACCGACTTCATCACCTGCGTCCAGCACCTCACCGCCTCCGGCTACGGAGACCCAGCTCGCGTCGCCATTGAGGGCGGCTCAGCCGGCGGTCTCCTCATGGGCGCAGTCACCAACTTCCGCCCCGACCTCTTCCGCGCCGTGCTCTCCCACGTCCCCTTCGTCGACGTCATGAACACCATGCTCGACGCCTCCCTGCCCCTCACCGTCCCCGAATACGAAGAGTGGGGCGACCCCAACCGCCAGGACTTCTTCCACTACATGCTCAGCTACTCGCCCTATGAAAACCTCGGCGCAGGCTGCTACCCCGCCATGCTCGTCAAGACCAGCCTCAACGACAGCCAGGTCATGTACTGGGAACCCGCCAAATACGTCGCCAAACTCCGCACCCTCAAGCGCGACGACACCCCCCTGCTCCTCGTCACAAACATGAGCGCAGGCCACGGCGGCGCCAGCGGCCGCTACGACTACCTCAAGGAAATCGCCTTCGACTACGCCTTCCTCCTCCGCGAACTGGGTGTCATCGCATAAACTGCAACCACCCTCAGGAGTCCCAACCCATGCCCCGCACCGCCGCAGCACTCCTCATGCTCTCGCTCTCCGCCGCAGCCTTCGCCCAGCAACCCGCACCGCCCACTGACATTCCGTTGCCGCCCTTCTTCAAGGCCGGCAACGGAATGACCGCGCCCAAACAGATCAATACAATCGACCCGTATATTTCCGCTGGAAATCCTGGATATCGACATGACGCTGCCTGTGCCGTAGTACTCGTCGTTGACGTGAACGGGCTTCCGCAAGATGTCAAAATCGTGCGCTGTACCGATTCGCACTATGCCGAAGAAAGCATAAAATCCGTTCAACTTGACCGCTACGACCCAGCTCGCACCGCCGACGGAAAAGCTACGGCAGTCAGAATCTCAAATCTCATGGTCTATCATCTGGATGGCGACCCCAGTAGCCAGGACAATGTCAACTATTGCGCCAGCACCGATCCGCCCATCTCCTTCGTACACTTTGGCTTGCGTGCGTCCTCTGGCCTCGGCGCTACCCAGCCCGACTCCTCCGGAGCCTATCCGCTCACCCGCGACATCGCCCCACCGCAACTGAAAAAGTTGGCCACAGTGGATCTCTGTGAACAAGGCTTTTCCATGCCTGAACCCCTGGTCTGCGATATCCCACTGACCATCAGCGACAAGGGCAAAGCCCATCCCGACGAAAAGGTACATTGTTCCGACAACACTGCTGAAACCGCAGCCGCCAAAAGCCTCAACGGTGCCACCTTTCAGCCCGCCGTCTATCAAGGCAAGCCCGTCGCCGTAAAGCTCATCTTCCACCTGATATACGGCGAGCCAGCCCAACCCAGCCCAGCACCCAAACCGTAGACCCGGCACGCAACCCGCCCCCCGCGTGCTACCGTAAACCCATCCATCCCCAGGAGGCTCTATGCGAATTCTCCCCCAATCCCTGCCCCTCATCCTCCTGGCCCTCGTCTCCGCCCACGCCCACGCCCAATTCCCCCCACCGGCCTCCCCACAGACCGGGGAAAAGGTCGCCGTCTACACACCCGGAGCCGACACCACTGCTCCCGAACTTCTTCCAACATCTAATATCTCTCTCTTAAAAACCGAGTGCAAACTGGAAGACAAACTCGCCGGAAGCCCCACCCTCTCGCTCGTCGTCGGATCCGATGGGCTTCCGTACAGCATCCATTTCCTCCGCCCAACGGCAAACGATCTCGACATCTTCGCCCTCAAAATCCTCGCCGCTGACAGATTCAAACCCGGCGCACACGCAGGCTCCCCAGCAGCCGTCGCCCTCAGCATCGAAATCCACCTGGAAACCTGCATGATCGTCACCAAACAGCCGAATGGCGAAAAGACCGCAGCACTCCATTTGGTCACTATGCCCGAGCAGAAACTGGCTGCGCCTGAGGATGCGATGGCAAAGGCCGTCCTCGTCACTGGGCCCGTCTACTCCACCCCGGCCCCGCAATCCAATCCAGCTACAGAATCAACTCCTGAGACGAAAAGCAAGATTGAGAAGGTGGGTGGGGCAGTCACGGCGCCAAAGCTCCTCGTCGCCCACGAAATAAATAACATAGTGTCTGCACTGCGTGCTGACATCGAGGGTACTCTGGCGGCAAGTCTCATCGTAGATGCCCAGGGGATGCCCCAAAACATTCAGATCGTTAGATCGCTTGGTCATGGATTGGATGAGCAAGCCATCATCTCACTGCGTAGTTACCGCTATCTCCCTGCCATGCACGATGGCAAGCCCGTACCGGTTGCCATAAACGTTGAAATCCGCTTCCGCCGCACTTGAACAACCACGCCAAGTCTCGCCCTTCACCCCACCCGCACATCCGTCCGCGAAAAATCCGACCCCTTAAACAGCAGCGGCTCACCCGCCGACTTCGCCAGCGCATAACTGAAGCAGTCCCCAAAGTTCAGCCCCGCCGGATGCCGACCCTTCCCATACTGCCGAAATGCGGCAATGGCGTACATCGTGTGCTCAACTCCGACCGCAGTCACAGCAATCCCGGCCTCCCGCAGCAAGCGATCAATCCGCTCTTCGGCCGCAGGACCAAAATACCGCATCAGCACAATCGCGCATTCCACATAATTTACTGCCGAAATCTGCACGTTTCTGGCTAGGCGCATCTTCTCGTAAAACTCAAAGCGCTCCGGCTCACCCAGCAGAATTGCCACCAGAACTGACGTATCCACGACCATCAGTCGAACAACCCATACTCGTTGTAACCGATGAGTTCGTCCGGCGTGCGATTGTCCAGAACAGGCAGCGTGGCCAAGTCAGCCACAATCGCCTCAATCCGCGCAATATATTCCTCTTTGGATTGCTTGCGAACGGGCACAACCACCCGCATCCGCTCCCGCAGCGCCGTATTCACCGCCTGGGTAATCGTCTCACCCGTCGCCGCGCTCAACTCCCGCGCCAGCCGGTCAGTCTCCGGATCTTGAATATGCAAAGCCATGTACATAATCTACGCCCGATGTACATCGCCCGCAAGCCCATACAGCCAGCCCTACTCCGCCGCGCCGCCCTCGCCTGGAGCCAGAAACAGATTCGCCTCCAGCCCATGCTGCCGCGTATACAGGTCGTAGTAGCGCCCCTTCAGCGCAAACAGTTCGTCGTGGTCGCCTCGCTCCACAATCTTGCCGCCTTCGACCACCAGAATCTGGTCCGCCCGACGAATCGTCGATAGCCGATGCGCAATCACGAAGGTCGTCCGTCCCAGCATCAGCTGGTTCAGCCCCGCCTGGATCATCGCCTCCGACTCGGAATCCAGCGAACTCGTCGCCTCGTCCAGAATCAGAATCCGCGGCTGTGCCAGCAACGCCCGCGCAATCGACAACCGCTGCCGCTGACCGCCCGACAGCTTCACCCCGCGCTCGCCCACAATTGTGTCGTACTGCTCCGGAAACCGCTCCGCAAACTCATCCACTCGCGCCGTCCGGCACGCCGAAAGGAACTCCTCTTCCGTCGCATCCGGCCTCGAAAACATCACATTGTCGCGGATCGACCCGTCAAACAGAAACGAGTCCTGCAGCACCACGCCCAACTGCGACCGATAGCTGTTCAAATCCACCGTCGCCAGGTCCCGCCCATCCACCAGCACCCGGCCAGATGTCGGATTGTGAAACGCGCACACCAGGCTGATAATCGTAGACTTGCCCGACCCGGACGACCCCACCAGCGCTGTCACGCTCCCCGGCTTGGCCGTAAAGTCGATTCCATGCAGCACCGGCTTGCCCGGCTCATACTCAAAGTGCACGTCCTCAAACTCAACCATGCCCTCAATCGGCGGCAGCGCCAGCTCCCGCCTCGGGTCCGCATTCTCTTCCAGCTCCGCCAATATCTCCGTCGTCCGGTCCAGCCCTGCAAAAGCCTCCGTCAGCTGCGTCCCAATGTTCACAATCTGGAAGACCGGCGCAATCATGAACGCCAGAAACATGTTGTAGCTGAAGTAGTCGCCCACCGTCCATTTACCGGCCAGCACCGCGTGCCCGCCCAGCCACATCACAATGGCCGACACCAGCCCCAGCACCGTCGTCGACGCCGAAGACAGCGTGCTCGTCATCGTCAGCGAGCTCACCACGTTGCGCAATATCCGGTCCACGCCTTCGCTGAACACATGCGCCTCGCGCTCTTCCGCGTGGTACCCCTTGATCACCCGCACGCCGCCCAGCGACTCCGTCAGCCGCCCCGTCACCTCGGCGTTGATCTTCGCCCGCTCCCGGAAAATCGGCCGGATCTTCTTGAACCCGTACTGCAAAATCACTACAAACAGCCCAATCACCGTAAACACAGTGATCGTCACCGTCGCGCTCCGGTGCAGCAGATAGATAAACGCCAAAATCGCAGTCAATATCCCGCCCACAAACTCCACAAGGCCCGTGCCAATCAGGTTCCGCACGCCCTCCACGTCGTTCATGATCCGTGAAACCAGCGTTCCCGTCCGGTTCGCGTCATAGTACGCCACTGACAGACGCCCCACGTGCTGCTGCACCTGCTTCCGCAGGTCGCTGATCAGCTTCTGACCTTCCTTGGACAGTAACTGCGTCAGCGAAAACGAGGTGATCGCCTGGATCACCGTCGCCACAAACACCACACCGATCAGCTTCGGCAGCAGCCCCACCACCGGATGCGCAAAGTTCAACGCACCATCCAGCAGCGGCTTCGTCAGGTACGGCAGCGTCAATCCCGCCACCGTCTTGATCGCCACCAGCACCAGCCCCACGCCGATCAGCGGCATCCGCGGCCTCACCAGCTCCCATATCGTCGGCCAAAGCTTCTTCAGGCTCACCTTGCGCTTCGGCTGGTCAGCCCCGCGCGCGCCTCTGCCCCCATGCCCGCCCCGCTCGGCGCGCATCGTCATGCCCCCGCCACGCATGCTGCCACCCATCGACCCCATGCTTAAACAACCCCGCTGCGCCGGGCCGCGATAAACGACCGCACGCACAAAATCACATACACCAGCAGCAGCCCGGCCAGCGACCACTTCGCACCCAGCGCAGCCGCATTCGGCGCCACCCCAACCGCGGCCGAATGCACGTATCCGCGAATGATCTCGCCCACCGAGCCCAGAAAGCCCAGCAGCGCAATCGTCACATTGATGTGCATGAACAGCTTCCGCCGACCCGCATCCGGAGAAAACGACAGCGCCCCAAACAACCCCAGCGCCAGCCCAATCCACGTCGGAATCAGCGCCGTCGGATGCGTGCTCCCCGTTCCCACATAACCCAGCAATCCAAGCGCAACCAGCATCAGCGCAAACAACACAGTAATTTTCGCCATTGTCTTCAACACTTCCTCAGGAAAGAGTTCCAACCTCGAGTCTACTGGAAGGGATGAGAACGCAATGGCCGGGGATTCACAGGATTCCCGGCCTATTGTTCCAGCAACCAAATACTGTAGGGGTGCCCCATCCATTTCCGCGCTCTTTGCGGAAATCGGTGGGTACGCGATGTCACTGTCTCATTCCCGTATCAATCACCCGCCCCTCAACCCGGCAAACCTACCCGGTGGGGAACTGCTTCTTCACATCCGCCAGAAACTCCTCCGGCGTCCACTCGTTCCCCGGATAAAACCGCACCACCTTGCCATCCGGCCCAATCAAGGTCGTCGACAGCGTGTGCGTAATCGTCCCGTCCGTCTCGTTCGTCAGCCCCACATTGAAAAACTTCGCCATCGGCGGCAGCCCGTCCTTGCTCGCCACGGCAAAATCCCAATGCGCAAAGGCCTTCGGCGCCTCCGCTCCCATATAGGTCTCCGCATACGCCTTCAAGCGCGCCGGGGTATCCTCAACCGGGTCAAAGCTCGCGCACAACAGGTGCGTCTTCCCATACAGCCCAGCGTTGGCCTCCAGCGACTTCTCCACCACTGCGAAATTCTTCGTCACACGCGGGCAAAAGTCCGGCAGCGGGCACCGCGTATAGATAAACGTAATCAGCAGCGCCTTGCCCTTGAACTGGCCCAGATGGATCGCCTTCCCATCCTCGTTCGTCAGCTTGAAATCCGGCACCGCATCCCCCGCCGTCGGCACATGAAACTGCGTCGTCGGCCGGTAATCCGGCTTCGCCTCACCCACAATCACAAAGTGGTCTACAAAAACATCCGCGTCTTCCGACTGCGACACCAGCACATCGGCCGTCACCGTATCCCCCGGATGCAGCTCGCTCAAAATCCGCGTATCCCGCACCTTGTACGGCATCGTCATCGCATCCATAAACCCCGGAATCGCCTGGTGATCGATCGTCACCTCGCCCTTGGCCGCCTCCGTCGATACAATCTTCCCCCGCAGCGGATACGTCTTGAACTGCTGGTTCTGCGCGCTGCCCGCAGCCTCATCGGGTGCCTTGTGGCAACCCGACACGCTCAGCATGGCAACAAGAATGGCAACAAGAATCGTTGAGTTTTTCACACCTCAGTGTACAGCCGCCACCGTCCCATAAAACACTGCCTGACCCCACTCCCCTGAACGCGATACACTCATACTCACCAGGAAATTCCATCTAACCAACATGCTCTCCGCCGACGCCATCACCGCGCTCCACGATCTGCTCACCGCCCGATGGCACCAGGAAGCCATGGAAATCTGGCACCTGCCCAAAGATCCATTCCCCGCCCTCGTCGCACGCCAGCACCTTGCCAACTTCGAACTCTGGCATACCGAAGACGAAGCACGCCGTCCCGACGCCTCCGACACTCAGCTCGCCCGCGTCAAGCGCCGCATCGACGAAACCAACCAGCGACGCAACGACCTCGCCGAACAGCTTGACCGCACCCTGCTAGAATTCCTCGCCCCCCACAACCTGCCCCTCCCCGACGCCGAACTCAACTCCGAGTCCCCCGGCCTCATCATCGATCGCCTCTCCATCCTCGCCCTCAAAATCTTCCACACCGCCGAGCAGGTCAACCGCCCCGACGCACCCCCAGGACACGCCGAACGCAACCAGACCCGGCTCGCCATCCTCGAAGGCCAACGTGACGACCTCGCCGCATGCCTCGCTCGACTCTGGACAGAAACACTCGCCGGAAAACGCAGTTTCAAACTCTACCGACAGCTCAAAATGTACAACGATCCAGCGCTCAACCCGGCTGTTTACACGCACGGTTAACACCCATGCCAAACCCGCTTCGAATCCGCTTCTTCCTCCGCCCATTGACGTGAGCCGGGGTTCTGCGTATAAAAGGCACCTGTAGAACTAATCCTCCAAAGGATAGGACTCTAAGCCCCCAAGCTATGCAAAAGGGCAGCAAGTCACTCACTGACCGACCATGACGCAAGAGGCTCGAACACCATCGTCCAGCCGTAAAAAGGCCACCACCGCGACCGCCCGCAACCACGCGCCCACGGCTACGCACACAGGGCCTTTCTACGCCCACTACCAATCCGCTCTCCAGCTCATGCAGCAGTCCAAGTTCGAAAAGGCTCTCGTAGCCCTCGAAAAACTCCTGCTCTCCGCGCCTCCCGATGCCGCCGAGCGGTGCCGCATGTACATCAAGGCCTGCCAGCGGCAACTCGCCAACCGCACCCTCGTCTTTGACTCCCCGGAAGAGCAGTACGACTACGCCGTCTCCCTGCTCAATACCGACTACTACGAGGAAGCCCGCGAGCAGTTTCTAGCCATCCTTGTCACCTGTCCCGACGCAGCATATGCCGCCTACGGACTCGCCGTCCTGGACGCCATCACCGGCCAAATCGAAGAATCTCTCGGCCATCTCTCTCAGGCTATCGCCGGCGACCAACGCTATCGCCTGCAGGCCCGCACCGACACCGACTTCCAGAACATGGCCGACGACCCGCGTTTCACGGAATTGCTCTACCCCGAAATTCCCTAACCCATCCTCCCTCCAAAGGAAGCCCAAGTGAGCAGCCCCAGCACCTCCGCGCAACCGGTTCCCATGCGCGTCGTAGCCATCGGCGGCGGCACTGGCCTCTCCACCCTGCTCCGCGGACTCCGCAAACACGTCGCCGTCCCCGGCCAAACCACCGGCTCCAGCCTCATCACCGACCTCGCCGCAGTCGTCACCGTCACTGACGACGGCGGCTCCTCCGGCCGACTCCGCAAAGACTTCAAAATGCTCCCTCCCGGCGACCTCCGCAACTGCATGGTCGCCCTCAGTGAAGAGGAAGATCTTCTCGCCCAACTCTTCCGCCACCGCTTCCGCTCCGGCGGCGAAATGGAGGGCCACAACTTCGGCAACCTCTTCGTCGCAGCACTCACTGAAATCACCGGCGACTTCGGCCACGCCATCCAGCTCGCCTCCAAAATCCTCGCCACACGCGGACGCATCTACCCCGTCACCACCGCCAACGCCACCCTCGTCGCGCGCATGGATGACGGCTCGCTCGTCCGCGGCGAGACCAATATCAGCGCCACCAAACGCCGCATCGTCGAGCTCATGATGGAGCCGCCTAATGCCGCTCCCCTCCCCGAAACCATTGACGCCATCAACCGCGCCGACCTCATCACCATCGGCCCCGGCTCACTCTACACCTCGCTCATCACCAACCTGCTCGTCGACGGCGTCGCTCAGGCCCTCCGCAATGCAAATGGACTCCGCGTCTACGTTTGCAACCTCATGACCCAGGCCAATGAAAGCCTCGGACTCAGCGCTTCCCAGCACATACAGCGCATCTACGACCACGCCGGCGGACCCATCTTCGACTACGCCATCATCAACACCGCACCTGTCTCCCCGGAAATGCTCCTCCGCTACGCCGCGGAAGGCTCCCTCCCCATCGAACCAGACATCGACCGCGTCGAAGCCATGGGCGTCCACTGCGTCGTCGGCAATTTCCTCAGCGAGGGCGACGTCCTCCGCCACAACCCGGAGACTGTCACCGGAGCACTCCTCGAGTTAGGCCGACTCGCCCGCTCCCGATAACTCCAAACTTACTCCATAACTTTTTTGTTCCCTTCCACGGGTGACTCCGAGTAAAGTGGTTTTTCGCCGCTGCATCTAAACCGTGAAAGAGGATATCGCATGCGCAAGACCCCAAAGACCGCTCTGCTCGCACTGTTCACTTGTTTCTTCATCGCCTCAGCCGCCTACCTCTGGGCCCAATCCCGCCGCGCCGGACTCTGGGAAGTCTCCACCTCCATGACCTTCCAGCAATCGCCCTTCCCCTCCGGCATGAACCCCATGGGCGGCCCGCACACCACCCAGATCTGCGTCACACAGGCCCAGGTCGACAAATACAACGGCCTTCCACCACAGAATCAGCGCGGCTCCTGCCAGCTCACTGACATGGCCAAGACCATCGACGGCTTCAAGGCCACCATCGTATGCACCGGCAACATGGATACCAAGGGCACCGTCGAAGCCCATTACACCGACGAAGGACACGGCAAATCCACCATGCACATGGTCGGAACCATGCACATGGGCCCCAATCCAGCCCCCATCGAAATGACCTCCGTCTCCGAGTCCACCTACATAGGCGCAGACTGCGGCTCCGTCAAACCCTTCGTAGAAACAGTGAAATAGCCCCCACCGCCACCTGCCCGGTGCCCCCGCCGGGTGCCCCCGGTCCCTCGCCCTCGGGGACCGGGGAATATCCAGTCCCCCGTCCTCCACCACCCCCAAAACCCGCCCTTAGCGAAGTCGAGCGGGGACCTGCGTCTGCCTTTGCCCTTGTCCATGCCCTTGCCTTTGCTGTTGCTTGTCATCCCGAGCAACGCGAAAGATCTGCTTTTGCTGTTGCCCTTGCTTTTCTTGCCTGTCATTCCCGCAGGGAATCTGCTTCTGCCCTTGCCTTTGCTGTTGCTTGTCATCCCGAGCAACGCGAAGGATCTGCTTTTGCCCTTGCTTTTCTTGCCTGTCATTCCCGCAGGGAATCTGCTTCTGCCCTTGCCTTGAAAGAGCACCGGCTTCAGCCGTGCCGCAAGAGCCCACCAGATCTACCCCAACCGAGGGGCTCGATGCCCCGAGGCCCTGCCTTTTAACAGCTCTGCTAACCCCGCTCCCTGATCCCCGAAAATACTTGCTTCCAATTAGGGCCTGTTCACACTACCTGAGTGGATGGCGTTGCGAGCGAAAATCGGGCCAGACTAGGCCGAGCCCGAGGACTGTGGCGAGCCCACCGCTGAGGGCGAGAACGAAGTATGGCCCGATTTGCGCCGCAACCCGAAGGGACGGGGCCAGTTTTCCCCATTTCGGCGTCGCTCCTTGCTTCAGTAACCGGTTACAGCGCACTCGTCACTCCTTGAACTGAGAAAAACTGGTTCCCGTCGCCACCACCCAGGGAGTGTGAACAGGCCCTAAACCCAAAACGTGCACAATGGTACCGAGATCCAAACCCATATCGAGCGCACCTCCATAAACCTGGCAGTTGGAGGCCATCGGCTGCCTCAACCAATGTTTCGCGCAAGACACGTCGTAAACAACACATTACAAACACGTTATCGACCATTTCGAAAAACACTAAAACTGCACTTGAAACACGGGCATCTAGCGTGGAATCAACAGTTTACAGCCGGAAAACAGCAAAAACAAAGAAAAATCGCACTTAGTTCTCTTTTGTTTCGCTTTTTGGTATAGGGTCCAATGCAATCAACAACTTACCTTTTAAGTTTCGCTTGTAAAACAGCCTAAAAGGCATTTTTGAGGTCCCTGGAAAATCGAACGCCACGCGACCCAGTTGAAACCTAAACGCTGGCAACTCCCTCAGTAGTCCTCTTCAACTGCCCGCAAGCCGCATAGATATCCCGCCCACGTGGACGCCGGATATACGCCTGAATCCCCGCCTCCAGCAGCACCGCCTGGAAGCGCAACACCGCCTCCGGCTCCGGGCTGCTGTAAGCAATCCCCGGCCCCGGATTCCAAGCAATCAGGTTGATCATCGCCGGCAGATTCGCCCGCCGAAGCAGCCGAACCACCTCCGCCGCGTGTTCCGGCTGGTCCGTCACCCCATCCAGCAGCACATACTCAAACGTGATCTTCTCCCGGTTGCGAAACGGTATCGTCTTCACCGCATCCAGCACTGCCGCAATCGACCACTTCCGGTTCACTGGCATTATCGACTCGCGAACCGCGTCATTCGGCGCATTCAGGCTGATCGCCAGCTTCGGCCGCACCGGCTCCTGTGCAAACCGCAAAATCCCCGGCACAATCCCCGACGTCGAAACCGTCATCCGCGGCGCAGCAATGCCCACCTCAGAGATCAGCAACCGCACCGCCGCCATAAAGTTGTCATAGTTCAGGAACGGCTCGCCCATCCCCATAAACACTAGGTTCACGCGATTCTTGTTCAGCTCCACCCGGTGCCGCTCCAGCACAGCAACCACCTGCCCGGCAATCTCGCCCGCAGTCAAATTCCGCTGCAACCCCAGCTTCGCCGTCAGGCAAAACTGGCAATTCACCGCGCACCCAATCTGGCTCGAAACACAGATCGTAGCCCGCTTCCACCCACTCCCAGCCTCAGCGTCTTCCGCCTCATCGGCGCCCTCGTCGCCCTCCGGCATCCACACTGTCTCAACCGTCTGCCCGCCCACCTGCATCAGGTACCGCTCCGTCCCATCCACTGACCGGAAGCTCTCCGCAATCTGCGGCCGGCCCACCGCCCATCCAGCCTCGGCCAGCTTCGTCCGCAGCCCCTGCGGCAGCGTCGAAATCTCCTCCAGCCCGCTCACCCGCTGCCGATACAGCGCATCCGACAACTGCCTGCCCCGGTAAGCCTTCTCCCCCAGCGTCGCCATCAGCGCCACCAGCGCCGAGGTATCCAGCCCAAACAGCGCCCGCGCTGCCACAGCGGCGCCACTCGGCGTGTAGCCGTCAATCAGCACCAGGTCATCGGTTTGGGAAGCACGCTCAAACACAGCTTTCAGAATACCAGCAGCCAAATTTTCCCGTACCGCCAGCTCCCCATTCAGCCGTCAACCCCTCAGCCGGCCCAGCAGATTCTCTGTCGTCTCCGTCTCGCCCAGTCGCGGAAATATCTTCTCCACCGTCAGCCGATGCGCCTCCGGGTCCCGGTCTGTCATCGCGTCCAGCGCCAGCACCACGTTGTAACCAGCGTCATACAGGCTCCGTGCCGTCGACTCCACCCCAACGCTCGTCGAGATCCCCGCCAGCACCACCTGCGTCACCCCCCGGGCCTTCAGCTCTTCATCCAGCTTCGTGCCCACAAACGCGCCCCACCTCTGCTTGGTCAGCAGAATATCTCCCGCCTGCGCCTCCAGTTCCGGCACCAGCTCCGACCAGTTCTCCGGCAACGACATCTTTGGCCAGCCCACATCCGTCCGCCCCGGCGCCCGCCCCGCCACATTCACCAGCACCACCGGCAACCCCCGCTCCCGGAACACCTTTGCCAGCTCCGCCGCCCGCGCCACCACCTCGCCGGCCGGATGCACTGTCGGCATCCCCACAATCCCCTTCTGCAAATCAATCACAACCAAACCCACAACAGCGTCAAGCTGACTTAGAGGCATACTTTTTCTCCACATTCCGGGCACGGCCCTCCTACAAGACTATCCCCTCTCTCCGCCCACAATCCCTCCCATAAAACCGATACAATCAATCTGCCGACAGGCAGACATTACCGGGAGCCACAACCTGACCACGGAACGCAATCTTCGCCGCACCATCCTGCCCAACGGGCTCACCGTTCTCACCGAACGCATGGAACACCTCCGCTCCGTAGCCATGGGCGTCTGGGTCAAATCCGGCTCACGCTATGAGGAAGCCGCCACCAACGGCATCTCCCATTTCGTCGAGCACATGCTCTTCAAAGGCACCCGCTCCCGCTCCGCCCAGCACATCGCCCGTGAAATGGACGCCATCGGCGGCAACCTCGACGCCTACACCGGCAAGGAAACCATCTGCTTCAGCGTCAAGGCCCTCGACAACCACGTCCCCATCGCCCTCGACATCCTCGCCGACCTGGTCCTCAACCCCACCTTCGCTCACCCAGACATTGAGCGTGAGCGTGGCGTCATCCTTGAGGAGATCAAAATCGACGAAGACAACCCCGACGTCCTCGTCCACGAGCTCTTCACCCAGAACTTCTGGAAAGACCAGCCCCTCGGCAAGCCCATTCTCGGCACCACCGAAACCGTCTCCGCCTTCAACCAGGACACTCTCTTCGGCTACCACGGAGAGCGCTTCCGCGGCGGCAACATGGTCTTCGCCGCCGCCGGACAACTCCACCACGACGAGTTCGTCCAAACCGTTGCCGAAAAGTTCTCCTCCCTCGCCCCCGGCTCGGCCAACATCGCCTTCGCCCCGGCAACAGAAAGCGCCCCCATCATCCTCCGCAGCAAGCGCTCCCTGGAACAGGTCCAGCTATGCCTTGGCGTTCCCTCGCCTAAAATTACCGACGAAAACCGCTACGCCTCCCTCATCCTCAACACCGTCCTCGGCGGCGGCATGAGCTCCCGCCTCTTCCAGACCATCCGCGAAGAGCGCGGCATGGCCTACTCCATCTACTCCGACCTCAGCCCCTACTCTGACACCGGCTCCCTCTGCGTCTACGCCGGAACCTCCGCCGACAAAACCCTCGAAATGATCGCCCTCGTCATGGCCGAGTTCAAGACCCTCAAAGAAACACTCCTCTCCCCTGAAGAACTCAACCGCGCCAAAGAGCAAGTCAAAGGCAACATCCTGCTCGGACTCGAATCCTCCTCCTCCCGCATGTCCAACCTCGCCCGCCAGGAAATGTACTTCAATCACTTCTTTTCCGTCGAAGAAGTCCTCGACCGCCTCGACGCCGTCACCGCAGACCAGGTCCAGCAACAGGCCCATACCCTGTTCCACTCCGACCGCATCGCCGTCACCCTCCTTGGCCGCCTCGACAAACTAAAACTCACCCGCAAACACCTCCTCTGCTAACCCGCCCAGCTTGACCATCCACGAGGGCGTCAATCCTCCCACCAGCGAGGGTGCCCCATCCTTCCTGGGTTCTGTTCAGTTTCATGACATCCTTTACACATGGTTCCAGGACATCCTTTACACCTCTTTGCTTCTTGAGTAGGGCGTTTGGGGGTGTAGCGGATGGCGTGGAGAGCGCTCTACGCCCGTCACCAAACTGTGATGTTGTACCCTCACGCGGGTCGTACCGTCATCCCCTCAAAGGACTGACGCGGAGATCCTGTTTCTGCATACCATCAAACCGTCTGTCGCCACTTTCTGGTTTTCTGATGCCACCGGCATCCCGCCATTCATCCGACAAGGCCAAAACTGTACAACTTTGCTCAGACAGCCGATATTGAAGTGAATAGCAGATTCGTCGTTCAGGAAGGTCGTACTCTCCTATGAACAGACACGCCGCGCTCCTGTCTCTCGCCGCCTTCATCGCCTTTGCCACGGCACAGGCAATTGCCTCTATACCGGCCCCAACTTCAGCAGGCTTGAAGATTCCCGACACTGCATTCCAGACCCAGTCCCTCAAGCCCTCTCCTCCAACTCCGTCCAAAGCGCCTCAAGGCAACCCGCAGCACTTCTTCACCGTGAACGACGAGAAGGGTTTGGTCTTGACCTGTATCGCTCCGGAGATTGATACCAACCCCGACACCGATCTATTCAAAAGCTGCCACCTCGCGCCCGGACGGACTCTTGACGATGTGATGCATACCTTTATCCAGGGTATTCACTACGAGCAGAGCCTGCACGAGAAGGATCGTGAAAGGTGGCTGCAAGACCTCGAAGACCAAACCGCCCAGAGGCCCACGCAGAAATAACGAAGCGGTCCACAACCCCTTCGCCATTGGCAATCCCGCAGGCGCATCTCCTCTCAATCTCGCGTAGCCTGCCATTGCCTCGGAAGCTCAGCGAAAATAGCCCTTGATCCCGGCACGCAACCGCTGGTCGTCCAGCAAACCCGCGTCATCGCGAGCCTGTCTTCGCACGCCGTCCCGGACAAAACAAGTCACAGCCTCCTTCTCACTCCTCCTGTCCAGCCCTGAACACAAACCACTGTCCAATGTCCCATGAGCGCTCCCGCCCGCCCGCGCGTCCATTCGGTCAGGGCTTTCCCTTTTGCCGCCCCACGCGTTAGGATTCTCTTCGTACCGCATGTTGCGCCATATTCCTCGGCAACCGCGCCCAACAGGCCACCCATGAGGCTTTCGATGACCATCTCCGCTCAGAACTCCGCCCAGCACCATCGCCGCAACGGCTTCACCCTGATGGAGCTGCTGATCGTCATCAGCATCATGCTCATCCTCATGCTCCTTGCCATCCCCAACTTCAACCGCATGCGCATCACCGCCCACGAAACCTCCGCCATCAACTCCCTCCAGACCATCTACAAGGCCCAGGTACAGTACGAGGGAAACTTCCCCGCCAACGGATACACCTGCTCCCTCCAGTCCCTCGGCGGTGACATGAAGAGCGGCACTCCCACACCCACTTCCGCCCAGCTCCTTCAGGGCGACCTCGCCTCCGGCATCAAAGACGGCTACACCTTCACCATCACCAACTGCACCAAGGTCACCGTCAACAACACCGACCAGGTCAACGGATACGAAATCATCGCTGTCCCACAGGCCGTCGGAAAAACCGGTAACCGCGGCTTCTGCATCGACCAGAACAACGAGATCAAAAGCGACCCCACCGGCGGCAGCAACTGCACCCAGTCCCTCCAGTAGCCGCTCATCCTGCCCATGCCCATCTCTAGTCCGCTCCGCTTATGTCTCTGGCTCTCCACCGCCGCCATCCTGCTCGCCCTGGCCCCGGTAACCCTCGCCCAGCCCTCCGCCATGCAGCTCGCCCGCGCCGTCGATGCCCATTACAACCTGCTCCACAGCCTTCGCGCCGGCTTCCGCGAGCAATTCGACGGCCTCGGCATGACCCGCGATGAAGCCGGCACACTCCTGCTCCAGAAGCCCGGCAAAATGCGCTGGGAGTACTCCTCCACACCCGGAAAACTCTTCGTCCTCGATGGCAAATACGCCTGGTTTTATGCCCCCGGCGACACCCAGGTCCAGCGCATCCCCGCTTCTCAGCTCGACGACCTCCGCTCCCCCCTCCGCTTCCTCCTTGGCCACACCAAGCTCCAGAATGAGCTCACCAACCTAACCGTCGCGCCCGCCCAACCCAATGCATGGCTCCTCACCGGCATTCCCAAAGGCCAGGAAAAACGCGTCGCTCGCCTCCAGCTCACCGTCACCGAAACCGGCCAGATCCTGGCCATCGAAATCGACGAGCTCGATGGCGCCCGCACCCGCTTTCACCTCTCCAACGAGCAGCCCAACCCCCCGATTCCCCCTTCAGCCTTTCACTTCATCCCTCCGCCCGGCGTTCCCGTCGTCGATGCCCTGCCACCGGTATAAAATCCCCCTATGGTCCGCACGCCCATTCCTGTCCCCATCCTGTACTGTGACATGGGGTTCCACATTGCCTGCGTCTTCTGCTCGGTCTCCGTCGTCCTCGCCGGTTCCGTCACCTGGCTTGCCGCATCCATCCAGGCATGGCGTGCCAAACCCAACCCCGAACAAGCCCAGCGTCCCCGCTCCCGCGCCCGAAAGGCCCTCGCCGGCCCGCGCGCCCTCCGCGCAGCTCGCTTCTTTCTCGCCGCCGCAGTCCTGCTCCATCTCCTGGGATTCCTCTACTACTTCGTCGCCCGCCCCGCCACCGGAACCGTCTTCGGCATCACCACCAGCGCCCTCCTGCTGCTCATCATCATGCTCGCCGGCGGCATCGCCCTCATCCGCTCCGCCATGCTCGCATGGGAGTCCCTCGGCCCAGGCGTCTGGACCCTCCGCATCGGCTCTTCTCTGCTATGCGCCCTTCTGCTCGGCGGCGCATACCTCATCACCGTCAACCTCAGCCAAATGAACCAGTCCAACTGCGGCGTCTTCCCCATCGAAATCCCCCGCTAGAGCAGAATCAGAACTGCTGTACCCAGCGGCGAAATGGAACGACGGATTTTTTTATCAAGAAAAATCCCTCCTCGCTGAAGCTGACCGGGAATACCTTTTCTGATTCTGCTCTACCGGCTACTCGTACCGCAGCGCCTCAATCGGATCCAGATTCGCCGCCCGTATCGCCGGAATCATCCCGCTGATCAACCCCGTCAAAATCAGAATCCCAACCGCCACCACCACCGACAAAGGCGATATCCGCAGATAAATGTCCGCCTTTTCTGCATTCTCCGCAATCGCGCTGTAAAACGGTATCCGCCCAATCACCACCGACACAACTTCCGCCAGCGTAATCCCTGCAACTCCACCCACTCCGGTAATCACCAGAGCCTCCGCCAGAAACTGCAGCAGGATATGGCTCTTCCGCGCCCCCAGCGCCTTCTCAATCCCTATCTCCCGCGTCCGCTGCTGCACCGCCACCAGCATGATGTTCATCAGCCCTATCCCCGCAATGCCCAGCGTCAGCGCCCCCACCAGCCCCAGCAGCACCTGCAGCGCTATCGACAATATCCGGAACTGGCTCAGCTGCTCCATGATGTTCGCCACATAAATCGCTCGCCGGTCCGTCGGCCTGAAATTGTGCGACTCTGCCAGCGTCTTCCGCACACTCTTCTCAACCAGGGTGTTGTCTCCCGTGTAGTTCATCCATATCCCATCCAGATACTTCGTATCCTTGATGTCGCTCATCGTCGTAAATGGAATATAGATCTGCCGGTTCGCGTCGTTATCCCCCTCCTGCATCTTCGCTTCCAGCACCCCAACTACCGTAAAATTTATCCCGTTCAGCCGAATCTGCTGACCCAGCGGATACCCCCCGGAAAACAGCTTCGTCTTGCACTCCGACCCAATCACAGCCACGTGCGCCCGCTGCTGTTCTTCCCCGCCATTGAAAAACCGGCCCGTCTGCGTCGGCAGGTGCATCACATCGTTCGCATCCGGCAGCACCCCGTTCACCGTCCACGTAAACGTGTGCACCTCGTCCTGCACCGGCACATCCTTGCTCACCATCGGCGTAATGTGGATCAGCCCCGGAACACCGTTCCACAGACCATCCACGTCATCCTGCGTAAACCGCACCAGCACGCCCGCCTTGTCTCCGCCGGCCTGCTCGCTCGTCCGCCCCGGGAATACCCCAATCAGCGTCGTGCCCCACTGCGCAAAGATCGCCTCGACGGCGCGGCTGAACCCCGCCCCATACGCCAGCAGCAGCACCACCGTCGCAATCCCCCACGCCATCCCGACGATCGTAATCATCGTCCGGCGCCGGTTGTACACCATCGCATTCCAGGCCTGCTCGAGAATATCCTTCAGCATTCCGCGCTCTCACTCCCCATAATCAACCTCCGCCTGCTACTCGCGCCGCAGCGCTTCCACCGGCTCCAGTTCCGCCGCAATGCTCGCCGGATACACTCCAGCCACAATCCCGCACAACGCCAGCGATCCCATCGCCAGCGCAGCCGACCACCAAACCAGCCGCGGCGGATCAAACCCAGGCATCTTCCCCGTCAAAAAATGCTGCAACAATCCCATGAAGCCCGCCGATATCCCAATCCCTACCATCCCGCTGAACGTCGTCAGTATCAGTCCCTCCCAGAAGAACTGCGCCAATATGCTCCGCTTCGTCGCGCCCAACGCCTTCCGCAGACCAATCTCCCGCGTCCGCTCCGTCACCGCCACCAGCATGATGTTGATGATCCCCACTGCGCCCAGCCCCAGCGTCACCACCCCCACACCGCCCAGAAATACGTCCATCGCGTCAAATATCTTGTCCACCAGATGGCTCGTGTGGATCGTGTCCCACTCCTCAAACGCTTCCTTCATCCCCGGGTCAAACCCATGGTTCCGCGCAATCACACGGTGCACCGCCGCCACCGCCGCCGTACTCTCCCCCCGCACCGCGGATTGGTACTGCAGCGACGACAACGCATCCACCGGTATATTGTCCCCCTTCATCGCAAACAGCTCCTGCATCGTGCTTACCGGGATATACACCTTCTGATCATCAAAATCCTGTCCGCCCCGCGCAACCGATGCCACCTCGCCCACCACCACAAAGCTCGTCCCATTGATCGTGATCGTCTCTCCCAGCAGTGGATGACCCGGATACAGCACCTGCGCCGCCTTGGTCCCCAGCACCGCTACACGCCGCCGGTTCGTCAGGTCCCCCGCATCCAGAAACCGCCCCTTCTCAATCGGCACAAATCGCACCGTCGAGTAGTTCGGCTCCACCCCCAGCACCTGCATCGAGGTGTTCGACCACGCACTCACTTCATACAGGTCGCTCCGGCTCAGCACTGCCGTCACCGACCGCAACTCCGGCAGCTTCCTTAGGTCGGCTTCATCCCGCATTGTCAGCTTGTACGCTCGCATCGCCGTGTGCTGGTTCGCCAGCGCCGGCACCGTCGCGTTCCACATCATCACCACGTCGTTGCCCACGCTCGCAAGGTTCTTCCGCTGCCCGCTCCGAAACCCCTCGCCCAGCCCCACCAGCACCAGCAACGAGCCAACTCCCCACGCAATCCCAAACATCGTCAAAAACGTGCGCAGCTTGTTCGCAAGCATGGCACGAAACACTTCCCCGAGCGTGTCCTGAAATCTCTGCATAGCCTCGTCACGTGGTTTGGCCCCATCCGCCAACCCTGCAATGGGTACGCACCAACTGCGCCCGCGGTTCCATCCCCGTCCAACAGACGCCGCCGTCCCTCGTTACGGCATCAGCTCTGCCTCCTGCGGCCCCAATATCAGCACCCCGTCAAAGCTCCGCCCGCTCAAAATCCCCTTTTTCACTCCGCTTATCGCAATCCTCTTCTCCTCCCCCGTCGTGTTCACATACAACGTCCTTCCATCCACCACCCGCGCATACACCCCATCCGGCGTCTCCGGCCCCCGCGCCACTCCCGCAACCCGGCACAGATAACCCAGCACCGGCCCAATTGCCGATGCATTCGACTCCGTCGCCAGGTACACCGCATAGCCCTTGCCGAACTGGTTCACCGTCACGGCCGGGCTCTTATCCACCGTGTTGGTAAACCGCGACAGCACCGTCGCCGTGCTCGGCTCCAGCACCTCGTACCGGCGAGCGCTCGAGGCAACCTCCTTGCCCTCCAGTTCAAACGACAGTGGCCCACCATCGTAAAATGCATTCGTCTTCAACCCGAACACATCACTCAGCCGACCCGGCAACGGTGTATCGAACCAAAGCCCATGCTCGTCCTCCTTCGCCGAGTATGCCGTCATCAGCACCGTCCCTCCACCACTCACATACTCCCGCAAATGCTGCGCGCTGGCCGCATCCATCACATAGTCGGCTGGCACCACCACCAGCTTGTAAGCCGTCAGATCCTCTTGCCCCACATTCAGGATCGCCGTGTCCACATTCGCCCGGAACAGCGGCTCAAATGCCCCCTGTACCTGCTCCCCATACGGCGTTCTGAAGTACTGCAGCGTCGTGTTTGACGGCCCATTCGGATGCGATGCCTCCGCCGAATCAAAGGAGTACGCAATGGCTACCTGCGGACGCACCTTGCGCGGAAACCCGTAGCCCTCAAGCTTCTTGAATTCGGAACCTATCCGCGCAAACTCCTCCACCTTCCACGAAGCTGTTCCATCGTGATCCAACAGCCCGAAAAGCGCCTGCTCCTCCCCGCCCTGGTGGCTGTTGAACGTCCAGGCCAGTATCCCCTGCGTCCCCATCGCCAGCGCCAGGTACGCATACATCCGGCTGCGACCCGGCGTGCCGTAGTAACCCCCACCCCCAGCCGTGAACTCGTTCAACCAGATCGGTGTCTCCAGGGCGCCCCTCGTCATCAGCGCACCAAGCGCCCCACTGATAGCGTCTCCTGGGTAAAACCCCTCAGCCCCATACGTCACGTAAGATTTGTAGCTGCTCAAATAGTCAAAGCCGCGTCGCTGCGCCGTATCCCACAGATTCGAAATCGTCGGCACATCCGGCATATCCCGCCGCCGTATCGCATCCAGCTCCTTCAGCCGCGCCACCGTCACATCGGACCAGTAGCGATGCAGATCCAAGAAGCGCTCCGAGGGCCCAGGCCCATCCCCCAGCGGCAAATCCACCTCCTCAAAGCTGTTCAACCGGCGCGACCACCGCTGCGTCGCCCACGCCTTGTTCAACACCCCAACCGCTCCGTACTTCTCCTTTAACCATGTGATGAAACGTCCCTTGTCGGCCTCCGAATACGACATGAACCCATTGCCGATCTCATTGTCATAACCCACCGCGATCACCGCCGGATGATGCGCGTACCGCTTCATCAACGCATCCGCCATCACTCCCGCTTCACGCACATAGTCCGGATCGCTGATATCGTCCATGTACCGCTCCGCAGGAGGGACCCGTGTGCCATTCTGGCTCACAATATCCACGCCCGGATACCGGTGGTGCAGCCAGATCGGAGCCGGCAACCCAGGAATATCCAAAATCACGCGAATCCCGTTCGCCTGCATCTTGTCCATCACCTGGTCGAACCAGCCAAACGTGAAACGTCCCTGCGACGGCTCAAAGGAATCCCAGCTCAGGTCGCCCATCCGCACCACATTCAGCCCCGCCCGCTTCATAATCGCAATGTCGCTATCGATCTCCTCGGGACTCCGGTCAATCGGCTGATAACAGGTGCCCACAAACAGTTGCCCCGCGCCCGGACCCCGAGGATACTCAACCGTCTGCTGGCCGTGGGCAATGGGCATCGCAAAACCAATCACAAGAATTGAAATCAAAAACTGCCTCAACCCTAGGTCCAACCTTTCTGAATGTGTTGCGTTTGGAAGCCTGATCTGTTTGGCATCTTCCTGACTGCCAGCCTCTCAAAGACCATTCCGCAATGAGCCAAGTCTACCCCAACCCAGGCACTGCTCCATCCCTCCCACCACAGGACAAAAGTCGCGCAACTCAATCCTGCAGGGAGATCCTGGCCAATTACGGCCTCCCCAAGTCCGCCCACAAACCACGTCCAGACATGCGGATGCAAAAAAATGCCCCCGCCCCCGCCTTTTGATAAAATTAAAAACGCTGGACAACTATTTTCATCTTCCTCCCACCAAAGCTTTTGATTGGCCCCTTCATCAAGCTTTGAATCGCGCAACCGTGTGCCTTGGAACGAACGCGTGGGGGGAAACGCATTTCAGCGCGGCGAGGCTGGTGCGCCTGAAACGATTGAGTAGGCGCTCAGCTCATCTTCTGCTCCACACTGGCTCCGTTTCTGAACAACACAGCAAAGCAAAAGGGCTCATAGTTTTGTCTGACAAAAAAATATTTATATGGTCGCTGTGGAGACTCGTTGCCGACAGAGGCACCCTCGCACCCCGTCGGCTATTCAACATCCTCTGGCGCTGCATCACCCAGGCGCCCCGCCAGGCCGTTGTCTTCAAGCTCTTCAACCAGCCAGTCTTCACCTCGGTCGTCAGACAGAAGCCACTCTTCCCTTTCAAATACCTGAGCCACAGCTATCTCCTCACCGGACTCACCCCCCAGCAGCACGGAGAATGCTTCGTGCATCACTACCAGAAGCTTTGCCGCGAACTGCCCGACCAACTCCTGCGAACCCTCAATGAGCAGGAACTCGAACTCTTCCGCTGCTGCCAGGACGACCAGGCCTATGCCATCACCCTCTGCCTGTCCAACCCAGTCGAGATCGAAGGAGAACTCTCACTCAACCTCCGCGTCGATGGCGAAATCGTCTTCATCCTCTCCTTCACCATCGTTCCCGGCTCCATCGTTCACTCTCAGGCTCCCGAGGTCATGCTCGTCACTCGCCTCCAGGGAGTGCAGGGACAATACCGGGAGATCCGCTCCGCCACCAAGGCCATGTGCGACATCGCTCCCCCCGCCCTGCTCGTCGCCGCACTCGCCGGCTTCGGCTTGGCCTTTGGAGTCCGCGAGATGGCCGGCGTAGACGCCACCCGCCAGTTGGCCTTCGAAGAAGTCCTCGAAGCCCATTTCCTCCAGGCATACGACCATTTCTTCCTCGAAATTGGGGCCCTACGAAACGAGGCTGGCTACTTCATCTCCCCCCTTCCCACTCAGGACAAGCCCATCGGCGTCGTCAAACACGGTCACAAGCTCCGCACCAGGGAAAAACGCGCATTCAAGAGCAAAATCGCCAAACAGGCCGTGCTCTCCATCCAGCAAGCCGCCGGCCAACCCCTCCCAGCCTCCCCATTCCACTTCCCCATACAGATGCCGGGGGAACCATCTCCGGATTCTCAGACATCGGAAGAGCCGATCAACCGCCCTGCTACACCCAAATTCACCAATCGTGCGCAGCTCAATCCCATGACCCCCGACCAATAACCAAAAATTCTTTCCCGAGTATTGCTTACAATGAAACCCAAAACGTGCACAATAAAACATCAGTTCACCTGCACCTGAACCGCCATCGTGAATGGCTCGATGCCCCGGCGCAACGTCTCTCGCCAACACGCAAGCGGGCACCAAAACTCAACCTAAATATAAGAAAATAAATAAGCTACACGAAAAGCACAACAAAAACATGCACTCTATTTCTCTTTTTCTTCGCTTTTTACCATATAGCTATCTTGGTATCAACAACTTAATTTCTCACCTTCGCTTGCAAAACAGCCCAAAAGGCACTTTTGGGGTCCTCTGCAGGAACCCCATCAAGCGCATCTCAATCCAGCCCCGAGCTACCCTCTGGCGATAGACACCGGATGCAGCTCCTGCAGCGAGACAACCCGAGTGGTTCGACGCTGGATCGCCTCAATCCCCTCCGCCGCCGCAGTCGCCGCGGCAATGGTGGTAATCGTCGGAATCCTCGCCAGCACCGCCGCCCGCCGGATCGCCTTCTCGTCGAAGAACGTGTCCTGACCCCGCGGCGTGTTGATAATCAGCTGAATCCGGTCGCCCTTGATCAGGTCCACAATATTCGGCCGCCCTTCCTTCACCTTGAACACCCGCTCCACTATCAGCCCCGCCTCTTCCAGCACATTCGCCGTGCCTTCCGTAGCCACCAGGTTGAAGCCCAGGTCCACATACCGCCGCGCCAAATCCTTGGCCGCCGGTTTGTCATGATCGTTGACCGAGAAGAACACCGTCCCCTGCGACGGCAGCGCCTGGCCCGCCGACAACTGCGCCTTCGCAAACGCCTCGCCAAAGTTGTCCGCCACGCCCATCACCTCGCCCGTCGACTTCATCTCCGGCGACAGCACCGTGTCCACTCCCGGAAACTTGTTCCACGGAAACACCGGCGACTTCACATAGAAGTTCGGCCCAGCATCCAGATCCTTGCCTTCCGCCACGTGATCCGGCAGGAAGTCCGTAAGCTTCCTCCCCGTCATCAGCCGCGAGGCAATCTTGGCCAGCGGAACCCCCGTCGCCTTCGACACATACGGCACCGTCCGCGATGCCCGCGGATTCACCTCAATCACAAACACCTGGTCGTTATCGTCCGCATCCCGCTGAATCGCGAACTGCAAATTCACCAGCCCAATCACATTCAGCGCCAACGCCAGCTTCCGCGTGTAAACGCGTATCGTCTCCAGCGTCTCCGCCCGTATGCTCACCGCCGGCAGCACGCACGACGAATCGCCCGAGTGTATCCCGGCCTCTTCAATATGCTGCATAATGCCGGCAATCACCACATCCCTCGAGTCGCAAAGCGCATCCACGTCCACCTCAACGGCAGACTCCAGAAAGTGATCCACCAGCACCGGACGATCCGACGAATACTCCACCGCCGTCGTCATATACCGTGCCACTTCCTCCGCGTCGTACGCAATCACCATCGCCCGTCCGCCCAGCACGTAGCTCGGCCGCACCAGCACCGGGTACCCAATCCGAGCACCCACCGCCAGCGCCTCTTCCACGCTCGTCGCCGTGCCGCCATCCGGCTGCGGAATACTCAACTCCTGTAGAAGCTTGCCAAATCGCTTCCGGTCTTCCGCCAAATCGATCGACTCCGGCGAAGTTCCGATAATCGGCACACCCGCCTTGCGGAGCCTCTGTGCCAGGTTCAGCGGCGTCTGCCCGCCAAACTGCACAATCATCCCAATCTCCGCGCCCGATGTCGCCTCATGCTCATAAATCGCCAGCACGTCTTCCAGCGTCAGCGGCTCAAAGTACAACCGGTCACTCGTGTCGTAATCCGTCGAAACCGTCTCCGGATTGCAGTTCACCATGATCGTCTCGTAGCCGTCGTCCTTCAGCGCAAACGCCGCGTGGCAGCAGCAGTAATCGAACTCGATTCCCTGCCCAATCCGGTTCGGCCCACTTCCCAGAATGATGATCTTCCGCTTCTTCGTCGGCGTCGCTTCATCCTCTTCGTCGTAGCTCGAATAGAAGTACGGTGTATGCGACTCAAACTCCGCAGCGCACGTATCCACCAGCTTGAAGATCGGCCGTACCCCATGCTTGTAGCGCAGCTCGCGTACCTGCTCAATGCCTGCGTGCCCTTCCAGTTGCCACTCCTTGGCCAGCCGCTCGTCGCTCAACCCAAACCGTTTGAACCGCCGCAACTGCTCCGTCGTAATCGTCTCCGGCGTCAGCGTGCTGATCTGCTTCTGAGCCTCCGATATCTCCCGCACCTGGTACAGGAACCACGGATCCATCCCCGTCAGCCGAGCCACTTCGCGTACCGTCATCCCGCGCTCAAATGCGAAGCGCACGTAGTTCAGCCGCTCCGGCTGCGGCGTCACCAGCCGCTGCGTCAACCGTCGCGGTTCCAGCTCTTCCGAGCCCGTCTTCTTGCCCGTCTCCAGCGACCGCATTGCCTTCATCAGCGATTCCTTGAAGGTCCGCCCAATCGCCATCACTTCGCCCACCGACTTCATCTGCGGGCCCAGCGTATCGTCCGATCCGGGAAACTTCTCAAACTGCCACTTCGGAATCTTCGTCACAACGTAATCGATCGTCGGCTCAAAGCACGCCGGCGTCATCCGCGTAATATCGTTCGGAATCTCGTCCAGCGTATAGCCAACCGCCAGCTTCGCCGCAATCTTCGCAATCGGAAATCCCGTCGCCTTCGACGCCAGCGCACTCGACCGCGACACACGCGGATTCATCTCGATCACCGTCATGCGCCCGTCTGCGGGATTCACCGCAAACTGCACATTCGACCCGCCCGTCTCCACCCCAATCTCGCGCATCACGGCAATCGCAGCATCCCGCATCTTCTGGTACTCGCGGTCCGTCAACGTCTGCGCCGGAGCAACCGTAATTGAGTCGCCCGTATGCACGCCCATCGGATCAAAATTCTCAATCGAGCAGATGATGATCACGTTGTCCGCAAGGTCGCGCATCACCTCCAGCTCGTATTCCTTCCAGCCCAGTACGCTCTCTTCAATCAGGCACTCGTGCACCGGAGAAAGATCCAGTCCCCGCGCCAGAATCTCCATCAGCTCTTCGCGGTTGTAGGCAATGCCGCCACCCGATCCGCCCAGCGTAAAGCTCGGTCGAATCAGCACCGGAAAGCCAATCTTCCCTGCAAAATCCAGCCCGTCGCGCAGGTTGTTCGTCAGCACGGATTTCGACACTTCCAGGCCGATGCGCACCATCGCGTCCTTGAAGAGCAGACGGTCCTCCGCCTTCTTGATCGCCTCCAGCTTCGCGCCGATCATCTCCACGCCATACTTGTCCAGCGTGCCCGCGTCCGCCAGGTCCACTGCCAGATTCAGCGCCGTCTGTCCGCCAACTGTCGGCAGCAGGGCGAACTTGCCCGAACCCGGCCCCAGCATCGCCGCTTCCACACGGATAATCTCCTCCACATAGGCCAGCGTCAGCGGCTCAATGTAGGTGCGGTCGGCCAGCTCCGGATCGGTCATGATCGTGGCCGGGTTGGAATTCACCAACACTACCTCATACCCGTCCGCCTTGAGCGCCTTGCAAGCCTGCGTCCCAGAGTAGTCAAACTCAGCCGACTGGCCAATCACAATCGGCCCCGAGCCGATCACAAGGATTTTCTGAATGTCATTTCTGCGTGGCATCGTCTTCTCTTATTCCTGACTTCAAAACTCGGATGAAGGGTACGGGCTTTAGCCCGTACATCCTCGTCGTAAAAATTGTGGGGCTTTAGCCCCTGAGGGATGCGGTCCTGCGACTCACTGCTGCTTTGTAAAGGCAAAGCTTCAGCCTGCACTTCATTGCTGGCCGGGTGAAGGGTACGGGCTTCAGCCCGTACATCTGCGTCGACCACATTGAGGGGCTTTAGCCCCTGAGGGAAGCCGATGTTTGGAAAACCCATCCATGGATAGTCAACAGACAAACCGGCATCAACAGGGTTCTGATGGATGTAGTCCAGGTGGTGTTCCCAGTCCTCGTTGTCGCGAATGCGATGGTCTGTGAACCCTTGTTGCCATACGTCATTCAACCATCCAAGCTCTCGCTTCACCCTAAAGGAAAAGCCGCCTTTGATGAGCTGAACCGCTTTCTCAATCGACTCATTCGGCGTCAGCAGCAAATGAAGATGGTCCGGCATAATCACCCATGCGTGAAGAACATATCCATCACCGCTGTTATGCTCAAGAACACTCTTGAGCAGGGCAGCCCAGTGATCCGTTTGAAAAAGCGAGCGACGCCCAATTGTCTGAGTGGAAACAAAATAGGCGCAGTGATTGCTGCGAAACTGCTCTCGAACTGGCCGCATTTGTCTCCCCCTGGGGCTAAAGCCCCGGTCTGCTGTCAACTCTTGCCGTACGGGCTAAAGCCCGTACCCTTCAACTAGCCCAACTCCAATTCAGTTCTTCTTCACTTCAACAACGCGCTTGGGAATTTCTGTTCTCCCAATTGACCCATCGGAGGCTTCCAGTTAAGAGACTCCACGTCCTCGCGCCCCAATTTCGGCCGAGCAATCGGCCTTTCCTCGCCATCCACAAATTCGACCTTCACTCGCCGGAGTTTGAAGTCGGAATCTCGTTCCCATCTGCGGGAGTAGCCCCAGGTCTTGACCTTTTCATCCTGGAACGATGGAACACTCCATTGGATTGCCTCAAGGAACCTCAACTCTCCCTTTTCATAGCAATACAGAATGCGAGTCTCTTCTCCGACATCATCGCTATTGGGCCACATCTCAGCCAGTACATGATCCCTATCGTGCCAAATCTCGACACTGGTATAGAAGTCTGACGCAAGGCTATACAAGCCCTTTCTCAGGTTTCTAAAGCGAATCCAATCACCACCAGCGTTTACTGCGTATCCAGCGTTCACTACGCCAACATCCACACCGCATTCAGCGGAAACTCGTAAGAGCGATGGCTCGCGATCACCTGAATCGACACCTTTCAGATAGCGCGTATAGGGGGCGACTACCTTGCTGGAAGGAACCGCTTGAGCGAAAGAAATAAAAGTCCCCAGCCCTGCCAAACTCAACAGAACTGGGAACCAATGCTTCATCCCTTCCACCCCTCCATCAAATTCCTGAAGTCGCGGAAAAGATAATGCGAGTCGTGCGGCCCCGGCGCTGCTTCCGGGTGATACTGCACGCTGAACAGTGGCAGCGACTTGTGCCGCAGCCCTTCCAGCGTGTTGTCGTTCAGGTCAACGTGGGTCAGCTCCACCTCGTTCGCGTTGATCGATTCCGGATCGACGGCGAAGTTATGATTGTGCGCCGTGATTTCGACCCTGCCATTGGTCATGTTCTTGACCGGGTGATTCCCGCCGTGGTGCCCAAACTTCAGCTTGTACGTCTTGCCGCCCAAAGCCAGTCCGGTCAACTGATGTCCCAGGCAAATCCCGAAAATCGGCACACGCCCCAGCATCTGCTGAATAGCCTTCACCGCGTAATCGACCGGCTCCGGATCGCCCGGCCCGTTCGACAGGAAAACCCCATCCGGCTTCAGCGCCATCACTTCATCGGCCCGCGTCTCGGCCGGAACAACCGTCACCCGGCAGCCCTCGCGCGTCAGCATACGCAGAATATTCAGCTTGATACCGAAGTCGTACGCCACCACGTGCAGCGTCTTGTGCGGCTCCACCAACTTGGGAATCGCCGAATCCAGCAGCGGATCGCCAGTCTGGTTGCGCGCATCCGACGCGTCAAAGCTGTACGCCAACTTGGTCGACACCACCCTGGCCAAATCCGTCCCATCCATCCTGCGAATGGAACGCGCCTTGCCCACCAGCGACTCCGGATTCGAATCGATCGTCGAAACGCAGCCCCGCATCACGCCATGCGTGCGCAAGTGCCGCACCAGCGCGCGCGTATCGATCTCCGCCAGCACCGGAACGCTGTAGCGCTCCATGTACTCGTCCGTCACCTGGTCCGACCGCCAGTTTGAGCTGATTGGCGAAAACTCGCGCACAATCAGGCCTTCGATATAAGGCTTCGCGGCCTCATTGTCGGCCCGGCTGGTGCCGTAGTTGCCAATTTGTGGATTGGTTAAGACGACTATCTGGCCCGCATATGAGGGGTCAGTCGCGATTTCCTGATAGCCAGTTAAGGAAGTATTAAAGACCACTTCGCCCAGGCATTCGCCCGGAGCGCCGTACCCTTCGCCCGTAAAAATGCGCCCGTCTTCGAGCGCAAGAGTCGCCTGCATCGCGTCTCCCAGGAGTGGATTCAATCGATTCTATCAGGAGTGGCGGGTAACCCGCTCCGACTTCCGCGAAATGCTTTCGAATCAATAGCGGAGCATCAACCTACCGCACCGGACCCACATCCTGACTCGGCCAGTAGACGAATTCTGCCTTGCCATAAATCAAGTCGCGCTTCACCGCCCCAAATTCCCGGCTGTCGGAGGAAATCGACCGGTGGTCGCCCATTACAAAGTACTCTCCCCGCGGCACCACCATCGATTCATACGACCGGCTGTCCCGGTACTCCAGCGGCACATACGGTTCCACCACTTGCAACCCGTTCACATATACGCGCCCATGCTCAATCCGCAACCGATCCCCCGGCAATCCAATAATCCGCTTGATATAGCTCAATTGCAGATTCCGAGGATAGTGGAAAACCACCACGTCACCCCGATGGATCGATGTAAAACGATACACGAACTTGTTGATAAACAGCCGGTCCTGATCCTCCAGCCTCGGAAGCATGCTGGTACCCTCTACCCGCACCGGCTGGTACAGAAACAGAATGATGAAAACAGCCACAGCTGCGGAAAACACCAGATCTCGAAGCCACAGCATCCATCCCGTCTGCGAACGCGGCGCAGTCGGCGCAACCTGTACTTCAGCAACCGAATATGGTCGTTCGTCAATTCCCGTCGCCCGATCTCGTGTCTCTTCCATCGTCATCCTTCTTCAGCTTACTCTCCTCGCCACTATCCTCCCAACCCCATTCACCACCCCGCAACCGCACTCCACCAGCCAACTCACGGCAATCGCGCCCCGATGAGCACTTTAGGACGGAATTCCACCCCCATCCCTGCAACCATGAAACCAGTTCCATGGAGGATAAGATGGCGGATACAGCAGTAGGTCTTTTTGAAGATACGTTTGTCAGCGATGCTTTGGTAGCGGCGCTCACCGCGCACGGGCTTGAGCCGCGAAACCTGCGCGTTCTCGCCCAGCCCAAGGCATTGCCCGTTCACTCTGAATCAAGCACTCCTTACGTGGACATCGCTGCCGGGCTTGCCCTCGATCTCCGCCAGATGGGCGCTTCCGAGTTTGAAATCGAGCACTACATCGATGGCCTGCGCCACGGGCATGTCATCCTCCTCGCCACCGGTACCTGGGAGCAGGCATACGCAGCCGTCGCCCTCATGAATCAGTATGGTGCCCTCCTCCTGGAGGAGTACGCAGGCGCTGCCCCTGTCGTCCCCGGTGCCTATCTCGGCGAGGTGGGCCTCAAATCAGGCGTCACCAAATCTCGCGACCTCCGCGATGTCCGCGTCGTTGGCGAGGGTGCCCGCCTCTTTACCTGGTAACACTCCGCTCCTTGGGCTGGTCTACGAGCACCCCAGCCCGCCCATCGGGCACAGTATCCGCGGGCGTCGGCTTTCTGGCTTGTCCATCGGCTTCGGCTGGTTCCCCGCCGGCACCAGGCCCGGCGACACCGCCCCATCCGCCACGCCCGCAGACAGGTTCGCTTCCTCCAGAATCAGCGGCCGTTGCAGCACCATCTCCACCTGTGTTCCGCTCTCAATATTCACTTCCTGGCCGCGGGTAAACAGCGCTACCACTCCGGCGGCAGCCAGTCCACTCGCCGCTCCAATCACCCCGCCCGCAATCGCATGCCCGCCCGCAAGCCCGCCCAGCGTCCCAATTGTCGCCCCGGTCGGAACTCCAATCTCCGCCACCTTGCCGGCATCGCGTCCCTTATTGCTCTTCTGCTCAATCGTGCCTTCGCCGTTATCCTTCACGTCCTGCTGCCTGGCTCCAGGCAAACTGTTTACCAGCCCCGGAATCTCCACCACCGTTCCATTCGGGAAAATAATCGATGTAAAGTGCATGTTCAGCTCGGCGCGCCCTTTAATCCGCCCCGCATGAACCACCTTGTCCACCACTCCCTGCACATACACCCCAACAGGAATCAGCACCCGCGACCCGTTCGTCACCGGAAACGTCGAGGCCAGGTACACTCCATCCCCTGCCTTCGCGCTCCGCGTGTTTATCGAGCTGCGCAACTGCAGCAGCACCTTGGTCCCAGCCGGCACCGTAAACACCCTTTTCGCCGGCGCTTCTGTCGGCCCTGCACCAGCAACTCCCGGCCCCGCCTCAGCCGTAGTCGCATCGCTCACACTCTCGTCACTCGCCGAAACCGCGGCCGGCGACGCCTGCTGCGCATATCCCGGCGCACAAACCCCAGCCACGGCAACTGCCGTTGAAACAGCAAACAAAACCGGTCCTACTGAGCGCACAGGCATTTCCAGCTTTCCTAAAAAGATTGGCTACGCAGTGGGATAGACTCGCCACGCCGCTCACAGGGTAGCGCTGAATCAACCGCCTTTTCCAAATATATTTGGCCCTCCTCCAGCTTCCCAGGCTCCAAATGGAGTTACGATGCCAACATGCGGCCATCATGACCATTCAGCACGCCAAAATCGAAACCGCACAAGCCACCCGATTCCATCAGGCCTACGACATCCTGCGCCAGGCAATCTCGGACAAGGCCTTCCCTGGATGCGCTTTCGGTCTCCTCGTCGACGGCAAAGTCGTCCTCGCCGACGCCCTCGGCCACTTCACCTACGAGCCCCACTCCCCTCAGGTCGCAGCCGACACCCTCTTCGACGTAGCCAGCATCACCAAGGTTGCCTCCACCACAGCGGCAGCTATGTTGCTCCATCAACGCGGTCTGCTCCACCTCGACACCCGCGTCGGCGACCTGCTCCCCGGCTTTGTCATCGGTCGCGACCCCGCTCAGCAGGCCCGTCACGTCACCATCCGGCACCTGCTCGCGCACACCTCCGGCCTGCCCGGCTATGTGCCGCTCTACGCCACCGCCACCACCCCCTACGCCCTGCTCCGCGCCTGCCTCGAGCTGCCCCTCACCGCGCTGCCCGGAGAACGTGCCGAATACTCCGACCACGGCTTCATCCTCCTCGGCAAGGCCCTCGAAACCATCACCCGTGAATACCTCGCCACCTGGGTCAAGCGTGAAGTCTTCGCCCCGCTCGGCATGACCGCCAGCCGCTACTGCCCACCCCACCTCCTCCGCACCTCCATTCCACCCACTGAGGAAGATGAACTCTTCCGCCAGCGCCGCATCCAGGGCGAGGTTCAGGACGAGCACGCCTATCTGCTCAAGGGAGCGGGCGGCCATGCTGGTCTTTTCTCCAACGTACCCGACCTGCTCCGCTTCGCCCAGGCACTCCTGCAGCCCGGTTCAGATAAGCTTTTCCATCCAGACACCATCGAACTCTTCGCCACCAGACAGCCACCCCACGGCTCCTCGCATGCCCTCGGCTGGGACACCCCGTCCGAAAACTCCTCCGCCGGAGACCACTTTAGCTCCAGCTCCATCGGGCACCTCGGCTACTCCGGCTGCTCCCTGTGGATTGACCGTCAGGCCAGCCTCGCGATCGTCCTGCTCACCAACCGCACCTGGCCCAATCGGGAGTCGCAACTCATTCGCGCCGTTCGACCCGCTTTCCACAACGCCATTCGCCGGGCCCTTTGACAGGAAAACCCTTTCCTCGCACAATCGGAGGAGAGCCCTGCTCCCCCCCCACACCCGGCTAGTCCATTTTCAGGCAGCGTACCCGTTCCAAACGGGCTACAATTAGAAGGTTAGGGACAAAATCACAATGCACAGTAGCTCGCTCACTCCAGAGACAGGCACAGGCCCCAGTGCCCCGGGGAATCAGAACACGCAGCTTCACCGGCTCACCACGGAGAGCCAGAATGAGGCTTCGCAGGGCTTTGATACAAAATCCGCCCTGGAGATAGCCCGCATCATCAACCACGAGGACTCCAAAATCGCCCTCGCGGTCAAAAAAGCCCTTCCAGAGATCGCCCAGGTCATCGACCAGGTCGCCCGAGCTCTTCGCGACGGTGGCCGCCTTATTTATGTAGGCGCAGGCTCCAGCGGCCGAATCGCCGCTCTCGACTCCTCCGAATGTCCCCCCACATACTCCACCGCACCCGGACAGGTCCAATACATCATGGCCGGCGGTCCCAAGGCGCTGGCCTCTGCCGTTGAGGTCAATGAAGACTCCGAAGAACTCGGCCAGCGCGATATCGCCCGCCGCCGACCCACCCGCAAAGACGTCGTCATCGGCCTTTCCGCCTCCGGCCGCACCCCCTATGTCGTTGCCGCCGTTGCCTATGCCCGCGCCCGCGGAGCCAAAACTGCCGCCGTCACCTGCAACTACGGCACGCCTCTCGCCGACGCCGCAGACACCGTCATCGTCGCCGAAGTCGGCCCCGAAGTCGTCTCCGGCTCTACCCGCATGAAGGCCGGCACCAGCCAGAAAATGGTCCTCAACATGATCACCACCGGGGCCATGACGCGCCTCGGCTATGTGTACGAAAACCTCATGGTCAATGTACACATGCAGAACTCAAAGCTCGTCGAGCGCGGCATCCGCATCCTCATGCGCGCCTGCAACATCGACCGCGAGACCGCCGTACACACCATCAAATCCGCCGGCCGCAGCGTCCCCGTTGCCCTCGTCATGCTCAAAGCCAAGGTAGACAAACCCGAAGCCGTCCGCCGCCTCGCCAAATCCGACGGCAACGTCCGCCTAGCCATCGAAGATACCGTCCTCGAACTATGACCACACACACCCCTGACAAAACCATCCCCAGAAGGCGCTGACTCCCAGCGCCTTTTCCTTTGCTTTTCTGTCTGTCATTCCCGAAGGGAACCTGCTTTTGGCGGGCGGGCCCCCCCGGTCTCCTCTCCCAACCTACAATGAGGGTGCCCCCGGTCCCTAGCACTTGGGGACCGGGGATGAGAGTTCACCCCTATCCCCAATCCGACCCCGGGCGCGTGGCCACGATCCCGGTCCTCTACCAACCCACGCTGCGGGTGCCCCCGGTCCCTAGCACTTGGGGACCGGGGATGACAGCCCGACGTTGCGGCGGGTAGCCTTCGTCAAGGTCGTTGTCAAGCCCCCAAATCCTCTCGCCAGCTCAAAACCCAACAAAACAAACCACTAAGACCCGAAGAAAACCGGGCCAACGCTGCCGATAATTCTTCCCCAGAAGCGCACAATCAAAGCAGTCGTCCAGAGGACAGATTCCATGGATGGAGACATCCGAAAAAACGCACAAAAAGTGCACAAAAGCGCACAAAAACGCGCAGGTAACCACCCACTAACACCAAGTACATCAACAACATAGGAGGAATTTCCCTCAAAAAACACCCACCCCCCCCTTTTCCGGCAAAAACGAGGCTGGAACTTGGGCACGCGCCAGCCGAGTCCCGCAACTACTACGGATGCCCCAAGCTCTGGTTGTCCGCCCCATTTACACTGGAGCTTTGGGGGTCTGCTCTTTTATGGACAAGTTCGTAGTCCGCGGCGGCAATCCGCTCGTCGGCACAATCCGCGTCTCCGGTGCCAAAAACTCCGCACTCCCCTGCATGGCCGCCGCCATCCTCACCGAAGACGAAGTCATCCTCGAAAACATCCCTCAGGTCCACGACATTGAAACCGAGCGCAAACTCCTCGCCTCCATGGGTGCCGAGGTTGAACTGGGCTACGGCCGCGCCCAGCATCGCACCACCATCAGTTGCCGCAACCTCTCCGACCCCGTCGCCAAGTACGAAATCGTCAAGACCATGCGCGCCAGCTCCCTCGTCCTCGGGCCCCTCGTAGCCCGCTGCGGCATGGCCCGCGTCGCCATACCAGGCGGATGCGCAATCGGCGGCCGCCCCATCGACCTCCACCTCAAGGGCCTCGAAAAAATGGGCGCAGTCATCACCCAGGAGCACGGCTACCTCGAGGCCCGCGCCCGGCGCCTCCACGGTGCCCACCTCGTTTTCGACAAAATCACCGTAACCGGCACCGAAGATCTGCTCATGGCCGCCGTCCTTGCCGACGGCGAGACGCTGATGGAAAACTGCGCCCGCGAACCCGAAGTCACCGACCTGGCCGCACTGCTCACCGCAATGGGCGCAAAAATCGAGGGCGCAGGCACCCCCACCATCCGCGTCCACGGCGTCGAAAAGCTCCACGGCGCAAAGCACCGCATCAATCCCGACCGCATCGAAGCAGGAACCTTCCTCGTCGCCGGCGTTATCACCCAAGGCGACCTCATCGTGGCCAACTGCAACCCCACACACCTCGGCGCAGTCCTCGGCAAGCTCGAAGAGTCTGGCGCCCGCATCGACATCCTCTCTTCGGACTCGGTCCGCGTCCGCGCCGACGGCCCCCTCCGCGCCACCGGCATCTCCACCCAGGAGTACCCCGGCTTCCCCACCGACATGCAGGCCCAGTACATGGCCCTCGCCACCCAGGCCGAAGGCGTCTCCATGGTCAAGGAAAACATCTTCGAAAACCGCTTCATGCACGTCCAGGAACTCGTCCGCATGGGCGCTAACATCACCGTCGATGGCCGCACAGCCACCGTCCGCGGCCGTTCCCAGCTCTCCTCAGCCGCCGTCATGTGCTCTGACCTCCGCGCCTCGGCCTCGCTCGTCCTCGCCGCCCTGGTCGCCGACGGCGAAACCATCCTCGACCGCGTCTACCACATGGACCGCGGCTACGAGCGCATCGAAGAAAAGCTCCGCGGCGTTGGCGCACAAATCCGCCGCATGGGCAACGTCTTTCCCCCGCGCGAAGAACCCTCCTAGGTTACTTGTAATTCAACATCGGGCAAACCCTCCGTCCCGCTCCCTATGTATGTACATCCAAGAGCCATGCATGGCCGCTCCTTCACTGCTGGCAGCCCAATTGCCACTCCAATCATTACAAATGACCTGTCATAGATCACTTACCCTGGTAACCGCTTCCAATCAACCAGCGCCTATCTTTACTTTCCAAACCCATATCTGCTGTTTATGATTACGTATCCCCCGAAGAATCGGCTCACTCCCACCATAGAGTTAGTTTGCACCGCTCAATTTGGACGATCCTCTAAGTAACGGCAGTTTTGCTGCGGAACAAAGGCACATGATGGTTGACTGGTCCAAGATCCCCGATATCCTGGCGATTGCGTCACTCGTCTGCGCATTCTCGTCTATCCTCAAGCGAAATAGCCGCTTTTGGCAGGACGACGAAACGGGATCGGGCCTATGGCTCATTGGCTGGGCTCTCATCGTCGTGCATTTCCTCGGCTACAGCTTCCTACCCGTCCCTGGGCTCCCTGGAGTCCTTGGTTCTGAGATTGGCACCATCTCACTGGCAGCCGCTGCCGTCTTCTTCATGTGGGCAACAGTCCCTTATCGCCACAATCTCTCCTCCCGCTGGATGGCCGCCGTTCTACTCTCCACCTACTCCATGATGGTCTCCCTCGACGCCGTGGACCATGCCCCAAACTGGCTCTTCGACGGATTCGCTGCTCTGCTCGCGCTGGCCCCGCTGGCCGTTTCAATAGGCTTTTGCAAGGAAGGTATTCACCCCCTTCGCCGCATCTCCGTTGGCTTCCAGTTTCTCCTTGGCTCTTTTCTCCTCATCTCCAATCACACCGGGTTTGGCAGCAGTCTAGGCATGGTGAATGCCGTGCTCTTCACCGCCTATTTGAGCTGCTGTGTCCACTTCTGGTACATTCACCGCAAAGCCACAGCCGGCTCCGTCATCTCCATTGGCGGCTTCTTTGCTTGGGCAAGCGTCTTTGTCATCGGCACCTGGATGGCCAATAGCTTCCCCAACATTCACATCGAATCAGAAGTCTGGAATCTCCCCAAGTATGTCGTCGCAGTCGGAATGCTCCTTCTGCTGCTCGAGCGTCAGGTTGAGCAAACCCAGTACCTCGCACTCCACGACGACCTTACTAGGTTAGCCAATCGCCGCCTTTATCAGGACCGTCTCATCTCCGCCATGGAACGCGCCAGACGCGCCAACTCCACCATGGGGCTGCTCCTCTTGGATCTTGACCGCTTCAAGGATGTCAACGACACCTACGGCCATCACATGGGCGACCTCCTTCTCAAGGAAGTCTCCCGTAGGCTCGAAGCGCGAGTCCGCCGCTCCGATACCCTCGCCCGTACCGGCGGCGACGAATTCTCGCTGGTCCTCGAAGAGCCCACACTGCGACGCGACGCCGAAGCCCTGGCCATCGTCCTCGAGAAGCTGCTCTCCCAGCCATTTAACCTCGCCGGCAAGCGCGTCACCATTGGTGCCAGTATAGGCGTTGCCATCTACCCGGAGGATGGCCTCGATTTCGAAACCCTCAGCATCGCTGCTGACCAGATGATGTACTCCGCCAAACAAGGTGAGCCGGCTACCATCGAACTGTAAAAACTTTCTATTACCCACAACAATTCAGAAGAGAATCCACACGCAAAAAGGCCGTCCTGATCGCTCAGGACGGCCTTTTCATCGCGATATTGCGTTAGTTGCCCGCGCTCGGTCCACGGCCACCACCACCGACACCAGGACCACCAGGACCCGGACGGCCACGACGGCGACGGCGACGGTTCGCATTCGCTCCCTGCGGAGGACGTCCGCCGGGACCTCCGCCCGGAACCGGCGGCGCAACTCCGTCCGCTACGTTGAAGTTCGGCTCGTTCTCCTCATCGAACTCCTCCACACCATCTTCGTCAAAGTCGTCTCCGCCTTCGATCAGGATCGTGCTCTGGTTCGACGTCGGCTGGCGCTCGTCAAACTCGTTGCGCTCCGCACGCGGACGTACCGGAGCTGCAGGAGCCTTCACGGGTGCCGGAGCTTCCACTTCAGCCTGGGGAGCAGTTGCCGGAGCGTCGGCAATGCCCAGCTTCGCCTTCTGTTCCTTGATCAGCGCCTTGCGGCTCAGCTTAATCCGGTTGCCTTCAATCGCCAGCACCTTCACCATCACCTGATCGCCTTCGCGAAGCTCGTCCTTCACTTCCTTCACGCGATGCTCGGCAATCTCCGAGATGTGCAGAAGGCCGTCGGTGCCAGGGAACAGCTCGACAAACGCGCCGAACTCCGCCAGACGTACAACCTTGCCCAAGTAGGTCTTGCCCACTTCCGGCGTTGCCGTCAGGTTGGCGATAATCGCCAGCGCCTGGGCCAGGCCGTCCGCATCGCTCGAAGCAACATTCACGCGGCCGGTGTCGTCCACATCGATCTTGACGCCCGTCTGCTCAATGATGCCCCGAATCGTCTTGCCGCCAGGTCCAATCAGGTCGCGGATCTTGTCGGTCGGTATCATGACCGTCTTGATCTGCGGCGCGTACTTCGAGCGCTCAACCTTCGGTCCATCCAGCACCGCATCCATCGTATCCAGCAGGAACAACCGGCCCTTGCGAGCCTGCTCCATCGCTTCCTGCAGAATCTGGCGCGTCAACCCGCCAATCTTGATGTCCATCTGCAGCGCCGTGATGCCCTTGCGGGTACCCGCCACCTTGAAGTCCATGTCGCCATAGTGATCTTCCGCACCGGCAATGTCGGAGAGGATGGCATACTCGTCGCCTTCCTTCACCAGGCCCATCGCCACACCGGCAACCGCGCCCTTCAGCTGGATGCCCGCGTCGTAAAGCGCCAGCGATGCACCGCACACCGAAGCCATCGACGAGGATCCGTTCGACTCCAGAATGTCCGACACAATCCGAATCGTGTAAGGAGACTCTTCCGGGCTCGGCAGAACTGCCGAAATCGCCCGCTCCGCCAACGCTCCGTGACCCACTTCGCGGCGACCAACACCCGTCATGCGACCCACTTCACCAACCGAGAACGGCGGAAAGTTGTAGTGCAGCATGAAAGGCTTCTTCTGCTCGCCTTCAAAACCCTCCAGCCGCTGTCCATCGTCGGTGGTGCCCAGCGTGGCCGTAACCAGCGCCTGCGTCTCACCGCGCGTGAACAGTGCAGAACCATGCGTACGGGGCAGAACGCTCGTCTCAATGCTGATCGCACGAATCTGGTCAAAGGCACGCCGATCCGGACGAATCCGGTCACGCGTCACCTGCTCGCGGAAGATTCGCTCGCGAAGCAGCTCGTAGTAGTGGCTCAGCTTCTTCTTCGCCGCCGGATCGTCGGCAGCCAGCTCGCCAGCCAGCTCATGCTTGATCGTCTTGATCAGCGCATAGCTGTCCGTCTTCGCATACTTCGCCGTGTCCAGCGCATCCATCAAACGCTCGCCCACACGCGCCTTCAGCGCCGCGTAGTACTCCACATCTTCAACCGGAGCCGTATACGCCCGCTTCGGCTTGCCCGCCAAGCTCACAAGCTGGTCAATCGCTGCCGTGATCTTCTTGATCTCGCCGTGCGCAAACTCGATCGCCGCCAGAATGTTTTCTTCCGACTCTTCCTTCGCCCCGGACTCGATCATCACGATCCCGTCCTTGTGGCCCACCACCATGATGTTCATGGTGCTCTGTGCGCGCTCGCCGTAGGTCGGGTTCACGACAAACTCGCCGCTCACGCGGCCTATCCGCACCGCACCCACCGTCGCGCTAAACGGAATATCCGACAGCGCAAGCGCAGCCGATGCGCCATTGATCGCCACCACGTCCGGATCGTTTTCCTTGTCCGCCGAAAATACCAGCGCAATCACCTGCGTCTCGTTCCGGAAACCATCCGGAAACAGCGGACGAATCGGGCGATCAATCTGACGGCTCGTCAGAATTTCCTTCTCGCTCGGCCGTCCTTCACGCTTGATGAACCCACCCGGAATCCTCCCGCCGGCATAGGCATATTCACGGTAATCAACTGTCAGGGGGAAGAAATCAATCCCTTCCTTCGGATCAGGCGAGGCTACGGCGGTGGCCAGCACTACGCTGTCACCCAGCGTGACCAGTGCGGCGCCAGAGGCTTGCTTGGCGATGCGTCCGGTCTCAAAAACCAGCCGCTTGCCACCGGCAAGCTCTACTGCTACTTCATGCTTCATGGAGTCCTCTTTCATTGTTCACTTGGGAAACTTGTCGGTTGGAATCGGCTACACCCGCTGCGAAGTCGACGCACTCTATGCGCCGTACACCCTCCGCACGCACAAAACCCGTGCCAAGCAACTCGCTCAACACAGGTCTGATCCCCTTTTGTGGGGCAAACCGGGGCTTTCGCCCCGGCTCATGTCGCCATTCGCCAGGTACACCAAGGCCGCGAATCCTTATGCAGGCGGCGGCCTCGACCACTGCTCGGTCTAGGCGATTCCTGTTCAATGGGTGAGTTCGCTTACTTGCGGATGCCCAGCTTGCCGATCACTTCGCGGTAGCGGTCCGTATCGTGGGCTTTCAGGTAATCCAGCAGGCGACGGCGCTTGCTGACGAGCATCAGAAGTCCACGCCGCGAGGCATGATCCTTCTTATGGGTCTTGAAATGCTCGGTCAACTCGCCAATGCGCACACTCAGGATCGCGATCTGGACCTCCGGCGAACCGGTGTCGGACTCATGGGTGCGGAAGCGTTCAATCAATTCGGTTTTGGTTGCAGATGCCAGCACAGCGTTTTTGTTACTCCTCAGAGATCAAATCAATCACAATGTCTCCACCAAGATTACCACGAAATTACCCCTGGAAGCACCCCGCAAGGCCCGGTTCGGTCTCGGAACCTCCTATATCACGGCCACATCAACGCGTAACCTCCGCTGGGAACCCGCGCAGACTCCCAAACTACGGCTCGGCGATCGCCCAGTAATTCGCCCGCGCCACTACCTGCGCCCTATAGTCCTGAGCCAACCGCACCCGAATAGTATGTAGTCCCGGTGTCGAATCGCTCGGAGTGAAACTCAACAAATACCGGTTCCGCGTATGGCTGGCCACCTCCGCCACTCGGTCCTCAAACCCCTTGTCACCCGTAAACGTGGCATATTCCCCGCCGCTCATATGCGCAATCTGCCCCGCCACGTTCTTCTTCAGCCCCTGCACCGCGGCGATCAGCTCTCCCACCATGCTCATCATCCGCTCGTTCCCGCTGTCCTTCACATCGTGCAGAAACTCCGCCTTCGACGGAGAAAACGTCACACTCAGCACCAGCACATCGCTCAGCCCGATCCGCTCGATCAGTTTCTCCGGCTTGATGTGCTTGCTCCCGTGGTCCCGCTCCTCGCTCACCAGCAGCAGTACCCGCCGGTAATCCTTCGGCTGAGACTGCAGCAGATCCACCGCATACCCCACTGTGTCCAGAATCGCCGCGCCCCCGTCGCCCGGCTGCAAATGCCGCAGGTCCCCGCTGATCTCGTCAATCGAGTGTGTAAAGTCCCGAATCAACAGCGGCGAGCTGTCAAAACCCACCAGCGCCGCCTCTCCCTTGCCATCCCCTAGGAACAGTTCCAGCAGCGGACCCAGCTTCGCTTCCTTGGCAAACTCAAGCGCACTGCTTCTTCCCTGCTGTATCGCTACCACCAGTGCCACCGGTGCCGTATCCAGCTCCTCCTGTACCCGCACTTTTTGGGGAACCCCGTTGTCCTCTAGGATGAAATCGCCCGCCTTCAGCCCGTAAACCACCTGGCCATGTTCCCTTTCCACCAGCGTTGGCACCAGAACTTCGTTCGTAGTCACCCGCAGCGTCGTCGGCTCCTGCTGCCCGTGCGGCATGGGCTGCGCCGGCTCCGCGGCCGGCAACTGCTGTGCCATGCCGGTCCCTGTTGCCAGTACAAATCCAAGGAAAAGCGGAATATAACGCGAAAAAGCCATGGGCAAACAAACGCTCCTGAAAAGTCCAGACCTGTGCTTCTTCAGATTAGACGAGCGCTCAAGGCTTCGGGGGAGCCTCAGGGCTGCCCGGCACGGCAAATGGCGCAAATGGCTCCCCGCTCCCGCCCGTTGTAGCCGGAATCGGCCCGGAAACCCCATTCGGCTGGGTAATGTCGGCCGGCGTCACCTGCTGCCGGGCCCCGTCAAACGCCGCACGCATCGCAAAAAACGCCGGCGTCGCCTCGTACGCGTCGTCCAGCGGCAACGGCCGCTGCCGGCTCCCATCCGCACGCATCGTCCACGGCTTCTGAATCGAGTTCAGCCAGCTGTGCGCGTCCGTAATCCCCCAAGTCAGCACAGCCTTCACATTCAGCTCCGGCAGCACCAGCCCAAGATACCGCCGGTACACCTCCGCCACCGCCACGTCCTGGGCTTTCGCGTCGCCGTCCAGAGCATGGGTGTTCACGTCCATCTCCGTCACATACACGTCCAGCCCCATCGTCGCCAATTCCCGGATAAAGTTCACCAGACCCGCCCCAGGCTGCGGCCCCGTCGCCTGCAAATGGCTCTGAATCCCCACCGCCTGCACCGCCGCGCCGCGCGCATGAAGCCGCCTCAGCAGCATCATCACCTGCCCGCGCTTGGCCGTCTGCTCCGGCGTGTCCAGCTCAATATCGTAGTCGTTGTAGGTCAGCTTGGCCTGCGGATCGGCCTGCGCCGCCGCGGCAAAGGCCAACTCCAGATACTCCGGCCCAATCAGCTCCAGCCACGGACTCAACCGCAGCCCATCCGGACGCCCATCCGCCAGGTTCACCGCCTCATTCACCACGTCCCAACTGTGTACCCGGCCGGCATAGCGCCCAGCCACCATCCGTATGTGCTCGGTCAGCAACTCCCGCGCATTGGCCTTCGTGGCAATGCCCGCAAACCACCCCGGCAACTGCTCGTGCCAGCACAAGTTGTGCCCCCGCACCGCCTGCCCAAACGCTCCGGCAAAGGCAAACAGCTTGTCCGCATGGGCAAAATCATAGGTCGTCGCGCTCGGCCGCAGGCTGCTCCACTTCATCGCGTTTTCCGCAACCAGAATATCGGCTTGCTCCTCTACCGCCTGGGAGTAGCGGTCGATGGCCCCCGCACCCATAGCCCCGTCCAAATTCAGCAGCTCCGGGACCACCGCGCAACCAACACGCAGTCCAACCCCCTCGGCGTGGGCCTTCAGGGAGTCGGCGCCCGCAATCGACGCGATCACCGGAACCACCGCAGCCGGAGCCACCAGCTTCTTCTTGCGCTCGGACGCAGCAAGACTTCCCCCAAGTCCGGTGGCCAAACCGAATGTGGCCGCTTGCCGCGCGAACTCTCTTCTGGAGAGGATGCTCAATGTCCCTGCCTCTTACCCACAACCACTACCCCGAAACACTACTACGCCCGGCCCACTCTGTTCGAGAGCCCGACGCAGCTAAGCCGCACAAGAGGAATACGTTGTGAAACGGGCCCTGCGCTCAGCCCCTGCGGTGCGCCTCACGCTGTACGTCCCCGGTCCAGCGCAAATACTGCAGCAGATCCCAGCGCGACTCCCACGCAAACTGGAAGATATCGCCAGCCGTCAAGGTCTCCGCCTTCTTTCCGGAGTAAGTTTCAATCCGCCAGCGCAGATACGGGCTGCGCCACGGCGTCAGGCGATAGCCGCGCGTCGCATTCCACACAAATCGGATCGGGGCAAACGTGAATCGGTCCATTGCTCTTGAGTATACGGCGCAGACCAGAAGTGTCCTTCCTCCCGCACTCAACCACCCCGGGGGCCCCCGGTCTCGCTCCTGAGACCAGGGAACCACACATCCGCCTCCACACTCCCAAACCGCCATCGAGCGAAGCTCGATCCACTCGTCCCTACCTTGTCAAGCCAAAAAATTTCCGCGCCATCTCAAAACCCAACAAAACAAACCACATGCACCACCACGAAATCGACCCAACCCTGCGGGCCATTCTTCCCCAAAAGCGCAAAATAAAAGAAGTCGTCAAGAGGGCATGCAAGATGACATCCGAAAATCCCAGATGTGCCAGACGCGCCAGATGTGCCCCGTTCATCGCAGCTCTATCGCGATGAGCGGGCGGGCCACCATCGAGCGAAGCTCGATCCGCCTTTGCCCTTGCTTTTGTTCTTGCAGTTGCTCTTGCTTTTCTTGTCTGTCATTCCCAACGGGAATCTGCTTTTAGCTCTTGCCCTTGCTTGTCACCCTGAGCAAAGTGAACGCCAAAACGTGCACAAAAGCGCACAAAAAACACCAGGCAACCAACCCGTAACACAAGTTACATCAACGATATAGGAGGATTTTCCCACAAAAACACCCCACCCCCCCCTTCCGGCAAAAACGCGGCCGAAACTTGCGCTTCGCCTGCCTACAGTTTGGAAAACAAGCTGTTGGAGCCCAGCGCGGCAATCACGTTGATCAACGCCGTCTGCTGCGACTCGGTCAACGACAACTGCGTGGAAACCGCTGGAATATCGGCCTGCATCAGGTTCGTCTGCACCGTCGTCAACTGCGTCGCCTCCGAGGTGGCCGCGCTCGATGCCGAACTCAACTGGTTGATCGAGTTGTCCAGCGTCACCCGCTGCTGGCTCACAAAATTCAGCGCCGTGTTCAAACTCGACAAATCCGTCGCCGCGCTGCCCGTCGATCCGTTGGCAAAGTCCGTCACCAGACTGCTCAGCGCATTCATCACATTCGCCGTCGATGAGGTAAATATCTGGTTTCCCGGAACGTTCAACGAAATCGACTGACCGTTCGGCGTCACCAGTGCGTTCACTGTGCTGTCCCCGGTGTAGGTCACAGTTGCTGGCGACGTCGAGTTGTCCAGTTGAAACGGCGCCGATGTCGTCTGGCTTCCACCAAACACATACTGGCCCTGATACGCAGTATTTGCCAGTGACAAAACCTCATCCCGAATCCCGGAGATCTGATTCGAAATCGACTTCTGATCCGCAGCGTTCAACGTCCCGTTGCTTCCCTGCGTGGCCAGCGAAATTGCCTGGTTCAACTGCGTCACCACCGAACCCAGTGCAGAGTCAGAGACCTGCAGCATCCCCTGAGTCAATCCGCTGGTCTGCGTAAACGAGTCGTCCCGCTGAATCTGATTCAAAAACTGCACATTCTCCGCCGCCGCAACCGGATCAGAACCGATCGAGGTCACCGCCAGCCCACTGGAAACCTCTGACGTCAACTGCTGCTGCGTCAGCTGCGTCTGGTCCAGCGCACTACTCAAATTCGCAATGTAATACGGATCAACTCGCATCAGACTCCCTCATCCTCAAACACCAGTGCGGCCACTGCCCTTGCGCCACAGTTGAAACCTGCCGCATCGCTAACTCACCGCTGTCTCCACGCCCATGTTGATTGCCGATGCCATGATCGTGTTCAACATCGTAAAGACTTGCGACGCCGCCTGATACGTCCGCTGAAACTGTTGCATGTTGCTCGCTTCCTCATCCAGATTCACCGACGACAGCGAACTCACCTGCGTCTGCAACTGCGTCACAGATGCCGTCTGAGCCGTGTTCTGAATCGTCGTCTCGTTCACGCTTGCACCCAGCGTACTCACCAGGTTCGAGTAGAAATTCGACGGCGTCTGCCCGCCAATCGTGGCCTGCGTAGCCAGGTTCGCAGCCGTCACCGCATTGGAGTTATCGCCCGTCCCAGCACCCGTCGCTGCTGCCGCAATCAGGTCCGGATTCGTCATCACCACGCTCATGCTCTCCGCACTGCCGGCCACCTGCGCCGGAGCATTGAATATATTCCCCGCGTTGCCGTTGTCCCCGGCCAGATCCGTGCCACTGTTGTTCACCGCATTCACCTGGGTCGCGATCCCGTACGCCAGCTGATCCAGCCCTGCCAGCGTCGTCGGAATACTCTGGTCGCGCGCCGTCAACACGCCGCCAATCTGCCCGCCTCCGGTCGTCAGCGCACTGGTTATATCCGTGCCCCCGGCAAAGAAATGCGTCACACCGTTCACCGTCCCGGTCGTGATCTGAAACGACGAACCCTCTGAAACCAGCAACTGGCCGCCAGTCGTCGTAATGCTCAGCCCATTGTTCTCCGTCGTAATCTGGTTCACCCCCACCAGTTTCGACAACTGGCTCAAATCGCTCTGCCGCTGATCTTCCAGTGTCCCAGCGTCCGAGTTGGGAGAAAGAGATTGGATCTGCTGATTCACCTGGGCCAGAGCCGTCGTCAACGTGTTCACCTGCGAGGCGATCGTGGTCGCCGACTGATCCAGCGAAGCCTGCTGATCATTCAAACTCGTCGCCGTCGACGAAACATCGCCCGCCAGCACCGTCGCACTCGACAAAACCTGCTGCCGTAGCGAATTGCTCGTCGGATTCGACTCCAACTGCGTATACGCATCAAAGAAATTCGTAATGTCCGTGCCGATGTTGCCGCCCGTCGAACTCGCACTTGAGGCTACCGTAAAACTGCTCTGCATCGTCGTCAACGCCGTCAGCAACGCCGCCGAACCAGAACTGACCTGCTGCTGCTGCTGCAACCGCTGCTCAAGCACACGGTCCCGCTGCGACACGCCTCCGGTCATCGCCACACCCGTCGCAATCGCTACGCCGTTCACATACACCGGCTGATTCTCGCTCCAGTTGGGAACCTCGCGCGTATACGTCGCGTTCGACGCATTCGCCACATTGTTGGCCACCACATTCAGCGCCGACTGGTCCGCCTGCAACGCGCCCGTGATCAGGTTCAGGGCCCCACTAATTGTCCCCATACTCCACGTCCCCTCCCCTGCGCATCCATCCCGCAGGCAGCGCACCACCCAACACGCCAGACTCGGCTCCAAGCCGCATCTCCCGCACCCGCGTCATCACTGCGAGATTGGCTCGCGTCTCAAACAAAATCCGGCGCAGCATCTCCATCTCATGAGCACGCTCGGCCAACTCCTGGCCCGCTTCCGTCCGCTCACGCCCCGTGCCCAATTCGCGATTCAAATCGGCACAGCACCGCGAAAGCTCCTCCAGCCGATCCGCATCCATCGCCAGCAAAGATTCAATCGCTTCCGTCACAATCCCCTGAAGCGCCTCACCCGGCCGCAAGCCCTGCTTCCAGCAAACGTTCATCGCCTGTCTTCTTCCTTTGCTGCCGAATGATCGGATTCGTATCTCCGCGCAAAACCGCTGTTCCGCATGAGCATGACTGCTCCCGGCTAACTCGGAACAGTCATCGCGCCAATGATCTTCTCCGCCACAGCCGATGCCGGCACGTTGTACGTCCCTGCCTGCAAAGCATTCTGCACACTGGCCACCTTGTCCATCCGAACATCGGAGGCCGACGCCGACTCCGCCACCTGCCCCGCAGTAACGCTCACAGAAGCCTGGTCGTTGCCCAAACCCTTTTCCTGCGACCGGGGAAGCGGCGAAGAAGCCGCAGTACCACTCAGCCCGGCTGGGGGAAGGATCTGGCTCGGGTTGTCAATTCCATTGCGTACGTTCATAGCTTCATCTCCATACCTGTTCTATCGGCTCAGGCTCTAATCACTTGAGTCATTCAGAACCTGCCATCTGCAATTTCCCATCCCGAATCAGCGGTACGGATGTCTTCCCATTTCGGTTACCTGCCCGCCCATGAGACACTGCTGCCCCTCCCAGCTGCTTCAGGATACGATCCGCAATCCCAAAGCCGCCATGCTCGCTGATCGCCTGCCCCAGGGCCTCACTGGCAAAACTCCCCAGCGCACCGGTCGACCCGCTCCCCTCGTCCTCGTCGCCGCCCAGCAACGGATCGTGACCGGCCTCCAGTGGCGCAAGCAACTCCTTCATCATCGCCGCCTCAAACTCGTGCGCCGACTTCACCACCCGAGGCGACAATGCCGTCAAGGCCGCCTGCGACGCCCCTGTTGGCGCCTTGGCCGGTGCCAATCCACCGGTGGCTGTCATCGGAAAATCCATCCCCGCAGCTCCTGAAAAAACCGTCAACATACTCACAGTACCTCCAAATCGGCTTCCAACGCTCCGGCTTCCTTCATCCCCTGCAAAATCGAGATGACATCGCGCGCCCCGGCCCCAATCTGCTGCAACTCGTCCACCAAATCCTCCACCGTCGCGCCTTCCTTCAGCTCTATCCTGTTCACCGGCTTGTCCTGCGCCTGCACCGTGGTCTGCTGCACCACCTGCGTCGTACCCTGGCCAAAAGCATTGGGCTGCGACACTTCATTGCGCGTCACCACATTGACCTGCAGCCCGCCATGCAGAATCGATACCGGCTGCAACCGCACCTTGCCGCCAATCACCACCGTCCCCGTCCGCTCGTTCACCACCACCCTGGCCCGGGGAAACACCTCCACCTCAACGCCTTCAATCCTGTCCAGCAGCCGCGGTATGTCTTCTCCCGACTCGACTTGAATCTCCACCCTGCGGCTGTCAGCCACCTCCGCCCGTGCCGTTCCCAACTCCGTATTGATCGCTCCAGCCATCCGCTCGGCCGTGTGAAAATCCGCATCGTTCAGCACCACGTTGACCGTCTTCATCTGTTTCAGATCAAAGGGCACGATCCGCTCCACCAGCGCCCCGTCGGGAATCCTGGCCGTGGTGGGATGATTCACCTGGTGCGAGTTGCCCGCCGCCGTCACCTGGTAGCCGCCCAGGACCAGCGCTCCCTGGGCCTGCGCGTAGATCTGCCCGTCTGGCCCGTACAGCGGAGTCATCAGCAGCACCCCGCCCTCCAGCGAGCGCGCATCGCCCGGCGAGGACAGCGTCACATCGAGCCGCTCTCCCGGACGGCTGAACGGCGGCAAGGTCGCCACGACAAAGACCGCGGCCATGTTCTTCACCTGCATGTTAGCCGCCGAGTTGTTGCCCGTCTGCGGAACCGTGATGCCCAGCCGTTCCAGGGTCGACAGCAGCGTCTGCACCGGAAAGACCGTCTGCTGCGTGTCCCCGGTGCCCTTCAATCCCACCACAATACCGTAGCCAATCAGCTGGTTGTCGCGAATCCCTTCAATCGAGGCCACATCCTTGATCCGCGCCTTCTCTGCCATCCTCTGCACCACGGCCGGAGCCACAGATCCAACGCCGGGAGCCTGCGCGGCCCAGCCCGGTTGCACGCTCAGAAGCAGTGCCAACCCCGTCATGGCCCGACGGCAAACCCTCCCCAAGCCCCCTGCTGCTGCTTCTCGCCCCATCCTGTCCCTCACCATCTTTTCTCGCTCCGGTACACTCCCGCCCCGACGTGGCAGGCATGAAGACTCCTCGTCAGAAGACCAGCAGCCTGGTCAACAAACGCCACACCGGATTCTGGCGGTACGTTGTGTCGTTGATGATGCCCTTGCCGGTCACTTCAAGTTCCAAATCGGTCATCGCCGTCGACTCCACCTGGTTCTGCGCGCTCACATCCTCCGGACGCACCAGCCCGCGCAGCTTGATCACCTGCGTTTGCTGGGAAAACGTCAACTGCCGCGTCGCCTGCACCACCAGCATCCCGTTCGGCAGCACATCGACCACTTCGCCGCCAAAGGTCGTCGCCAGGGAAGAATTCGTCACACTCTGCCCCTGCGCCGTCAACCCCGACGAGGAACTCTGCCCCAGCAGATTGGCCAGCTTGCTGGTTGAGCTCCGCGCCCCGAACAGTGCCGTAAGCCCCGAGTTCGCGCTCGATGCCCGGGAGTTCTTTACCTGCCCGTCGGTAGAGGCGGCCAGACTCTCGGAAACCACAATCGAGAGCACATCGTGCAATCGCACGGCCTTGGCATCATTCGACAAGCGCACCAGACGCCCCTGATCGGTCCAGATGGACCCCGGCGTGTGCGTCTCACTGTCCTTCTGTGCCCGCACCCGCTGGATATAGGCCTCCAGAGCTGCTTCCGGAGGCGTCGTCTTCGGCGCTTCCGGCTTGGGCTTCTTGGATGAGGACTGTGCCCCAGCTTCCCCTGCCAGCAGCAGAATCAGCAGCAAGGCAGTCTTCTGAAAGTTACGCACCCTCATGGCTCTCTCCCCTCACGCTCCGGCCACCGCGCCTCACCGGATCCGACCGCCACCACCGAGACCACCGGCCCAAGCACACCGGTTTGTCCATTCGCCCCGGCCATCAATCGAACTCGCAAAGGTGCCCCAGCCGCGGCGGACTCCAGCGCGACCGCGGCAAACCGCGCCCGAATCTGCGCGGTCGCCTGTTCCACAATCACTCGCTCACCGGAATGGATCACGAATGCGGGAGCCGCTTGCGAGGGCCGCACCCCGGGCCGAAGCCGCTGAGCCGGGGGTGAATTCCCCGGCCCTGCGGTCGCGATTGTCCGACTCGCCAAAACATTCGCCGCATTCGGTACGTTAGCCTCCGGGCCAACCTCAACCAGCCGCGCCGGCCCGGCCGGATGCCGCGGATCGGCAACCCGCATCCAGCGATGGCCCAGGCATGGGTCCACCAGGAGGCTCTGCCCCTGCGCCGGCGGCAAGGCGGCCAGAAACACCGCTGTCGCAAACGCCCAGATCCAGCCCCGCCCACACTCTCTCCCGCTCAGCCCGCTCATGCCGCCCTCACCCTTTACGCGCGCACCAAACCTGTTCCACCAACTCCGGCAACCAACCCCGGCAATCAGATCCGACAATCAAGGCCGGCAATTAGGGCCGGCAATCAGGCCAATTCAGCCCTAGTGGGTCATGTTGTTGACCTGGGAGTACATGTCGTCGGCCGCCTTGATCACCTTGGAGTTGGACTCATAGGCCCGCTGCGCCAGTACCATCTGCACAAACTCGGTCACCACATCCACGTTGGAGTTCTCCAGGTACCCCTGCTGCAAGGTGCCAAGCCCCTCGGTTCCGCCCGGATTGCCCTGCACCGCCGAGCCCGAGCTCAACGTCTGCTGCAGCAAATTGCCGCCCATAATCTGGAGCCCGCCGGGGTTGGGGAAGGTCACCAGCTGGATCTGTCCCAACTGCGAGGGATTGGTCTGTCCCGGCAGCGTCGCATTCACCACCCCGTATTGCGTAATCGTTACTGAGGTCGCGTTGGCCGGAATGGTGATCGTCGGAATCAGCGGATCGCCATCGGAGGTCACAATCGTTCCCTGGTTGTTCAGCGAGAACTGCCCGGCCCGGGTATAAGCCGTTGTGCCGTCGGGCCGCTGCACCTGGAAGAACCCCGATCCCTCAATGGCCAGGTCCAGAGGATTCGAGGTCTGGTTCAGCTCACCCTGGGTCATGATCACCTCGGTCGCCGCGGATTTGGTCCCCAGACCAATCTGAAGCCCGGCCGACACGGTCGACTGCGACTGCGCCGCACCCGGGGTCACCAGGTTTTGGTACAGCATGTCCTGAAACTGCAGGCGAAGCTGGCGAAAGCCGGTTGTCGATGAGTTGGCCAGGTTGTTGGCGATCGTATCCAGGTTCAGTTGCTGGGCGCTCATGCCGCTGGCGGCCGTGTACAGTGCTCGAATCACGTGGAATCTCCTTGAAGAGCCTATGGTCTTTGACGTGCCTGAGAGATGTTGCCCAGATCGCCGCGCCTACACGCGGGAAAGCTCCTCGGCAGCGGTCTTGTTGAATTCGGTGTGGAAGATGGTCAGCGCGCGCTGCATGGTCTCGGCCTGGCGCTGCATCATGATCAGGTCCAGCGATCCCTGGATCACATCCTGGTTGGCGCCTTCCAGGGCGCCCTGGTGGACGCTGGCCGCTTTGGCCGCAACGGCGGCAACTTTTTCCGGTGGCCGGTAGCGGTTCTTGCCCTCCGGCCTCAGTTGCGTTCCGGCCGGAAAATCAAAGACGCCGACCGCTCCGACCGCGCCGCCGGCAACCGAGATCACCCCATCCATGCCAACGGAGACCTCGCCCGGAGGCACGGCAATCGGTTTGCCCGCCGACGACAGCACCGGTTCCTCGGACGCAGTCACCAGGCGGCCGTCCTTGCCGCGGTGGAAGCTGCCATCGCGGGTATAGCGCACCCCGCCGGCGGTCTCGACGGCAAAAAAGCCCTGCCCCTCGATGGCCATGTCCAGCGCATTGCCGGTCGGCGTCAGTACGCCCTGGGAGAGATCCAGGCGGTCGCCGCCCACCACGCCAAAATCATTGACCGTGGCTCCCAGTTGAGAGTTGCCGCCCAGCGGATCCAGCAGCACCGAGCGAAAGTACTCCCGCTCGGCCCGGTAACCGGAGGTGTTGGCGTTGGCCAAGTTTGATGCAGCCGTATCAAGTGCCTGCGTGCGGGCCACCAGTCCGGCAAGTGCGGCATAGTATCCACTGTCCATGCCAGCCATAGGAGCAGATTTGAGTCCAAGGAATGGGCAAGAAGATTAGAGAGGATTCAGACTGGCAGCCGGAGCGAGGCTCCGGGCTCTGCGTGCGAAAAAGCGCGCCCGCAGCCAGGCGCGCTCTTGGATTCACTCCAGCGATTTCCTGTACCCTGGTCTTGCAGCCAGCCGGGTCCCGGAGATCGATGCTACTGCAATCCGTCGCAGATAATCGTCACGTCAAAAACCGAGTCTTCAAAGCGATAGGTATGATGCAGCCTGAACTCAGGAGCCTGCACGTGAATCTCGTAGTTCCTTCCTGTAATCACAGCGGGAATCGACAGACCACAGTTGGCCGACAACTCCGGAACCTTGCCTTTCCACGCTCCGGCCAGCATATTGCATATCTCGCCAATCGCATCCTTGACCGTGTCATCGATTTCGGCAAACTCCATGCCAGTCAGCTTGGCCGCGATATTCAGCGCGGCGGTGCCTCCCGAGCGGAAAACACAGGCGCCGCTCAACAGGCCACCAAATCCAACCACTGAGGTAATCGTCTCGTCCTCGTGGCTGGTGACCTCCGGAATCAGCTCGCAGGCCACCCCCAACATCATATTGAAAACCTCGTCCACGCTGTGGTCCAGGTTGCGCGGATCAGCCACCAGGTGAAGGTTGTCACGCAATGAATGCGCCATCGTTCTCTCCATTTCTCCGGAAGCGGCCATCCATCGCCCCGCTCCCCTCCGAACTCCGTTCAATACCATCTCAGACCCCTTCCTCAACTCCTGCGCTGCCGGCTATGCCGCAGCAAGAAGGGGCAATACCCGCTCCTTGACCTGCTCGGCGGTGAAGGGCTTGCGAATATAGCCCTGCGCACCGGAGAGAATGGCCTGCTTCACATGCTCTTCACTGGACTCGGTGGTAATCATTACGACCGGCACACCCGAAGCCAGGTTCTGCGATCGCATCTGGCGCAGGAACTCCAGCCCGTCCATCGTCGGCATGTTGATGTCGCTCAGAATCAGCTGCACACTCTGTGCCTTCAATACTTCCAGAGCCTCGGCTCCGCTGCCTGCCTCCAGAACTACCAGAGACTCCAGCCCGGCCTGGCGCAACGCCCGCTCCACGATCTTGCGCATGACCGAGGAGTCATCCACAATCAATACCCGCATCTCATTCATTGATCCTCACCTCTGCTAAAGCCCTTATCGGCCCACACTTGATTTCCATGATGCTTTTTCCTGCGCCAGAAAACGCTCCCGCTTGGCCCGAAACAGTTAATTCGCATCCAGAGAACAAAGCACATCTTCCACCCCGCCCACCTCGGCAATCGGACCCGTCTGCGACCGCAGCCACATACGCAGCCACAGGCAGTCATGCACCCGTACCAGGCGCGCCTCAATCGGCTTGGCCCGCTCCATGGCCCGCGCCAAAACCCGCGCCAGAACTGGCTCCGAGCTCACCTCCAGCAACTCCGTGCGCGGAAATCCGACATTGAGCATCCGAGCGTGTGCGGCGTGGAAGCTCGATCCCTTCACCACCCCGGTCTCCACCCGCAGTCCCGTCATTCGCTCCACCCCGAGGGCCAGCACCGCATCCAGCCGGTCCTCAAACCCCAGGTAAAGAATCCTGTCCGCCGCCACCCGCAGCGGCAGTGCCCCGAAGGCATCCACAAACAGCCGCGGCATGACAGCCGCCAGGGCTTCGGCGTCGTGATGCTCCAGCGCCAGCACCGGGCAGTTCCACTGCATGCTCACGGCACGGGTCACAAGTTGCTCACTCACTCCCAGTTTCGCCACCAGCCAGGTGCCCAGCCGACCCTCGCCGGAAGCCTTCTGCGCATCCAGTGCCTGGCGCAACTGCCCGGAGGTGATCCAGCCCTGTTCCAGCATCACCAGGCCCAGGGGCACCCTGTGCCGATGCAGTCCGGAATCCATTCTGCGTCCATCCAGTTCGCGGCGCACCGCCTCGGCCAGCCGCGCCGTCGTGCAGGCCGGCGAGCACGTCCAGCCACCCTCAAAGACGGGCGCGGAACGGCTCCGCCACAGATGCAGCCAGCCGCTGGAGCACCCGGGGTTGGCACATGTGGTCAGCAGTCCCGACGCCCCGGCTCCGGGCATTGCGCGCTGTCCGGGCCACTGCGCTGTCGCCTGCCCGAGAGCGTTGCCTGGCCTCAACTGAGTCCGCGAAGAGACCTGGGCCTGAGACCGGGCCTCGGACCCCACAGGCAGCAATCGTCTTAAAAGAGGCATCGAATACTCTCCAGCCGCCGCTGCGGCTCTGCAACCGCGGTCACCCGCAAGCCAAAGTTTCCGTTCACCAGCACCACCTCGCCACGGGCCACGATCTTGTCGCCCACAATCAGGTCGACCGGGTCCGAGATATGGCGGTCCAACTGCACCACGTCCCCCGGGCCGAGATCCAGGATCTCCGACAAGGGCATCTCCCGCGCCCCAAAGCGAATACTGGCCTCCAACTCCACATCGAGCAGCAGATTCAGCCCCGGCGAAAGGGTCGGAACAGACCCTCCCGGTGCCGCTGCCCCAGAGGTCGCCGCCGCGGGAAGGCCTGCCCCGGCCGCGTTGGCCCCCATCGGACTTGCTGCCGCCGGGCTCGCCGCAACCGGCTTGGCTGCAGCCGGCTTGGGCACCCGCACATCTGAAAACACCAGCACCGGCCAGTTGCGCTCCCCGGCCTTCAGCTGGAAGGCCCGGCTCAGTTTGCCTTCGCCCTCAATGGAGGCAAAGCCGGTCGCCTGCACCTTGTGCCCACTCCTGGCCAGCAACTCACCCGAAGCCGCATCAAAGGTCTCCCGCAGCAACTCCGCCCAGCCCGCCTTCTGATCCGCTCCCTCGCCCAAAAGCGATGCCTCGGCCAGTCCACCGTCCAGCATCACGGAAAAGCGACCCTGTTCGTCCCCATCTACTGTTACCGCAAAGCCAAAGGCTCCGCCGCCCAGCGGCTTGGGCAGGGATTCGGCAAGCGTTGGCTCGCCGACCAATGCCTGTGCAAACAGGCTGGTCGCCACCTCTATCCAGCAATCGAGATAATTCACTGTCTGACTCATCCGCCCGCCTGTTCGCTTTCGCTGCTGTTGGCCAAAACACGCTCACGTCTCATCGATTACCGCGCCGCCTCTGCTGGAGATTCAAGGCGTGCCCCTCGATGCCCACCCACCCGCACTGGCTGGGCGTGGAACAGCAGCTGCCCCCCGGCCCGCAACTCAGCCCCTGTATTGGCCGGCAGACGCAGCCGAACCAGCTTGCCCACCTCCAGATCCTCCAGCTCCCGAGCCTCAATCCGCACCGAGGGCAGTTGCAGCGCAGTGCCAAAGACCAGGTCCCGGGCCGCATGCTCAATGCGTCCCCGCGACTCCACCGCGTGACGGCGGCGCCCGCCCCACTCCCCTGTCAGTCGGCGCAGAATCGTATTGGCCACCACGGCAGGAAAGGCCAGATTCAGCAAGCCCGAACCCTCCGGCATGCGAATCTCGAAGCTCAGACAAAGCGTCTTTTCCGTCACCGGCATGATGCGCGCCGTCTGGGTCTGCATCTGCCGCCGCTCAAAGTTGAAGCTCAGCCCCACCGGCTGCCAGGCCGTCGTCAGCTCGCGACAGACAATTTCCACCGTTGAGGCCACGATCGCCTCTTCAATGTCGGTCAGCTCCCTCAGAGGAGCCTGCTGGCCCTCCCCGCCCAACAGCAGATCGACAATCGGCGGCGCAATCGCCAGGTCCAGCTGCAGCACGGATAAGGCGCCCAAAGGCTCCAGCCGCACCGAGGCAACGTAGGCAATCTCCGGGATACGCAGCAGAAACTCGTTGAAGGTGATCTGTTCGGCCGAAACCAGATTCACCTGCAGCCGGGTGCGCAGCCAAGCGGAAAGATTATGCGTCAGGTTGCGCGCAAACAAATCGTTCAGCATGGAAATTGCGCGCAGTTGCTCGGTCGAAATCTGCCCGGCCGAGGAAAAATTGTAGGGGAGCACGCGGGCCTTGATCTCTGGCTTGGCCTCCGGCGTCGAGGTGCGGGCAGCCTGGAAGAGAGCATCGATCTCATCCTGCTTCAGTGTCTTTTCCATCGCCATCGCTCGCTCAGCTCCTCACCCTGGGGATATCGTCCCTGAATTTCTCAGCCTTCTTCGACTGTGCCCGAGCCGGCCGGAGGAGGAATAGCCCAAATCCAAATTCCCTTCCCCGGCCATTCCTGATTCAGACCCGGCGGACAGGTTTTTCCCAATCCGCAACCGAGCGCCCCGGTTCTCGCCCACGCCAGGCAAAGGGCTGCGCGGCAGGTGGCTGTGCGCGGCTCTTGCGCGGTTTCTCCCGCTTGCCGCGCGCGCCCAGGTCGGCCAGCGCCGAGCGCAGATGCAGAACCGCCGAGGCGTGTATCTGCGACACCCGCGACTCGACCACCCCCAGCGCCAGGCCAATCTCCCGCATCGTCATTTCCTCGTAGTAATAAAGCGTCATCACCAGCCGCTCCCGCTCCGGCAGCTCGGTAATGGCCCCCGTCAGACGTTCCTCCATCTCCCCGCGCAGGCAGCGAAACAGCGGGTCCTCCTCCGGATTGCCCGGCACATAGGCCAGCTCCTCCTCGCCCGAGTCCTCGTTCCGCTCCAGGTGCAGCGTGCCGATCTCCAGCCCCTTCAGCTCGCCCAGCAGCAACTGATACTGCTCCAGCTCGACGCCCATCTCGGCGGCCACCTCATTCTCCGAAGGAGCGTGGCCAAGCCGCGCCGTCACCACCCGGATCGCCTCTTCGACTGCGCGTCCCTTGCGCCTCAGCTCGCGCGGGCTCCAGTCCAGGGTACGCAGGCTGTCCAGAATCGCTCCCCGAATGCGGAACTGAGCATAACTGCGGAACTGCACCTTCTTGGCCGGATCAAACTTGGCAAAGGCATCCATCAGCCCAACCACACCGGCCGAGTAGAGGTCTTCAATCTCCACGTGCTGGGGCAGCCGCTCGTGAATCCGTCGCGCCAGGAAGCGCACAATCGGCAGGTGCTCCAACAGCACCCTTTGCTCCTCGTCGGTCAGCTCCTCGGCAGCAGCGCGCCCAGGAGGGTACCCCTGACGCGCTGCGCCACCGCGCGCCACTGCAGCCGACAATTGCTCCAGCGACTCTCTCGATTCCAGGCTGCCTATCCGCTCTCCTGACTCCTCCAGAACGGCAACTTGCGCTCGCTTTGCCCGTTCGGCTTCGTGTCCTGTCAATCCGCCTATCGCTCTGTCCATGCCCCGGCCTCTCCCCTGTCTGCTGAAATCCAACTCTTCCCCGAAAGCAACCTGTTCCCGTTCCAGTCGTCCTCACTCACTGCCGCTCCACCTCCCCGCCGGACCACCTGTCAGATGGCCCAGATCCAACCTCCCCGAGGTCTCTAGCGCACCGTGCCCATTGGCCGCAACCGCGTCTCCGGCGGAATGTCGGTGGCAGCCACAACCGCCATCCGCGGAACCCACGGCTCGATCCAGCGCTTCACCTGAAATCGGGCCGGACTTGGACAGAGAAGCACGGGAAGGGCCGTTGCCGGAGTCGAGCCAATAAGCTGTCTCACAGAATCGGCCAGCCGCCGCACCAGAGGGACCGGGTTGCGGCTCAAGGCCGCCAGCAGCCGTTGTCCACCCTCCGGCATCAGGGCCTGCAGAATCTCGTCTTCCAGAGCCGGGTCCAGCAGCAGCACCGGCAACTGGCCATCTGCGTCCAGCAGGGGCTGCACGAGCCGCCGGCCCAGGGCATGCCTCGCCGCTTCGACCAAGGCCACCAGGCTCTTGTTGCCCGCCGCTGTCTCGACCAGAGCCTCCAGCACCGCGCCCAGGTCGCGGATCGAGACCCGCTCGCGCAGCAGCTGTTCCAGAACACGCTGCACCTCGCCCAAAGTCAGCAGCTTCGGCACCAGCTCCTCCATCAGCTTGGGATGCGTCTCATTCAGGCTGTCCACCAGCCGCTTGGTCTCCGCACGGCCCAGCAGCTCATGCGCATGCTGGCGGATCAGCTCACCCAAGTGCGTGGTCACTACCGTCACCGGGTCCACCACCGAGTAGCCGGCAGCAATCGCCTGCTCCTCGAGCGCGGGAGCAATCCACAACGCCGGCACGCCAAAGGCTGGCTCTCGCGTCTCCTTTCCCGGCAACGGACGCCTGACCGTATCGGCAGAAACCGCCAGCAGCTGGTTGCCTTCCGTCTGCCACCGGCCAATCTCGATGCCCCGCAAACTGAACAGATACTCCCGCGGACGCAGCCGCAGGTTGTCCGAGATATGCACCGGAGGAACCAGGAAGCCCATCTCCTGAGACAGGTGCCGGCGCAGCGTCCGCACCCGGCCCAGCAACTGGCCGCCCTGTTTCTCGTCCACCAGCGGAATCAGCTGAAAGCCGATCTCCAGCGTCAGCTCCTCAAGCTTCAACAGCGAGGCCATCTCGCCGGCGGCAATCGTCTCGCCCGGCTTTTCCGCCGCGGCACCGGAAACCGGCTGCGCCTCCTGACCATCGACCGAGGACTCCTTTCCCTTCAGAGACCGTCCGGCCGCCGCCAGGCCCGAGGCCACCAGCAGAAAGGCGAACTTCGGCAGCCCGGGAATCAGGCACAGGGCACCACACACCATGGCCGCAATATAGAGCGTTGCCGGCCGCTCAAACAGCTGGCTCTTCAACTCGCCTGAAAGCGTAACCGCAGAGTTGGTCCGGGTCAGCGTAATGCCTCCGGCGACAGAAACCAGCAGAGAAGGAATCAACGTCACCAGCCCGTCGCCCACTGTCAGCACCGTGTAGGTCCTTACCGCCTCCATCACCTCAATGCCCTGCTGCAGGGTGCCAATCAGCAGCCCCGCCACAATGTTGATCGCGGTAATCAGGATCGTGGCCATCGCATCCCGCTGGTTGAAGCGCGCCGCCCCGTCCATGGCCCCGTAAAACTCTGCCTCCCGGGCAATCGCCTGGCGACGCTTCCTCGCCTCCTGCTCGTTGATCAGCCCGGCATTCATGTCCGCGTCAATGGCCATCTGCTTGCCCGGCAAGGCATCCAGGGTAAAACGCGCCGTCACCTCGGCGGTACGCACCGCCCCGTGCGAGACTACCAGGAACTGAATTGCAATCAGGGCCAGGAAGAGCACAAAGCCCACCACATAGTTGCCCCCCACCACAAACTGCCCAAAAGCCTCAATCACCTTGCCCGCGGCCGAGGTTCCCTCCGACCCATGCAGCAGAATCCTCCGGCTTGAGGCAATGTTGAGCGACAGGCGAAACAGCGTCAGCAACAAGAGCAGCGTGGGAAAGACGCTCAGCTCGGTCGCCCGCCTCACCTGCACCGCGGAAAGAAAGACGATGATCGACGCCGCCATCGAAACCGCCAGCAACAGGTCCAGCACCGCTGCGGGCAACGGCACCAGCATCACAAAAATCATGCTGATGGCGCCGACCGGCAGCAGATACTCCCGCAAACGGGCCCACATGCCAATCAGCAAGCCCTCTGGGGCTACAACACTCACAGCAGCAGTACTCATCGAATCTCTCCCTTAGGTGGCATTTGGTCCTCTTTCCGGCCCGGTCCCGCGCCTGGCCAGAGTTGAGCGCAGCACCGGCGCAGGGGGCTCGACAGGCTGTGCCCGCTCGGAGCTTCCCGGATGCGTGCGCGCCCTCCGTACTCGCATCTGCTCCTCCACGCGCTGGCGATAGAGGAAGGCCAGAATCGAGGCCACCGCCGCATACAACTCCACGGGAATCGAATCCCCCACCTCGACAGCCTTGTACAGGGATCTCGCCAGCGGCGGATTCTCCAGAATCGGCACTCCCGCCCAGCGGGCCTGCTCCTTGATCTCCTCGGCCAGCAGATTCCGCCCCTTGGCCACCACCTTCGGCGCGTCCATCACCTCGAAATCAAAGGCCAGGGCCACCGCGTAGTGCGTCGGATTGGTGATCACCACGGCGGCCTTCGACACATCGGCCTTCACCCGGCGCCGTCGCGCCTGCCGCTGCAGGTTCCGGATCCGCCCGCGAATCTGCGGGTTGCCCTCCGACTCCTTGTACTCCTCGCGCATCTCCTGGCGGCTCATCTTCAGCCGCGACTCCCGGCTCCGCCACTCCACCAGGTAATCCACCAGCGCCCAGCCAAACAGCAGCCAGGCCGCCGTTGTCAGCAGGCTGTATCCGTCCTCGGCCACCAGGGTCATCCGCGTCAGCGAAAAGGGCGGAATATGCCACTGGCGCACCACCCGCTGAACCGCAAAGACGGCCAGAAACCCGTCCGGAATCAGCGACTTGCCCAGCCTTGAAGCGGACCGCATGGAAAACACGTTCTTCGCATTGCTCAGCGGATTCAGCCGGTCTGCCTTGAAGGCAATCAGCTGCGGATGAATCTGCACCCCGCCCGTCTGCACCACCCCGGCGATCATTGCCGCGGCCGCCACCGAAGCGCCAACCAGCCCGAATGGGGCCAGTACATGCATTCCCAGGGAGCGCATCGCACCCTCGGTTGCGGCCAGATTCGCCGGCTCCCAGCGGTCCCCGGCGCCCAGCGCCAGAAACCCGGCAAAGGCCTCCCGCCAGGCAGTCATAAATCGAGGCGCAGCCGAGCCCAAAGTCATCACTCCGGCCAGCGTTCCGGCCGCCGCGCTCAACTCGCGGCTGTGCAGCAGATCGCCGTCCTTGCGCGCCTTGTCCCGCCTCTGCTGGCTTGCCTGTTCTGTCCTGTCTCCGGCCATGGCTACCCGCGTCCCCCCTGCGATACCAGCTTCTCGGCCACGTCCAGCAGGCTCGCAAAGCGAACCTCCATGAACCGCGGCCACAGGGCCAGGGAACCCACCAGCAACCCAAAACCGGTCAGCGTCTTCAGCGGAATGGTCAAGGAAATCACCGGCAGCTGGGGCGAAAGCTTGCCCATCAGCGCGACAGAGATCTCCACCAGAATCGTCGCCGCCAGCACCGGCGCTGCCAGCTCAAGGGCGGCAAAGAACGATCCCGACAACATCGGCACCAGCGCCTGGGCCACGGCCGGCATCGCCGTCAGATGAAAGCTGCCAGGAGGAACCGCCCGCAGACTGCGCACCATCGAAGCCAATACAATCCGGTCGAGCCCTGCGGCCAACAGCACCAGCGTTCCCATCAACTGAAAAAGATCCCCCATCAGGGGCGTCTGAATCTCCGACGCCGGGTCCAGCAGATTGACCAGCGAAAAGCTGAACTGCATGCCCACAATCTGGCCGGCCAACAGCAGCATCTCGTTGAACAAACTCAGCGTCAGTCCATAAATCGCACCCACCGCCACCTCGCCCAGCAATGCGGTAAAACTCAGCTCTACCGGCCGCGAGCCCATTGAGGCGGCCACAGCCGGCACCAGCAGCCAGGCCAGCGCCAGGCAAAACACCGCCCGCGTCCGCGTCGGCAATCCCTTGCCGGAAAAAAACGGCGTCAGGGCCACCAGCACGCTCACCCGCACCAGCACCAGGGCAAACCCTGAGGCCATCGAACTCCAGTTGGCGACCCCTGCAGCCAGCTCCGGCGAACCCATCACGTCGGCTCATCCTCTCCGCGCCTCAGCGCACATAACGGCCCATGTCCGTGTACAACATCAGCGTGTAGCCCGTCAGCTGATGCAGAAACCACGGCATCGCCGCCCCCAGAATGGCCACAATGGCAAACAACCGCGGCACCGCAGTCAACGACTGCTCCTGCAGCGACGTCAGCGTCTGCACAAGGCTCAGCAGAAAGCTCAACAGCGCGGCGGCCAGCAGCAGGGGCGCGGCAATGATCATCGCCTCCTTCAGCAGCTGGCGAAGAATTTCAGCAACCTGGTCCGGACTCATCGGCAATCTCCTCACAAACACCCACCCCATCCTCAAAAGCTCTTCAAAAGCGATCCAGCCACCAGGTTCCAGCCGTCCACCATCACAAACAGCAGAATCTTCAACGGAGTCGAGACCACCACCGGCGGCAGCTGGAACATGCCAATCGAGGTCGTTACGGCCGCCGTCACCATGTCAATCAGCAAAAATGGCAGATACAACACCGCTCCGATGGCGAAGCCCGCCTTCAGCTCCGACAGCATGTAGGCCGGAGCCACCACCCGCATCGGCAGGTCCTCCGGCTTGGCCGGCCGGCCCAGCTGGGCCGAGGCGGTAAACAGCGCCAGATCCTTCTCCCGCGCATAGCGCAGCAGAAACGTCTTCACAGGAACCGATCCCCGGTCGATCGCCTCCCAGCCCGTCACCTGACCCTCCCGGTAGGGCGCGACCGCCTGCTGCTCCACCTGCAGCAGCACTGGCTGCATCAGGAACCAGGTCATCACCAGTCCCAGGCCCAGCAGTGTCGGGTTCGACGGCGCCGTCTGCGTGCCCAGGGCCTGGCGCAGAAAGTGGAAGACCACCATCAGCCGCACCATCGGCGTCACAGCCATCACCAGCGCCGGCAACACCGTCACCAGGGTCAGGACAAACAGAATCGTCCACGGCGTCGAGTCTCCCGGATGAAGTCGCGCGTTCAGGTCCGGCAGCGAACCCAGAGGGGAACTGGCCGCCTGCGGCGCCGCGCGCACCAGAATCACAGCCAGATTCACCATGAGATCCGTCCCGCCCGTGCCGCCCTGTCCAGGCTCGTCACCCGCGCCTCATTGCCCACCTGGTCGCCGCGGCGCACAAGATGTGGCGTCAAGGCCTGCCCGGCCTGCTCCAACGCATGAAAGCACGGACTCCCGTCCGGCCCCGTGGCGATCAGAAATCGCCGCCCCTCCACTTCCACCAGGGCCACATTCTGCTTTGGTCCCAGGGTGATGCGGTCCAGTACGGCCAGACGCGGCCTGGCCTGCGCAGCCTGCACGCGGCCGCTCCACAAACCCTGCAGCCAGCCCAGCAGCCAGCCAGCCAACCCAACCGTCGTGCCAGCCAACCTGTGCAACTTCTCCGTCCACGGCGCCCTGTCTTCAAATGGCATTCTTCTCCCCTTGTCCATGCATCGTTTCCCCCCTCGTTCCCACCCATCCGGCCCTCGCCATACCCCTCAGGCCAACCGCGTAATCCGCACCGCAAGCCGCGTATCCACCACCTCAAACTCGGTCCACGCCAGCTGTACGTCGCCGGAACCCAGCGGCAGGTCTTCGCCATGTCCCCACTGCGTCTCAATCAGCTCACCCGGAGCCATGGCCAACAGCTTCCGCACACGAAAGTCGCGCACTGGCACAGACACGGACAACTCCACCGGAAGCCCGCCAAGTGCGGCCGGAATGGGCGGAAGCGTCCTGGCATCCTCGCCTCCTGCCACCCCTGCGGCCATCGACACATGTCCGGCCGGCATCAGGGACGTCTCAACGGCCTGCCCCTCGGTGGTCGGCAGCCCCGCTCCATTGCTCCCCGTCTGGGGTACTGCCTGCGATCCGCCCTGGGATCCAATCCGGGCTGCTCCCGCCTGCACCTGGTTCGCTGCCGCTTGTGTCATCGTGGCCAAAGGTAGCCTCCTGCCCGAAATCAGAGCAGCCGAATGACCAAAGGTTGGGATATCTCCATTGGAAAAATCTAAGAGAGGAACCCACCCGGACTGCCAGCCCCCTGCACTTGCACCAAAACGACAACGCGGGAACCCGGATTGTTCCAGGTTCCCGCGTGCCTCCGGTGGTCACTTCGGTTTCTTCCGCACGGCCGCTCCGGCTCCCCAGCCGTCACCGCTCAGGGACCCACGAACCGCTCTAGTGGATCATGTTGATGGTTTCCTGCACGACCGAGTCAAAGGTCGTCACCGCCTTCGAATTCGCCTCAAAGGCCCTCTGCGCAATGATCAGGTCGGAAAACTCCTGCGAAATGTTCACGTTCGAAGCCTCCAGAGACCCATCGGTCATCGTCCCCAGCCCCGCCGTGCCGCTCACCCCCACCGCCGCCGTTCCACTGGCCTGCGTGGTCGAGTACTCTCCGTTGCCCAGCAACTTCAGCCCCTCCGTGTTGGCTACCGTGCCCAGCGCCAGCTTGCCCACCGCCAGCGTCTGACCATTCGAGTAAGTCGCCGTCACCGTCCCGTCGTTGCCCACCGTAAAGCTGTCATACTGCCCGCTGGGAAACCCGTTCTGTGTTGTTGCGGTCACCGCCGAGGCCGAATTCACCTGGGTAATGGTCGGCGTGCCGCTTGTGCCCAGCACGTTCCAGGCAAAACTCATGTCGTTGGCCCCATCCGTCAGCCCGGTAAAGCTGATCCCGCTCACATTGGCCGCAGGACTGGTCAGGTTGCCACTGGTGTTAAAGGTCAGGGTGCCGGTCGTGTTGGCGGTGGTGCCGGCCGCGGTCTGGTCGCCCGCCGGCAGCGCAATCGAATAGCTCCACGTGTTGTTCGCCGTCTTGGTATAGGTCACCGTCGCCACATGGCTCACACCGAGGGAGTCGTACATCGTAATCTGCCCCGGAACCGTCGCCCCCACGACCGCAGTCGCATTCAGGTTAGCCGTCATGCCAAAGGTCGATGTGGCTTGCGGAGACTCCACCTGGCCCACCGGAATCGCAATCGGAGCCAGCGGCGCATTGGTGTTCACAACCCCGTTTACCGCCGGATAGCCCATCACATTCAACCCGTCCTGCGAGGTCAGATTCCCCGCGCTGCTCAACGTAAAGTTCCCGTCCCGCGTATACAGATTCTGATTTCCGTCCTGCAACACAAAGAATCCGTTGCCGCTCACCGCCATGTCCGTCGAGTTGCCCGTCGAGGCCACGCTGCCCTGGGTAAACTGCGACTGAATATCGGCCGTCTGCACTCCGGCGCCCTGCTGCATCAGGTTGCCCGACCCCGCCTCGCCAACCTGGGTGTAAAACAAATCCGCGAAGTTGACCGTCTGCGCCTTGTAGCCGGTCGTATTCATGTTCGAAAGGTTGTTGGCGATCGTGTTCAACGCCGTCGTGTCGGAATCAAGGCCGCTGAGCGGTATAAAAAAACTTGCCATCCGGTTTCCTCCATCGATCCAATCCCTGGATCCAGTCTCTGTCGTGACTCTCCTGCCCCATCCTGCCCGAAGAGTCTGCCTGAGTTACCCGCCAGCCCAGAACCGCCCGGCGGAGAAAGAAAACATGCGTAAACCCTCACCCGGAAAAACACTCATGGAACTCGCCGTAAAGCGGCCGCCAAAGCACCTTCCGAAGACGCGCTAGTGCGTCGGAATATCCCGCACATGATGCCCCAACCGGGCCGGGCTCGCATGCCCATCGAGCGCGTGGCCCACCGCCTGCGCCGACGAGCCCATCGCCGAGCCGCTCAGACCAGCCCCGGCCGCCAGCGCGCTGGCCGCCCCACCGGGGTGCGCAGAACTCGCCGCCGTCACCCCGGAACTCGGTGCCACCCCGCCGGTGCCGGTCCCCGTCCCGCCCGTCGTGCCACCAGTTGTCCCGCCAGTTGTCGTGCCCGTCGTTCCCAGGGCCGTCGACAGATTCTGGTTGATCGAGATCAACTGCTCCAGGCTGTTGATGCTCACCAGTTGATTCACGTACGCATTCGGGTCCGTGTCCGCCGTAGGATCCTGATTCTTCATCTCGGTCACCAGCAGCGTCAGAAAATCGTTGGCGCTTACCGTCGAACTCGTCGATGAACTGCTTGTGGAGGTACCTGATGCCGCCGTGGCCGCGCCCGTCGCCGAAGTTGCCCCTCCGCTTGTTCCCGATGCCGCGGCAGCGCCGGCCGGACTCAGTCCCAGTTGCGCCGCGGCCTTGGCCGCGGCCTGCGCCTTGGCCGCCGATTGCCCGCCCGGCGTCGGTCCAAGACCCGTCAAACCCATTGCGCCGCTCGTCGCCTGCGCCCCGTAACTGCTCCAGATACTGCCCATCGTCTCCTGCTCCCTTCCGGTTGCCCTGCCCCTGTCTTGCCGAGTCCGCTCGCTTCGAGCGCGTCCTGACCCTCAGGCCATCAGCGATATCCTGCTTCCAAAACCCCTCCCACGGCCGCCAGGCTCAGAGCCTGAGTCCTCAACCGCAGCCATACCCAGGCCCCAACCCTGCACCGAAGGCATGCTCGACGCCTCGGACGATTCGGGTGCTTTGCCCGGAGCCGCATTCCAGAAATCCGGCGTCGTTTCCGGCTGCCCTGAGGAGCTTCGCTCGCCCGGGTGCCCAGCAGTTCCACCTTCTCCGCCACCGCCCGATCCGCCGCCCACCGAGCCCATGGAACCCGCATTTCCCGCCCCCTGGCCCACCACCGTCAGGCTCTCCACAGGAATGTGGCGCGCATCCAGCCACCCCGACAGCGCCCCCAAACTGCTCGCCAGCGAAGCCTCGGCCCCCGGCGTTGAGGCAACCAGCGCAGCATGAACCCCACCCTGACCCATCTGTGCGCGCAACTCCACATAACCGAGCGTTGAGTCCTGGTAGCCAACCTCCAGGGATCGCCCGCCCCCTCCGGACGACCGGCCGCCCAAGCTGGCTGCCATCCCGTCTGCTCTCAAACCAGGGCCTGCTCCCGACCCAGCATCCATCGCGGCAAAGGGATCCCGGGAAGACTCCCCAGCCCGGTTCTCCGGGTGCGCACCCCGGACCAGGGATGCTCCCGGCTCCGAAGCTGCTGCAAGGGTCAGCGATGCAAACTGGCCCGGTCCCGCCTGCCCAGCCGCTTCATGGCCTCCCCCGCTCAGGCCGGCATGGCTCGTCTGGCCGCTCCCTTGGACCAGGGCTCCCGCGCCCACATGAGTTCCCAATGCTGAAATTGTCGCCTCTGCCCGGCTTCGTTCTCTGCCCCTGCGGTCAGCCTGCGTCGCGCCAGGCGCCTGCGTTCCCTGCTCTCCACTCGGCACCCTGCTTGCCGGATCCACCGGGATCGCTCCGGTGCCATCTTGCGAGCCCGCACTCAAACCGACCCTCTGCCAGTCCTCCGGCCCCGTCCTCCCAGCGGTCTGCCCTGTCCGCCCTGAGGCTTGCGCAGGAATATGCCCCGGGCCCGCAACCTGACCCGCATCCTGACCCGCAACCGGGCCCGGCACGTTCCCGGCCATGCCTCCAACCAAAGCACTCGTGACTCCCGCTCCAGCCGTTTCTGTCGCTTGCCCTGCCCGAACGCCGGCCGTCCCGGCCTCAGCGCCGGATTCCAGACCGGACCCGGAAGAGATCCCGGCCGTTCGCCCCTTCTCAGCGGTGCCCGCAGGCAGCGCTGTGGCATGCTCGGGCGCAGCTTCCGCAACCTCGCCGGCAAACTTCTTCCCCTCACGCCCTGAGATCGGCCCTGCAAGGCCAACCTCGACGGCTGCCCACCCTCTACGCGCAGCTATCCCGGAACCCTCCCCGGCTCCCAAGGACAGGCCAGAGTCGAGCTTTCCCGCCCCGCGCACGGCTCCATCCCCAACCCCGGCCACCTCCGTCCCGTTTGCTGAAGGTGCATGCCCGGCCGTCGCCGCTGCTTCAGCCAGGCTGTCACGATTCTCGCCGGGCCATCCACCCGGCAGACCAATCGAGTCGGCCCGCATGGAAACGGGTGCTGCAACCGTGGCCGCAGTTGCGGCCGCAGCCAGGGCCGCGGAACCCGCCAAAGCCCCTTGATCCGGCTTCTGATACAACTTCGGATCTTCCAGAGCCGCCCGCCCCCTCCTTTTGCTCTTCTCCCCCTCCGGCGACGGGGCTACTGCCGGAGAAGTGCTGTGCGCAGCCGATGCCGCCGGCTTGGCGGCTCCCGTCTGGGAGAGGCCGCGCTGCGCTGCGAAAGAGAGGGTTTTCCCAATCTCGGACTGCGCTGCAGAGTCAAGCGAAGCACTCCCAACCGGAATGCCACCCCTTGCCACCCCGGAAGAACTCCGCTCCCGGGCCGCGGCATCATGGTTCGATCCGCCCAGGGTGGGTTGCGCCTGAGGCGCCGCAGAATTTGGCGCAATTCCAGCCGGCAGCTCCTCCTCCAGCGCATCCCTCTGCATCGCGAACTCTTTGCTCCAGGCCGCCTCAGACGCCAGAGCAGGGTACCGGCTCGACTGCAAACTGCCCTTTGCGCCCGGAGCCGCTTGGCCAGCCGAGGTCCCCCGCGCTGAGTCCGGCGCCGATATCGGCTCGGAAGCTCCCGGCACAAGGCGCGGCCCAAAGATCCGCAGGCGCTGGGAGCCCACTGCTTCGCCCGAGCCGGAAAGCAGACTGGCGGGCAAAGAGGACCCAGCCAGGGAAGCCCCCGAAGCTGCGACCGGATTGGATGGAGGTACCATGCGCGGGAAACCATGCAGAAAGATGACCAAAGTCAGAAGCTGAAAGTTGGGTGAAACTCATTGAGAAAGCATCACGAAAGCCGCAGAAAACATTCTCTGTCCGTACCACCGGAGTCAGATATCGTTCCCAGCCCCCTCCGGCTTTCGTTCCCCTCTCCTTCCCGCCGCGGCGGAACTCAGGCGTGCGCCGCGGCGCTGGCCAAACCAGTCGTCCAGCATCTGCTGAGCACGGCGGTCCGCCTCAGCCTGTGCCGCCAGTGCTGCCTCTCCCGCCAGTGTCTCCACCTGCATTCTTCCCGTCCTCCGCTCCAGAAACTCCTCCCGCTGCCGGGCGAGTTCCCGCTCCGCGTCTTCGGCCCGGGCGCGCAACCTCTCCCGCCTCACCTCACCGATCGCCATCTCTTCGATTCCCGCAAATCGCACCAGCGCGTCCCTTGTTCCAACTCCGCGCATCATCTCCCCCCGGCCCTTCGCACAACGCGCCATCGCCGAGTCCATCTCGGAGGCCACCGGATCCCGCTTCCGGGCCGCGGCCTCCAGCGTCAGACGGCTCTGTTCCTCTTCCAGCTCTCGCAATCGCAGCAACCGCCGCAAAACCCGCTCCGATGCCATCTCGTCTCCCCCCTTGCCGCGGTCGCGCCGCACCATGCCGCAGGCCATTGCGCACAGACGATTTCCGCCACAATCCTCTCCGGTTTCTGCCTGAACTGCCCCGGGTCCGAATCCCATGGCCGTCTCCCCCGGGCCAAACTGCCAACCGCCGCCACCCGGGCTTTCCCCATCCCTCACCCCATCCCACAGCCGGTCCGACCCCAGGCTGCCCCGGCCATCCGGCTTTTCGTCCACACTCGCTGCCCAGCCCTGCCGGCCGACGCATCGCCTGGCCACCGCAAGAGCTGGTTGCCAAACCCCTCCACCCCCTCGTCCAACCCCGCCACCGCAGGGCCTGCCTGCAGACTCCGCCAGCCGCTCCGGTGTCCACTGCCGCAACCGCCCTCCACCCAATCCACCCTGCCGCCCGCACCTCGCCCCATCCGGCGAAGCAGCTTACAGCTCGCCCACCAGTTCCAGCAGGCGCGTCACGCAGCTGTCAAAATCCACATGCTCGCCAGCCCCCTGGGCCAGAAACTCGCGCAGCATCGGCCGCGCCCTCAGGGCCCGGTCCAGGTCCTCGTCCGACCCGGATTTGTAGGCCCCAATTCTTACCAGGTCTTCCGAGCGCGCATACGCTGCCAGCAGCCGCCGCACCAGGGCCGCCGCCTCACGATGTTCCGTCCGGGCCACTGCCGGCATCAGCCGGCTCACCGAGTCCAGAATCTCAATCGGCGGATACCAGCCCTCGGCCGCCATCGATCGCGACAGCACAATATGGCCATCCAGCAGCGACCGCACCTGGTCCACGAGCGGGTCCTGCTGGTCGTCGCCCTCCATCAGCACCGTGTAAAAGGCCGTAATCGAGCCGGTGCGGAAGTTCCCCGCCCGTTCCACCAGCTTGGCCAGCCGCGTAAAGACCGACGGCGTGTACCCCTTGGCCGTCGTCGGCTCGCCGGCCGCCAGCCCAATCTCGCGCGCCGCCATGGCAAAGCGCGTCAGGGAATCCAGCACCAGCAGCACATGCTCCCCACGGGCGGCAAAGTACTCCGCCACCGAGGTGGCCGCCAGGGCCGCCCGCATCCGCATCAACGGAGACTGGTCCGAAGTCGAAACCAGCACCACCGACCGGCGCCTGCCTTCCTCGCCCAAGGCATCCTCGAGGAATTCACCCACCTCGCGGCCCCGCTCCCCCACCAGTCCCACCACCGTCACATCCGCCTCGGTGTTGCGCGTCATCATGCCGATCAGCGTGCTCTTCCCCACTCCCGAACCGCCAAAGATGCCCACCCGCTGCCCCCGGCCGACGGTCAGTTGCGCATCCAGCGCGCGTATCCCGGTGCCCAGCGGCTGGCGAATCGCCACCCGCTCCAGAGGAAGCCGCACTGGCCCGTCAAGGGCCACCGTGGAGGTCGTCGCCGGTGCCCGAGCCCCATCGATCGGCTCTCCAAGGGCATTCAAGACCCGGCCCATCAGCGCCGGCCCCACCTCAATTTCCGGCGTCGTCCCCAGCGCCTCGACAGCATCTCCGTATCGAATCCCGTCCGAGGAGTTCACCGGCATCGACAACACCGTCGAACCGCGAAAGCCAATGACCTCGGCCAGATGCGCCCGCCCATACTGGTCCAGAATCTCGCAGCACTCGCCCACCGAGCTGATCGGCCCGGCCGACTCAATCGTCTGCCCCACCGCCTCCAGCACCTGGCCTCGCCAGCGCCATGGCTGCGTCCGGCCCAGGCGGCGAAAGTAACCGTCCAGAGGAGCCCCCTCAGGTCCAGCAACGGGCTCCTCCCCAGCTGCCCCTCCCTTTTGAAAAGCTTCCACCATCACTCCACCTCCTCCAGGAGATCCCCGTGCCCAGCCGGCTCTTCGGCCGGCTCGTCCATCGGCCCGGACGCGGCCCCGGCCCGCCCTTGCCCCCTCCGGTCCGGCAACCCCGTCCCAACTGGCGCCGGGGAACTCCCCATTGCGGCCACCGGAGCCGGCATTGGCGCAGCCCTCGGCGCGCTAAACGGAGAGGCGGCCGGCGGGCTTCCCGGTTCCATCGGCCACCCCTGGGCCGTGCTCCCCACGCGGTCAAAGAAGCCCCGCTCGATCTCCCGCAGTTGCGCCCGCAGCCCCAGGTCCGCCGAGCCCAGCTCCGTCTCCATCCGGCAGTCCCCCAGCGCCATCCGCTCATCGGCAATCACCTTGGGACGCAGCGGCAAGCCCGGCATCAAAGCCAGCGCCTCCCGCCACAGCCGCTCATCGGCCACCGGAACCCGCAGCCGCACCGTGGTCGTCTCCGCCAACTGGCCCAGCGCCACCCGCACAGCACCGGTCAAGAGCAACGAATCCATCTGCGCCTCGCGCCGCAGAATCCTCGCCGCAATGGCCAATGCCAGGCGCACAGCCTCCTGCTCCACCTGGTGAAAATACTGCTCCTTCTCCGCGGAAAACCCCTCGACCAGCTCCCCGGCCTGGGCCTGCAACCGCGCCCGGTCCGCGGCAAACAGCCGCTGCGCCTCTTCCCGGGCAACCGTGATGCCCCGCTCCACCCCGCGGGTAAATCCCCGCTCTTCGGCCCGGTTGCTGGCCTCGGCCACCAGCGCTTGCACCTGATCGGCATCCAGCAACGGAACCTCGCAGCTGGCTCCAGCGGCATCCGGTCGCCGTCCTGAATCGCCACTCCAAAGTCCACCCAAGGGTGTGCTCTCCCCGCCAAAGACCTCGGCAAGACGCGAGGCCGCCTCGGCCGCACCATCCTCCCAGGCCACCTCCGGGTAAGCGAAAACCTCAAACGCTTCCCTAAGTCTCTCCTCCGGTCTCATGCCCTCGGCTCCCAAGCTCCCACCCTCTCCCAACCCCTGCCAGACATCTCAACACCCATCCCCCAGGCCAGGAACCAGCCGCAGCCTCCGGTCCGGAAAGCGCAGGAGGCGCAGATCAGCCCTCCCAGACCCGGCGCCACAGCCACTCGGCAACTTCCCGTCAAATCAGGCCATCATCTCGTCGCCCGTCTCCATCTTCAGAATCACCTTGCCCTCGGCCTCCAGGCGCCGCGCCAGGTTCAGAATCTCCTGCTGCGCCGCTGCCACCTCACGGGATCGCACCGGCCCAAGAACCTCCATGTCTTCCTTCAACATCTCAACCGCCCTGGAACTCATCGCCTTGAAGACCTGCGCCCTCAGTTCCTCGTTGGCCCCACGCAGGGCCAGCGCCAGCTGCCGCTTGTCCACGCCGGAGACAATCTCACGAATCGTGGCCGGCGGAACCGTCACCAGGTCCTCAAAGGTAAACATCAGGTTGCGGATATTCAGCGCCAGTTCCGGCTGTCCCTCTTCAATCTCCTCCAGAATCCGCTTGGCCTCTTCGGCATTGACCCGGTTCAACAGATCTGCCACCGCCTTGAAGCCGGAGTAGCTCTTCCGCTTCGTATCCCCCACGTTCTCCAGCCGCCGGTGCAGAATCAGCGCCACCTTCTGCGCCATCTCCGGGGAGAACTGCCGCATCTCCGCCAGCCGGCGGATCGAAACCACCTTATGCTCCTCGCTCAGGTTGTCCAGCACCATCGAAGCCCGGCGCGGGTCCAGATGCGCCAGCACCAGGGCAATGGTCTGCGGATGCTCGGAGTCCAGCAACTTGCCCAACTGCTGCGGATCGGTCTTCTGCAGCTTCGCCAGGTTGCCCTGGCTGGCTTCCTGGGCACGCCGCACCAGCATCAGCAGGTCATCGGCCCGCTGCTTGCCAAAGGTGTCCTGCAACAGGCGCGAAGCAAAGTCCAGCCCCCCGTGCATCATCACGTGCTGGGTCTCCAGAAGCTCCCAGAACTCGTCCAGAATCTCTGCGGAAAGCTCCGGCGGAACCCCCTTCAGCTCGGCCAGCTCCTCGGTCAGCCGCTGCACATCGGCCTCCGGCAAGGTGCGCAGAATATCCTTGGCCAGGTCCTCGCCAACCGCCACCAGCAGCACCGCAGCCTTGCGCACGCCAGACAACTGCGCCGTCAAGCGCCGCTGCTGCCCACCTTCCTGCCCGTAACCGGCCAATGCGCCCTCCCCATTCCCTCAAACCCAAACTGCCCGGCACCCTGTGCGAGGCCCCAACCCGAACCGGCCCAAACCAATCCAGCTCAACCCAACTCAAACCCTGCCCCAGCCCAGCCCAGCCCCAACTCAGCCCACCAGCCCAAACTAGTCGGAGTGAATCCAGCTCTGCAGCAGCTTTGAACTCTGTGCCGGATTCTGCCGCAGCTGCTCGGTAACCTGGTCAAAGACCTGTTGCACCCGCTGCCGCTCCACATCGCTTTCCGTCGGCTCGTGCGGCGACAGGGCCGCTTGCGCCGTCCCTGATGAGGCCAGTTCGTCCACTTTCCCTCCTCCCCCCGCCTTGCCCTTCAGGCCCTTGGCCGCTTTCGCCGCCCCGGGACCCTTGAACGCCGGACGGATACCCAGAAGAATCAACAGCAACAGGCCGACCAGCAGGGCCGAGTACTTGAGCAGCAGCGGCGACCGCTCGGCCATCGTGACCGCCTCCATGGCGGGTGAAACCGTCTCGACATTGCGATTCTCGTCAAAGGCCAGGTCTTCGACCGTCACCACATCGCCCCGCGTGCCGTCAAAACCCACCGCCGCCTGGGCCAGCGCCGTCAGCAGGCGCAGCTCCTCAGGAGTCCGCGGCTGCCAGCTGGCCCCCTTGGCCTTGGTCGCCTTGGCCGTCAACCGGTCATTGACCACAATGGCCGCCGTCAGCCGCCGCATGTGCCCAGCCTCCTCGGTAGTGTGCCGAACCGTCCGTGAGACCCCGTAGGTTCCGCTCTCCGTCTTGGCCGACTGCGGGCTGGTGGTCTGCGGCGGATACACCGGTTGCGCCGAGGCGTTGGGCGCATTCGACGCCGTTCCCGGCACCCCGGCCGGAATCGGCTGCGCTCCCGCGGTCTGCTCGCTCCGCTGCATGCTCAGGGTCACCGTCTGGTCCGGATCGTAGTTCTCCTCGGTCTGGTCGGTGGCCACCGGATCATAGTCCACCGTCACCGAGGCCCGCACATTGCCCTGCCCGGTCACCGGCTCCAGGGTTTCAATCAGCTTGGCCTCCAGCGCCTGCTCCTGGCTCAGGCGCAGGGCCTCAGGCGTCTTGGCGCCCAGGGGCTGGTTGCCGCTGGCATCCACCAGCGCCACCTGCGCCGGCGCCAGCCCATCAACGGCCGAGGCCACCAGGTTGCGAATCGCTTCATCCTCCCCGTCGGCCAGCGTACGATGCCGCAAGGTCAGCACCACGGCTGCCTTGGCCGGCCGCTGCTGGTCACGGAACAGGCTGTCGTGGGGCAGCACCAGGTGCACCCGCGCTGACTTCACATCGGCCAGGGTGGCCACCGTGTGCTCCAGTTCCCCCTCCAGCGCCCTCTGGTAGTTCACCTGCTCGTCAAACTCCGAGCCCACCCAGTTCGGCTTGTCAAACAGCTCAAATCCCAGCCGGCCGCTGCGCGGGCCTCCCTTGGCTGAGGTGGCCAGCCGCGCCTTGTCCAGCACCCCGGCCGGAACCCGGATCACCGCTCCACTATCCGATAGCTCAAAGGGAATCTGCGCCTGCGTCAGCACCTCGGAGATCTGCCGCGCATCTTCCGGGTCCATGCCCGCGTAAAGGGTCCGCCAATCGGTCCGGGTCGCCGACCACACCAGCACACCCAGGGCCGAGGCCAACAGCAGCGCTCCGACCGCCAGCCACCTCCTCTGCCGGGGCTCCATGGCCGACCAGCGCGTCCCGGCCTGCCGCCAGGCGCCCTGCAGCCGGTCGAGACCCGCACCCGCACCGCCGCCCGGCCCGGAGCCTGACCCTGGGCCCGTTCCCGGATTCGGTGTCAACTTGTCCAACTGTGCCCCTGCCGCCATCGCGCCCCGAATCCCAGTCCAGCCGGTTGTCCTGCCTGCATCTGTGCTGCCGGGTGCTTGTCATAGCCACGCCAGGCACCTCTCAAACTCCACAGCACTCCATCGTCAGAACTGCATGCCCATCACCTGCTGATAGGCGGCCAGCGCCTTGTTGCGCACCGCCAGCACCAGCTCAAAGCCCATATCCGCCTTTTCCGTGGCAATCATGGCCTCGTGAATATCCACTCCCGAGCCCGACATCAGCCCTTCCACTGTGGTCCGGGCCGTCGCCTCCAGCTTGTCAATCTGTCCCACCGCCCCCGTCACCAGGTCGGCAAAGGGAGCAGGCTGTGCGGCGCCCGGCGCTGACCCAAGGCCGGCCAGCGCTCCACTCAGCCCCTGGGCTCCGGCGGCCGATGCCCCCGCCATCGAACCCGTCGAGGAGCTCGAAAAGCTGCCCGGCCCACCCGCCTGGGACTGGAATATGCTCGTCATCGCCTGCGTCGCCATCGCTGCCATTGCTCTTCTCCTGACGGCCCCTTCGCCGTCCCTTCTGCCCATTCCCCGGCCGGGCTAAACCTTTTGCTCCAGCCGCCGACAAACTCCCTGTGTGCGATTCCGTCCATTCCGCCCAACTCCGTGCCCGGCGGAAGTTCATCGTCACTCAGCCATCCCATCTCTGCTGCCAGCCCCAGTCTCTCCTGCCCGCTTCCGTCTCTTCAGCCAGACAATCCGTATCCAGACCACCTCCCGGATACTTCCCCAGGCACTGTCCCTGGCGGCCCCAACTTCCCGGGCACAAGGCCAGGCGGTTACTTGGCAATCTCCAGGGCCGAGGCAACCATCGCCTTCTCCGCTGCCACGGCTGACCCATTCAGCCCATAGGCACGCGTGGCGCCCATCAGGTCCACCATCTCTGTGAGCGGATTAATGCCCGGGTAGGAGACATACCCATCCGCATCGGCATCCGGATGCCCCGGATCGTACCGCTTCAATGCCGGCGACTGGTCTTCCACCACCCCGGCAATCCGCACCCCAGGCGCCAGGGCCGTCTGCCCCGGCAGTCCCAGCCCGGAGATTCCAGTCCCTGAGATTCCAGCCCCGGCCAGCCCGGAACCAGTCGCTCCCGGGCCGGCCAGCAGTCCCCCTCCGGCAGCCATCTGCATCTGCCCGGCAAAATTCGTATCTCCGGCTCCGGCGGCAAAGATCACGTGCTGCCGCTTGTAGGGCGTCCCCGCAGCGGTCCGCGTCGTCTCCGCGTTGGCCATGTTGGCCGCCACCACCTCGGCTCGCATCCTCTCGGCCTGCATCGCCGTTCCCGAACTGTCAATCATGCCAAAAAGATTCATGCTTCTCTCCTACTTCCCAGCCGGCAACTCACCCCAGCCTCGCCTTCCCGCCAAACTCAGCCACCACCGGCCCCGCTTAATGCCCATCGGCGTGAATCGCATCCATCACCCGGGTATACTCCCGCTTCAGAAGCGCCACTCCAGTCTTGAATTTCAGCTGCGCCTCGGCCAGTTGCAGGCTCTCCCGGTCCATCGATACATTGTTCCCATCCGGCCGCACAATCAGACCGGCCACCGGAGCAAGATGTGGAGCGCCGGCCTCGGCCAGTACCCCTCCAGCAGCATCGGAGCCATCCTCGGCATCCACGCCGGCCATCGCCCGGCGCATCTCCGCCTCAAAATCCATGCCCACTGCCCGGTAGCACGGCGTATCGATGTTGGCCATGTTGGCCGTCGTAATCTCGATCTGCCGGGTGTTCAGGTCCAGGTAGCGGGCGATTTCCTCGCTCAACCGCGTGGCAACTTCGATTCCCATCGGGCCTACCTCCAGCCTCAGCTTTGCAATTGACAGGCCATTCGACCCGCGCCAGCTCTCACCAGATTCCAATCCACCGCCAGGCGGGTCGGTGCAGGACCGCTCCAACCGACCGCCGGCCATGGGTCTCAGTTCATCAGCGTCAGCCCAAAGTCGATCTCCCCGGATGTAATCCATGGATCGTCGCCAGCCAGAATCGATGCCCGTTCCAGCACGTGTTCCAGCTCGCGCACGTTGCCCGGCCAGGCGTGTGCGGCCAGACGCGCAAGCGCGGAGGCATCCAGCCGCTTGACCGGCGACTTCCTCCCCATTCTTTCCACAAAGTGATTCACCAGCTGCCCCAGGTCTTCCATATGCTCCGACAGGGACGGTGTGCAAATCAGGAAGACCGCCAGCCGGTAGTAAAGGTCGGCACGGAAGTCGCCCCTGCGCGCATCCTCAGCCAGCGGCTGATGAGTCGCGGCCACAATCCGGACATCCACTTTCACCGTCTCGTTGTCGCCAATCCGCTGCAGCTCGCCGCTCTCCACAAAGCGCAGCAGCTTGGACTGCAGGGCAAGGGGCATCTCCCCAATCTCGTCCAGGAACAGCGTTCCCCCGTCGGCCGACTCAATGCGCCCGGTCCGGCCCTGCACCGCTCCCGTAAAGGCTCCGCGGGTATGGCCGAACAGCTCGGCCTCCAGCAGCGCCTCCGGAATGGCCGCGCAGTTGATGGCCACAAAGGGCTTCCTCGCCCGGTTCGACAGACGGTGCAAGGCCTCAGCCACCAGTTCCTTGCCCGACCCGGTCGGCCCTTCAATCAGCACCGGCGTCGAGCGGGCCGCCACCAGCCGGATGCGCCGGCTTACTTCCAGCATCACCTGGCTGGTGCCCACCAGCTCCGGAATCCGCTCACTTGCCGAGGTCATCCGCGTCGTCGCCGCAGCCGGCTGGGTCTGTGCCGGGGTCACCGAGGCGGCCATCGTACTGCTTCCCTCGGCCACCCGGGCGGCATAGGTCCCGCTCAGGGTCGATCCTGCGGCTTGTCCGGCCAGCACAGGGCGATCCGCCTGGACGGCAACTCCGGTTTCGCCCGTCTGGCCCATTGGCGCCGCCTGGGTCGACCATGTGCTCAGGCCCGAAGTCATTGCCCCTGCCGTATGCGCAGTGGTCGTCGAACCCTGCTCAGAGAGGATCGGCAGCAGTCCGCGCCCCGGCAACTCACTCTGTCCAGCCAGCCCCGCCAGGCTCGACCACTGCCCCGCATCGTCCATTGGCGGCGCCACGTTCCAGGCCGCCGTATCCCCGTCCTGGCTGCGTCTCAGCGCGTACCGCAGCTCCTGGTGGTAGGGACTCCGCGGGCTGTTCGGTGCCGATACCCCATCGGTCATCAGAAGATCCACTTGCGGATGCTGGCGATGAAAGTCAGAGAGAAACTCCGTCACATCCAGGTCCGGCAGCCACGGGTCGACCAATAATGCCTCCAGTGGCATCTCTTCCGCCGCTGCCCAGGCCTCGGCCCCGCCCGGAGCCTCGATCACCTGCCACCGCAGACCGGTCAGAGACTTGCGCAAACGTTCGCGCAGGCTTGGATCCGGCGTTGCCACCAGCACATTGCGGGTGCGGCTGCGCGCCGATCCCATCTGCGGCAAAGGGGTTGGAATCGAGCTCACGATTGAAACAGGAATAGCTTGCATCAGATCACTCCTAGTTCGGGTAAGGAAACGTAAGGATGTGGCCGCGCAGCCTCTGGGCGAGGGGCGCGGAAAACTGGATGCGCCTCGCCTCAGGCGCCACCGAAAGGCCGCAATGCAACCGGCAACGGCTCCAGCTCGGGCAGGGCCGGCCTCGCACCGGTAACCGCCAGCAGCGGTACCGGCACATTCAGTTCTGTGTCGGAGGGCACCAGGTAGCCCTGCCCCCGCACCGTGCGCAGCAGGTACCCCGGCGGTGGATCCTTCAGCTTGCGCCGCAGATAGTTCACGTACACGTCCACAATGTTGGTCGTCTGCGCCGGCTCCATATTCCACACCGCGTCCAGCAACTCCACCCGGGAGATGCACTGGCCCCGGTTCAGCATCAGGTGCTCCAGCAGTGCAAACTCCTTGTTGGTCAGCGTCACCAGTTCCCCGGCCCGGCGAGCCACGTGCTCCAGCCGGTCCAGCTCCAGGTCGCCCACCTTGATTGTCAGCCGCGTCTCCCGCTTGCGCCGCAACAGAACCCGGCAGCGGGCGCGCAGCTCATGCAGGCTGAACGGCTTCACCATCAGGTCATCGGCTCCCAGGTCCAGGCAGCGAATGCGAGTCTCCACCTCTTGCCGCGCAGTCAGGATCAGCACCGGCGTGTGCGCGTCGATCTGCCGCATCTCCGCCAGGGCATGTTCCCCGTCCAGCTCCGGCAGGTTCAGGTCCAGAATCGTCAGGTCCGGCAGCTCCTCGCGAAACGCCCGCACCGCTGCAGCCCCATCCGCGGCGCAACGAACCCGGTGTCCGTCGGCCTCCAGCCCACGGGTCAGGAACATGGCCAGCGCGCGGTCGTCTTCGGCGATCAACAGCTTCATAGTTTGCTTTCCTCCAGCCACCCTGTCTTGCTCACCCATCGGTTGGCTCTCCTCCACCTTCCCGCCGCCGGCATCCTCTGCTCAAGTGAAATCCCTCAGATTTTCCACAACACTTCCGGGATTGGGCAAAGATAAGAATCGGTTCCAAAATGCCCCAGAACTTCCTCATGAGTTCCGCCCCATTCGCCGCACTCCGCTGCCCGCGCACCTTCCAGTCCCCAGGGAAGGAACAGCGAAAAAAGAATTGTGGCAACTTCGCTTTTCATTCGCTATAATGCGCCCATGGCAGTCACTCGCAGGCAAAGAGAAGTTCTCGACTTTCTTGAGTCGTTCGTCACCCGCAACGGCTACTCCCCGTCTTTTGAAGAGATCGCTCGCGGTCTCGAGCTCAAATCCCTGGCCACCGTTCACAAGCACATCACCAATCTCGAAATGAAGGGGCTGCTCGACCGCGAGCGCAACCGCAGCCGCTCCATCGACGTCATCCCGGAGAGCATCCGCTCCCGCACCAATGAGCGTGTGCCCCTGATCGGCCGCATCGCCGCCGGGTTGCCCGTCGAAGCCGCGGAAAACCCCGGCAGCATCTCGCTCCAGGATGTGGTGGGAAACCGCGACGTCTTCGCTCTCGAGGTCCGTGGCGACTCCATGCGCGACGAGCACATCGTCAATGGAGACTATGTCCTGGTCGAGCGCAGCCGCACCGCCCGCCAGGGAGAGATCGTCGTCGCCCTAGTGCGCGGCTCTGAGACAACCCTCAAACGCTTCTACCTCGAGGGCGCCCAGGTCCGTCTGCAGCCGGCCAATATCGAGATGGAGCCCATCTTCGTGCCCGCCGCACAGGTGGCCATCCAGGGCCGCGTCCTCGGCGTCCTGCGCCGCTACCGGTAGGCCGCAGGCCTGCGGGGCATCCCCATGCCGCCGTCACCCAAGTCTCTCGGACTGGCGTGAGCACTCGCCAATTCCTCCCTGCTACTCAGCCGGACAGCCCGTTCCGCTTCCGGCGGACCGGCTTCCAGTATCCTCTGGATATACGGTCGTGCCACGCCGCCTTTGTTCGCGTTGAATGGCCCCAGTTTGTTGGTCAAACTCGCGCCAGAGCTTGGGAGTTTTCACTCTCCCGACGTAAGCCTGCCAATCCAGTGCACCGCCACCTGGTCGTTCCTCCGCACGTTTGAGGCTTGCTTCGCTCGAGCGATGGGTAAATTCTGTCACTCGTGCCTTGAACGAGGCCATCGCCCTCGCAGCTGCACGAAGCGTGATCTTGCCCCAGCGTCCGCCCAAAGACTGTATCGCAGCAACTTGCGCTGGAACCCGCTGCGAACAGAGACAGGCGCATCGTCGGCGTCCCGCACAACGCAATGCAAATGCTGTTTAAGGCTGGAAAAGATGCGATTTCCGCACCCTCCGCTGCGCCATTGCGGGGTGCGCAAGCACAAAAGAAAAAAGGTGCGGATCGCTCCGGCACCCTTGTCAGCACCCTCAAGGGCGCCTCTTAATCTTGTCACTTGCCATAAACCCGTGATTCCTTGTGGGTTTTATGGCGGGGACGACGGGGCTCGAACCCGCGACCTCTGCCGTGACAGCAAATCGTAATCGCGTAACTCTAAGTAACTAGGCGTAGCGAATGGCCACTTTCAGCGCCCTGAGGAACCCTTGGCAACCCTTATTGGACCCTTATTGGACCCCCGACCTCTGCCCTGTAAACCTCTGCCCAAGGTTTAGACGGCCAGTATTCAAGAGGTCATAAAGACAGGAACACTCCTGGCAAGCCTAGCGCAGGACCTTCTCAAGAATGATTCTCGCCAGCCCGACGCTGTCTGCCACTACCGATGTCAAACGTGGCGACGGTCTGCTGATGTCCTGCTCTCTGGCGAGCCGTACCGCCGCGATAATTGACGCGGCAATCACCAGCGTCGAAGCGAATCGGTCTGTCATGCGCTTCTGCTCTTCCATAGTCCTCGCCCGTTCTCGTTCCTCCCGCGCGATGGCCCGCTTCATCTCGCCCATCTCTTACCGCCGACCTGAGATCCGCGGGGGCATCATTGGCAGGTCATGGGACAGCCGGCCC